>Ga0315912_10000053_pt1 | contig 317190 bp, 303 predicted proteins | sample VfabasoilMG_FD_204469 | JGI IMG/M metagenome (GOLD analysis project Ga0315912, IMG submission 204469) | Garden soil microbial communities collected in Santa Monica, California, United States - V. faba soil | ecosystem: Environmental > Terrestrial > Soil > Garden | place: USA: California... | reverse complement strand
CCCCGCCCTGCAGCGCCGGCTTGCCGAAGGTCTGGTCGATGCCGCGGAACCGGTAGCTGCTGTACAGGCCCACGTTGCCCGTGAGCGTGTGCGGCGAAGCCGGCGCCGCCGCTGCCGCCTGGGCTGCGGCGTAATTCGGAACCGCGAAGGCGGCGGCGACAGCGAGGGATGACAACGTTTTGCGCATGGTCTTTCCTTATGAGAATTGATATTCGCGGGCGAAGATACGATCACGTGCTCGCCTTGTCCATGCGAATTCGCTGCGTCGCGCCGTCGATTTGCTTTGACGCAACATGCACTCGGGCGAGCGCACCGAAAGCGGGCCTGGAAAGTTCGATGCACCATTGAAGAACAGTCGGGGTTCCCCGACATTCACCTTCGTGGTGCAGTTACTTCATCAGGCTCGGGAGGTAGAGCGAGATGATCGGGAACGCGATGAGGATCGCGAGGCGCAGGCAGTCGACGAGCATGAACGGCAGCACGCCGCGGAACACCGTGCCGGTACTCACCTGCGGCAGCAGCGTCTTCAGCACAAAGAGGTTCATCCCCACGGGCGGGCTGATGAGGCCGATCTCGACCACCACCACGATCAGGACGCCGAACCAGACCGGGTCGATGCCGAGGTGCACGATGAGCGGGAAGAACACCGGCACCGTGAGCAGGATCATGGAGAGCTCCTCCATCGCGGTGCCGAGGATGACGTAGATCAGCATGATCACGCCCACCACCATCACGGGGCTGATTTCCCAGCGCGTGACAAGCGCGATCAGGTCCTTCGGCATCGACGTGATGTTCACGAACTCGGCGAACATCAGCGCGCCGATCAGGATCATGAAAAGCATGCTGGTGGTGCGCGCGCTCTCGACGAGCGCCCCGTACAGCGACTTCCAGGTAAGCGAGCGCCGCGCGAACGCGAATACCAGGGCGCCGAACGCGCCGACGCCGGCGCCCTCGACCGCGGTGAATACGCCGCCGTAGATGCCGCCCATGACCAGCGCGAACAGCGCGATCACGCTGGTCACGCCCTTGTAGATCAGCGACAGGCCGAAGACCGCGAGGGCGCCCAGCACCGCCGCGTCGTCCGCCTCCAAAAGATCGAGCTTGGCGCTGCCGATCACTGCCACGCCGACCAGCGCGAACCAGACGACGCCGTGCAGCGTGCCGAAGCGTTCCTTCCAGGTCAGGCGCTCGCCGCGCGGGCCCGCTTTCGGGTCGAGCCATGTGACGTACTGCACGGCGGCGCACAGCAGCAGCGCGGCGAGGATGCCGGGCAGGATGCCGGCGGCGAACAGCTTGCCGATGCTGGTGCCGGTCATGATGCCGTAGATCACCATGATGGTGGAGGGCGGGACCAGGATGCCGAGCGTGCCGCCGGAGGCGATCGCGCCGGTGGCGAGCGCATCCGAGTAGCCGAACTTCTTCATCTCCGGATAGGCAACCTTGGCGAAGGTCGCCGCGGTGGCGATCGAGGAGCCGCAGATGGCGCCGAAGCCGGCGCAGCCGGCGATGGTCGCCATCGCCAGGCCGCCGCGGAAGTGGCCGATGAAGGCGTAGGCGGTGCGGTACAGTTCCTGCGACATGCCCGCGCGCGTGACGAAATTGCCCATCAGGATGAAGAGCGGCACCACCGACAGCGTGTAGTTGCGGCCGGTTTCGTAGATCTTGGTCTGCGCCGTGGCGAAGGCCGCGCCCCAGCTCCAGTCGCGCATGTAGGCGTAGCCGACGATGCCAACCACCCCCATCGCGAGCGCGATGGGAATGCGCACGACCGCAAGCAGCATCATTGCCAGGAGGCCGATCAGCACTTCGGTCATGGCCGGCTCAGGTGGTGGCCTGGTTGGCGTTGCCCTCGCCGGGCACGAAGATCTTGTGGACGTGGACAATGCCCGTGAGCGCGATCATCGCGTCCATGAAATAGACGAACGGCCCCACCGCGATGCGCAGCACGTCGGTAGTGTCGCCGTAGCCGTAGATCTTGCCGGCCTTGATCCAGACCTGCCAGGTGAGGAAGAACATGATCGCGGCGCAGATGGCGTGCACCAGGCATATCAGCGCGCGCTGGCCTGCCGGCGGCAGCACCCGGTCGATGAAGTCCATCGTCACGTGCTCGTCGGCGCGCGACACCAGGGGCAGGCCGGCGAAGATCAGCACCAGCAGCGTGAGCTCGGTGACTTCGAAGGCGCCGCGGATCGGGCGGTTGAACAGGTAACGCGCGACGACGTCGACGAAGGTGAGCAGCATCATGCCGAAAAGCAGCACCGACGAGGCGATGCCCAGCAGCGCGTCGATGCGCTTTTCCCAGATGTGCTCGTTGGCCGTCATGAAAATGAAAGGGCGCGGTCGGATCCGCGCCCTTTGCCGCGACCGGCGCCTACTTCCCGGCTGCGACCTTCTTCAGTTCTTCGTGGAATTCGGCGAGCACTGCCTTGGCATTGATGCCCTTGGCGTTCGCCTTCTGGATCCAATCCTCGATGATCGGGCCGCTGCGCTTTTGCGCTTCGGCGCGCATCGCGGCGTCGGCCGTGACGATATTGGCGCCGGCCGCCTTCAGGGCGTCGAGCCCGACCTTGTCGGCGTTGTCCCAGGACTTGCCGTTCGAACGCGCGGCCGCCTCGCCGCTCATCTTCTCGACGATGTCCTGATCCTGTTTCGAGAGCTTGTTCCACTTCTCCTCGTTCATGAAGAAGCCGAACGCGGAGCTGTACAGGCCGCCCGGAAACACCGTGGCCTGGCCGATCACCTTGTCGAGCTTGAACGAGACGATGGACTCGAACGGAAAGAATACCCCGTCGGCGACGCCGGAATTCAGCAGTTCGTAGGACTCGGGTGCGGGCTTGACGAAGGCCGAGGCGCCGAGCGCGTTGGCGACCGATTCGGCGACGCCGCCGCCGGTGCGGATCTTCTGGCCCTTGAATTCGGCCAGCGTCTTGAACGGTTTCTTGGTGAACATCTGGCCCGGTCCGTGCGTAAAGACTGCCAGCAGCTTCACGCCCTTGTACTCGCCGAGCTTGTGAAAATGCTTCCAGTGGATGCGCGAGTAGGCGACCGAGTTGATCTCGGCAGTGGCGCCGGCACCCGGCAGTTCCGCCATCAGCGGCATGACGTGGCGCGCCGGCGTGTAGCTCGCGGTCACGTACGAGAAGTCCATGAGGCCGTCGCGCACCGCATCGAAAGTCCCGGGCGGGGCGGCGGGGGCCTTGGGCAGCGACTGTGTCTTGATGCGGCCACCGGTCGCCTTTTCGAGTTCGGCGGCCCAATGCTGCTGCCAGAGTGTCAGGTGGTGGGTCGGCGGCACCCAGGACGAATAGGTCAGGGTGGTCTGCGCGTGGGCAGGCAAGGCAAACGCCGTGCCGACGAGGCTGGCCAGCGCCAGCTTGCGAATCGAGAACATGAATTCCTCCTCCTCCAGTGAAGTGCCTAGTGTAGCAGCGCCTCCGCCGCCTCGCCCGGCCCGCCTTTTTTAACCTTTGTCGCGCCGGCGCAGGGGGGTATTCCGGCAATCCTTGCGCGATGCTGCGGCTTGCGGCGGCAAGTTCGCGAAACGAAACGCGTTGAGGAATAAATTCGCAATCGCGCGGAAAAAATTCCGCAAAAAATCCGGCGCGGCGATTGTATTTGCGAATCGATGCCGATATCATGCACGCTCGCTTGATCGGGGAGGGCGAATGCCATCGGTCGTTACCAAATCGGATCTCGTCCACGCCGCGGCGCGCGCCGGAAACCTGAGCAAGACCGCTGCCGGCGAAGCGGTGAACGCCGTGTTTGAAGCGATCGTCACCAGCGTCGCCAAGGGCAACAGGGTCACCGTGGTCGGGTTCGGCACTTTCCTGCCGCGCAAGCGCAAGGCCCGCGCGGGCCGCAGCCCAGCCAACGGCAAGGAAATCAGGATCAATGCCAAGACCGTGCCCGCTTTCGCGGCCGGGCAGGGCTTCAAGGACGCCGTAGGAGACCGCTAAAGGTCCTTGAATTTTCGGGGATTGCCAAGCCCGGGGCGAATTGGCAGAATCACTCGCCCATCATGGACGGACCCCTCATCCTTTCGCTGGACAACCACGGCGTGCCGCACCGCTGGATCAGCTGGCAGCAGGCCTGCTTTTATTACGCGAAGAACCTGGTCGCCTGGACGATGGGGGAGGAGACCTTCACTTTCTATGGCGGCGTCTCGCGCATGACGGGCGAACGCTCGAGCATTACCTCGGCCTCGATCATCGCGATCAAGGGCAAGGCGCTGGCGGCCCGGGGATTCAACCAGGTCCCGCCGCTGAACAACCGCGAGCTGTTTCGCCGTGATCGCCACATGTGCGCCTACTGCGCCGGCGAGTTCAGCTTTTTCCGGCTGACGCGGGACCACATCCGCCCGCTGTCGCGCGGCGGCCGCGACACCTGGATGAACGTGGTCACCGCCTGCCGCCAGTGCAACGGCCAGAAGCGCAACCGCGTTCCGGAGGAAGCCGGCATGGAACTGCTGTACCTGCCCTATGTGCCGAACAAGGCGGAATACCTGATCCTCACCAACCGGCGCATCCTGTCCGACCAGATGGAGTTCCTGAAGCAGCACGTGGCGGCGCATTCCCGCCTGGTTCTCGCCTCTGCCTGATTTCTGGCGCAACAGCGGCATCCACCTCCTCGAGAAGGACTCGGCGGGCAGGCTGCGTGTCACCGACGATTACCTTCGCGCCTATTACCTGAGGCCGGAAGTCCACCCGGTGGAAGAGTCCTGTCAGGCGGAACTCGGCCTGCATGCCTCGCTCATGCAGGAGCCGCGCCGCGCCGTTTCGAAAGAGGATCTGGGCGGGCTGGAGGATCGCGACGCAAGGGACAACTACGAAATCGTACTGCGCTTCCGCGAGCGCCTGTTGAAGGCAGGCACGGTCGAGCGCTGCTACATGGACCTGTTCAAGGGGAAAGTGGACATTCCGCCGCTCTTCGTGGAACAGATGGTCCACGTGGTGCTGCGCAATATCCTCGACGGCTGCGGCGACCCCCTGACGCTGCGGGCGGCCGAGTTGCTGTTCCGGGAGCAGAAGGCGACGATCCAGGACGGGCATGTCCTGCTCGCAGACCTGGAAACGGTGGAGATGCATGCCTCGGGATCGCAATACGGCAACCTGGGCCGGCTGATCGTCGAAGCGCAGGGCGCAACCGGCAAGACCAACCTCGACGTGCTCGATCGCGCCAACGCCGCGTCGTACTGGGAGCGCGAGTCGCGCCACGACACCGTGATCAGCCTGACCTACGGCCGCCCGGCCCTGGATGGGCTATGTCGCGTCCTGGAGTCCTGGATTTTTCATTTCCTGAATGTGAAGGTCCGGATCAATCCCATCAGGAACATCGAAGAGGCCCGCTGGGCCTGGCACATCGGCCTGGACGCCGAGTCCACGGCGATCCTGAATTCGCTCTGGGCGGGCGAGCAGGTGGATGCCGGCCGCATGCGCCGTATCCTCAGCCTGTTCCGTCTCGACTTCGAGGAGCCTGCCGAGATGCGGCGCGACATCGCCGGACGCTCGGTGTACCTGGCGCTTGCCTCGGACGGGAATGACGCGGTGAAACTGAAACCCCAGAACCTGATCCTCAACCTGCCGCTCAATGAAGCCTGACGGCGGGACGCCGGACAAGCCGGCGTACTGGGACCGCGCGAAGCGCTCCCTCGCGCGCCGCGACCCGGTCCTGGGCGCGATCATTCGCGCGCATCCGAAGGTTTTCATGGCGCGCCGCGGCGAGCCGTTCATGACCCTGGCGAGGGCGATTTGCGGCCAGCAGATTTCGGTCAAGGCCGCGCAAAGTGTCTGGAATCGCTTTTGCGCGGTTGTGCCTGCCGTTTCTCCGGATGAAGTGCTCAAGGCAAGGGCCAGGGACATAAGGGCTTGCGGCTTCTCCGACCGCAAGTGCGAATACATCCGGGACCTCGCGCGGCACTTTGCGGGCGGCAGGATCCACGTCCATCGCTGGCCGGAAATGTCGGACGAGGAAGTCATCGCCGAACTCACCGAGGTGCGGGGCATCGGCCGCTGGACCGCGGAGATGTTCCTCATGTTCAACCTGCTGCGTCCGGACGTTTTCCCGCTGGACGACCTGGGTCTGCAGAAGGGACTGCAGGCCGCGTATCACGGCGGGCGGAAGATTTCATTGCAGACGATGAGGCGCCGCGGCGAAACCCTGCGCCCGTGGCGCTCGGTCGCGACCTGGTACCTGTGGCGGTCCCTGGACCCGGTCCCGGTAGAATACTGACCCCGATGAAAGCGCCGGCCGCATGAAAACGGTGTTCCTCGACTTCGAGCAGCCGGTCGCCGAGCTGGAAGGCCGGATCGACGAGCTGCGCTACGCGCAGGACGATTCGGCGGTGGACATCTCCGAGGAGATCCAGCGCCTGAGCAAGAAGAGCCAGGCGCTATCCAAGGACATCTACGCCAAGCTCACGCCCTGGCAGGTCGCGCAGGTGGCGCGCCATCCCCAGCGGCCGTATTCGCTCGACTTCATCGGCATGATGTTCACCGGTTTCGAGGAGCTGCACGGCGATCGCGTTTTCGGCGACGACCTGTCGATCGTGGGCGGGCTGGCGCGCTTCGACGACGTGCCCTGCATGGTGATCGGCCACCAGAAGGGCCGCGACACCAAGGAAAAGATCCTGCGCAATTTCGGCATGCCTCGCCCGGAGGGCTACCGCAAGGCGCTGCGCCTGATGCAGCTCGCGGAGAAGTTCGCGCTGCCGGTATTCACCTTCGTCGACACTCCCGGGGCCTATCCAGGCATCGATGCCGAGGAGCGCAACCAGTCGGAGGCGATCGGCCGCAACCTCCGCGCGATGGCGAGCCTGAGAACGCCCATCATCGTCACCATCATCGGCGAGGGCGGCTCGGGCGGCGCGCTCGCGATCGCGGTCGGCGACACCGTGCTGATGCTCCAGTACGCGACCTATTCGGTCATTTCTCCCGAGGGCTGCGCCTCGATCCTGTGGAAGAGCGCGGACAAGGCGCCCGAAGCCGCCGAGACGCTGGGCATCACCGCGAATCGCCTGAAGACGCTCGGCCTGGTCGACAAGATCGTGCCCGAGCCGCTGGGCGGCGCGCACCGCGACCCGCAGGCGACGGCGGCCTCGCTCAAGAAGGCGCTCACCGAGGCCTACAAGCCGCTGAAGGACAAGAAGCCGAAAGAGCTGATCGAGGAACGCCTCGAAAAGCTCATGGCCCATGGCCGATTCAAGGAAACCGCGGAGCGCTAGCGCGGCATTTCTGGCGCCGCTGCAGCTGCGCGGCAAGCGCGTCGCGGTCGGGCTGTCGGGGGGCATGGATTCCGTGGTCCTGCTGCATGTCCTCCATGGACTTGCGCCGCGATTCGGCTACCGGCTCTCGGCAATCCACGTCAATCACGGCCTGAGTCCGAACGCGGGGACTTGGCAGAAATTCTGTTCCGCGCTTTGCCTCGAGTTCGGCATTCCCTTCAAGGCGATGAAAGTCAAAGTCAAGAAGGACGGCTCAGGCCTCGAGGCCGCGGCGCGTGACGCGCGCCGCGCGGCCCTGACGAAGGTGAACGTGGATGCCATTGCCTTCGGTCATCACCTGGACGATCAGGCCGAGACCGTGCTCTTCAATCTGCTGCGCGGCGCTGGACCCGAAGGCGCGAGCGGCATGCCTGCGGCTGGCGACCTCGGCGGCAAGCGACTCCTGCGGCCGCTGCTCCAGGTGTCCCGCGGCGCAATCCGGACCTATGCGGACGAGCACGGGCTGCGGTGGATAGAGGATGAATCGAATGCCGACGAGGCGCTGACAAGGAATTTCATCCGGCGGCGCGTCGGGCCGCTGCTGGAAAGGAAATTTCCGCGCTGGAAGGAGAACCTCGCCCGCGCGGCGCGCCATTTCGCGAGCACCGAGGTCGATGCGCGCCGCCTGCTGCGCAGCTACCTGAAAGGCAAGGGCCTGCGCGCGCCCAGCGAAGCGAAGCTGGTGGAGATGCTGAAGCAGCTATCCTCGAAGAGCGCCGCGATCGCGCACGATGGCGTGGTTTTCCGCCGCTACAGGGAAAAGGTCTTTGCATCGAAGGAAAAAGCCGCTGCGCCGGCATTCAAGCCGCGGCCCTGGAAGGGCGAAGCGCGGCTCGCACTACCCGCCCTGGACGGCGAATTGCGTTTCAGCCGGGTCCAAGGCGCAGGGCTCGACAGTTCATTGCTGAAAAAGAAGAAATTTCACGTCCGCCTGCGCTCGGGCGGCGAACGCCTGCGGCCCGATGCGCGCCGGCCGAGCCGCACGCTGAAGAACCTCTTCCAGGAAGCCGGCGTGCCGCCCTGGAAGCGGGCGCGGTTGCCGCTGATTTTCTGCGGCAACGACCTGGTGTGGGCGCCGGGCCTGGGCGTGGACGCGAAATACCTCAGCGCCGGCGGCGCGCCGGGGATCGTGCCCGACTGGTACCCTTCTTCCTAGCTGCGAAAGCCTCGCGGGCCGCCCTCGCTTCCGCGCTGCCGGCTGCAAGCTGAACCTGGTCGTGCGCCATATGGCTCGCCGCGTGCGCGCCGATACTGGCGTAGGCGTTGATCGATTCCTTGCTCATGCGCACCGAGTTGCGCGGCAGGTCGCGCACTCTGGCGGCAATGCCGCGCGCCGCCTTCAGGGCCTTGCCGGACGGTGCGAGCCAGTCGGCCAGTCCCATCGCCAGCGCGTCCCGCGCCGGCACGCGCTCGCAAAGTATCGTGAGGCGCTTGGCCGTCGCGGGGCCGACCAGGTTCACGAGCCGGGGAAGCGTGCCCCAGGTGAGTGGTATGCCGAGCGCGATTTCCGGCAGCGAGACGAACGCGTCCTCCGCTACCACGCGCCAGTCGAGCGACGCGGCGAGCGCGAGGCCGCCGCCGATGGCGTAGCCCTCGATCGCCGCGAGCGTGATCTGCGGCAGTTCCTCCCACGCGCGCGCCATGCGGAAGCCGAGCGCCGCGATGTCGCGCTGCGCATCGAGGGGCGCCGCGGGGTTCGACCAGCGCGACGAATCCTTCAGGTCGGCGCCGGCCGAAAAGCACGCGCCGCTGCCTTGCACGATCACGACGTCGATGTCGCGGCGCGCGGCGATCTCGCCCGCGCAGGCGATCATTTCACGCATCAGTTCGGCCGACATCGCGTTGCGCGCCTCGGGCCGGTTCAGGGTCACGATTGCAGTTGCGCCTTTGGAATCCAGTTTCAGGGTGCGATACATGGGTGCTAGATTTTGGAGCTGGTGCTCCCGATGCTACCCTTTTGCACGCCAACTACGGAGCTGCCGCATGCGCGTCACCGCACTCGTCCTTGCCTGCCTCGCGGGTTGCACCGGCCCCACGCCCCGGGACGTCATCGAGGACGGAGAGAAAACCGAGTACATCAGCGCGCTTGCCTCGCGGCAGGCGGCAAATTGCGTTGCGCGGAACGGCCAGGGCATCGGCAACCCGTATGCGGCGACCATCACCGCACGGGCCGAGCCCGAGACTTTCGAGGTGGTATTCAATGCGCCGAGCGTTCCGCAGGCCGGAGCGATCATGGTGATCCGCACGCGGCCATTGGCGAAAGGCAGCCTGATTACTTTCTACGTCTCCGAGCGCGTCAGCGCCGACGGCGGGGAGAACTGGCGCGAGAAACTCGGTCAGGGCTGCTGAGCGCGCGCGGCGCGCTCCAGCGGTGCGCCATGCTCAGCATCTAAGCCCTTGTTTTTACGTAGAACTGCGACAAGCCATGCTATACTTGAAAGCTATTCTGCAACAGTTCATGGGGATCATGGCATGGCGGTAGAACGCACATTTTCAATCATCAAGCCGGACGCGGTGGCGAAGAACGCGATCGGCCAAATTGTCGCGCGCTTCGAAGCGGCGGGCCTCAAGGTTATCGCGGCGCGCATGATGCACCTGTCGCGCGCGCAGGCGGAGGGCTTTTACGCGGTGCACCGCGAGCGGCCTTTCTTCAAGGACCTCGTCGGTTTCATGATTTCCGGCCCGGTGCTGGTGCAGGTGCTGCAGGGCGACAACGCGATCCTGAAGAACCGGGAACTGATGGGCGCCACCGATCCGAAGAAGGCCGCGAAGGGCACCATCCGCGCCGACTTCGCCGACTCGATCGACGCCAACGCGGTGCACGGTTCGGATGCGCCCGAGACCGCGAGCGCCGAGATCGCGTTTTTCTTTCCGGGATACGAGATCTTTCCGCGCTGAAGGCCATGGCGACCAATCTTCTCGACCTCGACTCGGAGGGCATGGAAAAATTCTTCGCCGGCATCGGCGAGAAGCCCTTCCGCGCGCGTCAGGTCCTGAAGTGGATCCACCGCCGCGGCGCGGCGGATTTCGCCGCGATGACCGACATCGCCAGGGATTTGCGCGCCAAGCTGCAGGCGGGCGCCACGATTGCGCCGCCGGCCGTGGTCGGCGACGGCACGGCACCCGATGGCACGCGCAAATGGCTGCTGAAGGTGGACGGCGCCAACGCGGTCGAGGCGGTGTTCATTCCCGAGGAAGGTCGCGGCACGCTGTGCGTATCCAGCCAGGCGGGCTGCACGCTGGATTGCGCGTTCTGCGCCACCGGCAAGCAGGGCTTCAACCGCAACCTGAGCCCCGCCGAGATCATCGGCCAGCTCTGGATCGCGAACCAGGCGCTCGGCGTGCACGGGCAGCCGGGCGGCGTGGGCGCGGGCAACCGCGCGGTCAGCAACGTCGTGTTCATGGGCATGGGCGAGCCGATGCTGAACCTCGATGCGGTGATCCCGGCGGCGCGCCTGATGATCGACGAGAACGGCTACGGCCTGTCGCGGCGGCGCGTCACGGTTTCGACCTCCGGCGTGGTGCCCGGCATGGATCGGCTCGCCGGGGAATGCCCGGTTGCGCTCGCCGTGTCCCTGCACGCGCCCGACGACGAATTGCGCGACCGGCTGGTGCCGATCAACCGCAGGTACCCGATCCGCGAGCTGATGAAGGCCTGCAACCGGTACCTGGAGCGCGCGCCGCGCGACTTCATCACCTTCGAGTACGTGATGCTCGACGGCGTCAATGACTCCGATGCGCAGGCGAAGGCCCTGCTCGGCATTGCGGCGCAGGTGCGCTGCAAATTCAACCTGATCCCTTTCAACCCGTTCCGCGATTCGGGCTTCGAGCGCTCCGGGCCGGAGCGGATCCGGCGTTTCGCGCAGGTGCTGCAGCGCGCCGGGCTCACTGTCACGACGCGCAAGACGCGCGGCGACGGCATCGATGCCGCCTGCGGCCAGCTCGCGGGCGAGGTCACGGACCGCACCCGGCGCAGCAAGACCGTTCCGATCGCGGAGATCCGTGCATGAACCGGATGTGCTGCGCCGCGGCCGGCGTTCTGATCTTCCTGCTCGCCGGCTGCAATACCTCCCCGCAGCGCGACAACAGCAGCGGGCCGACCGCCGAATCCGTGAGCATCACCGGCGAATCCACCGATGCGCGCAACCGCGCCAGGGTGCGCGCCGAGCTTGCCGCGCTTTACTACGGTCGCGGCAGCATGGCGATCGCGCTGGAAGAGTTGCGCCTCGCGGCTGCGGCCGACCCGAACTATCCGCTGACCTACAGCCTGTTCGGCCTGGTGTACATGGAATTGCGCGAAAACCAGCTCGCCCAGGCGAATTTCGAGCGCGCGCTGCGCCTGTCGCCGACCGACCCGGACATCAATCACAACTACGGCTGGTTCCTGTGCCAGACCGGGCGCGAGCACGAATCCACCAAGTACTTCATGCAGGCGGTGAGCAATCCGCTCTATCCGACGCCCTGGCGCTCCTATGCCGCCGCGGGGGTGTGCTCGCTGCGCAAGAACAACATGAAGGAGGCGGAGGATTTCTTCCAGCGCGCGCTCAAGCTCGAGCCGGATCATCCGAGCTCGCTCCTGCAGCTGGGCCAGATCCGCTACCGCCAGGGCAGCCTGGACGAGGCGCGCAAGCTGGTCGGCCGCTACAACAGGATCGTCGAGCCGAACGCGGAGTCGCTGTGGCTCGCGCTGCGCGTCGAGCGCAAGCTCGGGGAGCGCAACGCCGAGGCGAACTTTGCGAACCAGCTGCGGCGGCGCTTCGCCGCCTCGCGCGAATACCAGCAGCTGCAGCGCGGGGAGTATGACTGACGGCGCGCAGGTGACCGGGAACGCCGCCGAGCATGTCGCCGAGCCGCTCGCGGATGCCGGCGCCGGCGTCGGCGACGAGCTCGCAGCCGCGCGCAAGGCGCTGGGCCTTTCGATCGCGGACATCGCCAGGCAGCTCAAGTTCGGGGCGCGGCAGATCGAGGCGATGGAGCAGGGCCGCTTCGAGGACCTGCCCAGCGGCACGTTCGCGCGCGGCATGGTGCGCTCCTATGCGCGCCTGCTGAAGCTCGACGCCGAACCCCTGGTCGGGCGGATGGCGGCGCGCGTGGCGGTGCCGGACAACGCCGAGGCGGTTGCCGGCGCGCGCCGGCCGATTCCGATCACCGACGGCAGCCGGCGCACGAACCTGGTCTATGCCGCGCTTTCGGTCGCGATCCTTGGCGTGATTGCGGCGGTGGTCTTCGAATGGCAGCGCGAGCGCGCGGATGCGGCGCGCCTCAGCTTCGTGCCCGCGGCGCGGGCGCCCGCAGAGCCGCAGCGTCTCGCCGCCGCGACCCCCGTCGACGTGAGCCCGGCGAACATCGCCGCGCCGCCGGCCGTTGACGCAGTCGCGCCGACGGCAGCGCCGCTTGCGCCGGGACATCGCCGCATCTCGCTCAAGTTCGACGGCAGTTCCTGGGTCGAGATTCGCGGCCGCGACGGCGAGGTCCTGTTCTCCCAGCTCAACCCGGCGGGCAGCGAGAAGGCGGTGGAAGGCCGGCCGCCGTTCGCGCTCATCATCGGCAACGCGCAGCACGTCCGGTTGTCCTACGAAGACCGGCAGATCGACCTCGCACCGCACGTCAAGGTCGAGGTGGCGCGTTTCACGCTCGAGTAACCGGGCCGATTGCAAGGCATGAGCATGGCTCGCAGGATCTCCACGCAGGTGATGGTCGGCGGAATCGCGGTCGGCGGCGGCGCGCCGGTCGTCGTCCAGTCCATGACCAACACCGACACCGCGGACGCCGCGGCGACGGTGCGGCAGGTCGGCGACCTCTGGCGCGCGGGCTCGGAGCTGGTGCGCATCACGGTGGATACGCCCGAGGCGGCGGCGCAGGTCGCCCGCATCCGCGACCAGCTGGACGCCCTTGGCTGCGACGTGCCGCTGGTCGGGGATTTCCATTTCAACGGCCACAAGCTGCTGACGCGGTATCCGGATTGCGCCAGCGCGCTTGCCAAGTACCGCATCAATCCGGGCAACGTCGGCGCCGGCGCGAAGCACGACGCGCAATTCGCGACCATGATCGAGGCGGCGCTGAAGCACGGCAAGCCGGTGCGCATCGGCGTCAACTGGGGCAGCCTCGACCAGGAGCTGCTCGCGCGCATGATGGACGACAACGCGCGCCGGCCTTCGCCGGCGGACGCGGACGTGGTGATGCGCGAGGCGCTGATCGTCTCGGCGGTCGAATCGGCGGCGCAGGCCGAGCGGCTCGGGCTCCCGGCGGAGCGCATCGTGATTTCCTGCAAGGTGAGCGGCGTGCAGGACCTGATCCTCGTCTACCGCGAGCTCGCGCGCCGCTGCGGCTACGCGCTGCACCTCGGCCTCACCGAGGCGGGCATGGGTTCCAAGGGCATCGTCGCCTCGACGGCGGCGATGGCGGTGCTGCTGCAGGAGGGCATCGGCGACACGATCCGCGTTTCCCTCACGCCCGAGCCTAATGGGGACCGCACCCGCGAAGTGACGGTCGCTCAGGAACTGCTGCAGACCATGGGGCTGCGCAGCTTCACGCCGATGGTCGCGGCCTGTCCCGGCTGCGGCCGCACCACCAGCAGCTATTTCCAGGAACTCGCGCAACGCATCCAGGAATACCTGCGCGCGCAGATGCCGCTATGGAAGGAGCGCTATCCCGGCGTCGAGGAGATGAAGGTCGCGGTGATGGGTTGCGTGGTGAACGGCCCGGGCGAATCCAAGCACGCCGATATCGGCATCAGCCTGCCGGGCACGAACGAGTCGCCGGTGGCGCCGGTCTACGTCGACGGCGAGAAGACGGTGACGCTGAAGGGCGGCCGCATTGCCGAGGAGTTCCAGGCACTCGTCGAAAAGTATGTGGAGGAAAACTATGCGCGCGGCGCGCGGCGCGCCAGGCCCGCGCGCGCCCAGGCGATGCCGATCAAGGCAGTGACGTGAGCAAGTCCCTGCAAGCGGTCCGCGGCATGAACGACGTGCTGCCGGACGAGATGGCGCTTTGGCGCTCGTTCAGCGCCGTCGTCGAAGGCTGGCTGGAGCGCTGGGGCTACCGCGCGATACGCATGCCGCTGGTCGAAAACTCGGCGCTGTTTCGCCGCGCGATCGGCGAGGCGACGGACATCGTCGAGAAGGAGATGTATTCCTGGCGCGACGAGCTGAACGACGAGGAACTGACGCTGCGCCCCGAGGGCACGGCTTCCTGCGTGCGCGCCGCGATCGAGCACAGCCTGGTCTACGACGGGCCGAGGCGACTGTGGTACGGCGGCCCCATGTACCGCCACGAGCGGCCGCAGAAGGGACGTTACCGGGAATTTTTCCAGTACGGCGCGGAGGCATTCGGATTTCCGGGGCCCGACCTGGACGCGGAACTGATCGTGATGTGCGCCCGGCTTTGGCCGGAGCTCGGCCTGAAGGGGCTGCGCCTGGAGCTGAATACCATCGGCTCGGCCGAGGAGCGCGCGCGGCACCGCGCCGACCTGGTGCGCCATCTCGAGGCCAACGAGGCGAAGCTGGACGCGGATGCGAAGCGGCGCCTGCATGCCAATCCGCTGCGGGTACTCGATTCGAAGAACCCCATGGTGCAGGAGGTGGCGGCCAGGGCGCCGGCGCTGACCGGCTACCTTGGCGAGGCGTCGCTCGCCCATTTCGAGGGCCTGAAGAAACTTCTCGCGTCGGCGCAGGTCGAATTCACGCTCAATCCGCGGCTGGTGCGCGGCCTCGATTACTACAATCTCAGCGTGTTCGAATGGGTCAGCGACGAACTCGGCGCGCAGGGAACGGTCTGCGGCGGCGGGCGCTATGACGGCCTGTTCGCGCAACTCGGCGGCAAACCGACCTCGGGCGTGGGATTCGCGATGGGCTGCGAGCGGCTGGTGGCGCTGATGAAAGCCTGCGGCAGCGCGCCAGCGGCGCGCGGGCCCGACGCCTACGTGCTGCACCAGGGCGAAGGTGCTCTCGAGTACGCGTTCAATGTCGCCGACGCGCTGCGCGCCGCGGGACACGCGGTGGTGCTGCACGGAGGCGCCGGCAGTTTCAAGTCGCAGATGAAGAAGGCCGACGCAAGCGGCGCGCTGGTGGCGCTGATCGTCGGCGAGGATGAAGTGCGCGCTGGCGAAGTGACCGTGAAGGCGCTGCGCAGCGGCGGCGACCAGCAGCGCATCGGCCGCGCGCGCCTGGCCGGGGAATTCGCGGCAATCTTGCAAAGGGTCAAGGCATAGGCATGGCATACGATCTCGAAGAACAGGAACAGCTCGCTTCCGTCAAGGGCTGGTGGAATGACAACGGCACAAAGGTGCTGACGGTGGTTGCCCTGGTGGCGATCGTCGCTTCGGGCTGGCAGGGCTGGCGCCTGTGGCAGGCGGACCAGGGACGGCAGGCAGGAGCCCAGTACGAGGTGCTGCTGAAGGCGGCGCAGGAAGGCGATGCCAAGGCGCTGCGCGACGCGGGCGGCACGCTGGTCGAGAGTTTTCCGCGCACGCTCTACGCTTCGATGGGCGCGCTGGTGGCGGCGCGCTTCCATGTCGAGCGCGCGGACCTGAAGAACGCGAAGGCACAGCTGCTGTGGGTGGTCGAGCGCTCCCCGTCCGACGAGATGCGCGACCTGGCGCGCCTGCGGCTGGCCGGCGTGCTGCTCGACGAGAAGGCGCACGACGAGGCGCTCGCGCTCCTCGAGGCGAAGCACGGCGCGCCCCTCGACGGGCAGTATGCCGCACTCAAGGGCGACGTCCTGGTGGCGAAGAACCAGATCGCGGACGCGAAGGCGGCCTACCGCCTGGCCCTGGAGAAGAGCGAGGCGCGGAGCGGCGCGTTCCGCAACAGTGTCCAGTTGCGGCTGGACGCCCTAGGCGGGTGAGCGTGCGCCGCCTGCTCGTTTCGCTGCTGTCGGCCGCCGGGCTGTCGGCCTGCTCCAGCATGCCGAGCATGCCGAGCATGAATCCGGTCGACTGGTTCGGCAGCAGTTCTTCGGGCCCCAAGCCGGTCGAACTGCCGGCGCTGACCAATGCGCAGCCGGTGAAGCTGCTCTGGACAGCGAGCGTCGGCGCCGCGGAAGGGTTCTTTTTCAGCCCGGTGCTGGTCGGCGACAGCGTGTACGCGGCCTCGCGCGCCGGGACGGTGACGCGCCTGGACGCCGCGTCGGGCCAGGCCAGGTGGCGCGTTTCCCTGGGCAAGCGCATCTCCAGCGGCGTCGGCAGCGACGGCGCGCTGGTCGTGGTTGCCGCCGACGACGGTGAAGTGTTCGCGCTGGACGCGGTGGCGGGCGTCATGAAGTGGCGCGCGCGCGTATCGAGCGAAGTGCTGGCGCAGCCCAAGGTGCACGAGGGCCAGGTGCTGGTGCGCAGCGCCGACAGCAAGATCTTCGCCTTCGGCATGGAGGACGGCAAGCGCCGCTGGGTGTACCAGCGCCCTGCAGCCGCGCTGATCGTGCGCTCCCCGGTCGGCCTGACCGCGGCCCAGGGTTCCGCCTACGCCGGGTTTTCGGGCGGCAAGCTGGTCGCGCTCTCTCTGGCCAATGGCCAGGTGCGCTGGGAGGCCACCGTGTCCCAGCCCAAGGGCTCGACGGAACTGGAGCGCGTTACCGACATCGTGGGCGAGCCCTCGGCGCAGGGCAGGGAAGTCTGCGCCGCCGCGTATCAAGGGCGCGTCGCGTGCTACGACGCGCAGAACGGCAACCAGATCTGGTCGCGCGAGATGTCGACGCTGACGGGAGTTTCCTTCGATGCGCGCTACGCATTCGTGAGCGACGACAAGGGCGGGGTGCACGCGCTGGACCGCAGCAACGGCCGCAGCGTCTGGAAGCAGGACCGCCTCGCGTACCGGCAGCTGTCCCTGCCGCTGCCGCTGGGTACCGAGGTGGCCGTCGGCGACCTGCAGGGCTACGTCCATTTCGTGGCGCGCGAATCCGGCGCCTTCCTCGCCCGCCAGGCGACCGACGGCAGCGCGGTGCGCGCTGCGCCGATCCGGCTGCCCGAAGGGTTCCTCGTTCAGACCCAGAACGGCGGCCTGTACGCGTTGACGTTGCAGTGAAGCCGGAAACAAAGGAACCGGCATGAAGCCGGTTGTCGCACTGGTCGGGCGGCCGAACGTAGGCAAGAGCACGCTTTTCAACCGCCTGACGCGGCGGCGCGACGCGATCGTGGTCGATATCCCCGGCGTCACCCGCGACCGGCACTACGGCGAAGGCCTGCTCGGGGGCCGTTCCTGCATCGTCATCGACACGGGCGGCCTGCAACCGGATTCCGACGAGGACATCTACGTCGAGATGGCGCGCCAGACCGAGCAGGCGATCGTCGAGGCGGATGCGGTCGTGCTGGTGACCGACGCGCGCGCCGGCCTGGCGCCCGGCGACCGCGTGATCGCGGAAAAGCTGCGGCGCCTGAAGGGCCGGGTCTGGATCGCCGCGAACAAGTCCGAGGGGATCGATCCGGCCACCGCGGCGGCCGAATTCCACGAACTCGGCCTCGGCAACCCGGTCGCGATCTCGGCGGCCCACGGCAACGGCGTGATCGAAATGATCGAGGCCGTGCTGCGGCCGTTCCCGGAGGAACCCGAAATCGCCGACGACGCGAAGAATCCCCGCGTCGCGATCGTCGGCCGCCCCAACGTCGGCAAGTCGACCCTGGTCAATGCGCTGGTAGGCGAGGAGCGCGTGCTGGTGTTCGACAAGCCCGGCACCACGCGCGACGCCATCGAGGTGCCGTTCGAGCGCAATGGCCGCCGCTACACGCTGGTGGACACGGCCGGGCTGCGCAAGCGCGGCAAGTCGCACGGCGCCGCGGTGGAGAAGTTCTCGATCGTGAAAACCCTGCAGGCGATCGAAGCGGCGAACGTCGCGGTACTTGTGCTCGACGCGGTGGAGGGCATCACGGAGCAGGACGCGCACGTCGCGAGCTACATCCTCGACCGCGGCCGCGCGGTCACCGTCGCCGTCAACAAGTGGGAAGCAGCCGACAAGTCGATGCGCGACCGGCTCAAGGACGAATTGCGCTGGCAGCTCGGCTTTCTCGGATTCGCCGACACGCTTTTCATATCCGCCAAGTCGGGCAAGGGCGTCAACGAAGTGCTGCGCTCGGCCGATGCCGCCTATGCGGCGGCGATGGCGAAGCTCTCGACGCCGAAGCTGACGCGCGCGCTGATCGCGGCCGTGGAGCGCCAGATGCCGCCCCATCGCCGGGGCTACGCGCGCCCCAAGATGCGCTATGCGCACCAGGGCGGCTCCAACCCGCCGCGCGTCATCATCCATGGCAACTCGCTGCAGCACGTGCCCGACGCCTACAAGCGGTTCCTCGAAGGCTGGTTCCGCGACGAATTCAGGCTGCAGGGCACGCCGCTGCGCATCGAACTGCGCACCGGCAGGAATCCCTACGACGAGAACCGCAAGGCCCCGGTGCGCAAGCGCACGCTGGGCCACAGCAAGTCCGCGCCGCGCGTCAAGACCGGCGGCAAGTCGAAAAAGCAGTTTCGCCAGAAGGCGTCCGGGCGCAAGCGCACCTAGGCCCGCGCCGGCACGTCATGTTGACAACATAAACATTAGCCGAGTAGGATAAGTGGTCAATGTCAACATCAACCTCGAAAAAGCGCGGCTACCACCATGGCGACCTCGAAGGCGCGCTGCTCCGGTCGGCGGGGGAAATCCTTGAAAAAGAAGGTCTTGAGTCACTGAGCCTGCGCCGGGTGGCGCGCCGTGCGGGGGTTTCCCACAACGCGCCCTACCGGCATTTCGCGGCGCACGAGGCGCTGCTGGCGGCGCTTGCCACGGAGGGCTTCGAGTGGCTGGCGGCGGCGCAGCACCAGGCGGCCGCGTCGGGCGGCCTGCGGGCCATGGGAGAGGCCTACGTGCTGTTCGCACTCGAGCACCCGCAGCGCTTCCGGCTGATGTTCGGCGGCCGGATCCCGATCGAGCGCCACGAACGCCTGCGCGAAGTGGCGACGAGGTCGTTCGCCGGCATGTCGGGCGCATTGGCGGCGCGGATTCCGGAGGCAAAGGGCGCGCGCGACGCGTCGGTCGCCGCGTGGGCCCTGGTCCATGGACTCGCGCTGTTGCTGCTCGGGAAAAGGATTTCGGACGAGACCAGGCGGGGGCGCGACAACCCCGCCTTCGTGCGGGACCTGCTCGCGACCGTCAGGTTCGGGGCAACCCCGGCTCAGCCGCCCGCGTAGGCGGAGAACGCCGCAGCGCAGGCGGCAGCGTGCATTTCACCCGCTTTGCCGCGTTCGGCATGGCAGCGCAACAGGCGGAAGACCGGCTTGCCGGCGCCGCGAATCTGGCCCTGGTGCTGGTTCCAGAGTTCCCTCGCGCCTTGCGGATTACCGGCGGCGATATGCCCGGCCATGCCGGCCATCAGCAGGTATTCCCGCGCGTCGCGGGTGAGATCCGCCTGCTTGGCGAGCAGCAGGGATGCGAGTTGGGCGGCGCTGGCGGCATCGCGCGCGCCGACGGCGGCAAACAGCCTGATCCAGTTGCGCTGGAATTCGTACAGCGCGCCAAAGCAGGGCGCGGCGGTGAAACGGGCCCACACGGCCTGCGTTTCGGCGGGCGCAAGATAGGGGTTCACGCTGCGCGAGATGTTGATCATGCTGTGCAGCCAGACGTCCTGGTCCCTCGGTTCGCGGCACTCGATCAGGCGCAGCTTGGCGAGTTCCAGGTCTTTCTGCAGCAGCGTGGCAACGCTCTCGGGCTCGGGTGGCCTCGCCTGCAGCAGGAAATCGCGCGCATAGCGCGCCAGGCGCGTGTTGTCCACGCGCTCGAAGGTGGCGGCGCCCATGTGCTGCGGATTGACCGCGCGGCGCTGGAGGGCGGGCTGGAGCATGTCCAGCACCGGCACCCCGGCATTCAGGAGCGCCACCACGTCGGCGGCACTTCTTTCGGTGTAGCGGTGGCGTGCCGCGTTCAGGTCGAGCACCGGGTAGTAGTCGGAATTGGCAGGCATGCCGTAGCTGGCGAACAGCGGCTCCAGCGTGGCGCGGTCGCCGATGTAGCGGGCGTCGAGGTCGCCGGGACCGAGCACGTGTACCACGCGCAGTTCCTGCGCGAGTGTCGGGCGCTCGAACACCGCCGCCTTGGGCGGCAACGGGATCGGGCTCGCGGAGGCGATGATCAGCACGTCATGGTCGCTGGGGGCGAATACCACGTAATGCGGCAGCGCCTCGCCCAGCGCGCGCATCACCGAAGCGAGCAGCGATGGATCGATTTCGTAGAGCTGGAACCATTGCACCAGGATTCCACCCGGATTCAGGTGGCTCCGGATGCGCTGGTAGAACTCGCGCGTGAACAGGCTCGAGACGCCGCTCACCCAGGGATTGGACGGTTCGGAGACGAGGATGTCGTAGCGCCGCGCGCGCGTGGAGAAGAACGTCTTTGCGTCGTCGATCCAGATCCTGCCCCGCGGATCGAGGAACGCGGCGTTGTTGCGCGGCGCGAAGCCGCGCGCCGCCTCGGCCATGGCGGCCTCGATTTCCACGGTTTCCACCACCTCGAGCGACAGGTCCTGCAGCAAGGTGTGCATCGTCAGCCCGGTGCCGATGCCGATCACCGCCGCGCTCTTCGCATCGGGCTTGATCGCCAGCGGCAGCGCGCCGGTGAGCGTCATGGTGATTTCATCGGAGCCGCGCGCGCCCGCGGGATCCAGGTTCACCGAGCCGTCGGACTTGCCGTTGGTGCGGATGCTGGTCGCGTCCGTGTAGCGCACCAGGTGCACGGTCGCAGTCTTGCCGTCCTTCGCGAACAGGATCTCGGCGTCGCGGGAGCTGCCGAGCTCGCCGTGCCGGAAAACCCCGGCGGTCATCTTGTTGGCATCCAGTTCGAACAGGAGCATGACCGGCGCGAAGGCGAGCACGCAGGCGGCGGCCGCGGCGGCGAACGCCGTCGAACCGGGCGCGTACCGGATTAGCAGCACGAGCCCGAGCGCGACGTCGATCGCCGCGCCCAGGATGAGCGCGTTCTTGAGCCCTAGCAGCGGCAAGGCGAAGTGCACCGCGATCAGCACGCCGAAGATCGCGCCCAGCGTGTTCGCGGCGTACACCTGGCCGATCGCGCGCTCGCCGGCGCCGCGCCGCAGCAGCGATCCGGTGATCAACGGCAGCGTCATGCCGGCGCAGAACGTCGCCGGCAGCATCACGAGGGCCGACACCCCCTGTCCGGCGAGATTGAAGAGCACGTACCCCGCGTCCGTGCGCGCGAGGCCCTTCATCAGGCGTTCCATCAACTCGAAGCTGAAGTCGTAGACGGGCAAGGTCGCAAGGGCGAACACGCCCATCGCGATCTGCACCGCGCCGAGCAGGCGCTCGGGGCTGGCCGCGCGGTCCACGAGCCGGCGCACGGCGAGGCCGCCGAGCGCGAGTCCGAGGATGAAGGTCGAGAGCATCAACTCGAAGGAATGGGTCGAGGCGCCAAGTACCAGCGACAGCATGCGGATCCAGCAGATTTCATAGATGAACGAGGCGAGGCCGGTGAGCAGCGCGACCGCGAGCAGCAGGTCCGTCGCGGGCGTGCCGGCCTTGCCGTCGGCCTGGAGCGGCGCCGCCGCGCCTGCCGGACGCGCAAGCAGCGCGACGGCGATCGCCAGCGCGATATTGATGACGCCCGCGGTGCGCAGCGTGCCCGGCAGGCCGGCCCAGGCGATGAGCACGAATCCGCTCGCCAGCACGCCGGCCGCCGCGCCAAGGCTGTTGGCGAAATACAGCGTGGCGACTGTTTCGCCCGGCGCGCGGCGCGCATCGCCCATGGTTGCGCGCACCAGGCCGGCGCTCATCAGAGGGAAGGTCGCGCCGAGCAGCACCGATTGCGGCAGGATCAGCGCGCTGGCGAGCGCGAGTTTCGCGGCCAGCGCCAGCGATCCCTCGCCGAGCGCGGGCAGCAGGAACGCATACGACCACTCGGTCGTCGCGACGAAGACTTCGTGAAATGCCAGCGCGCAGCATCCGATGGCCGCCTCGATTGCCGCATATGCAGCGAGCGGGTTGCGGATGGACGTGGATACGCGTGCGCAGAGCGCCGCGCCCAGCGCCATGCCGCCCATGAACACGATCAGCACCAGCGATTGGGCGTAGGCGGCGTGCCCGAGATACAGCTTCAGGTAGTGCGTCCAGACGGATTCGTAGATCAGCCCGGCGAAGCCGGAGGCGACGAACAAAAGGTAAAACGCATAGCGTGGCGCCATGGCGGCGCTTATATCATGCTGTCCGCATGAATGTTCCAGGCCGGCTCGGCGCCTACTATTTCTTCTATTTCACCTACGTGGGCGCGTTCGTGCCGTATTTTTCCCTCTGGCTCGCGGCCCAGGGTTTCGGCGCGGCGCAGATCGCGATGGTGCTCGCCATGCCGCAACTCGCGCGCATCTTCGCGCCGGCGCTGTGGGGCTGGCTGGCCGACCACAGCGGCCGGCAGCGTGAAGTGGTGATCTTTTCCGCGTTCGCGGTGGCCGCGGGCTTCGCGGCGCTCTTCGTGCTCCACGGCCCCGTTGCCACCGCGCTGACCCTGTTCCTGATCGCCGTGCTGTCGGCGGGCGCGATGCCGCTGGTGGAGTCGATCACGCTCGCCGCCCTGCAGGGAAGGGCCGGCGGCTACGGTCCGATTCGCATGTGGGGATCGATCGGCTTCATTCTCGCCGTGCTGGGCACCGGGGCGTGGCTGGACCGGGCGGGCGTTGGCCAGGTGCTGCCGATCGTGTTCGGGCTCGCGCTGCTGGTCTGCGTGGCCGCCTTCGGCGTGCCCGCAGGCGCCAGGCACGAGCCCGATGGCGGCGGCGTGCGGATGCTCGAGGTGCTCGGGCGCGCCGACGTCATCGCGCTGTTCGCCGCCGGCATGTGCATGGCGGTGGCGCACGGCGCGTTGTACGCGTTCTATTCGATCTACCTCGAAGCCGCCGGGTATTCGAAGTCGACGATCGGCGCCTTGTGGACCTTGGGCGTGATCGCGGAGGTAGCGGTGTTCCTGTGGCTGCCGCAGCTCATGCGGCGGTATTCGCTGCGCGCATTGCTGGTCGCAAGTTTCGCCTGCGCGGCGCTGCGCTTCATCGTCATCGGCTGGAGCGTGGAGTCGATCGCGCTGCTCGCGGCGGCGCAGCTGCTGCACGCGGCGACCTTCGGTGCCTACCACGCGGCCTCGATCGCGGCGGTGCACCGCCTGTTCCCGGTTCGCATGGCGGGTCGCGGCCAGGCGATTTTTTCCAGCCTCTCCTACGGACTCGGCGGCGCCGTCGGGACCCTGCTCGCGGGCTGGTCGTGGGTGGCGCTCGGGCCGTCGCTCAGTTTCGGCGTCAGCGCGCTGTTCGGCGCCGCGGGCGCGGGCCTCGTCGCGTGGCGGGTCCGCGTGTAGGCTTGCGGTCATGTCCAGGAAATCCTTCGTTCCGTTCCTTCCCGCCACGGTCCTCGCGCTTGCGCTCGCCGGCTGCCAGAGCGTCAATACGACCCAGCCGGGCGCCGTGGGCGTGCAGCGCAAGCAGACCATGCTGGTGTCCTCCGAGGAGGTCAACAAGAGCGCCCAGAAGGCCTACGCCCAGGTCATCGGCGAGGCGCAGAAGAAAGGCCTGCTCAACCGCGACGCCGCGCAGCTGCAGCGAGTGCGCGCAATCGCGCGCCGGCTGATACCGCAGACCGGCGCGTTCCGCGCCGACGCGCCGACCTGGGCTTGGGAGGTGAACGTCATAACCTCGAAGGACGTGAACGCGTGGTGCATGCCGGGTGGCAAGATCGCGTTCTATACCGGGCTCATCGAGCGCCTGCAGGTGACCGACGACGAAGCCGCGGCGGTGATGGGCCACGAAATCGCGCACGCGCTGCGCGAACACGGCCGCGAGCGCGCATCGCAGGCGATGGTGCAAGGCGTCGGCATCGCCGTGGTCGGCGCGGTGCTCGGCATGTCGGGCGGGGCGCGGGACCTGACGCAGGCGGTCATGGACGTGACCTTCAATCTTCCCAATTCGCGCACCGACGAAGTCGAAGCCGACCGCATCGGCGTCGAACTCGCGGCGCGCGGCGGATTCGATCCGCGCGCCGCGGTGGCGCTCTGGGAGAAGATGGGCAAGCTAGGTGGTTCGCAACCGCCGCAATTCCTGTCCACGCACCCATCCCACGCCAGCCGCATCAACGATCTGCGCGGCTACGCCGCCAAAGTCATGCCGCTATACGAGGCCGCGCGCGCGAAGCATTGAGCTACTGCGGGACGAGGGTGTCGAAGGTGCGCCGCTTGGCGCGCCGCACGTGCTTGCGCATCGCGGCTTCCGCCTGGTCCGGGCGGCCTTCGAGGATCGCCTTCGCGATCGTCACGTGTTCCGCATGCGACAGCTCGGTTTCCTGGCGCGTCATGAGGGTGCGCCACTGGAACATCAATATCGGTATCTGCAGCTGGTCGAGCATTTCCGGCAGCCGGGTATTGCCGGAGAGTTCGACGATGGTGCCGTGGAAAAGCTGGTTGTGCTCGATGAACCCGGCGCGCTCCGCCGGGTCGCTGCGGCGGACTTTTTCCCACATCGCCATGAAGCGCCGGCGATTGTCGCCTTCGTTGATTCTCTCGGCCGCGCGCCGCGCGGCCTGTCCCTCCAGCAGTTCCCGGATCTCGAACAGGTCCGCCATTTCCCGCGGCGTCAGCCGCTGCACCGCGACGCCGCGGTTCGGGATCAGGCTGACGAGCTTTTCGGCCGCGAGCTGCCGGAACGCCTCGCGGAAAGTGCTGCGGCTATAGCCGAACTCCTCGATCAGGTCGCGCATCACCAGCCTCTGGCCGGGCGCAAATCGCCCCGCGATGATCCCCTGGCGGATGGTGTCGAAGACCACGTCGACGGCCTCGCCGTGGCGGCGGCTTTCCGGGGATGGCGCGCGTTGCCGCGGCTTTGACAGGGAAGGCATGATCTGCTTAAATTGTCAGACAATCTTACCGCAAACGGCGCATACCCCCAACTCATGACCGGACGCACGCTGTACGACAAGCTCTGGGACAGCCACGTGGTGCGCGCGGAGGCCGACGGCACCGCGCTGCTCTACATTGACCGCCACCTGGTGCACGAAGTCACCAGCCCCCAGGCTTTCGAGGGGCTGAAGCTCGCGGGCCGCAAGCCCTGGCGGATGTCCTCGGTAGTGGCGACGGCAGACCACAACACACCCACGACGGGATGGGACCGGGGCATTGCGGGCATCGAGGATCCGACCTCGCGCATCCAAGTGGAGACGCTCGACGCCAACATGCGCGAGCATCCGGCCAAGGCGTATTTTCCCTTCCTCGACAAGCGCCAGGGCATCGTGCACGTGATCGGGCCGGAGCAGGGCGCGACGCTGCCGGGCATGACGGTGGTGTGCGGCGATTCGCATACCAGCACGCACGGCGCTTTCGGCTGCCTCGCGCACGGCATCGGCACCACCGAAGTCGAGCACGTACTCGCGACGCAGACGCTGGTGACGAAGAAAATGAAGAATCAGCGCGTCAGCGTGGAAGGGACGCTCGGCCGCGGCGTGACCGCGAAAGACGTGGCGCTCGCCGTGATCGGCCGCATTGGCACCGCAGGCGGGACCGGCTGCGCGGTGGAATTCACCGGCAGCGCGATCCGCTCCCTCACGATGGAAGGCCGCATGACCCTGTGCAACATGGCGATCGAAGCCGGCGCGCGCGCCGGGATGGTCGCCGTGGACGACACCACCATCCAGTACCTTAAAGGCCGCCCGTTCTCGCCCTCGGGCCCGGAGTGGGACCAGGCCGTGGCCATCTGGAAGCTCCTGGTCAGCGACCCGGACGCGAAATTCGACCTCGACGTGAAGCTCGACGCGCGGGAGATCGCGCCGCAGATTACCTGGGGCACTTCGCCGGAGATGGTGGTGCCGGTGGAGGCGGGCGTGCCCGATCCCGACAAGGAGAAGGACCCGGTCAAGCGCGAGGGCATGGAACGCGCGCTCGTCTACATGGGCCTCAAGCCGCGCACGCCGATGCAGGACATCCTGCTCGACAAGGTGTTCATCGGCTCGTGCACCAACTCGCGCATCGAGGACCTGCGCGCCGCGGCCGCGGTAGCGAAGGGAAAGAAAGTGGCCGGGAACATCAAGCTGGCAATGGTCGTGCCCGGATCCGGGCTGGTGAAAGTGCAGGCCGAGAAGGAGGGCCTGGACCGGATCTTCCGCGACGCGGGTTTCGAATGGCGCGAGCCTGGCTGTTCGATGTGCCTGGCGATGAACGCCGACCGGCTCGAACCCGGCGAGCGCTGCGCCTCCACCTCGAACCGCAACTTCGAGGGCCGGCAGGGCGCGGGCGGGCGCACGCATCTGGTCAGTCCGGCGATGGCGGCCGCGGCGGCGATCGCCGGCCATTTCGTCGACGTGCGAAGCTGGCGCTGATCATGGACAAGTTCACCGTGCTCAACGGGTTGGTGGCGCCCCTCGACCGTGCCAACGTCGACACCGACGCCATCATCCCGAAGCAGTTCCTCAAATCCATCAAGCGCACCGGTTACGGCGAGAACTGCTTCGACGCCTGGCGCTACATGGACATCGGGCAGCCGGGCATGGATCACGCGAAGCGGCCGCTGAACCCGGATTTCGTGCTCAACCAGCCGCGCTACAAGGGCGCGCAGATCCTGCTCACGAGGAAGAATTTCGGCTGCGGCAGCTCGCGCGAGCACGCCCCATGGGCGCTGCAGCAGTACGGCTTCAAGTGCGTGATCGCGCCGTCCTACGGCGATATTTTCCTGAACAACAGCTACAAGAACGGCTTCCTGCCGGTGGTGCTCCCCGAATCGCAGGTGGACAGCCTGTTCTACGACAGCGCGCTGCCGGGTTTCCGCCTCGTCGTGGACCTCGAGCGGCAGACGGTGTCCACCACGGACGGCGCCAAGTCCTACAAGTTCGACGTCGATCCGTCGCGCCGCCACTCGCTCCTGAACGGGCTGGACGAAATCGCCGTTACGCTGCGCCACGCCGACGAGATCCGCGCCTTCGAAGCGCGGCGGCAGGCGCAGTTTCCCTGGCTTTTCCGCTAGGAGATTCCATGAAGATCGCAGTGTTGCCGGGCGACGGCATCGGCAAGGAAATCGTTGCCGAAACCCTCGGCGTGCTCGGGCGGCTCGGCCTGAAATTCGAGTTCGAGGAGGCCCCGGTCGGCGGCGCCGGCTACGAGGCCTCGGGCCATCCGCTGCCGCCCGCGACCCTGGCGCTGGCGAAGAAGGCCGACGCGATCCTGTTCGGCTCGGTCGGCGATCCGAAATACGACAAGCTTGAATCTTCGAAGCGTCCCGAGCAGGCGATCCTCGGCCTGCGCAAGGAACTGGGACTCTTCGCCAACCTGCGCCCGGCGCAGGTTTACGCGGAGCTGGCGGACGCCTCGTCGCTGCGCCCGGAAGTGGTGGCGGGCCTCGACATCCTGATCGTGCGCGAATTGACCGGCGATATCTATTTCGGCGAACCGAAAGGCGTCCGGCCGCACGCCAGCGGCGGGCGCGAGGGCTTCGACACCATGCGCTACAGCGAGGCCGAGATCCGCCGCATCGCGAAGGTCGCCTTCGACGCGGCGCGCAAGCGGGGGAAAAAGGTCTGCTCGGTGGACAAGGCCAACGTGCTCGAGACCTCCAGGCTGTGGCGCGAAGTGATGACGGCGGAGGTCGGAAACAATCCGGACATCGAACTGACACACATGTACGTCGACAATTGCGCCATGCAGCTGGTGCGCAATCCTAAGCAGTTCGACGTCATCGTCACCGGCAACCTGTTCGGCGACATCCTGTCGGACGAGGCCTCGATGCTCACCGGATCGATCGGCATGCTGCCGTCGGCGTCGCTCGACGCGAACGGCAAGGGCCTGTACGAGCCGATCCACGGTTCGGCACCCGACATCGCCGGCAAGGGCGTGGCGAATCCGCTCGCGACCATCCTCTCGGCGGCGCTGATGCTGCGCCATTCGCTGGGGCAGGCGCCGGCGGCGGATCGCCTGGAAGCCGCGGTGAAGAAAACGCTACGGGACGGTTACCGCACTGCGGACATATATACTGCGGGTACGAGGAAGGTAAGCACCGCGCAGATGGCAGCCGCGGTCGCGGAACGGCTGTAATTCGCGGGAATGCGGTCATGTTGAGAGTCGGCATCGTCGGGTGGCGCGGCATGGTGGGTTCGGTACTCGTGCAGAGGATGCTCGAGGAACGGGACTTCGACCACGTCGAGCCCGTTTTTTTCTCCACCTCGCAGGCGGGAGGCAAGGGTCCGGACCTGGGCAAGGGCGCGACGCGCGTCGCCAGTGCGACGGACGTAGATGCGTTGAAGGGCCTGCCGGTCGTCATATCCTGCCAGGGCGGCGACTACACCAACGACGTCTATCCGAAGCTGCGCGCCGCAGGCTGGAACGGCTACTGGATCGACGCCGCGAGCGCGCTGCGCATGCAGGACGACGCGGTCATCATCCTCGATCCGCTGAACCTGGCGCTGATCCAGGACGCGGTGAAGGCCGGCACGAAGAATTTCATCGGCGGCAACTGCACGGTCAGCCTGATGCTGATGGGCATGGCCGGCCTGCTGCAGCGCGACCTCGTCGAATGGGTGAGCTGCATGACCTACCAGGCGGCCTCGGGCGGCGGCGCGGCGGCGATGACCGAGCTGGTGAAGCAGATGGGCCATCTCGGCGACGTGGCGAAGCCGGCGCTGGCGGACCCGGCCTCGGGCATCCTCGAGCTCGACCGCAAGATCACGGGTGCGCTGCGCAACGGCGGCTTGCCCAAGAGCGACATCGGCTACCCGCTCGCGGCGAGCCTGCTGCCATGGATCGACAAGGACCTGGGCAACGGCCAGAGCAAGGAAGAATGGAAGGCGCAGGCCGAAGGCAACAAGATCCTCGGCCGCAGCGAGCGCCCGATCCCGATCGACGGCATCTGCGTGCGCGTGGGCGCGATGCGCTGCCACAGCCAGGCGATGACGGTGAAGCTGCGGAAGGACGTTCCGCTGGGCGAAATCGAGGGCATGCTCGCCGAGGCACACGACTGGGTGAAGGTGGTCCCGAACCGGCGCGAGGAAACGCTTGCCGAGCTCACGCCGGCGGCGGTCAGCGGCAAGCTGTCGGTACCGATTGGACGGCTGCGCAAGATGCCGATGGGCGGCGAGTATCTGGCCGCTTTCACCGTGGGCGACCAGCTGCTGTGGGGTGCCGCGGAACCGCTGCGCCGGATGGTTCGGATTCTGCTCGATTCCGGGGCGGGCTAAGGGGGCGGCGCAGGGCAAAATTCCTTGTTGCCCAAGGTACTACCGCAGCAAAATCGAGAAGGTCTCTCAGGTTGCAGGGCTAACGCCATGATGTTATGGTAGTCGGTCCCGGAAGTACGACTCAGGGTGCGCTCAGTGGGGAAAAAAATGTCGGGAATTCGTATCGCCTTGGCGGCTCTGCTTTGCGCGCCGCTGCTGGCCTATTCGGCTGGACTCGGCTCGTTCAAGGTCAATTCCGCCTTGGGCCAGCCGCTCAACGCCGAAGTCGAAATCGTGTCGCTGCAGGCGGGCGAGGAAGATTCTCTTGCCGCGCGGCTTGCCACGCCGGAGGCATTCCGCCAGGCCGGCATCGAGTTGAGTTCGGCGCTGATCGGCCTGCAGCTTTCGATCGACAAGCGCGGCGGACGCCCCGTTATCCGCCTGACCACCACGCAGCCGATCAATGAGCCGTTCCTCGATATCCTGATCGAATTGCAGTGGGCTACCGGCCGCCTGGTGCGCGAATACACCTTCCTGCTGGATCCACCCGAGTACCGCGGGCCCAAACCCGCCGCTGCTGCGTCGGCGCCGGCGCCGGCCGCGAGGCCCGCGCCGGTTGCAGTTCCGGCCCCCACCAAGCCCGCACCGGGCGCCCAGGAGCGCCCCATCCCGGCAGCGCGCGCGGCCGCCGGCGCAAGGCAGGAAGAAGTCAAGAAAGGCGACACGCTGGGCAACATCGCGAACCGGAACAAGCCCGATGGCGTGACGCTCAACCAGATGCTTATCGCGCTGTACCGGAGCAATGAGGACGCTTTCATCCGCGGCAACGTGAACCTGGTGCGGGCCGGACGCATCCTCAACATTCCCGACCGCGAGGCGATCGCGGCGATCAACGCGGCGGAAGCGAACCAGCTGGTGCAGTCGCACATGGCGGATTTCGCCGAATACAAGCGCACGCTCGGTGCGGCCGTGGCGGCAGCGCCTGCCGCACCGGTTCGCGAGCGCGTGGTCACCGGGCGCATCACGGCGAAGCCGGAAGCGCCGGCACCGGCGGAGCAGAAGGACCAGCTGAAACTCTCCAAGGCTGACCCGGCAAAGCCCGGCGCCGCGGCGGCGCGTGCCGCACGCGACGACGACCGGGTGGCGCGCGAACGCGCCCTGAAGGAATCGCAGTCGCGCGTCAGCGATCTCGAAAAGAATGTCGCCGACCTGCAAAAGCTGGTGCAGATGAAGAACCAGCAGCTGGCCGAACTGGAGAAGAAGGCCGCAGCGAAGCCTGCGCCGGCTCCTGCACCCGCCCCGGCCCCGGCGCCTGCAGCCAAGGCCCCCGAACCCGCCAAGGAGGCTCCCAAGGCAGCAGCGCCGGAGGCACCGAAGGCGGCTGCCAAGGAAGCGCCCAAGGAAGCTCCGAAGGAAGCGGCGAAGGAAGCGACGAAGGAAGCACCCAAGGAGGCCCCGAAGGAAGCTGCCAAGGAGGCACCCAAGGACGCCCCGAAAGAAGCAGCCAAGGAAACGTCCAAGGAAGGCGCAGCGAAGGCCAAGGCCCCAGCAGCGGCGCCCAAGGCCCCTGCGCCGGAGAAAGGATTCATCGAGGACTTCATCGAGGACCCGATCGCCCTCGGTGGCCTGGGTGCAGTGCTCCTGCTGCTGGCCGGGTATGGGGCCTGGGCCTGGCGCAAGAAGAAGAAGTCGCAGACGCAGTTCCAGGACAGCGTGCTTGGCGCGGCGACGGGTGCCGGCGCTTCTTCGGTATTCGCCCCGGCGACACCGCAGGGCGCGGATACGCCGCCGCCTGCCGCCGCTGCAGTGGCGGAAGACGCGTCCATGGCCTCGGTCAGCGGGGGCGGCGTAGCGCCGGCCGAAAGCGACGAGGTCGACCCGATCGCCGAGGCGGATGTCTACATGGCGTACGGGCGCGACGCACAGGCCGAGGAGATCCTCAAGGAATCACTCGGCAAAGACCCGAACCGTACCGCGGTGCATTCCAAACTGCTTGAGATTTACGCCAATCGCAAGGACGCGAAGAGCTTCGAGCAGACCGCGCTCAAGCTCAAGGGCCTGACCAGCGGGGCCGGCCCGGAATGGGAGAAGGCGATGGCCCTGGGCAGTGCCGTCGATCCCGGCAATGGCCTGTATGGCGGCGCCACTGCTGCGGACGCGGCAGCGCCCGCGGCATCTGCGGCACCCACGCTGGACTTCGATATCGGCGGCGGTGCGGAACCCGCGGCGGCCGACAAGCCGGCAGCCAGCGGGCTGGACTTCGACATCGGGGCCGCCGCGCCGGCGGCTGCGCCGGCAACCGATTTCGCCTCGGGTGGAACGCTGAAACTGGATACGCACGAAACCCAGGGCTCTACCGGCGGCGGCCTGGACTTCGACCTTGGCGGCGGCGGCAAGATGTCCGACGAGGACGATGGCGAGAAGACCATGCTGATGCCGAGGAAAGCAGCGCCGGCCGCTCCTGCCGCTCCTGCCGCGGATCCCGATGCCACCGTGTCGATGGATTTCGACCTGAACCTGGATCTCGGCAGCAGCAAGCCGGAACCGGCGAAGGCGGCAGACGCGCCGATCGACCTTGGCGGCCTGAGCCTGGATCTGGGGACGCCGGGCGGAGACGCAGGCGGCGGCAACGACGCGAAATGGCAGGAGGTGGCCACCAAGCTCGACCTGGCCAAGGCTTACCAGGAGATGGGCGACAAGGATGGGGCGCGCGAGCTGCTCAACGAAGTGGTGAAAGAGGGCGACGCGGCACAGAAGAGCCAGGCCGAGCAGATGCTTTCCGGTCTGGGTTAGGCGCCGGGAACAGAAAACCAGGAACAGGGGAACCCAGGTTCCCCGTACCCTTCCTAGCCGCGGCGCGCAGAATGTGACCGCGGCTTTTTCATTATGGCGACCAGCACATTTATGCGAATAGCGCTGGGAATCGAGTACGACGGCAGCCGCTTCCTCGGCTGGCAGACGCAGCCCGGGGGCGGCACGGTGCAGGACGCGCTCGAGTCGGCGCTTTCCGGCATCGCGGACGCGCCGGTGCGCGTGACCTGCGCGGGCCGTACCGATCGCGGCGTGCACGCGCGGGCGCAGGTGGTCCATTTCGACACCGAGGCGGAACGCCCGGACTCGGCCTGGGTCAGGGGCGTGAATGCGATGCTGCCCGATGCGATGGCGGTGCTCTGGTCGCAGCGCGTTCCCGCCGATTTCCATGCCCGCTATGCGGCGCGCTCGCGCAGCTACCGCTACATGCTCGTGAACCGCCCGGTGCGTCCCGCGCTCGCCGCGCGTTACGCCGGCTGGCACCATGCGCCGCTGCAGATCGCGCCGATGCGGGACGCGGCGGCGCGGCTGTTGGGAGAGCATGACTTCTCCGCGTTCCGCGCGGCCGAGTGCCAGGCGAAGAGCCCGGTACGCACGCTGCACGCGATCGACATCGAACGCGACGGCGAGCGCATCGAATTCCGGATGCGCGCCAATGCGTGGCTGCAGCACATGGCGCGCAATATCGTCGGCACGCTGGTGTACGTCGGCAAGGGCAAGCATCCACCGCAGTGGGCGGGGAGGCTGCTCGAATCGCGTGATCGCGCGCGTGCCGCGCCCACGTTCGGTCCGGAGGGGCTGTACCTGGAAGCGGTGGAATACGAGCCGCATTGGAATCTTCCGGCGGTCGAATCGGGGAAGACGGCGCTGCCGGTGGAAGCATGAGAACCCGCGTGAAAATCTGCGGCATCACCCGCAGCGAGGACGCGCAGGCCGCCGCGCGCGCCGGCGCCGACGCGATAGGGCTGGTGTTCTATCCGGCGAGCCCGCGCTTTCTGAGCCTTGAATGGGCGCGTCAGCTGGCGAGCGAGGTGCCGCCCTTCGTGACAACGGTCGCCTTGTTCGTAAATCCCGCGGCGGCGGACGTGTACACGGTTCTGGAGCGCGTCCGGCCGGCAATGCTGCAATTTCACGGCGAGGAAGACCAGGTTTTCTGCGCGCAATTCGGCGTGCCGTACGTCAAGGCGTGCCGGGTGAGGCCGGGGGTCGATTTGCTAGAATACCTGCGGCCGTTTTCCTCTGCGGCGGGGTGGTTGCTCGACAGCCACGTGGAGGCATACGGCGGCGTTGGCGAGAGCTTCGACTGGTCACTGGTGCCCGGGGAACGTGTCCGGGCGAAAATGCGGCCGCTGGTTCTTTCCGGCGGGCTCGCGCCCGACAACGTCGGCAAGGCGATCAGGCAGGTGCGCCCGTGGGCCGTTGACGTATCCAGCGGCGTCGAATCCGCGAAGGGAATCAAGGATGCAGCGAAGATTTCCGCTTTCATGACCGAGGTCCGAAATGCAGATGTATGACTTGCCCGACCCGCGCGGGCACTTTGGTCCGTATGGCGGTGTTTTCGTCGCCGAGACGCTGAGCCACGCGCTGGATGAATTGCGCGAGGCCTACGACCGCTGCCGCCGCGATCCGGCCTTCATGGCCGAGTTCCACCACGAGCTCAAGCACTACGTCGGCCGGCCGAGCCCGGTCTACCACTGCAGGCGCTGGTCCGGGATGCTGGGCGGCGCGCAGATCCATCTCAAGCGCGAGGACCTGAACCACACTGGCGCGCACAAGATCAACAACACCATCGGCCAGGCGCTGCTCGCGCGCTACATGGGCAAGAAGCGCGTGATCGCGGAAACCGGCGCCGGCATGCACGGCGTGGCGTCGGCGACCGTCGCCGCCCGTTTCGGCATGAAGTGCGTGGTGTACATGGGCTCCGAGGACATCAGGCGCCAGGCGCAGAACGTCTACCGCATGAAGCTGCTGGGCGCCGAGGTCGTGCCCGTCGAATCCGGCTCGAAGACGCTCAAGGACGCGCTCAACGAGGCCATGCGCGACTGGGTAACCAACGTCGAAGACACTTTCTACATCCTCGGCACTGTCGCCGGCCCGCACCCGTATCCGATGATGGTGCGCGATTTCCAGTCGGTGATCGGCGAGGAGTGCAGGACGCAGATGCCGGAGGTGATCGGGCGCCAGCCGGATGCCGTGATCGCCTGCGTCGGCGGCGGCTCGAACGCGATGGGCATCTTCTATCCGTACATCAAGGACGAAAACGTGCGCCTGATCGGCGTGGAAGCGGCGGGCGAGGGGCTGGCGAGCGGCAAGCATGCGGCCTCGCTCTGCGCGGGCAAGCCCGGCGTCCTGCACGGCAACCGCACCTACCTCCTGCAGGATGCCAACGGGCAGATCACCGAAACGCACTCGGTTTCCGCCGGCCTGGATTATCCGGGCGTGGGCCCGGAACACGCCTGGCTGAAAGACCAGGGGCGGGCCGAATACGTGGCGATCACCGACGAGGAGGCGCTCAAGGCTTTCAGCGACCTGTGTCACTACGAAGGCATCATTCCGGCGCTCGAATCGGCGCACGCCGTCGCCTACGCGGCGAAGGTCGCGCCGTCGATGCCGAAGGACAACGCGCTGCTCGTCAACCTCTCGGGGCGCGGCGACAAGGACATGCATACGGTGGCCGAGCGGATGGGGATCAAGCTCTGATGTCGCGCATCGCCGGGCGCTTCGCCGACCTGAAGGCCGCCGGGCGCAAGGCGCTGATCCCCTACATCACGGCCGGAGATCCGCTGAAATCGAGCACCGTGCCGCTGCTGCACGGCATGGTGGAGGCGGGCAGCGACATCCTGGAGATCGGCGTGCCGTTTTCCGATCCGATGGCGGATGGCCCGGCCATCCAGCGTGCCTCCGAGCGCGCCCTCAGGAATGGAATCGGCCTTTCCGATGTATTGGATCTTGTAAGAACCTTCAGGGAGAAGGACGCCCGGACCCCGGTAGTCCTCATGGGTTACGCCAATCCGATCGAGGCGATGGGCGTGGAGAAGTTCGTCGCGGCCGCGAAGGCGGCGGGCGTGGACGGGACCATCGTGGTCGACTATCCGCCCGAGGAATGCGGGCCGTTCGCCGACCTGTGCGGCAAGGCCGGGATCGATTGCATCTTCCTCCTGGCGCCTACGTCCACTGACGCCCGCATCCGCGAGGTCGCGCGGGCCGGCACCGGTTACCTGTACTACGTTTCGCTGAAGGGCGTCACGGGGGTCAAATCGGCCGACGTCGCCGATATCGCGGCGCACCTGCCGCGCCTGCGCGCGGCATCGAAACTGCCGATCGGCGTCGGCTTCGGCATCAAGGACGCCGAATCGGCGCTCGCGATTTCGAAGTTCGCGGACGCGGTGATCATCGGTACCCGCATCGTGCAGGAGATCGAGAACGCGGGCGCGGAGCAGGCGGTTGCTCGCGTCAAGGCCTTGCTCCTCCCCATACGCAAGGCGCTCGATTCGTGAAGGATGTCCGCACAGGAGCGCGTCCATGAGCTGGCTGCAGAAGCTCCTGCCGCCGAAGATCCAGCGCGTCAGCGGGCCGCGCAAGCAGGTGCCCGAAGGCCTGTGGACCAAGTGTCCGGCCTGCAGCGCGGTGCTCTACAGCACCGACCTGGAGAAGAACCTGAACGTGTGCCCGAAATGCGGCGACCACCAGCGCATCGGCGCGCGCGCCCGCCTGGACGCGCTGCTGGATCCGGACGGGCGCTTCGAGATCGGCGCCGAAGTCGAGCCGGTCGACAGCCTGAAATTCCGCGATTCGAGGAAATACCCGGAGCGCCTGGAGGAAGCGCAGGCCTCGACCGGCGAGACGGACGCGCTGATCGTCCTGCAGGGTTCGATCAAGTCGCTGGGCGTGATCTGCGCCGCGTTCGAATTCGATTTCATGGGCGGCTCGATGGGCTCGGTGGTCGGCGAGCGCTTCGTGCGCGGCGTGCGCGTCGCGATCGAACAGAACCTGCCCTTCGTCTGCTTTACCTCCAGCGGCGGTGCGCGCATGCAAGAGGGCCTGCTGTCGCTCGCGCAGATGGCCAAGACCACCGCCTCGCTCGCGGAACTCTCGCAGCGCAACCTGCCCTTCATCACCGTCCTGACCGATCCCACCATGGGCGGGGTCTCGGCGAGCTTCGCGATGATCGGCGACATCGTCGTCGCCGAGCCGAAGGCGCTCATCGGGTTTGCCGGTCCGCGCGTCATCGAGCAGACCGTGCGCCAGAAGCTGCCGGAGGGCTTCCAGCGCGCTGAATTCCTGCTCGAGAAGGGGGCGATCGACATGATCGTCGACCGCCGGCAGATGCGCGACAAGCTGCACACGCTCTTCGGTCTGCTGCTGGGAAAGCCTGCCGACCATTCGTCGTGACGGGAGGCGCGGCCCGGCGCTCGCTCGCTGACTGGCTCGGGTACATCGAGCGGCAGCATCCGCAGGCGATCGCGCTCGGGCTGGACCGGGTTGCCGAAGTCCTTGCCCGCCTTGGAATCCGTTTTTCCTGCCCGGTCATCACGGTCGCGGGAACCAACGGCAAGGGTTCTACCTGCGCCTTCCTCGAGGCGGTTCTGCTTGCCGCCGGATACCGCGCGGGCCTCTACGCTTCGCCGCACCTGCTGCGCTACAACGAACGCGTCCGCATCGCCGGCGCAGAAGCGGACGATGACGCACTTTGCGAGGCCTTCGCGGCGGTCGAGCTCGCTCGCGATGCCGTGCCCCTGACCTACTTCGAGTTCGGCACGCTCGCGGCTTTCGTCCTTTTTTCGAAGGGAAATCTCGACGCCCTGATACTTGAAGTCGGCCTCGGCGGGCGGCTCGACGCCGTCAACGTGCTCGATGCCGATTGCGCTGTGCTCACCAGCGTCGGCATCGACCACGCCGAGTTTCTCGGCGACTCGCGGGAGGCGATCGGGCGGGAGAAGGCGGGCGTCTTCCGCGCCGGCAGGCCCGCGGTGATCGCCGACCCGCAGCCGCCCGCAAGCGTGCTGGAGGAGATCGGGCGGATCGGGGCGCTGCCGGTCCTGCTGGGACGCGACTTCGGCTACGAGAAGCAGGGAACGCAATGGGCGTACCGGGGTCCGGCGGGCAAGCGTTCGGGACTCGCGCATCCCGCGTTGCGCGGCAGCGTACAGCTGCGCAATGCCAGCGCGGCGATTGCGGCGCTGGATGCGCTGCGCGATCGCCTGCCCATCGCCATGCAGGATGTGCGCCGCGCGCTTGCCGGGATCGGGCTGCCGGGGCGCTTCCAGGTCCTGCCGGGGCGCCCGCAGGTGGTGCTGGATGTTGCCCACAACCCGGAGGCGGCCATGGTCCTGGCGTCCAATCTCGGCGACGGCGGCTTCGCGCCGGAGACGATTGCCGTGTTCGGCATGCTCAGGGACAAGGATATTGCCGGCGTGGTGCATGCGTTGGCGCCGAGGATTACCCGCTGGCACCTGGCGACGCTGCCGGGGCCGCGCGGAGCGCAGGCGGGCGAACTCATGCAAGTCCTGCGGCGGGAAAAAATAACTTCCCCGGCCTTTGAACACGCTTGCGTGGCTGACGCGCTCGCCGCCGCGAAAAAAGAAGCTGCCGAGAATGATAAGATCGTCGTGTTCGGCTCCTTTCTCACCGTTGCCGGCGCCTATGGCTGAAAATCAAGACGTCAATATGCTGAAGCGCCGCGGCCGCCGCCGGCTGGTGGGCGCCATTGCGCTGGTGCTCGCGGCGGTCATCGTCCTGCCGATGGTGTTCGATTCCGAGCCCCGGGGCAGCGCGCCGCCGGTCAGCGTCCGCATCCCGGGTGAAGACGAGAGCGGTTTCACGCCGAAGGTCACGCCCAAGTCGCCGCCGCTGCCGGAGCAGAAGGCGACCGCGAAAGCGGTCGAGAAGGCACCCGAGAAGGTGGCCGAGAAAGCGGCTGAAAAAGCGGCTGAGAAGACGGCTGAAGCGGTGCCGGAAAAGGCGCCGGCGCCAGCCGAGAAGCCGGCGCCGAAAATCGAAGTCACCGTCAAGGCCGCCGCGAAGCCGCCTGCGCCGCCGGCCGCCGAGCAGAAGCGCGCCGAAGCGGCGTTGGCGGGCGCGCCGGGCGGCGAGCAGTTCGTGGTTCCGGCCGGCGCCTACGCGGACCCGACGAACGTAGTGGAGAAGCTCAAGGAAGCGAAGGTCCCGCACTACACCGAATCGATTGCCATCAAGGGTGGCACGGTGACGCGCGTGCGCGCCGGCCCCTTCGCCAGCCGCGAAGCCGCGGAAAAGGCGCTGGAGCAGCTGAAGGGCCTGGGCTTGAAACCGGGCAACGTCGCCTCCAAGTCCTGAGATGACCTGGCTCGACTACGCCGTCATCGGCGTATTCGCGGTTTCCCTGCTTGTCGGGGCCTGGCGCGGACTGGTGCGTGAAGTCGTTTCGATACTCGGCTGGGTGATTGCATTCCTGGCGGCGAATCTGCTTGCCGGTCCTCTCGGCCCGCTCATGCCGCAGGCCATCCCGAGCCCGGAATTGAGGGTCGCCGTGGCGTACGTGGCGGTGTTCGTTTCCTCGCTCATGGTCACTACGCTCCTTGGACTGCTGCTGTCGAAGATCCTGAAGGCCGCAGGCCTGGGCGGCGTGGACCGGATGCTCGGCGCGGTATTCGGCGCCGCGCGGGGCGTGCTGATCGTGCTCGCGGCGGCCCTGCTGGCCGGGCTGACGAGCGTGCCAAAGCAGGCTTACTGGCGCGACTCGGCCAGCGGCCCGGTTCTGGTGCAGGCGGCGCAGGCATTGAAGCCCATGCTGCCGCAGACGTTTACCGACCGCTTGCGTTATGATTGATCCTGCCTTTTCAACGGGAGCCTCGGCTCCCGTGCCCTAGGACTGGGAGCAATTTCCGATGTGCGGAATTCTGGGCGTTGTTGCTCGTTCACCCGTCAACCAGCTCCTCTACGACGGGCTGCTGCTCCTGCAGCACCGTGGCCAGGACGCCGCGGGAATCGTCACCAGCGAACACAATTCGTTCCACATGCAGAAGGGCACGGGCATGGTGCGGGACGTATTCCGCACCCGCAGCATGCGTTCGCTGCCCGGCAACATCGGCATCGCGCATTGCCGGTACCCGACCGCGGGCTCGGCCTCCAACTCCGCCGAGGCGCAGCCGTTCTACGTCAATTCCCCGTTCGGCATCGTGCTCGGCCACAACGGCAACCTGACCAACTCCGACAAGCTCAAGGAAGAGATGTTCCGGCAGGACCTGCGGCACATCAACACGAATTCGGATTCGGAAGTGCTGCTCAACGTTCTGGCGCACGAACTCGAGAAGGCGTCGGTAAAGCTGCGCCTCGATCCGCAGACGATATTCACCGCGGTCTCGAACGTGCACCGCCGCGTGCGCGGCGCGTACTCCGTGATCGCGATGATCGCGGGCCACGGGGTGCTCGCGTTCCGCGACCCCTACGGCATCCGCCCCGCCGTCATCGGCTACAACGAGACGCCCGAAGGCATCGAGTACATGGTCGCGTCCGAATCGGTCGCCGTCGAGGCGCTGGGCTTCCGCATGCTGCGCGATATCGCCCCGGGGGAGGCCGTTTTCATCGACGAAGACGGCAATTTCTTCAGCCAGCAGTGCGCCGACAAGACCGGGCTCAATCCCTGCATCTTCGAGTACGTCTACCTGGCGCGGCCGGACTCGCTCATCGACGGCGCCTCGGTCTACGAGGCGCGCCTGCACATGGGCGAGAAGCTGGCGGAGAAGATCAAGCGCCAGTACCGGCACCTGGACATCGACGTCGTGATCCCGATCCCGGATTCGAGCCGTCCCTCGGCGCTGCAGCTGGCCGCGGGCCTGGGCGTGCCGTACCGCGAGGGATTCGTGAAGAACCGCTACATCGGCCGCACCTTCATCATGCCGGGGCAGGCGGTGCGCTCGCGCTCGGTGCGCCAGAAGCTGAACGTGATCGGCGTCGAATTCAAGGGCAAGAACGTGCTGCTGGTGGATGATTCCATCGTGCGCGGCACCACCAGCCGGGAAATCGTCACCATGGCCCGCGAGTCGGGCGCGCGCAAGGTGTTCTTCGCTTCCGCCGCCCCGCCGGTGCGTTTCCCGAACGTCTACGGCATCGACATGCCGACGCGCGCGGAACTGATCGCCGCCCACCGCAGCGAGGACGAGGTGGCGGCCGAGATCGGCGCCGATGCGCTCATCTACCAGGACCTGGAAGCGCTCAAGGAAGCGGTCCGCGAGTCCAATCCGAAGCTCGCGTCCTTCGAGACGTCCTGCTTCGACGGGGTCTACGTCACCGGGGACGTGACCAGCGACTACCTGCACGTCATCGAGACCCGCCGCGACGCCCAGCGCGACGCCGAGGACGACGAAGGGGCGCAGCTGGACCTCAACCTCGCAGCCACGGGCTGATTTTGCTATAATTCCCCCACGCGCCGATTTGAGCCAGCTTGCGGGCGCGATATAAATTCAGCTAAAGCGTGCCGATACCCGGTCCGCTTAGTTCGCGAAAGGATCGGGTTTTTTTATGGCCAAACGCAGTCTTTCTACCCTGGGCGTGCGCGCGGGTACCGCCCGCAGCCAGTTCAACGAGCACTCCGAGGCGCTGTTCCTCACCTCGAGCTTCGTGTTCGAAAACGCCGCGCAGGCCGCGGAGAGGTTCACCGGCCCCGGGGGTGGATTCGTCTATTCCCGCTTCACCAATCCGACCGTGACCATGTTCCAGGACCGCCTGGCGGCGCTCGAGGGCGCGGAGGTCTGCGTTGCGACCGCCTCGGGCATGTCGGCGATCCTCGCCACCTCGATGGCGCTCCTGAAGGCGGGCGACCACGTGGTCTGCTCCAACGCCGTGTTCGGCTCGACGGTGCAGCTGTACGTTACCATCTTCGCGCGCTTCGGCGTGGAGACCACCTTCGTTTCGCCGAACAAGGTGGAGGAGTGGCAGCGCGCGATCAGGCCGAACACGAAGATCCTGTTCCTGGAATCGCCTTCCAATCCGCTGGGCGAGGTCTGCGATATCCCGGCGCTTGCGTCGCTGGCGAAGAAGTCCGGCGCGGCGTTGGTCGTGGACAACGCCCTGTGCACGCCCATCCTGCAGCGGCCGCTGGAACTCGGCGCGGACATCGTGATCCATTCCGCCACCAAGTACCTGGATGGCCAGGGCAGGGTGCTGGGCGGCGCGGTTCTGGGCGCGAAAGGCCCCGCCATGGAAGCGGTGTTCGGGTTCCTGCGCACGGCGGGGCCGTCGCTGTCGCCGTTCAACGCCTGGGTGATCCTGAAAGGCCTGGAAACGCTGGAAATCCGCATGCTCGCGCAGTCGGAGCGTGCGCTCGAGCTCGCGCGCTGGCTGGAGAAGCACCCCAAGGTCACCCGCGTCTACTACCCGGGCCTCGAATCGCACCCGCAACACGCGCTTGCCAAGCGCCAGCAGCGCACCGGCGGCGCCCTCGTGTCCTTCGAGGTAAAAGGCGGCCGCGAGGCGGCCTGGAAAGTGATCGATTCGACCGAGCTTATCTCGATCACCGGGAACCTGGGCGACGTGCGCACGACGATCACCCATCCGGCCACCACCACCCACGGCCGCATCACGCCCGAAGCGCGCGCCGCCGCGGGCATCACCGAGGGACTTATTCGTGTGGCTGTCGGGTTGGAGTCAGTCGAAGACCTGAAGACGGACCTTCAGGCAGGTTTGGGCTAGTCAAAAACTGACGAGCCGGGGTCCTACGTCGTCCAGGGCGAGGTAGCCGCCGCGGCCATACCAGTCAGGCAGGACCCAGCGTTCGCAGCGGGTGCCGTCGACTTCGACTTCGTGGCGCGCCGGGCGGTGGGTATGGCCATGGATCAGGCGGCGCACGCCGTGCTGGCGGAACGCACCGCGTACCGCGTCGGCATTCACATCCATGATTTCCATCGGCTTGGCCGCGATGACCTGCTTGCTCTTCTGGCGCAGGGCGCCGACAGCGGCATGGCGTTCGGCGAGCGACTTGGCGAGGAACTCCCGCTGCCATGCGTCGGAGCGCGCCGTGAGGCGCCAGGCCTGGTAGTCGTGATCATCGGTGCAGAGCGTGTCGCCATGCATCAGCAGCGTCCGGGTGCCGTTGAACCCGACGACGCTGGGGTCGGCGAGCAGGCTCGCGCCGGCGGCTTTGCAGAAATCGGCCGCCATCAGGAAGTCGCGGTTGCCATGCATCACGTTGATCCGCACGCCGCGTTTTGCCAGGGCCTTGAATGCCGCGGCGACTTCACCGGGAAGCGGGTCGCCGGTGTCCAGCAGTTCGTCGTCGCCCGCCCAGTACTCGAACAGGTCGCCGAGCACGTAGAGCGCCTGCGCGCGCGTGGCTTCGTCGCCGAGGAAGCGGAAGAATTGCTGGCTGGGTTCGGGGCGCTCCGCCGACAGGTGCAGGTCGGAGATGAACAGCGCCTGCTGGCTCACTGCCCCGCCTGCTGACTCACATCCCCGCCGGCATCACTTCTTGTCGGCCACCAGGGTCGCTGACTCGATGACCACCATTTCCTTCGGCGCGTCGGTGGGGAAGGGGCCGCCGGAACCGGTCGGCGTCTTGGAGATCTTGGTCACCACGTCCATGCCGGACACGACCTTGCCGAACACGGCGTAGCCCCAGCCGTCCTGCGAACTGGCGGCGTTGAGGAAGTCGTTGTTCTTGCCGTTGATGAAGAACTGCGACGAGGCGGAATGCGGCGCATTGGTGCGCGCCATGGCGACGGTGCCCAGGTCGTTCTTGAGCCCGTTCTTGGCCTCGTTCTCGATCGACGCGCGCGTCGGCTTCTGCCGGTAGCTCTTGTCGAAGCCGCCGCCCTGGATCATGAAGCCGTCGATGACGCGGTGGAAAATCGTGCCGTTGAAATGCCCGTCCTTCACGTATTGCAGGAAGTTCTCTACGGTCTTCGGCGCCTTGGCCGGATAGAGCTCGAGGCGGATGGTGCCGAAATTGGTCTTGAGGTCCACCTGCGGGTCGGCCGCAAGCGCGCCGGAGCCGGCCGCGGTCGCCGAAAGTATCACCAGGGGCTTCCAGATATCCATGAGCTTCATGCGCCACCTTCATAGAGGATCCGCCAGCGCCCGTCGTCCTTGACCCAGTACTGGCGCTTGCGCATCACGTTGGAAAGATTGCTCGAACGGTAATCCTGGTCGAAGCTGACGACGACGAAATTCTCGCGCGGATCCTGCAGCATCGCGACCCTGGATACGCCGACCTTGATCCATTCCTTGCCGGCATTGACCTTGCGCTTGTGCTCCGACCACTCGGCCAGGTTCTGGTCGCCGGAATTGAAGCGCGGAGCGTAATGACCCAGGTAGCGCTCGGTGTCGCGCTTTTCCCAGGCGGCGCGCCAGGCCTCGAAAGTCTCGGCCAGGCCCTTGCGGTCGTTTTCGAGCGCCTGCGCGTCGGTCCAGACAATTTCGTCGGCGATGATCACCGGCGTGAGGCCGATCTGCACGGTCCTGCCGACCGCTTCCAGGTCGGCGTTCGCGAGCACGATGCAGCCGTCGCTCGCGCGCGGCGGCCGGCTATAGGTGTCGGACGGCGTGCCGTGCAGCCAGATGCCGTGGCCGTTGCGGCCGAGCTGCTTGTCCCAGGCATTCGGGTAGTTGATCGGGAAGGCGCCGGCGCCGTAGAAATCGGTCAGCTTCTGGCGCGGCAGGTTGGCGGTGACATGGTAGACGCCGATCGGCGTCTTCTGGTCGCCCTCGCGCGTCTTCTCCACGCCGTTCTTGCCGAGCGTGACGTAATAGTCGGCGATGTACTGCGGCCGGCCGCCGGCATTCTCGAACACATAGAGCCGCGAGCGCCGCGAATCCACCACCAGCGCATGCTTCTGTTCGGCGTGCATCTGCAGGATGTAGCGCGGCACGCGCTCGCCGCTGGGGCGGTCGCGGAAGGCGCGCACGCGCAGCAGGGCCTCGTTGCGCAGGTCTTCCACTTTTTCGCGTGGCACGGTCTTGGGCACGTTGCCGAAGGTCTCCAGCGGCCGGGCGCGCGCGAGCAGCAGGTCGCCCCGGATCAGGTGCGCAAGGCGGAAATTCGGGTGCGCCGCGATCAGGGCCTCGACGCGCTTCATCGCCAGGTCGGGCTGGTTGGTCTCGATTGCTTCCAGCACGCCGGACAATGCCTGCTCGGGACCGGGTTTCGAGGCCGCCTGCGCGGTCGCCGCGCCCGCCAGCGCCGTGGTGGCCACGGCGCCCGACAGGGCCTTGGCAGGCACCGCGGCAGAACGCGCTTTGGACGGCTTCTTCTTGGCTGCGATCCCTGCGGAGGATACGAAGAGCAGGGAGGCGAGGGCCAGGCGCAGGAGCGCGCTAGGCAGCGAAATCAATTGCCGACCCTCTCCTGCTGGATCAGCCAGCGTCCACCCGATTTCGCCAGCACCAGCGTCTTGGTGGTGTTGGCCGCCTTGACGACATCGGAACGGTAGCCTTGGCGGAACGTCACGGTCGCCTGGCCGTCCGCGGCAAGGCTGACCTTGGGCGCGTCGACGGTCACAACGATGCTCTTGGGCGCGCTGATGCGCTGCCGGCGGCCGCTTTCCCAGTCGGCGCGCGATTCGCCGCCGGGCGTCTTGAAATCCTTGGCGTAGGCCGCGAGGTAGCCGTCCACGTCCTTCGCGGACCAGGCTTTGGCCCAGGCGTTCACAGCATCGAGCACATCGGCGTCGCCGGCCTTCGGCGCCGCCGGCTTCGCCGGCTCCACGGCCGCGACCACGGGTGCCTTGGCGGGTTCTTTCGCGGCGGGGGCGGGCTTGGCGGGCTCGGGCGCAGGGGCCGCGGGTGCCTTGGGCGCCGCCTGCTTCGCGGGTTCGGCCGCGGCGACCACAACCGGCGCCTTGGCCGGCTCTTTGGTTTCCGCCGCGCCAACGGGCGCGGCCGGCGCCGCGGCGATCGCCACCGGCCTGCTGCCCGGCGCGGAACCGCCGACCAGATCCTTCACCAGCGCGAGCTTGTTCTTCGCGGCGGGATTGGCGGAGTCGAACTGCAGCGCCTTGTCGTAGGCCTGGCTCGCGAGCTTGGCGTAGACGTCGCCGAGGTTCTCATACGCGGTGGCGTAGCTCGGGTGCGTGCGGATCGATTGCTCGAGGGCGCCGCGCGCCTTGTCGTACTGGCCCTGCGCGGCGTAGATCACCGCAAGATTGTTATAGGGCTCGGGCAGGTTGGGATAATCCTTTGTCAGCGAGAGGAAAATCTCGGTCGCGTCCTTGGTGTTGCCCTGCTCGGCGAAAATCAGCCCCTTGAGAAAACGCGCCTTCGCATCCTTGGGTTTCGCGGCCAGCACCTTGTTGACGCGTTCGAGCGCCTGCTGGTGCTGCCCGGACTTCAACAATTTCGCAGCGTCATCGATGTCGTCCGCGAATGCCGGACCGCAGATCACGAGCAGCGCCGCCAACAGTATTGCGAGCATCGGGCGGAGGGCGGCGAAAGTCGTCATTGTGTTATAGTTTTCAAGGCTCTACGGAATCTTGCTCATTCTAGACCAAGCCCCGTCGCTTCACAACTTGGTTCGGCGCAGGATCCGGACCCCGCAGCACGAGAACATGCTCCGCATCTACAACACTCTCGCCAGGGACAAGCAGGATTTCGTGCCGATCCGCCCCGGGGAGGTGCGGATGTACGTCTGCGGCATCACCGTTTACGACCATTGCCACCTCGGCCACGGACGCATGATGGTGGTGTTCGACGTGGTGCAGCGCTGGCTGCGCGCGAGCGGCCTGCGCGTCACTTACGTGCGCAACATCACCGACATCGACGACAAGATCATCAGGCGGGCGGCCGAAAACGGGGAGCCTGTCGCCGCGCTGACGGAACGTTTCATCCGCGCGATGGACGAGGACATCGGCGCGCTCGGCGTGGAAAAGCCGGACCACGAACCCCGCGCCACGCAGTACGTGCCGCAGATGCTCGCCATCATCGGGCAGCTGGAAAAGAACGGCCTCGCCTACAAGGCGGCGGGGGGCGACGTGAACTTCGCGGTGCGCAGGTTTCCGGGCTACGGCAAGCTTTCCGGAAAATCGCTGGACGACCTGCGGGCCGGCGAGCGCGTCGAAGTCGACGCCGCCAAGCGCGACCCGCTCGATTTCGTGCTCTGGAAGCATTCGAAGCCGGACGAGCCGAAATGGCCCTCGCCCTGGGGGGACGGCCGCCCGGGCTGGCATATCGAGTGCTCGGCGATGGGCTGCACGCTGCTGGGCAGTCATTTCGATATCCATGGTGGCGGCGAGGACCTGCAGTTCCCGCACCATGAGAACGAGATCGCGCAGTCCGAGGGCGCGTATGGGACGGATGCGGGCGGCAAATTCGTCAACTACTGGATGCACAACGGCTTCGTGCGGGTCGACGACACGAAAATGTCGAAGTCGCTCGGCAACTTCTTCACCGTGCGCGACATCCTCAAGGTATTCGACGCGGAGGTGGTGCGGTTCTTCATCGTGCGCGCGCACTACCGCAGCCCGCTCAATCATTCCGACGCGAACCTCGAGGACGCGAGGCAGGGCCTGACACGCCTGTACACGGCATTGAAGGGGTTCTCCGGCCCGTCGACGGTGGATTGGAGCGAGGCGCATGCCCGCAAGTTCAAGGCGGCGATGGACGACGACTTCAATACGCCGGAAGCGGTGGCGGAGCTGCATCTGCTCGCCAGCGAAGCCCTGCGGGGCGATGGCAAAGCCGCTTCGCAATTGAAGGGGCTGGGCGGCGTGCTTGGCCTGCTCCAGCGCGAGCCGCAGGCATTCCTGCAGGCCGGGACCGGCGGCGGCCCGTCGGAGCGGGAAATACAGGAGCAGATCGAAGCGCGCCTCGCCGCCCGCAGGAACAGGGACTACGCCGAGGCCGACCGCATCAGGCAGGCGCTCGAAGCGGCCGGGGTCATTCTGGAGGATGGGCCGCAGGGCACGACCTGGCGTCGTGCCTAGGCGACGTCAGCGATATTGCACCCGGATTCCGTGACGTTTTCCGCAGAATCCGCCTCCATGCGGGGCCCCAGAGGGAAATTGCCGACACCGTCGGCAGCCGAATCACCCTAGTGCGCCGCGCGCCCGCGCGCGATCCTCCTGATCGTGAGAAAACGTCAAGGGGAATCGACATGAGCAAGAAGAATGTTTTTCGCGTTGCCGTCGTCGGCAGCCGTTCCACCGAGCAATGGCTCCTCGCGAAGGCGTTCGCCGCCACCCGCGACCGGCCGTGCAGCTACGAACTGATCACCGGAACTTCGGATCGCTCGCCGGACATCCTGGTCGTGGATACGGAGGACCAGGACGCGATTGCGCGTTGGTGCAAGCGCGATCCGCTGGGCGCGATCCCCGCCGCGTTTTTCGGCAAGGTGCCGGCGCGGGCCAAGAGTGCCGTGGTCGTCGCCCGTCCCATCACCTCCGGCAACATCGTGGAATCGCTCGACCAGATATCGCGGCGCTTTTTCGGCGAGACTGCGGCGACTACCATGGGCTCGCCCGCCTTCGAGATGGAACTCGCGGGCGCTGCCGCCTAGCCTTCGAAGAATTCCTTCACTTTATCGAACCAACCCTTGGCGCGAGGGTTGTGGCGTCCGGCATCTTTCTGGCTGATCGCTTCGAACTCCTGCAGGATTTCGCGCTGGCGCCCGGTCAGGTTGACCGGCGTCTCGACCACCACGTGGCAGAACAGGTCGCCGGGCGCGTGGCTGCGCACGCCCTTGATGCCCTTGCCACGCAGGCGGAAGGTCTTGCCGCTCTGGGTCTCGTTCGGCACCTTGATGCGCGCACTGCCCTCGAGGGTCGGGATCTCGATTTCGCCGCCCAGCGCCGCGACGGTGAACGACACCGGCATCTCGCAATGCAGGTCGTCGTGGTCGCGCTGGAACACGGCGTGCTGCTTGAGGTGGACCTGGACGTAGAGGTCGCCGGGCGGGCCGCCGTTCACGCCTGATTCGCCTTCGCCGGTGAGGCGCACGCGGTCGCCTTCGTCCACGCCCATCGGGATCTTCACCGACAGCGTCTTCTGGTTCTTGATGCGCCCCGCCCCGCTGCAGGCGACGCAGGGGTGCGCGACGGTCTTGCCGCTGCCGTGGCAGCGCGGGCAGGTCTGGGCGATGGAGAACGGGCCCTGCGAGACGCGCACCTGGCCGTTGCCGCGGCAGGTGGCGCAGGTCTGCGGCTGGGTGCCGGGCTTGGCGCCCGATCCCTTGCAGGTGGCGCATTCCGCGAGCGTCGGGATGCGGATCTTGGTTTCGAAGCCGTGCGCCGCCTGCTCCAGCGTGATCTCGAGGTTGTAGCGCAGGTCGGCGCCGCGATAGACGTTCGAGCGGCCGCTGCGCGCGCCGCCGAAGATCTCGCCGAAGATGTCGTTGAAGACGTCGCCGAAGCCGGCCTGGCCGCCGCCGAACCCGGCACCCGCGGCGGCCGCCGGATCCACGCCGGCGTGGCCGTACTGGTCGTAGGCCGGCCGCTTCTTCGCGTCGGACAGCACCTCGTAGGCCTCCTTCGCCTCCTTGAAGTGCTCCTCCGCCTTCGGGTTATCCGGATTGCGGTCCGGATGCCACTTCATGGCGAGCTTGCGGTAGGCCTTCTTGATGTCCTCTTCGGACGCGTCCCGGTTTACGCCGAGTACTTCGTAATAGTCGCGCTTCGCCACTCCAGCCTTTCTCCCCGACTGCGGTGCCGGTTAACCGGTTTTCTTGTCCTTCACTTCGGTGTATTCCGCGTCGACGACGTTGCCGTCATCCTTCTTCGCGTCGTTCGAAGGTTGCGCCTGCGCCTCGCCCGGCGCGGACTGCTGTTGCTTCGCTTGCGCGTCGGCGTAGACCTTCTCGCCGAGCTTCTGCGAGGCTTCCGCGAGCGCTTTCGCCTTCGCTTCGATTTCGGCCTTGTTTTCCGATTTCAGAACCGATTCGGCATCCTTGAGCGCGGCCTCGATCTTCTCCTTCTCGCCGGCTTCCAGCTTGTCGCCGTATTCGCCCAGCGACTTCTTCACCGAGTGCACCAGCGCCTCGCACTGGTTGCGCGCGTTGACGAGCTCGAGCGCCTTGCGGTCTTCCTCGGCGTGCGTCTCGGCGTCGGCCACCATGCGCTTGATCTCGTCCTCGGACAGGCCCGAGCCCGCCTGGATCTTGATCTTGGCCTCCTTGCCGGTCGCCTTGTCCTTGGCGGTGACGTGCAGGATGCCGTTGGCGTCGATGTCGAACATGACCTCGATCTGCGGCATGCCGCGCGCCGAGGGCGGGATGTCGGTGAGGTTGAACTGGCCGAGCGACTTGTTGCCGCTGGCGACGTCGCGCTCGCCCTGCAGCACGTGAATGGTCACCGCCGTCTGGTTGTCTTCCGCGGTCGAGAACACCTGCTGCGCCTTGGTCGGGATGGTGGTGTTCTTCTGGATCAGCTTGGTCATCACGCCACCGAGGGTTTCAATCCCCAGGGACAGCGGCGTGACGTCCAGCAACAGCACGTCCTTGACGTCGCCCTTGAGCACGCCGGCCTGGATCGCCGCGCCGACGGCGACGGCTTCGTCCGGATTGACGTCCTTGCGCGGCTCCTTGCCGAAGAACTCGCGCACCTTGTCGACCACCTTGGGCATGCGCGTCATGCCGCCCACCAGGATCACGTCCTGGATGTCGGACAGCTGCACGCCCGCGTCCTTGACCGCGACGCGGCAGGGCTCGATGGTGCGCTGGATCAGCTCGTCCACCAGCGACTCGAACTTGGCGCGCGTGATCTTCATCGTCAGGTGCTGCGGCGCGCCGTTCGCCATCGCGATGTAGGGCTCGTTGATCTCGGTCTGCTGGCTCGAGGACAGCTCGATCTTGGCGCGCTCGGCCGCCGACTTGACCCGCTGCAGCGCGATCGCGTCCTTGGCGAGGTCGACGCCGCTCTTCGCCTTGAACTCCTCGACGATGTGGTCGATCAGCCGCTGGTCGAAGTCCTCGCCGCCGAGGAAGGTGTCGCCGTTGGTGGAGAGCACCTCGAACTGGTGCTCGCCCTCGACCGCGGCGATGTCGATGATGGAGATGTCGAAGGTGCCGCCGCCCAGGTCGTACACGGCGATCTTGCGGTCCTTGCCTTCCTTCTTGTCCATGCCGAAGGCGAGCGCGGCCGCGGTCGGCTCGTTGATGATGCGCTTGACGTCCAGGCCCGCGATGCGGCCGGCGTCCTTGGTCGCCTGGCGCTGCGAGTCGTTGAAGTAGGCGGGCACGGTGATCACCGCCTCGGTGACTTCCTCGCCGAGATAGTCCTCGGCGGTCTTCTTCATCTTGCGCAGCACTTCGGCCGAGATCTGCTGCGGCGCGAGCTTCTTGCCGCGCACTTCCACCCAGGCATCGCCGTTGTCGGCCTTGGTGATGGCGTAGGGCATCAGGTCGATGTCCTTCTGCACTTCCTTCTCGCCGAACTTGCGGCCGATCAGCCGCTTTACCGCGAAGAGCGTGTTTTTCGCGTTGGTGACCGCCTGGCGCTTGGCCGGCGCGCCAACCAGGATGTCCGAGTCGTCGGTATAGGCGACGATGGAAGGGGTCGTGCGCGCGCCCTCCGAGTTTTCGATCACCTTGGGCTTGCCGCCCTCCATGATCGCAACGCAGGAATTCGTCGTGCCCAGGTCGATGCCGATGATCTTGCTCATGTCAGTGCCTCAATTCGTGTTCAGGTTACCGTCGGATATGGGGTTTCCGTCCTTGTTTTCAAGGGCTTTCGCAACCGTGACCAGCGCCGGACGGACGATCCGGTCGTGCAGGCTGTAGCCCTTCAGCACGACCGCGACGATCGAGTTCGGCGCCGCGCCGGGCGCCTCCACCGCAGCCATCGCCTGGTGCCGGTGTGGATCGAACTTTTCGCCGGCGGCGGGCGCGATCTGGGCGAGGTTCGCCTTCTGGAAGGACGCCTGCAGCTGCTTGAGGGTAAGTTCCAGGCCGTCACGCAGGGCCTGCGGCGCGTCTGCGGCCGCGGTAAGCGCGGCCTCCAGGCTGTCCATCACCGGCAGCAGGCCCTCGGCCAGCCGCTCCACGCCGAACTTGTGCGCGGCGGCGACGTCCGCCTGCGCGCGCTTGCGGATGTTCTCGGTCTCGGCGACCGCCCGCATCCAGGCGTCGCGCTGTTCATCGATGCGCGCCTGGGCCTCGGCCAGCAGCTTGTCGAGGGTCTTTTCCTCGGCGCTGGCCGGTTCGCCGGTACGCGCGTCTTCGGGTTGCGGGGCAGGGGTCTGGGACATGGGATTGGAGCCAGTTTGGGGTGGATGTGCGGATTTCAAGGGCCAGGATAAGACTTTCGCGTCCCGGGCCCGTCGAGTAAATTATCCAGCTTTATCACCGAGTTATCCGACGTGCTGTCCGAGTTGCTGAAATTCATGCTGCGGAGGGAGACCGGCCGGGCGCCGGCCACCGGGCCGGTGCCGTTGACCGCGTCGATGTCGATCGGCATGGCGGCGCACGGCAACGCCCGCACCACGCGCAAGGCGCTGGACGCGCTGTTCGCCAGCGCGACGGGCGACTTCGAGCTGATCCTGGTGGACGACCAGTCGCCCGACGACACCCTCGGCATCTTCGTCGAGGCACGCGCCAGGCACCGCAATACGCGCGTCTTCTCGTTCAAGCGCAATCTTGACTATGGCGAGAGCGTAAACGCGTTCCTGTCGCACGCGCGCGGGGACCGGCTGCTGTTCCTGTCGAACGACATTTTCGCCACGCCGGCCTACCTGCGCGCGCTGCTGGCGACGGCCGACGCCCACCCGGAGTGCGGCATCCTGCGTGGCTGCTCCAATTTCGTCGACAAGGGCACGCCGCAGCACATGGTGCCGATGGAAGGCGGGGAGACGCGCGAGGCCTACTTCGAGTTCGCGGAGAAAATCGCCCGGCGCAACCGCGACGCCGAGCTGCTCGATGAGCGCTACCTGGTCGGCGACGCGTTTCTCGTCACGCGCCCGGTGATCGAAAGGATCGGGACCTTCGATACCCGCTTCATCGGCTACTTCACCGACGTGGATTTCGGCCTGCGCGCCCAGATCGCGGGTTTTCGCGTCGTGCTCGAGCGGCGCGCGTTCGCGTTCCACCAGACGCACGGCAACATCGCCTACCTGCCGCCGGACGCGCAGCAGGAGCGCTGGCAGCGGCGGCGCGACAAGGTCGACGCCGCGGCGCAGGCCTTCGTCGACAAATACGGCCTGCAGGTGCCCGAGGGTGGCATCGCGAGCTTTCCCTGGCAGGAACTCGCGCGCAGGCCCTTCGACCCCGCGCAGCACCGCGTGGCGCCTAAGGATTACTCCGAGTTCCTGCTTCCCGGCTGATCTGCTCCAGGGCAACGATCCATTCCGGGCTTTCGTTGAGACAGGGCAGGGCGTGGAATTCCCTGCCGCCGGCCCCGAGGAACGCGCGCTTCGCCTCGATGGCGATTTCCTCCAGTGTTTCGAGGCAGTCGGAGACGAACCCCGGGCAGACCACGTCCACGCGGCGGACGCCCTGTCTTGCCAGCAGGACGAGCGTCGGCTCCGTGTACGGCTGCAACCATTTGGCGGCGCCGAAGCGGGACTGGAACGTGACCAGGTAGTCGGCGGGCGCGAGCCGCAGCACGCCGGCGAGGATCTTGGCCGTGGCGAGGCAGTGCTTCCGGTACGGATCGCCCTGGTCGACCGCGCGCTGCGGCAGGCCGTGAAAACTCATCACCAGCTTTTCACTTCTGCCGTGGGCGGTCCAATGGCGCTGCACGCCTGCCGCCAGGGCCGCGATATAAGCCGGATGGTCATGGAAATTCTCGATCATCCCGATCTTCGGGCCAATCACGTCGCGAATGCTTGCCGTGGTGCTGCGCGAGAACTGCGGGTACAGCGGCAGGACGACGACCTGGTTGCAGCCGGACAGTTTCGCCAGGCCCGACGCGATCGTCGGCTCGCCGTAACGCATGGCGTATTCGACGACGCATTCATTTTGCGGCACGAACTTCTTCAGCAAGGCTGCCTGGCGCCGCGTGTGCACGGCGAGCGGCGAGCCTTCCGGAGTCCAAATCAAGGCGTACTTGCGCGCGCTCTTTTGAGGTCTTCTTCTTAATATAAAACCATGAAGAACCGGGAGCCACAGCCAGCGCGGCAGCTGCACCACGCGCGGATCCGACAGGAATTCGGCGAGATAGCGCCGCACCGCGGCGGGTGTCGGCGCCTCGGGCGTACCCAGGTTGACGAGAAGGACGCCTTTCAGGTGACCAGTCCGCGCATCTAGTCCGGTTTTGCGCCGGTATCCCGGACCACCTTGCCCCACTTGGCGATTTCCGCCTTCACGTAGTCGGCGGCCTGCTGCAGCGAGCCGCCCATCGGGTCGAAGGCGACGCCGGCCATGCGCTCGCGAAATTCGGCGCCCTGGGTCACGGCGTTCAGCGTCTCGTTGACCTTCTGCACGATCGGCGCCGGCGTCCCTGCGGGGAAGAAAAAGGCGATCCAGGTGTAGTCCTCGAGCCCGGGGAAGCCGGCCTCGGCGAACGTCGGCACGTCGGGCAGGGTGGCCAGCCGCCTGCCGCTCGAGACCGCCAGCCCGCGCAGCTTGCCGGCCTTGATCTGCGCGATCGGGCCGGAGATCGCGCCGCTGGCCACGCTCGGTTCGCCCGTCATCACGGCGGTCACCATGGGCCCCGCGCCCTTGAAATGGATCGGCGTGGTGTCGAGCTTGGCGAGCACGTGGAACAGGTTTTCCGCCGTGAGGTGCGGCGTGGTCCCGACACCGGGCGAGCCATAGACGAGCCTGCCGGACTTGGCCGCGGCGATCAGCTCGCCGAGGGATTTTGCCGGGTGGTTCGGATGGACGTAGATCATGTTGGGTTGCGAAGCGAGCAGCGCGGTGGGAATGAATTCGCGCTCGGCGTCGTAGCCCGGGTTCGCAAACAGGCTGACATTGACCGCGAACGCGGAGCTCGTCAGCAGCGCCGTATAGCCGTCCGCGGCGGATTTCGCGACCATCGAGGCGCCGATATTGCCGCCCGCGCCTGCCCGGTTTTCGATGAGGACCGGCTGGCCGAGCGTTTCGCTGAGCTTCTGCTGGGCGACGCGCGCCACGATATCGGTCGGCCCGCCCGGCGCGAAGGGCACGATCACGCGGATCGGCTTGGTGGGCCAGGCCTGCGCCTGGGCGGACAGCGCCGCGCCCCATGCCAGAAGAAGAACTGCCAACCGGATTTTCCTGAAAGTTTTCAATTCAATCCCCTTTCATTCGTTGCGCGATCTCGGTGCGCCATTCCTCGACCGGCTTGAATCCCGGCAGCTTTCGCGCCTCTGCCTCCACGTGCGCCCAGAGCGCGGCATCCGGCAATTCCAAGTCCAACGGTACACGCAGCGGCTGGTCGACGTACCAGGGCGTATCGATGAACAGCTCGACGCGATTGCCCTCGGGATCGAGGAAGTAGACCGACAGCGCGTTGCCATGCGAGACGGGCGCAATCCCGGCCATCCTTTCGGCCTTGATCCGCGCGTGCATCTGCCGCAGTCCCGCCAGGCCGTCCACGCGGAAGGAAATCTGGTTGATCGGGTTGAACGGCAGGTCCTTCGGCCGCCCGCCCGCCAGCACGATCTGGTGGTGCTCGCGCGGATCGCGGCTCAGGAATACCAGATCGACCTTGCCGCGCGGCGTATCCAGCGCGCCGCGGTCGGTGACGGTGAAACCGAGCACGCCGGAGTAGAACGCCTCCATGCGCGCGAGATCGGCGGCGAAGATGCCGAGGTGGCTGAAGGAGAGTCCGGGAACGGCGGCGGCCATGCGCTGCGGCGTGCGTCCCGTGCCGCCTAGGGCTGGGAGAGCGCCGAGGAGAGCAGCTTCGCCGTGACGTCGACGATCGGCACGACGCGGTCGTAGGCCATGCGCGTCGGCCCGATGACGCCGACGGTGCCGACCACCTCGCCGCCGACCTTGTAGGGCGCGGTGACCACGCTCACCTCGTCGGGCGCGCTGACGCCCGACTCGCCGCCGATGAAGATCTGCACGCCTTCGCCGCGCAGCGACAGGTCGAGGATCTGCACGAGGGAAGTCTTGTATTCGAACAACTCGAACAGCTGGCGCATGCGGCTCATGTCCTGCGACAGGTCCCGCACCGCGAGCAGGTTGCGCTCGCCCGAGATCACGTATTGCTCGTTGCCTTCCGCGACGGCCTTGTTGCTCGCCTCCAGCGCGGCGCTCATGAGGCCCATCATGTCCTGGCGGATCTCGCCCAGTTCCTCGTGGATGCGGCGGCGGATGTCCTCCAGGCTCTGCCCGGAGTAGTTCTGGTTGATGTAGTTCGCCGCGGAAACCAGCTCCGAGGGGCCGTAGTCGCGATCGGTGAACAGGATCCGGTTGAGCACGTCGCCGTCGGGGGTGACGACGATGAGCAGCACGCGCTTCTCCGACAGCCGCAGGAATTCGATCTGCCGGAAGCTGAGGGCGCGGCGGCGCGGCGTCATCACGATGCCGGCGAAGTTCGTCAACTGCGAGAGCAGCTGCGACGCGGCCTGGATGACGCGCTGCGGATTGTCGGGGTGCAGCTGGTCTTCCAGCTGGTGCAGCTCGCCCGAGCCGATCTGCTTCACCACCAGCAGCGAATCCACGAAAAACCGGTAACCGAGCGGCGTCGGCACGCGGCCGGCGGAAGTGTGCGGGCTCGCGATGAGGCCGAGCTCTTCCAGGTCCGACATGACGTTGCGGATGGTCGCGGGGGAAAGGTCCAGCCCGGCGTGGCGGGAAAGCGTGCGCGAGCCGACCGGCTGGCCCTCGGCGATGTAGCGCTCGATCAGCGTTTTCAGCAGGATTTGCGCGCGCTTATCCAGCATGCAGGGATTCTACACATAGCAGTTAGAATTCGAGCAATGTCCCCTGCATTTCAGCGCGTCGCCCTGATCGGCAAGCAGACCCCGGAAATCGCCCAGTCGCTGCGCGCATTGCGCGACTTCCTGCGCAAGCGCGGCTGCGAAGTGCTGCTGGAACGCGACACCGCGGCGGGCGTCGGCGAGAACGGCGCCGCAGGCGCCAGGGCCGCCAGCTACGACGAGATCGGCCGCAGCGTCGACCTGGCGATCGTGGTGGGCGGCGACGGCACCATGCTTGCCGCGGCGCGCAACCTCGCGCACCACAAGGTGCCGCTCGCGGGCATCAACCAGGGGCGCCTCGGCTTCATGACCGACATCGCGCTCTCCGAGATGAGCGAATCGGTCGGCGCGATCCTGGACGGCCGGCACACGATCGAGGAGCGCTCGCTGATCGAGGCCGAGATCCTGCGCGGCAAGGGGTCGCTGCTGCGCACGGTGGCGCTCAACGAAGCGGTGGTCACCAAGGGTTCGCAGGCGCGGCTGATCGAGTTCAAGCTGACCATCGACGGCGAATATGTCTACCGGCTGCGCGCCGACGGCGTGATCGTCGCGACGCCGACCGGCTCGACCGCCTATGCGCTGTCCGCGCAGGGGCCGATCCTGCAACCCACGGTGCGGGCCTTCGCGCTCGTGCCCCTCAACCCGCACGTGCTGTCCGCTCGCCCGGTGAGCGTGAGCGACTCGAGCGTGATCGAGATCGAGCTGGTGCGCGCCGTCGATGCGCGCGCGCATTTCGACGGCTTCGCGCTGACCGACCTGCAGGACGGCGACCGGCTGCTGCTCAGGCGTTCGGCGGATGCGATTCGCTTCGTGCACCCGCCCGGCTACAGCTATTTCACGATGCTGCGCGAGAAGCTGCGCTGGAGCAACGCGGTGGGGACCCGGCCGGAGGACTGAGCCCGCGCGCGACGGCGTCAGTTCGCCGTGATGCCCGCGCGCTTGATGAGTTGCGCGTTCTCCTCCAGTTCGCGCTTGATCATGGCGTCGAACTCGGCGATCGACAGCGTCAGCGGGTCGGCGCCGAGCTTGCGGATCTGCTCGCTGATGTCGGGCGACTGCACCAGCGCGTTGATTTCCTTGTGCAGCCGGTCGATGATGGCGCGCGGCGTCTTCGAGGACACCAGCGCGCCGACCCAGAAGTTGTAGTCCGAGTTCGGATAGCCGGCCTCGAGCGTGGTCGGCAGGTCGGGCATGAGGGAAGAGCGCCTGGGCGAGCTCACCACCAGCGCGCCGACCTTGCCGGCGTCGCGCAGTTTCTGCGCCTGGAAAATCAGCGCGAAATAGCAGTCGGCGCGCCCCGAGAGCACCTCGGTGAGCGCTTCGCCGGGGCCCTTGGTGTGCACGTTGACGGCTTCGAAGCCGGCGGCGAAGCGGAAGCGCTCGAACGCCATGTGCGTGGCGCTGCCGATGCCGGCGTCGGCGCAGACCAGCTTGCCGGCCTGCGATTTCGCCACGCCGACGAATTCGGCCAGGGTCTTGAACTTCCCGGGCGGCGTGACCAGTACCGTCGGGATCGTCGCCACGGTCGCGACCGATGCGAGCTCCTTTGGATCCAGTCCGGGGTTGAGCAGGGTGGAAACCGTGAACGCGGACGCGTACATCATGATGGTGTGGCCGTCGGGTTCGGCCTGCTGCGCCACATAGCGCGCGCCCACCAGGCCGCCCGCGCCGAGGCGGTTCTCGACGATCACCGGTTGGCCGAGGATCGGCGAGAGCTTCTCGGCGAGCAGGCGCGCCATCGTGTCGGAGGCGGCGCCCGGCGTCACGCCGGATATGAAGCGCACGGTCTTGCTCGGATAGCCTTGCGCCGCCGCCGCGGCGGAAAACAGGACCAGAAAGATGCCGATGATTTTGTTCATGGTGTTCTCCATTATTGCCTTGGCAATCCAAACTGCGCGGCAAGCCAGTCGGCGGTGCGGCTGCGATAGCGATACGGCCTGTTGTTGGCATTATGCCCGCCGTCTTCCACGACCAGCAATTCGACGGGCCCCGACACGCTGCGCGCGAGCCGCTCCGCGTGCGACGCCGGCACGAGCCGGTCCTGCCTGCCCGCGACGATGAAGACAGGGCAGTCGATGTTTTTCGCCGCGCCGGCAAGCGTCAATGTCGCGGCGCATCTCCTCGCCTGCTCCAGGTCCTTCGAATGGCTCCGCGCCCTGAAAGTCTCGCGCGTGAGTTCCGGCAGGGCGTCCCAGATTTCCGCCCAGTCGAACGGGCCGGAAAGCGCGATGCAGGCCTTGAAACGCTTTTCGAAGGCGGCGGCGCGCGGCGCGTAGTACCCGCCCAGGCTCACGCCCCAGATGGCAGCGCGTTCCGCGTCCAGGTCCGGGCGGGTCTCGATCCAGTCGGCCACCGCGCTTGCCGCGCGCTCGTAGTCGCCGCAGATCGGGACTTCGTACTCCGCTTCGCCTTGCCCGGGACCGTCGATCGCAAGCGTCGCGATGCCGCGCGCGAGAAAAGGTTCCTCGTAGGCGTGCAGCTCCTCCTTGGTGGAGTCGAGGCCCGGCGCCATGACCAATACCGGTCCCGACCCGCGCAGCACGCCGCAGAGCTTTCCGCCTTCGAACGGAATCTCGACGCGCTCGCCCGCGGGCCGGATCAGCGGCAACGCGTCGCGGTAGCACTGCACAGCTTTCGCGTGCGCGGCGCGCATCTGCGCCGGGTCGATGACGAACACGAACTTGGCGAAATGGAAGTAGATCGCGGCGCGGACTAGGTGCTCTCCCGCGCTGAGGCGATGCCCCGCGCGCAGCGCCTCCCGTCCGAGCGACTCGTGGATCGACGCGCGGGCGCACCAGGCGGCGCACCATTCCTCCCAGCGCCCGATCGACGCCGTGACCTCCTCGAAATCGGCGAGCAGCACGCCGTTCGAGACGAACCGCGGCGCCCAATGCGAGATCGCGGACGCGACCCGCGCGTCGGCGAACGTCGCCTTGGCGGACGTCGCCTTGGCGGACACTGAGGCTATTGCGGCGTCGCGCCGGAGGCGCGCATCACCTTGCCGAGCACGTCGTACTCGCGGCGGATGAAGGCGTCGGACTCGGCGGGCGTCATCGACATCGGCTCGGTACCGAGCTTGACCAGGCGCTCCTTGACGTCGGCCGACTGCAGCGCACGCTGCACCTCGGCGTTGAGCCTGGCGATGAGGTCGGGGGGCGTCTTCGAAGGCGCCAGCAACGCGAGCCAGAAATTCGACTCGCCGTCGGGGAAGCCGGCCTCGGCGATGGTGGGCACATCGGGCAGCGCCGCGATGCGCTTGGCGGTGCTGACCGCGAGCGGCTTCACCTTGCCTTCCTTCACCAGGCCCATGCTCGAGACCGCGGGCACCCAGGCGTAGTGGACGCGGCCTGCCATGGTCTCGGCGAGCATCGGCGGCGTTCCCTTGAGCGGCACGTGCAGCGCCTTGACGCCGGCGGCGACGTTGAAGGCCTCCATGCTGACGTGTGCGCCGCTGCCCACGCCGGCGGTGGCGTAGTTGTATGCGCCGGGTTTCGCCTTCAGCATCGCCACCAGTTCCTTCGCCGAATTGATGCCGAGCGAAGGCGGGACGATGAGGACGCTGGGCAGGCTGCCGAGCATGGCGACGCTCGCGAGGTCCTTGAGCGTGTCGTAGCCGAGGTCCTTGTAGAGCACGTGGTTCACGGCATGCCCGGAGGAAACGACGACCAGCGTGTAGCCGTCGGGTTCGGCGCGGGCGGTCTCGCGGATGCCGATGGTGCCGCCGGCGCCGGGACGGTTGTCCACGATCACCGGCTGGCCGAAGCTCGCCTGCAGGCGCTCCGCGACGATGCGTCCCATGACGTCGGTCGCGCTGCCGGGCGTAAACGGCACGATGACCTTGATCGGCCGGGAAGGGTAGGTCTGCGCGGCGGCCGCGCCGACGAACAGGGCGATGGCGGCAAGCAGGAGTTTTTTCATGCGTGCTTTTGCTTCGCCCAGTATTGCGGATCGGATTTGGAACGGTTCAGTTCCTCCGCGGTCTGGTAGCCCGGCGCCATCGAGGCCGTCGTGCCGGCCAGCACCTGGTGATGGTCGATGTTGAGCAGGCGCAGCCAGCTCTGCTGGCCCATGGTGAGGGCGATGAAGCAGCCAAGCTCCACCAGCTCGGGCTCGCTGAAGTGGCGGTGCAGCCGATCCCAGAACGCGTCGTCGGTGTCGAGGTGCCAGGTGATCGCCTCGGCGTAGGCGAGCGCCGCCTTCTGCCGGTCGGAATAGCGCGTGGATTTCTCGAAATTGAGCAGGTCCTTGACGTCGTCCTCGATCATGCCGGCGCCAGCCGCCTTGACCGAGCGCTGGTTGCCGCAGTAGTCGCATTGCACCGAGCGCGATACGTAGAGCCGGCAAAGTTCCTTGATCGGGTGGGGACAGACGCCATTCCTGAAGATGTCGCGCCAGGAATTGGCGAACGCCCAGAAGGCCGCCGGCACGTGGGCGCGGATCGCGGAGCTCTCGGGCCGCGGCGTGCCCTCGCGGCGGCAGCGGTCCATTTCCTTCTGCATTTCCGCGTCCATTTCCTCGACCGGGAAGTAGCTGATGCGCTGTTTCGGGTTCATTTCCTCTCCTCTCAGATGCCGCAGGGGCATTCCATGGACCAGCTGCCGCTGTCGCCGATGATCAGGGGGTGCGAATGCGGCTGCGCGGCAAGCATCGAGGCCGCAGCTTGCTTATGATACCCGCCGTAATGCCGCACCGGCAGCCAGTCCGGCAATGCTGGCGGCGGCGGCGGATCAAGGCGCGAGTACGGGCCCGCCGCGTACACCACCTTGCCGCCGACCATCGTGAGCAGCGATTCCAGGTTCCTGATCTCGTCCACCGGCACGGAAAAATAGTCCTCGTTCAGCAGCGCCAGGTCGGCGAGCTTGCCGGCTTCGAGGGTGCCTTTCTTGGTTTCCTCGGATGACATCCACGCGCCGCCGGCGCTGTACAGCCGCAAGGCCTCGGTGCGATCGAGCAGATTGGCGTCGCCCTGTGCCTTCACCCCGCCGAGGGTCTTGCCCGTGACCAGCCAATGCACGCCGATCCACGGGTTGTAGCTGGTGGCGCGGTTGCCGTCGGTGCCGCAGGCAAGCGGAATTCCCATCGCGCGGATGCGGGCGATCGGCGGCGCGTCGGCCGCCGCTGGCGCGCCGTATTTCTGCACGAAGGCCTCGCCGTCGAGCGACATGCGGTTCTGGATATTGATGTGGCCGCCCAGCGCGGCCACGCGCTCGAGCGTCTTCGGCGACATCGTTTCGCAATGGTCGAGTCCCCAGCGCAGGTTCTTCAGCGGGATCTCGCGATTGACTTCCTCGAGCACGTTGAGCACGCGGCTCGCGGTCGCGTCGAAGGTCGTGTGCTGGCGGAACGGCCAGCCGAGGCCCGCCAGGTGCTTCACCACCGAGGTGAAGTTCCTTTCCATCACGCCGGGAGGCGCGACGACCCAGTCCTTGGCGAAATTGGCCGGATCGCCCGCGGCGTAGAGGATGTACTCGCCGGCGCCGATCATGCGGTAGTAGTCGTTGCCTTCGCCGAGCTTCACCAGCTTCGACCACGCCTGGTAGTTCTCGAGTTCCCTGCCCGGCGCCTGGGCGAAGAGCTCGTAGCCGATGCGCAGCGTAAGCTGGTCGTCGGTGGCGAGCCTGGCGATGGCCTGGTAGTTGTCGGGATAATTCTGCCCGCCGCCGCCGGCGTCGATCACGCTGGTGACGCCGAGCCGGTTGTGCTCGCGCATGAAGTGGCGGGTGGAAGTGACCTGCTCGTCGGGCGAGAGGCGCGGCACGCGCAGCCACACCGACACCAGGCTCGCGAGGCTGGTGGTGGACATCACCAGGCCGGTCGGCCTGCCGCCGGCGTCCCGCACCACTTCACCGCCGAACAGTTTCGGCACCTCCTTGTCCCAGCCCAGCACGCGGATCGCGGGCAGGTTCAGCCAGGCGCGGTCGTAAAGGTGCATGATCATGCAGGGCGTGTCGCCGGTCGCGGCATTGATCTCGTCCAGCGTCGGAAAGCGCTTCTCCGCGAACTGCGCCCAGGTCCAGCCGCCGATCACCTGCACCCAATGCGGCGACGGCGTGCGGCGCGCCTGCTCGCGCACCCGGCGCATGCCCTCGGCGAGCGAGGCGACGCCGTCCCAGCGCACTTCGTTGGTATACGTGAGTCCGCCGCGGATGAAATGCGCATGCGCGTCGTTCAGTCCCGGGACGATGGTGCGGTGCGCGGCGTCGATGATCCGGGTGGCGGGGCCCTTGTACCTGTCCAGTTCCGCATCCGAGCCGGCCGCAATGATGCGTTCGCCCTTGATGGCGATCGCCGTGGCGTTCGGCTGCCGCGGGTTGAGCGTGGCGATGCGGCCGTTGACGATCAGCGTATCGGCGGGCTCGGCGGGTCGAATCACTCCGGCGCGGCCTTCTACGGGCCGGGCTTTTCGCCGACCACGCGCATGTCGCGCGGCTCGCGCAGCTTGAACTGCGCCGGCTCCTGGCGCAGCTTCACCAGGCCGACTTCGTGCATCACCTCGGCCAGGCTGCGCGGCGTGTAGCCCCAGCGATGGATCATCAGGGGATCCTTCCACCCCGGGTCGCCGTAAAACACCCACATGCTGCGCTGGCCTTCGCTCCCGGGGCCGGCGCCGGCTTCGGGATTGCGCAGGAGTTCGGCCGCGGCCGACAGCAGGTTCGGGCATTCCAGGATCATGGTGCCGCCGGGCCGCAGCACCCGTGTCCATTCGCGCAGGATATCGGCCACTTCCCAGCGCCAGAAATGCTCGACCACGTGCACCGAAAGGATCTCGTCGACGCTATTGTCCTCGAACGGCGCCAACTGGCGCAGGTCGCAGAGCACGTCCGGCTTCATGCCGCGGCGGCTCGGCGCGACGTCGACATTGACGTAGCCCGGCAGGATCTTGTCGCCGCAACCCAGGTTCAGTTTTTTCATCGCCGTCAACAGTACATTGACTTGCCTGAATGGGGCAAACGCGGGCAGCATGCGCCTGCCATGCTGCGCGCGCTGGGAATCCGGGACTTTGTGATCGTGGATCGGGTCGAACTCGAACTCGGAACCAGCGCCGGCGCTGGCTTCACCGTGCTTACCGGGGAGACGGGCGCCGGCAAGTCGATCCTGGTCGACGCCATCGAACTGCTGGTCGGCGGGCGCGCCGACGCGTCGCTGGTGCGCGACGGCGCGGAACGCGCCGAACTGTCGGCCGAGTTCGAGTTTTCCGGCAACGAAGCGTTGCGGCGCTTCCTCGGCGAGGCGGGATTCGAAGGCGATCCGGACACTGTCATCCTGCGCCGCGCGATCGACCGGACCGGCCGCTCGCGGTGCTTCGTCAACGGCCATTCCGCGACTCTGGCGCAGCTGAGGGAGGCGGGCGAATTCCTCGTGGACATCCACGGGCAGCATGAGCACCAGTCGCTGCTGCGCGCGGCCGCGCAGCGCGAGTTGCTCGATGCGCATGCCGGCGCCGCGGAGCTGGCGCGGGCCTGCGCCGAGGCCTGGCGGGGCTGGCAGCGGCTCGCCGCGCTTGCCGCCGATGCCGCCCGGCAGTTCGAGAAGCAGGAAGCCGAGCGCGCGGACCTGCGGGAAACGCTGGCCGAATTGAAGAAGCTCGGCCTGAAGGCCGACGAATGGGACGACCTGGCGGCCCGGCACCAGCGCCTGGCGCATGGCTCCAGCCTGCTGGCGGGCGCGCAGTCTTCGCTGGAGGCGCTGTCGGAAGCGGACGGCGCCTGCCTGCCGCAGCTTTCCGCGGTCGCCAGCCGGCTGCGCGTGTTGTCCGAGCACGACACGCACCTGAAGGCAATCGTCGAGATGCTCGAGTCGGCCGAGGCGCAGGCGGGGGAGGCGGCACGCGACCTGCGCGACTACGCTTCGCGCGTCGACCTCGATCCGCAGGCGCTACGGGAGGTGGAGTCGCGCATCGAGGCGCTGCACGCCGCGGGACGCAGGCACCGCGTCAAGCCCGCGGCGCTGGCGGCGCTCGAAGAAAGCCTGCGGCAGCGTTTCCAGGAGCTCGAACTCGCGGCAAGCCCCGAGGCCCTGCAGCTCGAAGTCGCCGCGGCCAAGGGGCGCTACGACACCACGGCGAAAAAACTCTCGGCCAAACGCAAGACCGCGGCGCAGGCGCTGGGCCGCGCGGTGACGCAGGCGATGCAGGGGCTGGCGATGGCCGGCGGGCGCTTCGCCGCCGAATTGCGTCCGCTTGCCGAGCCCGGCGCAGGAGGGCTGGAGGAGGTGGCGTTCGAAGTTGCGGCCCATCCCAGCCTGCCGTTGCGGCCGCTGGCAAAGGTGGCTTCGGGCGGCGAGCTGTCGCGCATCAGCCTCGCGATCCAGCTGGTGGCCGCGAAGCAGTCGCCGATCGGCACGCTGGTGTTCGACGAGGTGGATAGCGGCATCGGCGGTGCGGTGGCCGAGACGGTGGGCCGGTCGCTCAAGGCGCTCGGCCGCGAGCGCCAGGTGCTTTGCGTCACGCACCTGCCGCAGGTCGCGGCGCAGGCCGACGAACAGTGGTCGGTGTCGAAGTCGGGAGGGAAGGGAAAGATCAGCTCGGCGGTATCGAAGCTGAATAGAGCCGGCCGCATCGAGGAGCTGGCACGCATGCTGGGGGGCGCGGAAATAACTGCAACCACGCGAAAGCACGCCGCGGAACTGCTGGGGAAATAACAAAACCTCGATCCCCGCTTTCGCGGGGATGACGCCTCAGGGTGGGCTCAGGCGGGGCGGTGCGGGCAGTCCGTCTTGGTGCAGTCGGCGTACAGCGCGAGCGAATGGCCGCGCAGGGCGAAGCCCTTCTTGGCGGCGATCTCGCTTTGCCGCTTCTCGATCTCGCCGTCGTAGAATTCTTCCACCCGGCCGCACTGCAGGCAGACGAGGTGGTCGTGGTGTCCGCCCTGGTTGAGCTCGAACACCGCCTTGCCGGTCTCGAAATGCTGCCGCGCCAGCAGCCCGGCCTGCTCGAATTGGGTGAGAACTCGGTAGACCGTTGCGAGTCCAACGTCCATGCCTTCCGCGATCAGCGCCTTGTACACGTCTTCGGCGGAAAGATGGCGCACTTTGCTCGCCTCGAACAGCTCGAGGATCCTGCGCCGGGGCAGGGTGGCTTTGAGGCCGATCTCCTTCAGGCTCTGGGCGGTGCTCATCCGTTATCATTATAGGCCCATGAAATTGACAGTTCACCGCGCGCTTGCGCCCCTGGCAGTGCTGTCGGCCGTGATGCTGCCCGGCTGCAAATCCGTCGAGGCCCCGAAGGTGCCGGGGATCACGCCCTACCGGATGGTGATCCAGCAGGGCAACTTCATTTCGCAGGAAATGGTGGCGCAGCTCAAGCCCGGCATGTCGAAGGAGCAGGTGCGCTTCATCCTCGGCACGCCGCTGGTCACCGACATTTTCCATGCCGACCGCTGGGACTACGTGTTCTTCCGCGAAGAGGCCAACGGCAAGCGCGAGCAGCGCAACCTGTCGGTGGTGTTCGAGAAGGACAGGCTGGCGCGGGTGATCGGCGACCTCATGCCGGCCGATGGCGCGACGCCGCAGGCGGGCGGTTTTGCGCCGCTCGTGAAACCCGATGCGAAGCCGGAGGCCGCGGCCAAGCCCGCCGCCAAACCGGCCGCCGAGGCGCCCAGGCCGGCCGCCCAGGCAGCCGAGCCCGCGACCGCCGAGCCCAACTGGCGGTCGGGCAGCGACGCTGCGCAGGCGCCGCCGCCCGAACCGACGCCGGTGGCGAAGGAAGAGCCGAAGCCGTCGGATGCGAAGAAGGAGCCGAGCTTCCTCGAGAGGTTGCGGGAGAAAATGGGCCTGTGAAGCGCGCCGCCACCAGGGTCGTGGTCGCGGGGGCCGGCGGCAAGATGGGCCAGACGCTCATCGAAGGCGTGCGCGCCGACAAGGCGCTGGCGCTCGCCGGCGCGCTTGATGTCCGCGGCAGCCCTGCGGTGGGCACGCTCATCGGCGGCGTCAAGGTGGGCTCCGACGTGCGCAAGGCCATCGCGGCTGGCGACGTGCTGATCGATTTCACGCGCCCCGAGGGAACCATCGAACACCTCGAAGTGTGCGCGCGCCTGGGCAGGCCCATCGTCATCGGCACCACCGGGTTTACCGAGCCGCTGAAGAAGGCGATCCTGCAGGCCGGCCGCAGGATTCCGATCGCGATGTCGCCCAACTTTGCGGTGGGCGTAAACGCGGTATTCAAGCTCGCCGAAGTGGCGGCGCGCATCCTGGGCGACGATTTCGACGTCGAAATCGTCGAAGCGCATCACCGCAACAAGGTCGACGCGCCCTCGGGTACTGCTCTCAAGCTGGGCGAAATCGTCGCTTCTGCGTTGAAAAGAGACCTGAAAAAGGAGGCCATGCACGGCCGCGAGGGGGACACCGGCGTGCGGCCGGTGAAGCAGATCGGGTTCCACGCCATCCGCGGCGGCGACATCGTCGGCGAGCACAGCGTGATCTTTGCCGGCACCGGCGAGCGGGTCGAGGTAACCGTCCGTTCGCAGAGCCGCATGACGTACGCGCTGGGGGCGCTGCGCGCCGCCAAATTCCTGCGCGGCAAGAAGCCCGGGCTCTACGACATGAACGACGTGCTTGGCCTGAAGCAGTAGCCGCGGTATAATTCGTCGCTCAAATCGAGCGGGAGGGGCGCAAGCCTCTTCCGCTTTTTCACATCTAAACCGGGAGTTGCCGTGCCAGTGCTCGATTCCGCCGCCCTCGTCCTCGCTGACGGGACGGTGTTTTCGGGCCGCTCCATCGGCGCGCACGGTACTTCGGCCGGCGAAGTGGTGTTCAACACCGCGATGACCGGCTACCAGGAGATCCTCACCGACCCGTCGTATTGCCGCCAGATAGTGACGCTGACCTATCCCCACATCGGCAACACCGGGGTCAATCTGGAAGACGAGGAAGCGGACCGGGTGCGCGTGGCCGGCCTGGTGGTGCGAGACCTGCCGGCGCAGCTGTCGAATTGGCGCAGCCAGGGCGACTTGAGTTCTTATTTGACAAGAAACAGGATCGTCGCGATCGCCGACATCGACACGCGCAAGCTCACGCGCATCCTGCGGGAAAAAGGTGCGCAAAGCGGCTGTTTGATTGCGGGGGACATCGACGAGCGGAAGGCCCTCGCCGAGGCGAAGAAATTTCCGGGCCTGGCCGGAATGGATCTGGCCAAGGTCGTCACCGTCGCCAGGCCGTACGAGTGGAAGGAAGGCTCCTGGATATTGGGAAAGGGTTTCAACAAGGAGCAAAAAAACAGTTTCCACGTCGTCGCTTACGACTACGGCATCAAGCGCAACATCCTGCGGCTTGTCGCGGATCGTGGCGCGCGCGTGACCGTGGTGCCGGCGCAAACGCCGGCGAAGGAAGTCCTGAAGCTGAAGCCCGACGGCGTGTTCCTGTCCAACGGCCCGGGCGATCCGGAGCCCTGCGACTACGCCATCGAGGCGATCGGCGAGATCCTCGATGCGACGAGGATTCCCGTGTTCGGCATCTGCCTCGGGCACCAGCTCATGGGCCTCGCCTCGGGCGCGAAGACGCTCAAGATGAAGTTCGGCCACCACGGCGCCAACCATCCGGTCAAGGACCTCGACACCGGGCAGGTCGTGATCACCAGCCAGAACCACGGTTTTGCGGTCGATCCGAAGAGCATTCCCAAAAACCTGCGCCCCACGCATGTTTCACTGTTCGACGGGTCATTGCAGGGCCTGGCGAGGACCGATCGCCCGGCGTTCTGTTTCCAAGGTCATCCTGAGGCGAGTCCCGGGCCGCGCGACATTGGATACCTGTTTGATCGATTTGCCGCGATGATGCAAGAGGGAAAAAAGCCCTAAGAAAAAGAAGAAATGCCAAAAAGAGCGGACATCAAGAGCATTCTCATCATTGGCGCAGGGCCGATCGTCATCGGCCAGGCCTGCGAATTCGACTATTCCGGCGCGCAGGCCTGCAAGGCGCTGAGGCAGGAGGGCTACCGCGTGGTGCTGGTGAATTCCAACCCGGCCACCATCATGACCGATCCGGAAATGGCGGATGCCACCTACATCGAGCCGATCACCTGGCAGACGGTGGCGCGCATCATCGAGAAGGAGCGCCCGGACGCGCTGCTGCCGACCATGGGCGGGCAGACGGCGCTCAACTGCGCGCTCGACCTGGCGAAGAACGGCGTGCTGGAGAAGTTCAAGGTGGAGATGATCGGCGCCTCGCGTGAAGCCATCGACAAGGCCGAGGACCGCGAGAAATTCAAGCAGGCGATGACGCGCATCGGCCTGGCTTCGGCGCGCTCCTACCTTGCGCACTCGATGGAGGAGGCGCTGCAGGTGCAGGCGAGCCTCGGCTATCCGGTGGTGATCCGGCCTTCCTTCACGCTCGGCGGCACCGGCGGCGGCATCGCCTACAACCGGGAGGAGTTCGTCGCCATCTGCGAGCGCGGCATCGAGGCCTCGCCGACGCACGAGCTGCTGATCGAGGAGTCGCTCATCGGCTGGAAGGAATTCGAGATGGAAGTGGTGCGCGACAAGGCGGACAACTGCATCATCGTCTGCTCGATCGAGAACCTCGACCCGATGGGCGTGCATACCGGCGATTCCATCACCGTGGCGCCCTCGCAGACGCTCACCGACAAGGAATACCAGATCCTGCGCGACGCCTCGATCGCGGTGCTGCGCGAGATCGGCGTGGACACCGGCGGCTCCAACGTGCAGTTCGCGATCAACCCGCAGGACGGGCGCATGGTGGTGATCGAGATGAACCCGCGCGTCTCGCGTTCCTCGGCGCTGGCCTCCAAGGCGACCGGTTTTCCGATCGCCAAGGTGGCGGCCAAGCTCGCGGTGGGCTACACGCTGGACGAAGTCGCGAACGAGGTCACCGGCGGCGCCACGCCGGCGTCCTTCGAGCCGACCATCGACTACGTCGTGGTCAAGGTGCCGCGCTTCGCGTTCGAGAAATTCCCGCAGGCCAACGACCGCCTCACGACGCAGATGAAGTCGGTCGGCGAGGTGATGGCGATCGGCCGCAGCTTCCAGGAATCCTTCCAGAAGGCGCTGCGCGGCCTGGAAGTCGGCGTCGACGGCCTGAACCAGAAGACCACCGACCGGGAGACGCTGGAGAAGGAACTCGGCGACCCCGGCCCGGAGCGCATCTGGTACGTCGGCGACGCCTTCGAGAACGGCTTCACGCTCGACGAAGTGCACCGCCTGACGCACATCGATCCCTGGTTCCTCGCCCAGATCAAGGAGATCGTCGACCTTGAAATGGAACTTGATGACCAGAAGCTTGAAGATTTATCTAAAGAAAGCCTTTTCCAGTTAAAGCGAAAAGGATTTTCGGACCGTCGGCTTGCCTATCTTTTCAATGCCAACGAAAAGGAAGTCAGGGAAAAACGGCACAAGCTGAACATCCGCCCGGTCTACAAGCGCGTCGATACCTGCGCCGCGGAATTCGCGACGCGCACCGCGTACATGTACTCGACCTACGAGGAGGAATGCGAGGCGGAGCCGACCGCGAAGAAGAAGGTCATGGTGCTGGGCGGCGGGCCGAACCGCATCGGGCAGGGCATCGAGTTCGACTATTGCTGCGTGCACGCGGCGATGGCCCTGCGCGAGGACGGCTTCGAGACCATCATGGTCAACTGCAACCCGGAGACCGTGTCCACCGACTACGACACCTCCGACCGGCTTTATTTCGAGCCGCTGACGCTGGAGGACGTGCTCGAGATCGTCGACAAGGAAAAGCCCTTCGGCGTGATCGTGCAGTACGGCGGCCAGACGCCGCTCAAGCTGGCGCGGGACCTTGCCGCGGCGGGCGTGCCGATCATCGGCACCAGCGCCGACATGATCGACGTCGCCGAGGACCGCGAGCGCTTCCAGCAGCTGCTGACCAGGCTCAAGCTGCTGCAGCCGCCCAACCGTACCGCGCGCTCGGCGCCGGCCGCGCTCAAGCTGGCGGAGGAAATCGGCTACCCGGTGGTGGTGCGCCCGAGCTACGTCCTGGGCGGACGGGCGATGGAAATCGTGCACCAGCAGTCCGAGCTGGAGCGCTACATGAAGGAAGCCGTCAAGGTGTCGAACGATTCCCCGGTGCTGCTCGACCGCTACCTGTCGGACGCGATCGAGGTGGACGTGGACGCGGTGTCGGACGGCGGGGACGTGCTGATCGCCGGCATCATGGAACACATCGAGCAGGCGGGCGTGCATTCGGGCGACTCGGCCTGCTGCCTGCCGCCGCATTCCCTCGCCAGCCACGTCGAGCGTGAACTGCGCCGGCAGACGGTGCTGATGGCGAAGTCCCTGAATGTGGTCGGGCTCATGAACGTCCAGTTCGCCATCCAGCGCGGCACGGTCTACGTGCTGGAAGTCAACCCGCGCGCTTCGCGCACGGTGCCGTTCGTCTCCAAGGCGACGGGCATTCCCTGGGCCAAGATCGCGGCGCGCTGCATGGCGGGCATCACGCTGGAGAAGCAGGGGGTCACGAAAGCCGTGGTGCCACCCTATTTTTCGGTGAAGGAGGCGGTGTTCCCGTTCGTCAAATTCCCGGGCGTGGACACGATCCTCGGGCCGGAGATGAAATCCACCGGCGAGGTCATGGGCGTCGGCCAGACCTTCGGCGAGGCCTTCATCAAGTCGCAGATCGCGGCCGGCGTGAAGCTGCCGAAGGCGGGGCGGGCGTTCATCAGCGTCCGCGACGGCGACAAGCTCGCCGCGGTGATGGTGGCGCGCGACCTCCTCCAGCTGGGCTTCACCCTGGTCGCGACGCGTGGCACCGCGGAGGTGATCACGGCGCACGGGTTGCAGGCGGATACCATCAACAAGGTCGCCGAGGGCCGGCCGCACGTCGTGGACATGATCAAGAACGGCGGCGTCAGCTTCATCGTCAATACGGTCGAGGACACCCGCACCGCCATCTCGGACTCGCGCTCGATCCGGACCACAGCGCTGGCGCAGCGGGTCACCTACTACACGACCATTGCCGGGGCCCAGGCCGCCTGCACCGGGATGAAGGCGCTGTCTGCCCTGGAGCCGTACCGATTGCAGGATTTGCACGACAAACTGCACTAAACTTCCCTCATGGCCAAGACCCCGATGACGACGCGCGGCGCCGAGCTGCTGCGGCAGGAGCTGCACCGCCTGAAGACCGTGGACCGCCCCAACGTGATCACGGCGATCGCCGAGGCGCGCGCGCACGGCGACCTGTCCGAGAACGCCGAGTACGACGCGGCGCGCAACCAGCAGGGCTTCATCGAAGGCCGCATCTCCGAGCTGGAGGCGAAGCTCGGCAATGCGCAGGTCGTCGACCCGAAGCTGCTGGATGCCGACGGCCGCTGCGTGTTCGGCGCCACGGTCGACCTGGAGGAAAAGGGCAAGGGCACCGTGACCTACCAGATCGTCGGCGACGACGAGGCCGACATCAAGCAGAACCGCATCTCGATCAACTCGCCGATCGCGCGCGCGCTGATCGGCAAGGAAGCCGGCGACAGGGTTGACGCGCAGACGCCGGGCGGCGTGAAGAAGTACGAAATCCTCGACGTGCGATACGGCTAGGCGGCGATCCTAGGTTTTACCTGTTCTTGCTCTTCTGTTTCCGTCCGTCAGTCCGGACGGAAATTCGCAAGCCCTTCCCTCCAGACCCCTCCGCATCATCGGACGACCGTGGGCCTCCGATCATTCCGGCCGCCATGGGGTCATCCGCGGTATCCAGCGCGGGACGGCGGCGCGGAACGCCTCGTACTCTTTCCCGAACGTCTGCTCGAGCGTGGGTTCTTCGTACGCCACGACCTGGACGTGGAAGGCGAGCCAGAGCAGCGCGCCGTAGACGATGAGGCGCCAATCGCCCATCAGCACCGCTTGGCCCAGGATGATGGCTACGACCGCGACAAATATTGGATTACGCACATAACGGTAGAGACCGGTCACCACCAGATTCCGGGGCGGCGCGATGGGCGCAGGGGTGCCGAGACCCTGCAGCGCGAAACGCGCAAATGCGTCAATGAGCCCGGGCACGCCTGCGAGAATCAATATCGCGCCGATGCCGCGCGTCAGCTCCAGGCCAAGAAACGGCGGCTGGAGTTGCCAATCCGTCATCGTCCATGGAATGAGCCCCGCCAGCGTGCATGGGGCGACCACGAAGAAGACCGCCGAGCCCAGGACGGCATTGGCGCGTTGCACGACTCAGGAATCTTCGAGTTTCTGGCGGTAGATGACGAGGACCTTGCCGATATGCTGCACGGGCTGGGCGTCGAGCCGGGTGCAGATTTCCGCCAGTGCGGCCTCGCGGTCGTCGCGCTCCATGCTGCCGGCCCGCACCTTGATCAGTTCGTGCGCATCCAGGGCGCGGCCGACCTCGGCGATGACGCCTTCGGTCAGGCCCTTGCCGCCGATGTGCACGATCGGGTTCAGCGCGTGGGCGCGCGCTTTCAGCTTCTTGCGCTCGATGGGAGACAATCCGTCCATGGCGGCACTTTAAATGGCGCGCAGCAAATCGAGCAACCAGTGGTTGCAGCGGCACGTGAAGGACCAGTTCGTGCGCAAGGCGCGCTCGGAAGGCTACCGCTCGCGCGCTGCGTACAAGCTCATCGAGATCAACGCCCGGGAGCGCATTCTCGTCCCCGGGGCCAGGGTGGTGGACCTGGGCGCGGCGCCCGGCGGCTGGTCGCAGGTGGCGGCCCGGAAGGTCATGCCGGGCGGCAGGGTAATCGCGGTTGATCTGCTCGAAATCGCCCCCATGTCCGGGGTGACGGTCCTGCGCGGGGACTGCCGGGAGTTGGAAATCGGGGCGCAGCTGGCCGCCGCACTGGGCGGGCAAAAGGCGGACGTGGTGCTGTCCGACCTGTCTCCCAACATTTCCGGCATCGCCTCCGCAGACCAGGCGCGGGCGGCGGAACTGGTGCAGATGGCGATGGATTTCTGCGGGGCGCAGCTCAAGCTGGAGGGCGCCCTGCTTGTGAAGGTTTTTCAGGGCGGGGAATTCGCCGGCCTGTTCAGGGAGATGAAGCTGAGGTTCCGGGAAGTGAAGACCATCAAGCCTTCGGCGTCACGTGAAGAATCACGCGAAACGTACCTGCTCGCGCGCGGTCTGAAGGGAATACAATAGCCTCTCGATGAAGGAGCAAGTCATTGAATAACATGCTCAAGAACCTGGTCATCTGGCTCGTGATCGGGCTGGTGCTGATGACCGTGTTCAACCAGTTCAATACCCGCCAGGCGACGCGTTCGCCGATGGAGTACTCGCAGTTCCTCGACGAGGTCAAGGCCGGGCGCATCGCCAAGGTGACCATCGAGGGGCGCCAGCTCAAGGCGACGACCACCGAAGGCAAGAGCGTGGTGAGCTACTCGCCGGGCGACATCTGGCTCGTGTCCGACCTGCTCAAGTACGGCGTCAAGGTCGAGGCCAAGCCCGAGGAGGAACCGTCGCTCCTCGTCAACATCTTCGTTTCCTGGTTCCCGATGCTGCTGCTGATCGGCGTCTGGATCTTCTTCATGCGCCAGATGCAGGGCGGCGGGCGCGGCGGCGCGTTCAGCTTCGGCAAATCGAGGGCGCGCATGCTCGACGAATCCACCAACACGGTGACTTTCGCCGACGTCGCGGGTTGCGAGGAGGCGAAGGAGGAAGTGGCCGAATTGGTCGACTTCCTGCGCGATCCCACCAAGTTCCAGAAGCTGGGCGGGCGCATTCCGCGCGGCGTGCTGATGGTTGGTAATCCCGGCACCGGCAAGACGCTGCTCGCGCGCGCCATCGCGGGCGAAGCCAAGGTGCCGTTCTTCTCGATCTCGGGTTCCGACTTCGTCGAGATGTTCGTCGGCGTGGGCGCGGCCCGCGTGCGCGACATGTTCGAGCAGGCGAAGAAGCACGCGCCCTGCATCGTCTTCATCGACGAGATCGACGCGGTCGGCCGCCAGCGCGGCGCGGGCCTGGGCGGCGGCAACGACGAGCGCGAGCAGACGCTCAACCAGCTGCTGGTCGAGATGGACGGTTTCGAGGGCGCCATGGGCGTCATCGTCATCGCCGCGACCAACCGCCCCGACGTGCTCGACCCGGCGCTGATGCGCCCGGGCCGCTTCGACCGCCAGGTGGTGGTGCCGCTGCCCGACATCCGCGGCCGCGAGCAGATCCTCGTCGTGCACATGCGCAAGGTGCCGCTCGCGCCCGACGTCAAGGCCGACATCATCGCGCGCGGCACGCCGGGCTTCTCCGGCGCCGACCTCGCCAACCTCGTCAACGAGGCGGCCCTGTTCGCCGCGCGCAAGAGCAAGCGCCTGGTGGACATGGAGGATTTCGAGCGCGCCAAGGACAAGGTCATCATGGGCGCGGAACGGCGCTCGATGGTGATGCCCGAGGAAGAGCGCAGGAACACCGCGTACCACGAGTCGGGCCACGCGATCGTCGCGACGATGCTGCCCAAGACCGATCCGGTGCACAAGGTGACGATCATCCCGCGCGGCCGCGCGCTGGGCGTGACCATGCAGCTGCCCTCGGAAGACCGCTACAGCCAGGACCGCGAACGCCTCCTGAACACGATCGCGGTGCTGTTCGGCGGCCGCATCGCCGAAGAGATCTTCATGCACCAGATGACCACGGGCGCGTCGAACGACTTTGAGCGCGCCACCGACCTCGCGCGCCGCATGGTGACGCAGTGGGGCATGTCGGACGCCCTCGGGCCGATGGTCTACGGCGAGAACGAGGGCGAGGTGTTCCTCGGCCGTTCGATCACGACCCACAAGAACGTGTCCGAGACCACCATGCAGAAGGTGGACGCCGAAATCCGGCGCATCGTCGACGAGCAGTACAAGGTCGCGCGCAAGATCATCGAGGACAACCGCGACAAGGTCGAGGCGATGGCCAAGTCGCTGCTCGAGTACGAGACGCTGGATTCCGACCAGCTGGGCGACATCATGGCGGGCAAGCCGCCGCGGCCGCCCAAGATCCCGTCGCCGAGCGTTCCGCCGAGCCCGCCCGCCGACGGCGCGCAGGGTGCCGCCGCGCCCGCTGCCAGCGCCTGAGTCCGGGCGCCTGGCCGGCAAGCTGAGCGGAGTCCTGCGCTGCGGCGGGTTCCTCCTGCCGCTGGATCGTCCGCTGCTGATGGGCGTAGTCAACATCACGCCCGATTCCTTTTCCGATGGGGGCCGGTTTCTCGACGCGAAAGCTGCGATCGAGCACGGTCGGCGTTTGATGGAGGAAGGGGCTGACATCCTGGATATCGGGGGCGAATCCTCACGGCCTGGTGCCCAGGCCGTTGCGGAAAGCGAGGAGCTGGGGCGCATCCTCCCCGTATTGAAGGCTTTGAAGGAATTCCCGATCTCCGTCGACACCCGCCGTCCACGCGTCATGCGCGAGGCGCTCGAGGCAGGCGCGTCCATGATCAACGACATCGAGGCGCTGGAAGCCCCGGGCGCGCTGGACGCGGTGGCGGACACGGATTGCGCCGTGTGCCTGATGCACAAGAAGGGCGATCCGGCGACGATGCAGCAGGCGCCCAGGTATGCAGATGTGGTTCTCGAAGTCCGGGATTTTCTCAAGGCAAGAATTTCGGCATGCCAGATCGCGGGCATTGAAAAGGACCGCATCACGGTCGATCCCGGATTCGGCTTCGGCAAGACTGTGGAGCACAACTTCGCTCTCCTCAAGCGGCTGCCCGATCTCGCGGCGCTCGGCGTGCCGGTGGTGGCGGGCTGGTCGCGCAAGTCCTCGCTTGGAGCGATCACGGGCCGGCCGGTGGACGAGCGGCTGGCGGCGAGCCTCGCGGCCGCTTTGCTCGCGGTCCAGCATGGAGCGACAATACTGCGCGTGCACGACGTGCGCGAGACGCGCGACGCGCTGGCCGTAATGCAGGCCCTGGAGAAGGCATGAGCAGAAAATATTTCGGCACGGATGGCGTGCGCGGCACGATCGGGCAGAGCCCGATGACCCCCGACGTCATCCTGCGCCTGGGCTATGCGGCCGGCTGCGTCATGGTCGAGCGGCGCGCGGCCCTGCGGGCCGAGCAGCGGGCCGACCGGCGCGCCGAGCGGCCCTCGGTGCTGATCGGCAAGGACACGCGCATTTCCGGCTACATGGTGGAAGCGGCGCTGGAGGCCGGGTTTTCCGCCGCGGGAGTGGACGTGCTGCTGTGCGGCCCGCTGCCCACCCCGGGCGTGGCCTACCTCACGCGCGCGCTGCGGCTTTCGGCGGGCGTGGTGATCAGCGCCTCGCACAATCCCTACGCCGACAACGGCATCAAATTCTTCTCGCGCGACGGCTTCAAGCAGCCGGACGCGGTCGAAGCGGAGATCGAGCGGCGCCTCGAGCAGCCGATCGGCTGCAACGAATCGTCGCAGCTGGGCCGGGCGCGCCGCGTCGACGATGCGCAGGGGCGCTACGTCGAGTTCTGCAAGTCGACGTTCCCCAGCGAACTGGACCTGAACGGCATGAACATCGTGGTGGACTGCGCCCACGGCGCCGCCTACGAGGTCGCGCCGAAGGTATTCCACGAGCTGGGCGCGACGGTGCACGCGATCGGCGTGTCTCCCGACGGCTTCAACATCAACGACAGGTTCGGCGCCACGGCGGCGGACAACCTGGTGCAGGAAGTGAAGCGCCGCAAGGCGGACCTCGGCATCGCGCTGGACGGCGACGCGGACCGCCTGGTGATGGTGGATGCGGCGGGGAAGACCTACGACGGCGACCAGCTGCTGTACGCGATCGTCAAGCACCGCGCCGCGAAGGAGAAAATCGCCGGCGTCGCCGGGACGCTGATGACCAATCTCGCCTTCGAGCAGGCGCTGGGCGCGATGAAGGTGCCGTTCGCGCGCGCGCGCGTCGGCGACCGGTACGTGATCGAACTGATGCGGGAGAAGAACTGGCTGCTCGGCGGCGAAAACTCCGGCCACATCATCTGCCTGGACAAGCACACCACCGGCGACGGCATCGTCGCGGCGCTGCAGGTGCTCACGGCGATGCGCGAGTCGGGCAGGACGCTGGCCGAACTTACCGCGGATCTCGCCATGTATCCGCAGGTCCTGCTCAACGTCACGGTGCCGAAGGGCTTCGACTGGAAGAAGTACCAGGCCATCGCCGACGCCCAATCCCGCGCCGAGCGCTCGCTCAATGGCCGGGGCAGGGTATTGCTGCGGCCTTCGGGTACCGAGCCCGTGCTGCGCGTCATGGTCGAGGGCGAGCCGCGCGAAGCCATTGAGTCGGCGGCGAAGTCCATCGCCGATACCGTGCGCAAGGCTGCCGCTGCCTGATTCATGACGTATGGCGAGTTGGATCCCGTAGTCAGGGAGTACGCGGCCGCCGCCGCGCGCTATGACGCGAAATGGTCGTACTACGTCGATTCAACGACGCGGGAGACTTTGTCCCGCTTGCAGCTCGGTCCAGCGGACCGCGTACTAGATATCGGTTGCGGGACCGGCGAACTGCTGATGCGCCTTGCAGCCAAGTATCCGGGCAGCAAACTGGCCGGCCTGGACCCGGTGCCCGAGATGCTGGAGGTTGCCAAGGCCAAGCTCTCGGCGGATGTGGACTTGCGTACAGGCTGGGCTGACGCGCTACCGTGGGAAGACGGCAGCTTCGATGTTGTGGTCTCGTGCAACATGTTCCACTACATCAGGCGTCCCGTGGCCGCCATAGGGGAGATGGAGCGGGTATTGCGGCCGGGCGGCCGGATCGTGATCACGGACTGGTGCGATGACTACCTGGCTTGCCGCCTGTGCAACCAGTATCTGCGGCTGACCAATCGCGCGCACTTCAAGACATATCGGCAGGAGGAATGCGTGGCCCTCATCGAGGCTGCGGGATGCGCTGACGTCAATGTCGAACGGTACAAGATAAGCTGGCTCTGGGGACTGATGACTGCCCAGGCAAGAAAACCGGCGTGAGCGTCGCTAAAGACTTGGTCTTCAAGAGCTTTTTCTAGGATTCCTGTTCGATGACCAGGAGGCAGGGCAGAGATCCTTGACGGCCCACGTCAATTCTACTATTCTGGAAATATGGAAATGATGGAAGCAGTCAAAGCGCTCAGTGCACTGGCCCAGGGTTCGCGCCTGTCGATCTTCCGCCTGCTGGTGCAGGCGGGACCGGAGGGCATGGCGGCGGGCGTCATCGGAGAGAAGCTCGACCTGCCGCCGGCCACGCTTTCCTTTCATCTGGCGGGGCTTACTCGTGCCGGCATTGCGAAGAGCCGCCAGGACGGGCGCTTCGTGATCTATACGGCCGACTTCGACAGCATGAACGCGCTGGTCGGCTACCTGACCGAAAACTGCTGCGGCGGGCAATCCTGCGCGCCCGCCGCCTGCCAACCTGAAACGACCAAAGGAGAAGTCCATGAAAAGGCTACACGTGCACGTCGCCGTGCATGACATCCAGCAAAGCATCCGCTTCTACTCCGCCATGTTCGCGGCGCAGCCGGCGGTGACGAAGGACGACTACGCGAAGTGGATGCTCGACGATCCGCGCGTCAACTTCGCCATCTCGAAGCGCGGCGCGAAGACGGGCATCGATCACCTGGGCATCCAGGCCGAGAACGAGGCGGAACTCGAGGCGATCGGCTCGCAGCTGGCGCAGGCGGACGTCTCGACGCTGGAACAGAAGGGCGCCTCGTGCTGCTACGCGAAGAGCGACAAGTACTGGACCATCGATCCGCAGGGCATCGCCTGGGAATCCTTTCACACGCTGGGATCGGTGCCGGTCTACGGCGACGACGGGCGCTCGAAGTCCGTGCCGCGTGAAAAAAAGGCCGCTTGCTGCTGATGGAGCACGAAGCCTTCAACGTTCTTTTCCTTTGCACCGGCAATTCGGCGCGCTCGATCCTCGCCGAGGCCTACCTCAATTCGGCGGGCAAGGGACGATTCAAGGCGTACAGCGCGGGCAGCAAGCCCAGCGGGCAGGTCAATCCGTTCGCGCTGGAACTGCTCGCAAAGACCCGCATCGATACGGCCGGACTGCGCTCGAAGAACTGGGATGAATTCGCCGCGCCGGGCGCGCCGGAGATGGATTTCGTATTTACCGTCTGCGACAACGCGGCGGCGGAGCCGTGCCCGTACTGGCCTGGGCAGCCGATGACGGCGCACTGGGGCGTAGCCGACCCGGCGGCGGTGGAGGGGAGCGACGAAGACCGGCGCAGGGCGTTCAGCCAGGCGTTTTCCGCGCTCTCGGCGAGGATCAATCTCCTCATCAACCTTCCCATGGAAAAGCTGGACCGCCTGGCGTTGCAGAAAAGGCTGAGGGAAATCGGCAGGACGGGCCAAGAAGCGAAAGCGTGAGCACGGCGCGGCGCGCGCTGGCGGACGGCCTGGGTACCGCGCTGCTGCTCGCCGTCGTGGTGGGATCGGGAATCATGGGCGAGCGGCTGTCCGGCGGGAACGACGCGCTCGCGCTGCTCGCCAATTCGCTTGCGACCGGATTCGGATTGGTTGCCCTGATCCTCGCCTTCGGCCCGCGCTCCGGAGCGCACTTCAATCCCGTCGTCACTGCTGCGCTCGCCTTTCGCAGGGACTTCCCGGTTCGTGAGGTGCTCCCGTATGTGGCAGGCCAGTTTGCGGGCGCGCTGCTCGGGGTGCTTGCCGCCCATGCGATGTTTGATGTGCCGCTGTTCCAGATTGGCGACAAGGAGCGCTTCGGGGTCGCGCAGTGGTGGAGCGAGATCGTCGCGACATTCGGCCTTGTATTCGTGATCTTGTCGTCCAATGCCAAACAATCACCATTTGCAGTCGGCGCTTATATCGCCGCCGCGTACTGGTTCACCGGATCGACCTCATTTGCCAATCCGGCGGTGACACTGGCGCGCGGTATCACCGCCACCTTTGCCGGCATTCGGCCGGAGGATGTCGCTGGATTTGTCGCGGCCCAGTTGATTGGAGCGGCACTCGCGGTCTGGGCCGACCGGGCATTCTTTGACGGAGAAAAGAACGCTCAGTAGACTCCCGGCTCCTTGAGCCGTCCCTCGCAGAAGCCCGACGCTCGCATGCTTGCGCTCTATCGCACGATGGCGCGCATCCGCGCGTTCGAGAACGCGGCGGAGGAAGCCTCCAGGAACAGCGTATCGGCCTTCGGCGCGGCGCAGTCCGCCGACTCCAGGGTGCGCGGCCCATTGCACCTGTCCACGGGGCAGGAGGCGGTGGCGGCCGGCGTCTGCATCAATCTCGCGCCGGACGACCTGCTCACATCGACGCACCGCGGACACGGCCACACGCTCGCCAAGGGCGCGTCGATGGAGAAGATGATGCGCGAGCTCTTCGGCCGCGCCGGCGGCAGCAACGGCGGCAAGGGCGGCTCGATGCACATCGCGGATTTCTCGGTCGGGATGCTGGGCGCGAACGGCGTGGTCGCCGCCGGGATGCCGATCGCGGTCGGCGCGGCGCACGCGCTCAGGCTGCAGGGCAGGAAGAACGCCGTCGCCTGCTTCTTCGGCGATGGCGCGGTCAACCGCGGCCCCTTCCTCGAGAGCCTCAACTGGGCGAAGGTCCACGAGCTCGCGGTGCTCTTCGTCTGCGAGGACAACCGCTGGTCGGCGACGACCGCCACGGAGGCGATGACGGCGGGCGCGGGCCCGCTGGCGCGCGCCAGGGCGATCGGCGTCAATGGCGTGGAGGTGGATGGCAACGACGCCGTTGCGGTGGACCGTGCGTCGGCATCCCTGCTGAAGAAAATCCGAGCGGGGAAAGGGCCGCAATTCCTGCATGCGATCACCTATCGCTTCAAGGGCCATGTATCGGTGGACGCGGCGGCTTACCGCGACGGGAACGAAGTCGCGCGAGCACTGGAGGACGATCCGTTGCTGAGGTTCAAGCTGGCCAAGAAGGATTCAGAACGGATTCAAAGGGAAGTGCATGCGGAGGTGAATGCGGTGGTGCAAGCCGCCGCATCCGCTCCCTGGCCCGACAATAGGTGCGCCTACACCGACATCCAGGACACCGGGAGCGGCAGATGGCTCGGATGAGCTACGGTGCAGCTGCCTGCGCCGCGCTGGATCGCGCGATGGCGTCCGATGCGCGCGTGGTGGCGCTCGGCGAGGATGTCGGCCGTGGCGGCATCTTCGGGCAGTATCGCGGCCTGCTGCAGAAGTTCGGCGCGGCACGCGTCATCGACACGCCGATCTCGGAGTCCACGATCATGGGCGCCGCGGTGGGCATGGCGCTGACCGGGCTCAAGCCCGTGGTGGAGATGCGCGTGGTGGATTTCGCGCTCTGCGCCATCGACGAGATCGTCAACCAGGCGGCCAAGGCGCGCTACATGTTCGGCGGACAGGGGCGGGTGCCGCTCGTGGCGCGCCTGCCGATCGGCCTCTGGAACGGCTCGGCGGCACAGCACTCGCAGAGCCTGGAGGCCTGGTTCGCGCATGTGCCGGGACTGGTGGTGGTGACGCCCGGAACCCCGCAAGACAACAATTCGCTGCTCGCGGCCGCCATCGATTGCGGCGATCCCGTGATCTACATGGAGCACAAGGAACTTTGGGGATTGGAAGGAGAAGTCGTTGCGGCCGAAAAAGTACCCCTGGGAAAAGCAAAAATACTCCAGGCCGGCAGCGACGTGACGCTGGTGACCTGGTCGCGCACGGTGCAAACCGCGCTCGATGCGGTAAGCCAGGCGAAAAACCTGTCGGTCGAATTGATCGACCTGCGGACCATCTGGCCATGGGATCGCGACACGGTGCTTGCCTCGGCGGCGAAAACGAAGCGCCTCGTCGTCGCGCATGAGTCCGTCCGCGTGGCGGGCTTCGGCGCCGAGATCGCCGCCACCGTGGCGGAGGAATTGGGCGTGCCGGTGAGGCGCGTGGGGGCCGCGCGTATTCCGGTGGGCTATGCGCCGCCGCTGGAAGACGAATCGCGCGTGGGCACTGGCGCCATCCTGCAAGCTCTGCTTGGCTGAGCCGGTTTCCATCGCCGCCGCTGAAAGCGTCACGCAGCTGGACGGTGTCGAAGGCCGTGTGCTGGTTGCCGGTTCGCACGGCGGGGTGATCGCCGCGTGGTACGGCGCGAATGCGGGCGTGCATGCGCTGATCCTGAACGACGCCGGCCTCGGCAAGGACCGCGCCGGCATCGCAGGGCTTGCTTGCCTGGAGGACATCGGCATGGCTGCGGCGGCGGTCGATTGCATGAGCGCGCGCATCGGCGATGGCGAGGACATGCTCGCGCGCGGTGTCATCAGCCACGTCAATGCGTTTGCCGCCCTTTGCGGCGTGGTGAAGGGGCAATCGTGCCGGGATGCCGCCGGCCGCATGCGCAAGGCCTCCGCGCCGCGCGGAGCGCCGGCGCCGTACGCCGAGGGTCGCTGGCGGTTGGCAGGCGGCACGCCGGAAGTCTGGGCGCTCGATTCGACCGGCAAGCTCGAAGCCGCGGACGCAGGGCGGATCCTGGTCATCGGCTCGCACGGCGCGCTGCTCGGCGGCCGGCCGGAGTCCGCGCTCGGCGTGGATGCGGCCGCGGCGGTGTTCCACGACGCGGGCGTCGGCGCGGACCGCATCGGCATCAGCCGGTTGCCCGTGCTCGCGGCGCGTGGCATCGCCGCGGCGGCGGTCGATGGGATGAGCGCGCGCATCGGCGATGCCCGGTCGATGTGGGAGACCGGGACCATCCTCCATGTCAACGCAGCGGCCGTGGCGCTGGGGACGCGCAAAGGAATGAGCGTGCAGCAGTTCGCGGCCACCTGCGCAGAGGCGCATACTGCGGCGCAAAATCGGCGTTAATGCGGTAAAATTCAGCGGTTTACGGATATCCGGGCACGATGCGCACGCCACTGGTCGCCGGCAATTGGAAGATGCACGGCAATCGGGCTTCGAACCGCGCGTTGCTCGATGCGCTGCTTGCGGGGACCGCTGGCCTGGAAGGCGTCGAATGCGCGGTATGCGTGCCTTATCCCTACCTCGGCGAAGTGGCGGAACGGCTGGCGAAAACGCGGCTCGCCTGGGGCGCACAGAACCTGAGCGAGCACGCGAAGGGCGCGTTCACCGGGGAAGTGGCGGCGGCGATGCTGGCGGAATTCGGCTGCCGCTACGTCCTCGCCGGGCATTCGGAACGCCGACAGCTTTACGGCGAAAGCGACGCGGTGGTGGCGGCGAAATTCGCGGCCGCCGTGGCGCAGGGATTGACCCCGATCCTCTGTCTTGGCGAAACGCTGGCGGAGCGCGAGGCGGGCAGGACGGAAGTAGTGGTCGGGCGGCAGCTGGAGGCCGTTTTGCAGTCGAACGGGAAAAAGCCGTTCGAAACGGCGGTCGTGGCCTACGAGCCGGTCTGGGCCATAGGCACGGGGCGGACCGCCACGCCGCAGCAGGTGCAGGAGGTGCATGGCTTCCTGAGGAAGATACTGTTCCCGGTCACGCGCCTGCTGTACGGCGGCAGCGTGAAGAAGGAAAACGCGGCGGCGCTGTTCGCGCTGCCGGACGTGGATGGCGGATTGATCGGCGGCGCGTCGCTGGTGGCGGGCGATTTCGTCGCCATCGTGGATGCGGCGGCGCGCGCCGCGAAAATTAAGGACTGAACCAATGGAAATGTGGACCAACATCGTCATCGGCTTTCACGTGCTGGTGGCGCTCGTGATCATCGGACTCGTGCTCCTGCAGCACGGCAAGGGCGCCGACATGGGCTCGGGTTTCGGCGGCGGCTCCTCGGGCAGCCTGTTCGGCGCCACCGGCTCGGCGAACTTCCTGTCGCGCGCCACCGCCGTGCTGGCGACGGTTTTCTTCCTCACCAGCCTCGGGCTTGCCTACCTCGCGACCAACAAGCCGAAGAGCGGCGGCGGCGTGCTGGATGCGGTGAAGTCCCAGCCCGCCGAAAAAGCGGCCGAGAAAGCGCCCGAAAAGGCGTCCGCGGAGAAACCCGCCCCGGAGGCGCCGAAGGCGCCCGCAGGTTCGAAGCCCAAGGACGTTCCGCAATGATTTTTAGGGGATAATTCGCGGCACAAAGCAGTGGAACACAGCCCACGTGGTGAAATTGGTAGACACGCCAGCTTGAGGGGCTGGTGGCCTAAAACGCCGTAGCAGTTCGAGTCTGCTCGTGGGCACCAACGTTTTGCGGTAATCGGGGGTAACAGAAGCAATGCTTGCCGAGTATTTTCCGATCCTGCTGTTCATCCTGGTCGCCCTCGTGATCGGCGTGGCGCCGGTGGTGCTCGGCTCGCTGCTCGGGCCGCACCGGCCGGATGCGGAAAAGCTCTCGCCCTACGAATGCGGCTTCGAGGCCTTCGAGGACGCGCGCATGAAATTCGACGTGCGCTACTACCTGGTGGCGATCCTGTTCATCCTGTTCGACCTCGAGATCGCGTTCCTGTTTCCCTGGGCCATCGTCATCAACGAGATCGGCCTTGCCGGGTTCCTGGCGATGATGCTGTTCCTCGGCATCCTGGTCGTGGGTTTCGTCTACGAGTGGATGAAGGGAGCGCTGGAGTGGGAGTAGACCCGTGGGAATAGAAGGCGTCCTGCAGCAGGGCTTCGTCACCACCAGGCTGGACGACGTCATCAACTGGACGCGCACCGGCTCGCTCTGGCCGATGACCTTCGGCCTCGCCTGCTGCGCGGTGGAAATGATGCACGCCGGCGCCGCGCGCTACGACCTCGACCGCTTCGGCATCGTGTTCCGGCCGAGCCCGCGGCAGTCGGACGTGATGATCGTTGCCGGCACGCTGTGCAACAAGATGGCGCCCGCGCTGCGCAAGGTCTACGACCAGATGGCCGAGCCGCGCTGGGTGATCTCGATGGGCTCCTGCGCCAACGGCGGCGGCTACTACCACTACTCGTACTCCGTGGTGCGCGGCTGCGACCGCATCGTGCCGGTGGACGTCTACGTGCCGGGCTGTCCACCGACTGCGGAAGCGCTGCTCTACGGCATCCTGCAGTTGCAGAACAAAATCAAAAGAACAAACACCATCGCTCGATGACACCCAAGCTGCAGCGGCTGCACGATGCGGCGAAGAATGCCCTCGGACCCTGGATCGTCTCCCTCAACGAGCGCCTGGGCGAATTGACGCTGGTCGTGAAGGCCTCCGACTACCGCGAGGCAAGCCGCACGCTGCGTGACCATCCCGATCTTCGATTCGAGCAGCTCGTCGATCTGTGCGGGGTCGACTATTCCACCTATGGCGACCGCCCTGCAGGTTCCGAGCACGTGGGTTCGTCCTATGCGGTGGTGCTGCACCTGCTCTCCTACACCCACAACTGGCGCCTGCGGCTGCGCTGCTTCTGCCCGGACGATGCCTTTCCGGTGCTGCCCTCCGTGGTCGAGATCTGGCCCGGCGTGAACTGGTTCGAGCGCGAGGCCTTCGATCTCTTCGGCATCGTCTTCGACGGGCATCCGGACCTGCGCCGCATCCTGACCGACTACGGTTTCATCGGCCATCCGTTCCGCAAGGACTTCCCGGTCTCGGGCCACGTCGAGATGCGCTACGACCCGGAGCAGAAGCGGGTGGTCTACCAGCCCGTCTCGATCGAGCCGCGCGAGGTCACCCCGCGAGTGGTACGTGAAGAGCACTACGCCGAGGAAAAGAAATAGGCCGTGGCGGAAATTCGAAACTACACGCTCAACTTCGGACCGCAACACCCGGCCGCGCACGGCGTGCTGCGCCTGGTGCTCGAGCTCGACGGCGAAGTGATCCAGCGCGCCGACCCGCACATCGGCCTGCTGCACCGCGCGACCGAAAAGCTCGCCGAGACGCGCACCTACCTGCAGAACCTGCCGTACATGGACCGGCTCGACTACGTCTCCATGATGTGCAACGAGCACGCCTACGTGATGGCGATCGAGAAGCTGCTGCAGATCGAAGTGCCGCAGCGCGCCCAGTACATCCGCGTGATGTTCGACGAGATCACGCGCATCCTGAACCACCTCATGTTCCTCGGCGCGCAGGCGCTCGACCTGGGGGCGATGACGGTGTTCCTCTATGCTTTCCGCGAGCGCGAGGACCTGATGGACTGCTACGAGGCGGTGTCGGGCGCGCGCATGCACGCGGCCTACTACCGGCCCGGCGGCGTCTACCGCGACCTGCCCGACTCGATGCCGCAGTACCGCGCGCAGTACTCCAGGAACGAGAAAACCCTGCGGGACATGAACAGCAATCGCCAGGGCTCGCTGCTCGATTTCATCGAGGATTTCACGCAGCGCTTCCCGGCCTGCGTGGACGACTACGAGACGCTGCTCACCGAGAACCGCATCTGGAAGCAGCGCACCGTCGGCATCGGCGTCGTCACGCCCGAGCGCGCCAAGGCGCTGGGTTTCAGCGGCGTGTTGCTGCGCGGCTCCGGCATCGAGTGGGATTTGCGCAAGAAGCAGTCCTACGAGGTCTACGACAAGCTCGACTTCGACATCCCGGTCGGGCGCAGCGGCGACACCTACGACCGCTACCTCGTGCGCATCGAGGAGATGCGCCAGTCGAACCGCATCATCAGGCAGTGCGTCGACTGGCTGCGCGCCAACCCCGGGCCGGTGATCACCGAGAACAACAAGGTGGCCCCGCCGTCGCGCGCCGACATGAAGGGCAACATGGAAGAGCTGATCCACCACTTCAAGCTCTTCACAGAGGGCATGCACGTGCCGGAAGGCGAGGCCTACGCGGCGGTGGAGCATCCGAAAGGGGAGTTCGGCGTCTACCTGATCTCGGACGGCGCCAACAAGCCCTACCGCCTGAAGCTGCGCTCGCCGGGCTTCGCCCACCTGTCGGCGATGAATGAACTTTCGAAGGGACACATGATCGCCGACGCCGTCGCGATCATCGGCACGCTGGATATCGTATTCGGGGACGTCGACCGATGAGTCTTTCGGCTGATTCTCTGAAGAAGATAGACAGGGAGGTCGCAAAATACCCTGCCGACCAGAAGCAATCCGCCGTGATGAGCGCGCTCATCATCGCGCAGGACGAGAAGGGCTGGCTCTCGACCGAGACCATGGACGAGGTCGCGGGCGTGCTCGAGATGGCGCCGGTGGCGGTCTACGAGGTCGCCACGTTCTACAACATGTACAACCTCAAGCCGACGGGGAAGTACAAGCTCACGATCTGCACCTGCCTGCCCTGCGGCCTGCAGGGCTCGCTCGCGGCGGCCGACCACCTCAAGGCGAAGGCCGGCTGCGACTTCAACGAGACTTCGGCCGACGGCCGCTTCACGCTGAAGGAGGGCGAGTGCATGGGCGCCTGCGCCATGGCGCCGGTGATCCTGGTCAACAACAAGAAGATGCACGACTACATGTCGAACGAGAAGATCGACGCGTTGCTGAAGGAGCTGGAATAGCCATGGCAATGATCGACTACGGCCCCGACGCCATCCTCATGAAAGGCCTCGACGGGAAGAACTGGGGCCTGAAGGACTACGAGCAGCGCGATGGATACGCAGCTCTTAAGAAATTGTTGAACCAGAAAATAAGCCCGGTAGATCTCATTGCGGACATGAAGAAGTCCGGCCTGCGCGGCCGCGGCGGCGCGGGCTTCCCGACCGGCCTGAAGTGGTCGTTCATGCCGCGCCAGTTCCCCGGCGCCAAGTACCTGGTGTGCAACTCCGACGAGGGCGAGCCCGGCACCTGCAAGGACCGCGACCTGCTGCGCTACAACCCGCACAGCGTCATCGAGGGCATGATCATCGCCGCCTATGCCATGGGCGCCACCGCGGGCTACAACTACATCCACGGCGAGATCTGGGAGGTCTACGAGACCTTCGAGCGGGCCCTCGAAGAAGCGAGGCAGGCGGGCTACCTCGGCAGGAACATCCTCGGTTCGGAATTCTCCTTCGAACTCTACGCCCACGCGGGCTACGGCGCGTATATCTGCGGCGAGGAAACCGCGCTGCTGGAATCGCTCGAAGGCAAGAAGGGCCAGCCGCGCTTCAAGCCGCCGTTCCCGGCGAGCTACGGCCTGTACGGCAAGCCCACCACCATCAACAACACCGAGACCTTCGCCGCGGTGCCCTGGATCGTGAGGAACGGCGGCGACGCCTTCCTCGCCCTGGGCAAGCCGAACAACGGCGGCACCAAGCTCTTCTCCGTGACGGGACATGTGAACCGCCCCGGGAACTACGAAGTGAAGCTTGGAACACCCTTCGCCAAGCTGCTCGAAATGGCTGGAGGGATGAGGAAAGGTCACCAATTGAAAGCAGTCATCCCTGGCGGGTCTTCGATGCCGGTGCTGCCGGCCGAGATCATGATGAAGACCGACATGGACTACGACTCCATCGCCAAGGCGGGCTCGATGCTCGGCTCGGGCGCGGTGATCGTCATGGACGAAACCACCTGCATGGTGCGGGCGCTGGAGCGCCTCTCGTACTTCTATTTCGAGGAATCCTGCGGCCAGTGCACGCCCTGCCGCGAGGGCACGGGATGGCTGTACCGCGTGGTGCACCGGATCGAGACCGGGCAGGGAAGGATGGAAGACCTCGCGTTGCTGGACAACGTCGCCGACAACATCGCCGGGCGCACCATCTGCGCGCTGGGCGACGCCGCGGCGCTGCCGGTGAAGAGCTTCCTCAAGCATTTCCGCCAGGAATTCGTGCATCACATCGAGCACGGAAATTGCGCGGTTCAGGGCGAAACCGAGCCCAAATGGGGTCGCGCAGGGGCTTTTTTAAGTTCTACAGAAAAGCTTAAGGCGGCGTAAAGACAATGCTCAAAGTCGAAATCGACGGCAGGGAAGTGGAGGTCCCGCACGGCGCGACCGTGATGGACGCGACCAACAAGCTCGGCATCTACGTGCCGCACTTCTGCTACCACAAGAAGCTGTCGATCGCGGCCAACTGCCGCATGTGCCTGGTCGAGGTGGAGAAGGCGCCCAAGCCGCTGCCGGCCTGCGCCACGCCGGTCACCGATGGCATGAAGGTGAAGACCGCCTCGGGCGTGGCGAAGAAGGCGCAGAACAGCGTCATGGAGTTCCTGCTCATCAACCATCCGCTCGATTGCCCGATCTGCGACCAGGGCGGCGAATGCCAGCTGCAGGACCTCGCGGTCGGCTACGGCGGGTCGGCGTCGCGCTTCCAGGAAGAAAAGCGCGTGGTGCTGCACAAGGACATCGGCCCGCTGGTGGCGGCGGAGGAAATGAGCCGCTGCATCCAGTGCACGCGCTGCGTGCGCTTCGGCCAGGAGGTCGCCGGCGTGATGGAACTCGGCATGATCGGCCGCGGCGAGCATGCCGAGATCGTCGCCTTCGTCGGCAAGTCGGTGGACTCCGAGCTTTCCGGCAACATGATCGACATCTGCCCGGTGGGCGCGCTGACCTCGAAGCCGTTCCGCTACAGCGCCCGCACCTGGGAGCTGGCGCGCCGCAAGTCGGTGTCGCCGCACGACGGCCTGGGCTCGAACCTGGTGGTGCAGGTCAAGCAGAACAGGGTCCTGCGCGTCCTGCCGCTGGAGAACGAGGCCATCAACGAGTGCTGGCTCTCCGACAAGGACCGTTTCTCCTACGAAGCGCTGAATTCCGACGAGCGCCTGGCCCAGCCGATGGTGAAGAAGAACGGCCAGTGGGAGGAAACGGATTGGCAGTCGGCTTTGGATGTTGTTGCTTCTAATTTAAAAGAAAACCAATTCGGAATACTTGCGTCCCCCCATTCGACGCTCGAAGAGCTTTACCTGGCCGGCAATCTCGGCGGCCCGGCCGATTTCCGCCTGCGCCACAGCGATTTCTCCGGCGATGGCAAGCGCAGGGGCATTCCCTGGCTCGGCATGCCGATCGCGGAGATCGCCAAGCTCGACCGCGTGCTGGTGGTCGGATCGTTCCTGCGCAAGGACCATCCGCTCATCGCGCACCGGCTGCGCCAGGCCGCGAAATGGGGCACCCAGGTCCACGTCCTGCATTCGGTGGACGACGACTGGCTGATGAAGGTCGCGAGCAGGAAGATTGTTGCTCCCTCAGAGATTTTGGGTTCGATTGCTTCTTTCGGGGAAATGCTGAAGGGCGGAAAGAATGCCGCCATCCTCCTAGGCAACTTCGTACAGCAGCACCCGCAGGCTGCCGCGATTCACGCGGCCGCGCAGGCGATCGGCGTCAAGGTCGGCTTCCTCGGCGAAGCGGCCAATTCGGTCGGCGGATACGTCGCCGGCTTGCCTTCCGGCGGTGGTTTGCCTGAAGTGCAGAAGAAAAAGGCGCTTGTCCTGCTGAACGTTGACGCAGGGCTCGATTGCGCCCCGGTAGAGGGAAAGCAATTCATCGTAAACCTGGGCGCTTTCAAATCGGACGTCGGCGACGTGCTGCTGCCGATCGCGCCGTTCACCGAGACGCCGGGAACCTTCATCAACACCGAAGGCCGCGTGCAGGGCTTCCACGCTACGGTGCGGCCGCTGGGCGACGCGCGTCCGGCATGGAAGGTGCTGCGCGTGCTGGGCACGATGCTGGGACGCCCGGGATTCGAATACGAGACGGTGGAGCAGGTGCGGGACGCCTGCCTTGCAGGCAGAGATGTCCAGGGTTTGCTTTCCAATCAGATTGATTTTTCTCATACGGAACAGAAAAGCCAATCTTCTGGAATTCAGCGCATCGCGGACGTTCCCATTTATTTCGCCGATCCGCTCGCGCGCCGCTCCGTGCCGCTGCAGAAGACCCGCGACGCGCGCGCGCCGAAGGCGTGGATGAACAAGAAGCTGTTTGCGCAGTTGAATTTGAATTCCGAAGAAAAAATCAAGATCACGCTCGAAAAGGGGCAGGCCGTGCTGTTCGCCGCCATCGACGACAAGCTGCCCGACAACTGTGTGCGCGTCGCGGCGGGTCATGCCTCGACGGCCGGGCTGGGCGCGATGTTCGGCGCCGTGACGCTGGAACGCGTGTCCGCCGAGAAGGCGGCCTGAGATGCTCGAGTCGCTGCTCGCCTATTCCGAACTGAAGCTGGGCCCGACCTGGGGCCCGGCGGTGTACGAGCTGGCGACCTCGCTGGTGTTCATCGTCTGCATCGTGGTGCCGCTGTTCCTGTGCATGGCCTACCTCACGCTGTGGGAGCGCAAGCTGATCGGCTGGATCCAGATCCGCATCGGGCCGAACCGCGTCGGGCCGCTGGGGCTGCTGCAGCCGATCGCCGACGGCATCAAGCTGCTCTTCAAGGAAGTGATCCTGCCGGCCAATGCCAACAAGGTGCTGTTCATCGTGGCGCCGATCGCGATGCTGATCCCGGCGCTGGCGGCCTGGGCGGTGATCCCGTTCGCGCCCGGGGTGGTGCTGGCCGATATCAACGCCGGGCTGCTGTACGTCATGGCGCTCACCTCGATGGGCGTCTACGGCGTGATCATCGCCGGCTGGGCCTCGAATTCGAAGTACGCCTTCCTCGGCGCGATGCGCTCGGCGGCGCAGATGGTGTCCTACGAGCTCGCCATGGGTTTCGCCCTGGTGGTGGTGCTGATGGTCTCGGGCAGCCTGAACCTGTCGGACATCGTCGCGGCGCAGGGCAAGGGCCGCTTCGCCGACATGGGCCTCACCGCGCTGTCGTGGAACTGGCTGCCGCTCGCGCCGATGCTGGTGGTCTACTTCGTCTCGGGCGTGGCGGAGACCAACCGGGCGCCCTTTGACGTGGTCGAGGGCGAATCCGAGATCGTCGCGGGCCACATGGTGGAGTACTCGGGCATGACCTTCGCCCTGTTCTTCCTCGCCGAGTACATGAACATGATCCTCATCGCCACGCTGACGGTGGTGATGTTCTTCGGCGGCTGGCTGCCCCTGTGGGACAGCGCGCTGACCAGGGCCATCCCGCCGACCGTCTGGCTGCTGGGCAAGATTTTCCTCACAGTGACGCTGTTCCTCTGGTTCCGCGCCACATTCCCGCGCTACCGCTACGACCAGATCATGCGCCTGGGCTGGAAGGTGTTCATCCCGCTCACGCTGGTGTGGATCGTGGTGATCGGCGCCTGGATGCAGACCCCCTGGAGTCTCTGGAAATGACCCGCGTCCTCGAGATTTTCAGAAGTTTCCTGTTAATGGAATTATTCAAGGGACTTGCCCTGACGGGGCGTCACCTCTTCGCGCGCAAGATCACGGTGCAGTTCCCCGAGGAAAAGACGCCGCAGAGCCCGCGCTTCCGCGGCCTGCACGCGCTGCGCCGCTACCCGAACGGGGAAGAGCGCTGCATCGCCTGCAAGCTGTGCGAGGCGGTGTGTCCCGCGCTGGCCATCCACATCGAAAGCGAGCAGCGGGAGGACGGTACCCGGCGCACCACGCGCTACGACATCGACCTGGTGAAGTGCATCTTCTGCGGCTTCTGCGAGGAGGCCTGCCCGGTGGACGCCATCGTCGAGACCCGCGTGCTCGAGTACCACGGCGAGAAGCGCGGCGACCTGTACTACACCAAGCCGATGCTGCTCGCGGTGGGCGACCGCTACGAAGAGCAGATCGCCAGGGACCGCGCCACCGACGCCGGGTACCGCTGACCATGTTCGAAGCCGCCGTCTTCTACGCTTTCGGCCTGATACTCGTCGTATCGGCGCTGTGCGTGGTCACGGCGCGCAATCCGGTGCACGCGGCGCTGTTCCTCGTGCTGTCGTTCTTCACCGCCTCGGCTGTCTGGCTGCTGCTGCGCGCCGAGTTCCTCGCCATCACGCTGGTGCTGGTCTACGTCGGCGCGGTGATGGTCCTTTTCCTGTTCGTGGTGATGATGCTCGACATCAACCTCGAGCGGCTGCGCGAGGGCTTCTGGCGCAACCTCCCCGCCGCGCTGGTGGTCGGCGGGCTCATGGCCTTCGAGATGATTTCGGTGCTGGCGGTCCGCGTGTACGGCATGCCGCGGCCCAACGAGCGGCCGCTCAGCTACAGCAACACCAAGGAGCTGGGGCGGCTGATCTACACCGACTACGTCTACGCCTTCGAGATCGCGGCGGTGGTGCTGCTGGTGGCGATCATCGCGGCGATCGCGCTCACCCTGCGCCGCCGCAAGGATTCGAAGGGGCAGGACCCGTCCGCGCAGGTGCGCGTGCGGCGCGAAGACCAGGTGAAGCTGGTCGCGATGCCCGCGGAGAAGGACGTCTGATGCTGCCGTCTCTCTCCCATTACCTGGTGCTGGCGGCGATGCTGTTCGCGATCGCGGTGGTCGGCATCTTCCTCAACCGCAAGAACGTGATCGTGCTGCTGATGGCCATCGAGCTGATGCTGCTCGCGGTGAACCTGAACTTCGTCGCCTTCTCGCACTACCTCGGCGACCCCGCGGGCCAGGTGTTCGTGTTCTTCATCCTCACGGTGGCCGCGGCCGAGTCGGCGATCGGGCTGGCGATCCTGGTCGTGCTGTTCCGCAACCTGAACACCATCAACGTCGAAGACCTCGACTCGCTCAAGGGATAGCGCGGCGGATGCTCAAGACCCTGGGCCTGATCGCAGTTCTTGCGCCGCTCGCCGGCGCCATCGTCGCCGGGCTGTTCGGCAAGTCGCTCGGCCGCGTGTGGTCGCACCGCGTGACGATCCTCGGGGTCCTGGTGTCGTTCGTCCTTTCCGTTTTTCTCTTTCTGGAGGTTTTGAAAGGAAGCAGCTGGAACGGCACCATCTACACCTGGATCACGATGGGTAGCACGAAGCTCGAGATCGGCTTCCTCATCGACCAGCTCACCGTGCTGATGATGGTCGTGGTGACCTTCGTCTCGCTGATGGTGCACATCTACACCATCGGCTACATGGCCGAGGACCCGGGCTACCAGAGGTTCTTCTCCTACATCTCGCTCTTCACCTTCTCGATGCTGATGCTGGTGATGGCGAACAACTTCCTGCAGCTGTTCTTCGGCTGGGAGGCGGTCGGGCTCGTCTCCTACCTGCTGATCGGCTTCTGGTACACGCGGCCCACCGCGATCTACGCCAACCTCAAGGCCTTCCTCGTGAACCGGGTGGGGGACTTCGGCTTCCTGCTGGGGATCGGATTGGTCCTGGCGCATTACGGTTCGCTGGATTACGGCATCGTGTTTGCGAAAGCGGCCGCCAACCCGGTCGCAATCACCCTGATCTGCCTGCTGCTGTTCGTCGGCGCGATGGGCAAGAGCGCGCAGTTCCCGCTGCACGTCTGGCTGCCGGACTCGATGGAAGGCCCGACGCCGATCTCGGCGCTGATCCACGCCGCGACCATGGTGACCGCCGGCATCTTCATGGTGGCGCGCATGTCGCCCCTGTTCGAGCTGTCGCAGAGCGCGCTCGCGGTGGTGCTCGCGGTCGGCTCGATCACCGCGCTGTCGATGGCGCTGGTGGCGATCACGCAGTTCGACATCAAGCGCGTGGTGGCCTATTCGACGCTCTCGCAGCTGGGCTACATGACCGCGGCGCTCGGCGCCTCGGCCTACTCGGCGGGCATCTTCCACCTCATGACGCACGCCTTCTTCAAGGCGGTGCTGTTCCTCGGCGCGGGCTCGGTGATCATCGCCATGCACCACGAGCAGGACATGCGCCGCATGGGCGGCCTGAAGAAGTACATGCCGGTCACCTACTGGACGGTGCTGATCGGCGCCTTCGCCAACGCGGGCCTGCCGCCGTTCGCCGGCTTCTTTTCCAAGGACTCGATCCTCGAGGCGGTGCACCTGTCCACCACGCCCGGGGCGCACGTCATGTACTGGCTGCTGGTGGCGGCGGTGTTCATCGGCGGCATCTATTCGTTCCGGCTCCTCTTCATGACCTTCCACGGCGAAGAGCGCATGGACGCGGCAACGAAATCGCACCTGCATGAGAGCCCCTGGGTGGTGACGCTGCCGCTGGTGCTGCTGGCCATCCCCTCCGTGGTGGCGGGCTGGCTGATCGGGCCGGTGCTGTTCGGCTACTTCGGCAAGTCGATCCATATCCTGCCGGAGCATCCGGCGATGGCCGAGATGCAGAAGGGCTTCCATGGGGTGCCCGGCTTCATCGGCCACGGTTTCATGTCGCTGCCTTTGTGGCTGGGGATCGCGGGCGCCGTCCTGGCCTGGTATTTGTACATAAAGAACAAGGAGATGCCGAAGAAGATCGCGATCTTCTTCGGCCCCCTCTATGCGCTGGTCGAGAAGAAGTACGGCTTCGACGAGCTGTATTCCTGGCTGTTCGCCGCCGGCGCGCGCGCGCTGGGCACCGGCCTGTGGAAAGGCGGCGACCAGCGCGCCATCGACGGCGTGATGGTGAACGGCTCGGCGCGCGTGGTCGGCTGGTTCTCCGGCGTGGTGCGCCTGGTGCAGAACGGCCTGATCTACTGGTACGCCTTCATGATGCTGTTCGGCGTCTGCGCCATCTACGCGCTCGTCAAATACCGCGTGTTCACGTGAGGGAACCGAGCTGATGCTCCTCAGCCTCGCGATCTGGGTCCCGATCCTGGCCGGTCTCCTTGTGCTCGCCTGCGGGGGCGACGAGAAGGCGCCGCTGCAGCGCAAGATCGCGCTCGCGGGCGCGCTGCTCGGCTTCCTGGTCACGATCCCGCTCTACACCGGCTTCAGCCTGGCCAGCCCCCACATGCAGTTCATCGAGCACCGGGCGTGGATCCCGCGCTTCCACGCCTACTACTACCTCGGCGTGGACGGCATATCGATGCTGTTCATCCTGCTCAACTCGTTCATCACGCCGCTGGTGGTGATCGCCGGCTGGACCGTGATCGAAAAACGCGTCGGCCAGTACATGGGCGCCTTCCTGCTCATGTCGGGCCTGCTGAACGGGGTGTTCTCGGCCCTCGACGGCATGCTGTTCTACGTCTTCTTCGAGGCCACGCTGATCCCGATGTTCGTCATCATCGGCGTCTGGGGCGGCGCCAACCGGGTCTACGCCGCGCTCAAGTTCTTCCTCTACACGCTGTTCGGGTCGCTGCTGCTGCTGGTCGCGCTGCTCTACCTCTACAACAAGTCCGGCGGCAGCTTCGCGATCCAGGACTGGTGGAAGCTGCCGCTGCCGCTCGGCAGCCAGATCTGGCTGTTCTTCGGCCTGCTGGCCGCCTTCGCGGTCAAGGTGCCGATGTGGCCGGTGCATACCTGGCTGCCGGACGCGCACGTCGAGGCGCCCACGGGCGGCTCGGTGGTGCTGGCCGCGATCATGCTGAAGCTGGGCGCCTATGGTTTCGTGCGCTTCAGCCTGCCGATCCTGCCGGACGCCTCGCGCCACCTCGCCTGGCTGATGATCGGGCTGTCGCTGGTGGCGGTGGTCTACATCGGCCTGGTGGCCCTGGTGCAGACCGACATGAAGAAGCTCATCGCCTACTCGTCGATCTCGCACATGGGGTTTGTAACACTCGGATTTTTTATATTTAATAATTATGGAATAGAAGGAGCATTGGTCCAGATGATCTCGCACGGGTTCATCTCTGCGGCGATGTTCCTCTGCGTCGGCGTCATGTACGACCGCATGCACAGCCGCAACATCGCCGACTACGGCGGGGTGGTGAACACGATGCCGAAGTTCGCCGCCTTCATGATGCTGTTCGCGATGGCCAACTGCGGCCTGCCCGCGACCAGCGGCTTCGTCGGCGAGTTCATGGTGATCATGGGCGCGATGAAGGCGAATTTCTGGCTCGCCTTCGCCGCCGCCACGACCCTGGTGTTCGGCGCGGCCTACACGCTGTGGATGTACAAGCGCGTCATCTTCGGCGCAATTGGCAATGAGGAAGTTGCAAAATTGAAAGATTTGAATGGCAGGGAATTCCTCGTGCTGGGCCTGCTCGCCGCCGCGGTGCTCTTCATGGGCGTCTACCCGCTGCCCTTCACCGAGGTGATGCACGCCTCGGTCAACGACCTGCTGCGCCACATGGCGCTGCCGAAGTACTGACATGCTCGCCGATTCCTTCGCCGCGTTCCCCGAGATCCTGCTGCTGGCCGGCGCGAGCACGCTGCTGATCGCGGACCTGTACGTGAAGAGCCCGGACCGGCGCGCGAGCCTGGTCATCGCGCAATGCGTGCTCCTCGCCTGCGCCCTGGCCACGCTGTACGTGCTCGGCAGCACGCCGCCGCAGCCTCTCTATGCGTTCCACAACCTGTTCGTGGCCGACCTGATGTCGCACGTGCTCAAGCTCGCCGCCTACGGCGCGGTCTCGCTGGCGCTGGTGTACTCGCGCCAGTACCTGCTCGACCGGGGGCTGCTGCGCGGCGAATACCTGGCGCTGCTGCTGTTCGCGCTGCTCGGCATGATGGTGATGATGAGCGCCAACAGCTTCCTCACCGTTTACCTCGGCCTGGAGCTGCTGTCGCTGTGCCTCTACGCCCTGGTGGCGCTGAACCGCGATTCGGTGGCCTCCACCGAGGCGGCGATGAAGTACTTCGTGCTGGGCGCGCTCGCCTCCGGGCTGCTGCTCTACGGCATGTCGATGATCTACGGCGCCACCGGCTCGCTCACGCTCACCGACGTGGCGAAGCAGATCGCGAACCTGTCCAAGGACTCCACCCAGCACACCTTCCTCATCTTCGGCCTGGTGTTCATGGTGGCGGGGATCGCCTTCAAGCTGGGGGTGGTGCCGTTCCACATGTGGATCCCGGACGTCTACCACGGCGCGCCGACCGCGGTGACGCTGGTGATCGGCACCGCGCCCAAGCTGGCCGCGTTCGCCATGGCGATGCGCCTGCTGGTGAACGGCCTGCTCGACATCGCCGTCGACTGGCAGCAGATGCTCGTGATCCTCTCGGTGCTGTCGATGGCGCTGGGCAACGTCGCGGCCATCGCACAGACAAACCTGAAGCGCATGCTCGCCTATTCGACCATCGCGCACATGGGCTTCATGCTGCTCGGCCTGCTCTCGGGGGTGGTCGGCGGCAACTGGCTGAACGCCGCCGACGCCTACGCCGCGGCGATGTTCTACACCCTGGTCTACGTCCTCATGTCGCTCGGCTCCTTCGGCGTGCTGGTGTTCCTGTCGAGCAAGGGCTTCGAGTGCGAGAACCTGGAGGACCTGAAGGGCCTCAACCGGCGCAATCCCTGGTACGCGTTCATGGTGCTGCTGCTGATGTTCTCGCTCGCCGGCGTGCCGCCCACGGTGGGTTTCTACGCCAAGCTGGCGGTGCTCTCGGCCGCGGTCAACGCCGGGCAGATCTGGCTGGCGGTGGTGGCGGTGGTCTTCTCCCTGATCGGCGCCTACTACTACCTGCGCATCGTCAAGCTGATGTATTTCGACGAGCCGAAGGATGCGACGCCGTTCTCCGGCCAGGCGCTCATGCCGCGGATGCTGCTCTCGGCCAACGGCCTGGCGCTGCTCGCGCTCGGCATCCTGCCGCAGCCGCTGATGTCGCTCTGCTTCGTCGCCATCAAAAGTCTTTGAGCAAGTTCAAGGAAGAAAAGATTTCCGGGGGCGTGGCGTATTCCGGGATTTTTTTCGACGTCCAGAAAGACCTGGTACGCCTGCCGGACGGCTCGCAGGCCGAGCGCGAGTACATCAGGCATCCCGGCGCCGTGGCGATCGTCGCGCTGACCAGTGAAGGTCGCGTGGTTCTCGAGCGCCAGCACCGCTATCCGCTGCACCGGGACTTCGTCGAGATCCCGGCTGGCAAGCTCGACCACGGCGAAGGCTACCTCGAGACCGGCAAGCGCGAGCTGCTGGAGGAAACCGGCTACGTCGCCGCGACCTGGACGAAGCTCGGCCTGATCCACAACGCCATCGGCTATTCCGACGAGGCCATCGAGCTGTGGCTGGCGACCGGGCTGGAGCGGCGCGAGGCGAAGCTGGACGAAGGCGAGTTCCTTGAAGTCTTCACGCTGCCGTTCGACGAGGCGCTCGCCATGGCCGCCGACGGGCGCATCAGCGACGTGAAAACGATCATTGGCCTGTTCTGGGCGAGCAAGCGCCGCTGACGTCGCCCCCGAGTGCTTTTATCGGGGGCCCAGGTTTTGGAAATCAGGGTCAGACCACAATTTCAAAACCTGGGTCCCCGCTTGAAGCCGCGGGGACGACGATAGTTGGGAGCTAGCCTGGTTTTCGTCCGAAGCGCTTTTCGAATTCCTCGGCGAGCTCGGCGTTGCTCTTGTAGTGCGGCACGCGCAGCAGCAGGCGCCGCATCGCCTGCAGGTGCCAGCTGGCCGAATCCTTCACCTCGGCCTCCCAGTAGTGCGCGGCGCGCTGCAGGTTGCGTTCCTGGTCCATCTCGAAGAACAGCCGTGTGCGCGGGCTGTCGAAGAGGTAGAGCTTGCCGTCGACGATCTTGAAGGTGGCGGCATCGGTGGCGACGGGCACCGCGTAGGCCATCGCCTGGGCGGAGAAGCCGCCGAACTGCGGCACGTAGCGCTCGGGACTGGTGATGAACTGGCGCCGGCTCTCGACGCTGGCGAAGCGGTAGGTGAGGCCGTGATGCTCGGTCTCGATCTCGCTGCTGCCGGGGACCGCCTTGCCGGCGGTGAAGTAGGCCACCGGGTCGTTGCCGTGCAGCATGAGCTCGCTGTCGCCGCCGTCCGCCACCACGTTGACCGCGCCGCCGCAGGCGCCGAGCGACGCCGCAGCGGCAAACACGAGACTAGCTAGCCACAGACGCCCGTGAATCCGCATGCCGTACAGTAGTCGCAGCCGTCCTTGCGGATCAAGGTCGTATTCGAGCATTCCGGGCAGCGCGCGCCGGCCATGACGCGGGCCTCGCCCGGGGCGCGCTGCTGCATGATGCCCATCTGGTGCAGCGGCAGGCCGCCCTCGCCGAGGATGCCAAGCATCGCGTAGCGGTGCAGGATCAGGCGCGCGACGTAGGACACGGTGGACGGGAAGGTCTGCTGCTTCTTGGATCCCGGCACGAAGGCCATAAAGTCGCCCAGCGGCTCGGGGAAATCGAGCAGCTTGCGCAGCTTCATGCCGATCCAGGCCGGGTCGAGCACGCGCATGTCGAGCGACAGGACCTTGCACAGGCCGTCGAGCGCGCGCGGATACTCGCCCGAGAGCCACATCGAGTAGGGCTGCGTGACGCCGGCCGGATGGCCTTCCATCGCAGGCAGCGCGATTTCCTTGAGGCCCAGCACGAAGTCGTCGCCGGTCCTCGGATTGAGCACGTCCACCGTCCAGGACATGGTGCCGTCGGTGCCGGTCTTCGGCTCCTTCAGGCTGAACATCGCGTCCAGCAGCGGACAGGGGCCGTCGTGAAATACTTTCAAGTCGTTCGCTCTATAACTTACTACCTGAGCAAAAGCCGAAACGATCGACGGCATGCGCTTCTTCTCGCCCTTCGGCGGGAAGGGCATGTCGAAGGCGTCGTCGCCCGACGTCTTGGCAAGCGTCTCCAGCTTCAGCTTGAGCCAGCCCGGATCGTTGGCGCGCATGTCCATCGACAGCGTCTTGGCGAGCGCGCCCAGGCCGCGCGGCTGCTCGCTGCCGTTTACCCAGACCTCGAAGGCGTGCTTCCTGCCGTTCTCGATGTGGCCGACGAACACCGCGAACTGCGCGTGCGGCGCCTCGATCATGTAGGTCCAGGCCGGATTGCCGGCGCCCAGGTCGGGCCGTCCGGGCCAGCGCAGGCTCGCGAGCACCGGCTGCGGCACGGTCTTGATGCGGATGCGCCGGTTGACGTCGTCCTCGACGAAGTCCTGCGGTTTCTCGACTTTCGCCACGGACAGCACCGAGCCGATCACCTTGTTCGGCCGGTAGGTCGCGAGGCCCTTGAGCCCGGACTTCCAGGCGTGCATGTAGAGGTCCTGGAATTCCTCGTAGGGGTAGTCCTCGGGGACGTTGACCGTCTTCGAGATGCTGGTGTCGACGTAGGGCGCGACGGTCGCAACCATCTGCTCGTGCGCGCTGGCGGAAATCTCCAGCGCGGTGACGAACCAGGGCGGCAGCTTGCCCATGTCGCCGCCTGCCGCCTTGAACTTCCGCCAGGCGTGGTCCTCGACCGGGAATTCCTTCAGCGTGCCATCGCTCATCCGCTTCTTGCGCGTGTAGACCCAGGAGAAGGGCGGCTCGATGCCGTTCGAGGCGTTGTCGGCGAAGGCGAGGCTGATGGTGCCCGTCGGCGCGATGGACAGCAGGTGGGAATTCCGCACCCCGTTCTTCCTGACGAGGGCCTTGATTTCCTCGGGCAGGCGGCTCGCGAAATTGCCCCCGGAGAGGTACATGTCGGCGTTGAAGAGCGGAAACGCGCCGCGTTCCTTCGCCAGCTCCGCCGACGCGCGGTAGGCCTCGTCGCGCATCGCGGCCGAGATCCGCGCCGCCATGGCGCGGGCCTCGTCGGTGTCGTACCGCAGGCGCAGCATCGCGAGCGCATCGCCCAGGCCCGTAAACCCCAGGCCGACGCGCCGCTTTGCCATCGCTTCCTTGCGCTGCTGCTCGAGCGGCCAGGCCGTAACCTCCAGCACGTTATCGAGCATCCTTACCGACGTGTGAACCGTTTTCGCGAAGCCTTCGAAATCGAACGACGCCTTCTCGTCAAAAGCTTTCCTTACGTACCGGGTCAGGTCGATCGACCCCAGGCAGCAGCAGCCGTAAGGCGGCAGCGGCTGCTCGGCGCAGGGATTGGTCGCCTCGATCGTCTCGCAGTAGTACAGGTTGTTGTCGCGGTTCATGCGGTCGAGGAACAGGATGCCCGGCTCGGCGTGGTCGTAGGTCGAGCGCATGATCTGGTCCCACAGCTCGCGCGCGCGCACCGTGCGGTAGACCCACATTCCGTCGGAGCGCTGGGTGGCTTTTTCATTCCAGGGCTTTGCTTTATGAATTAATTCGATAGAAAGGTCTTTTTCAACTGCGACCATGAATCCATCGGTGACGCCGACCGAGATATTGAAGTTGGCGAGGTCGCCCTTGTCCTTGGCGTGGATGAATTCCTCGATGTCGGGATGGTCGCAGCGCAGCACGCCCATCTGCGCGCCGCGGCGCGCGCCCGCCGATTCCACCGTCTCGCAGGAGCGGTCGAACACGCGCATGTACGACACCGGCCCGCTGGCGCGCGAATGGGTGCCCTTGACCTCCGCGCCCTTGGGCCGGATGGAGGAGAAGTCGTAGCCTACGCCGCCGCCGCGCCGCATGGTCTCGGCGGCTTCCGACAGCGCCGTATAGATGCCGGGCCTGCCGTCCACGACTTCCGAGATCGAGTCGCCGACTGGCTGCACGAAGCAGTTGATCAGCGTCGCCTGCAGCGCGATGCCGGCGGCCGAATTGATGCGGCCGGCGGGAATGAAGCCGTCCTCCAGCGCCCTGGTGAAGCGTTTTTCCCACTTCGCGCGATCGCCTTCGGCTTCTACGACCGCGAGCGCGCGCGCCACGCGGCGCCGCACCTGCTCGACGGAGGATTCCTCGCCCTTGGCGTACTTCTCCAGCAGCGCTTCGCGGCAGATCTCCTGTTCGGGCAGGGCGGTCGCGATAGCGTTGAGGGTGGTGTCTTGCGTTGTCATTGTTTTTCTCGTCTCACTTCAAGTACGCGTTGTATGTAACTGAGTCTATAGCGGTTTTTTGGCCGCGAAAAGCCACTAATTGTGGGGTCCGGGAGTGCCGCGGCCCTGGGGCCGGTTATTCAAATCTTCCAACGACTTGGAAGGTTCCGGCGCTGCCGCTTGCCCCTTGGGGCCGCGCTGCGCACTTTCCTACCGGTAGGGGTAGGCACTGGCGGACGTGTATAAGCTTACAGTATCAGCGCGGCACAGAAAAGCTGATTCGATAGATCAGGCCGGCACTGTCGTCCGAAAGCGCCAAGGAGCCGTCCGGCAGGACTTCCAGGTCCACGGGGCGGCCCCAGGCAGATTCCCCCTGCAGCCAGCCCTGGGCAAAAGGCTCATAGCTCTTCACCTTTCCGGAGGGGTCCAGCCTGACGAGTGACACCTTGTACCCACTCTTCTTGGAACGGTTCCAGGATCCATGTTCGGCAATGAAGATCTGGTTGCGGTACTCGGCCGGGAACATGGTCCCGGTGTAGAAGCGCATGCCGAGCGCGGCGACATGGGCCCCGAGCTTCTGCGCCGGCGCCTGGAACTCCGCGCACTTGCGATTGCGGCCGAACTCCGGATCGGGCAGGTCGCCCTGGTGGCAGTGCGGGAAGCCGAAATGCATGCCGGCGCGCGGCGCGTGGTTGAGCTCGTCCGCCGGCAGGTCGTCGCCCAGCCAGTCGCGGCCGTTGTCGGTGAACCAGAGCTCGCGCGTGACCGGATGCCAGTCGAAGCCGACAGAATTCCTGACGCCTTTGCTGTGAACACTAAAAGCTTTTGTAGCTAAATCGAGAAAACCAATTTGCGCATACCCGTCCCTGTCACAGACGTTGCAGGGCGCGCCAATCGGAATGTAGAGCTTGCCGTCGGGACCGAAACGGATGAACTTCCAGCCGTGGTGGACGTCCGTCGGCAACTTGTCGTAGATGACTTCCCGCTTTGAATTTCCCGCTTCCACGTTTTCAATCTTGTGAATCCGGGAGACCTCGGCGATGTAGAGAGCGCCGTCGCGGAATGCCACGCCGTTGGGCATCGACAGCCCTTCCGCAATCTTTGAAACGCGTTTATCAGGAGACACGGAATAAACGGTTCCGCCGGAGCGGCTGCCGACGAACAGGGTGCCTTTCGCGCCCAGCGCGAGCGAGCGGGCGCTGGGCACCGGGGCGAGCACCTCGATGCGGAAACCCGGGGGAAGCTGGATCCGCTCGAGCGGCGGATTCTGGGAAAGGGCAGGGACTGCCGCGCTGAACAACAGCGCGGCAAGCACCGGCAAGGACCACGCCGCGCGTGGCGGCGTGGTGCTCACGCCGGCTTGGGCTCCGCCGCGGGCGATTCGCCGGACTGCATCTGCACGCGCGCCGCCTTGAGGATGTCGGCGACCTCGGAATGCCCGAGCCTGAGCGCGAGTTCCACCGGCGTGTCGCCTTCCTTGGTGACCACGGTCGGGTCGGCGCCGTTCCTGAGCAGCAGCTCGACCATGCGGCCGTTGCCCTTCATCGCGGCGTAGGCGAGGGCGGTATAGCCGTTGTCGTGCAGCACGTTGGGGTCGAAATTCATCTGCAGCACCTTCTGCGCGTACACCAGGTTGCTCTTCTCGATGCCGTAGAACAGCGCGCGCACGCCCTCCGGGCTCTTTTCCTTCGGCTTTTCCTCCAGGCCTGTAGGCAGCAGGTGCACGAAGTAGTTGATGAGCTGGATGCCGACCATCGCCACCAGCGCGAGCACCAGCGGGATCTTGGAGATGTTGATGTATTCGGCAAGCTGCTGGTCGAGGTTGGCGCCGAGGATCAGCAGCACCACGGCGAGGAAGAAGAAGAACTTGAGGTAGAAGAAGAGGCCGAGGATGATGCCGCAGCCGAGCACGCCCAGCAGGTAGTTGCGGTTGATGCCGTAGTCTTCGAGGATTTCATGCGGCAGCTGGGCGAGCACCGCGGCCATCGCGATGAGGCCGAACAGCAGCACCTCGCGCACCCGCATCCGGGTGAGCAGGTCGTCTTTTTCGATCGTTTTCTGAAGTGCCATGTACGTCTCCCTGGGTCCAGTCTGGGCTCTTCCGGCCCCGCACCCCCGATTGTCGTAGAATTTGGCGTCATGTCCAAGGCTTTCGTGCGCGAGTCCGAGGACGACGACGAGGCCCCGGAAATCCAGCCCGCCCCGCCCCCGGCGAAGAACTACATCTCGCCGGCCGGTTATGCGCGCCTCAAGGCCGAATTGAAGCAGCTGGTCGAGGTCGAGCGGCCCGAGGTCGTGCGCAGCGTCTCCTGGGCGGCCAAGAACGGCGACCGCTCCGAGAACGGCGACTACCTCTACGGCAAGAAGCGGCTGCGCGAGATCGACCGGCGCGTGCGCTTCCTCATCAAGCGCCTGGAGGCCGCATCCGTGGTCGATTCAGCGGGCCGCGATAGTGATCAGGTGTTTTTCGGGGCCACTGTAAAACTGAAGGACAAGACGGTAACCATCGTCGGCATCGACGAGACGGACACCGCGAAGCACCGCGTCTCCTGGATCTCGCCGGTGGCAAAGGCGCTCATCAAGGCGCGCGAAGGCGACAAGGTGCTCCTCAAGACCCCCGGCGGCGTCGAGGAACTCGAAATCCTCGAAGTGCGCTACGACCCCATCGATTAGGAGTCAACAGCAGATGAGCATTGCGAAAGAGTTCCGCGAGTTCGCGGTCAAGGGCAACGTCATGGACCTCGCCGTGGGCGTGATCATCGGCGCGGCCTTCGGCAAGATCGTCGCTTCGGTGGTGGAGGACGTGGTGATGCCGCTGATCGGCACGCTCCTCGGCGGCCTCGACTTCAGCGGCCTCGCGCTGAAGGTCGGCTCGGCCACCATCAAGTACGGCAAGTTCCTCCAGACCTGCCTCGACTTCCTGATCATCGCCGTGGCGGTGTTCCTGCTCGTCAAGCTGATCAACCGGCTGAAGCGCGAGGAGGAAAAGGCCGCGCCTGCCGCGCCGCCGGTGCCGCGGCAGGAGGTCCTGCTGGAAGAGATCCGGGACCTGCTGAAGAAAAAATAAAAACTGGGTCAGAAAATCAGGGACAGTCCACCATTTCCCGCAGCGCCAGCTGGAATGCCGATAGTCGTGCCGGAAATGGTGGACTGTCCCCGATTTTCCGGTTGTCCCTGATTTTCCGGATTATTTGAAGTCCCCGGCTTTCATCACCGAGAGCTTCTTCGGGTCGATGTGCCTGCGCAGCGCGTCGCGCACCTGGTCCGGGGTGAGGGCGGCGAGGCGCTTCTCGAAATCGATGTCCCAGGCGAAGGTGCGGCCGAGATAGAGGTAGCTAGAGAGGCGGCCGGCGATGCCGCGGTCCTGCGCGCGCCCGAGGCGCCGCGCCTCCAGGTAGCCGTTCTTCGCGGCGTTGAACTCGGCCTCGGTGAAGCCCTGTTCCAGCGCCCGCGCCAGTTCCTCGCGGATCGCGGTTTCCACGCGCGCCCGGTTCTGCGGCGCGTAGATCGACGACAGGCTGAAGGAACCCGCCGCGTCCAGCGCGCCCACGTTCAGGTTGCTGTAGGTGCTGTAGGACAGCCCTTCCTTCTCGCGCACGCGCGCCGCCAGCCGCGCGCTGCCGCTGCCGCCGAGCAGGTAGTTGCCGAGGATCAGCGCCGGGAAGTCCGCGTTGTCGTCGCGCAGCGGCAGGTTGACCGCGGCGCGCAGCACCGCGTTCGCCTTGTCGGGCGTCGGCACGTTCTGGTCGAGCGGCTCGCGCTCGAAGTAGCGCGTCGGGATGCGCGCGTAGGGCGCGGGGTTGCGCCAGCCGCCGAACAGTTCCTCGACCAGTTTCGCGAGCGCGTCGGGGTCAAAGTCTCCGACCGCGACGAACTGCGCGCCGGTGGCGCCGACGAGTTCGGCATAGCAGCGCTTCGCATCCGCCAGCGTCGTCGACTTTAGTTCCGCAAGCTGCTCGTCCACGGTCTCGGTGTACAGCCAGTGGCCGCGCGGGTAGGGATTCAGGTGGCGCGCCAGGCGCTCGCCCGCGATCGCGGACGGATCGCCGCGCCGCGCCTCGGTGTTGGTGAGCGAGGCGCGCTTCAACTCCTCGAATTCGCCGGCGGGGAAGGCGGGCTCGCGCAGGATCTCGGCCACGAGGCGCAGCGTCTCCTCGAGCTGCGGCCGGCGCACGTCGATCGACGCGCCGTCCAGGTTCGCGCCCACGCCGGCCTTCAGGCGGTCGAACGCATCGTGCAGCTGCGTGCGCGTGTGCTTGAGCGAGCCGCGCATCAGCATGCCGCCCGCGAGGCCGCAGGCGGGCCCGCGGTCGGACTTGGATTTCTCGTCGCCCCAGTAGAGCGACAGTTGCGCGATGACGGTGGCGCCGCGCGTCTTCTTCGGCAGCAGCGCGACCTTGATGCCGTTCGCGAGCGTCTTCCTGATCACGCGCGCCTCGATGTTCTGCGGCGTCGGGTCAAAGACTTCGCCCGCGTCGACCGACTCGCCGCTGCGATAGGCGTCGAGCGTCGCGGCCAGGTCCGGCGCGTCGGGGATCGCGGCGCGGTCGGCCTGCGCCGTCGGCACGAAAGTGCCGAGCACCCGGTTGGCCGGTTTCAGGTAGGCGTCGGCGGCGCGCTGCACGTCGGCGGTGGTGACCTTGCGCATGCGGTCGCGGTACAGGTAGAACAGGCGCCAGTCGCCCATCGCCGCGAACTCCGGCAGGTAGCGCCAGAGCGACGCGAAATCGAGCTGCGTCTTCTCGATGTCGTTGAGCAGCGCGGTGCGCGCGCGCTCGACTTCGGCGTCGGTGATCGGTTCGCGGCTCGCGCCTTCAAGTGCCGCCAGCAGCGCGTCGCGCGCCGGCTCGAGCTTGCCGTCCTTCGGCACGACGGCGCCGAAGCTGGCGTAGCCCGGGTCGCGCAGCATGCGCTCGTAGCCCCAGGCGGAGCTGGCGAGGCCCTTCTGCACCAGCGCGCGGTGCATCCGGCCGGTCGCCGCCATGCCGTACACCTGCGTCAGCACGTCGACCGCCGGGTAGCCCGGGTCGCTGGCGGCGGGAATGCGGTACATCGCCGCCACGATCTGGATGTCGCCGGGACGGCGCAGCGTCACCATGCGTTCGCCGTCCTGCGTCGGCTCGCTGGTGTAGAGCGTGGGCATCGGCTGCGCGGGGCGCGGGACCGGGCCGAAGTGCTTCGCCGCGAGCGCGAGCGCCTCCGCCTCGTCGAACTTGCCGCCGATCGTCAGCAGCGCGTTGTCGGGCCGGTACCAGGTGCGGTAGAAGGCCTGCAGCCGCTCGATCGGCACCGACTCGATGTCCGAGCGCAGGCCGATGGTCGGGAAGCCGTAGTTGTGCGCGGCGTACACGAGGCGCGACATGCGCTGCGAGAGCACGCCGTTCGGGCTGTTCTCGCCCATCTCGAACTCGTTGCGCACCACGGTCATCTCGCTCGCGAGGTCAGCCTTGCTGACGCGCGAATTGACCATGCGGTCGGCTTCCATGCCGAGCGCCCAGTCGAGGTTGTCGCCGGCCGCGGGCAGCGTCTCGAAGTAGTTGGTGCGGTCGCTGGAGGTGGTGCCGTTGAAGCGGGCGCCGCGCGCGGTGAGCTGCGCCTTCAGGTCGCCGCGCGTCAGCGTGCCCCTGAAGAGCAGGTGCTCGAGCAGGTGCGCCATGCCTTTTTCGCCGTAGCTCTCGTGGCGCGAGCCGACGAAGTAGGTGATGTGCACGCCCACCGTGCTCGCCGCCGGGTCCGGCACGGTGAGGATGCGCAGGCCGTTGGCGAGCCGGTACTCGGTGACGCCTTCGATCGAGGCGACTTTCTGCGGAATTTCTGCGGCCTGCGCGGAAAGTGCGGCAAGCAGCGGGAACAGCAGTCCTAGGAGGCGGATTTTCATTGTTTTGGAGAAAGCGCCATCCTACGACATCTTTCTACGGCAGCAGTTCCGGCGGCCCGCGCAATGGGCCGCCGGTACTGCGAAACTGCGGTTGGCGAGCTTTACTTGTGGCCGCGCTTTTCGCGCTGCTCGCGGTAGCACTTCTGCAGCTCTTCGCCGCGCTTGCCGGTGCAGGCTTCGGCCGCCGCCTGGTGCTCGTCCATGCGCTTGCCCTTGTTCGCCTGGTGCTCCTTCGCCTTTTCCCGGCACTTGGACGGGTCGGGCTGCTTGGCGCAGAACTGCTCGGCCATGCAGGCGCGCTCGTCGGGCTTGCCCTTGCAGGCGTCGTGCGCGGCCTTCATGTTCTCCTTCATCTGCTTGCGGTTCGCCTCGCACTTCGCCGGATCGGGCTCCTGGCTGCAGGGCTTCATCTGGTGGCGCCCGCCGCCCATCTTGCCGTCGCCCGACGGACCCTGCGCCAGCGCGCTGGCGGCCGAAAGCGCGAAACACGCCGCGGCCAGGGTGGAAATGAATCTGTTCATTTGAGTCTCCTACCAAGTTGTTGTAGATGACACCAGACTAGCTTTCCACCCTGTAGCAGGCTGTGAGCATTTGTATCCGTCTGTAACGCCCGGGCCCGGAACGTGAGGTTTTCCTCACGTTCCTGCCTTTAGGTTTGAACGCGAGGCTTCTCCCGCGTCCTGCCTACGCCTGCTTGAGCATCGTGGCGCCGTCGGAGACCTCGAACTTGCCCGGGCCCTCGACGTTCACCGTCTTCACCACGCCGTCGTCCACCAGCATCGAAAAGCGGTTCATGCGCACGCCCATGCCGCGGGCGTTCAGGTCCAGTTCCAGCCCGAGCTCCTTGGCCCAGACCGCGCTGCCGTCGGCGAGGAAACGGATCTTGCCCATCGCCTTCTGGTCCTTGCCCCAGTGCGCCATCACGAACGCGTCGTTCGTCGCCACGCACCACACCTCGCTCACGCCCTTGGCCTTCAGCGCGTCCAGGTTCTGGACGTAGGAGGGCACGTGCTTGGCAGAGCAGGTCGGCGTGTACGCGCCCGGCAGGCCGAAAATCGCGATCTTCTTGCCCTTCACCGCGTCCGCAACCGCGACTTCCTTCGGCGCCATCGCGCACTGCGTGGCCGAATCGAATTCCAGGGATTCCATCAGCTTGCCGTCGGGCAGCTTGTCGCCGGCTTTAATTGTCATCGCTTGTCTCCGTTGTGCGTTTCTGGGGGATGGGGATGATAGCGCAGGCGCGTCCTTCGAAGCTATTGCGGCGGGCTCAAGACCGGCACGGGGCAGTGGTTATTCCGTGAGCCCGACCATCTTCCGTCAGGACGGCTTCAGGTTCTTCTTCTTTTCGCGCGAGGAACCCCGACTCCATGTCCACGTGCACTGCGCCGACGGGGAGGCCAAGTATTGGCTTGAGCCCGCCCTGAAGCTGGCGCAGAATTACGGGCTTAATAGCCGCCAGTTGCGGGCGATAGAGGAATTGATACAGGAACATGAAAGCGAAATCCGCGCTGCCTGGCAAGCGCACTTCGGACGTTGAAGTCACTAACGTCTCGGAACACGGGTTCTGGCTACTGCTGGAGGCCGAGGAACTCTTTGTGTCTTTCGCTGACTTTCCCTGGTTCAAGAGCGCTTCGATCGCGAAGCTCTCGAAAGTTCAGCGGCCCCAACCGCACCACCTCTACTGGCCGGATCTCGATATAGATCTCGCAGTCGAATCTATTCGCGACCCGAAGAAATTCCCCTTGCTTGCCAAGCATGGCTAAATTGGCGTTTCGACCGATTCGTCACGATCACTCTGCTTTCCTTCGCAAGGCGCGCAAGCGTAAAGGTTTTGGCGTTGCTTACGACCGTCTAGCGGAAAAGTACGTCCAATGGCGGGTGAAACTCGTGCGACCCGCGACGTCCCGTGGGCAAGGGTAGATAGACGGCCCTGGGAATTAGTTTGGTTTCCGATGTTTGGCTACGCGCCATTCGTCAACGCCTGTCTTACGATTCCGGCAACAGTGTCCTTGCTAATTCCGCGCCGTTTGCAGTAACTCGACTCAATCCAGAGGGAGAGTTTCTTTGTCCCTTTGCTTGAGTTGCAGGAAGCGCAGCATCTCGCAATATTCTCGCGGGTGACGATTCTCGCATCATTGACGATGTGCTCCCATGTCGCCACGGATTTTCGCGATCCGTTGGGGACAGGTGATTCAAGTATTAGTATTCGGCAGTAAATGCACTCTAGATCTTGCTGACGAACTTCAGCCTCGAGCCACGGCGGGATGCCCCATCTGTTCATTCCATGATTCTGTCCACGTTGGCAAAAGGGATCAAAGTCAGCGTGCCTGGAAATTGACTCTGACCCTTATTGTTCCTTTTCCCTTACTTACCAAGTGCCGCTTGCCGTCCGCGTTCCACGTCAATACCAATCAGCAAAATCAAGCCGACAACAAAATAAGCACCGACGGCAAGAATTCCGAGCCGGTGGTCACCGACGAAGATCCAGGTGACAGCGCCATAGGTGAGCGGTCCGAAGATTGAGGCAGCTTTCACTGCTAGCCCCCAGAGGCCAAAGAATTCGGCTGTTCGCTCGGGCGGTGAGAGGTAGCCGACGATAGCTCTGCCGGCGGCCTGGGCGGCGCCCATGCAGAGGCCGGCGAGGTTGGCGGCGACCCAGAACATTTCGACGCTCTGGGCGAGGTAGGCGAGGGCGATCATGATGATCCAGCCGATCAGGACCAGGGTCATCGATTTGATGTGACCGATCGCGTCCTGCAGGTAGCCGAAGCCGAAGGCGCCGATCGCGGCGGTGATGTTGACGACGAGCACCAGGATGATGGTCTGGTGGCTGGTGAATTTCATCGCTTCCTGCGCGTAGATGGCGGCGAGTGCGATGACGGCCTGGATGCCGGCCTGATAAAACAGGATGCAGATGAGGAAACGCCGCAGGTCGGTGTAGCGGGCCGCCTGGCGCAGGGTCTGCATCACGCGCCGCCACGGATGTTCGAGCTCGCGGTGCGGGCGGGCGCGCTCCTTGAGGAAAAGGAAGGTCGGCGCGGCGGCGAGGGCGAAGATGGCGGCGGTGATGAGCATCACCACGGGAACGGAATCGGTCGCGGGCGTGCCCTGGGGCCGGGTCAGGAGGTAGGCGAGCGAGATGCCCAGGGAAACGATGCCGCCGACGTAGCCGAATGCCCAGCCCCATCCGGAGACGCGCCCCATGGCCTTGGAATCGGCGAGTTCGGTGAGGAAGGCGGCGATGAGGTTTTCGCCGGTGGAAAAGAAGAAGTTGGACAGGATTACAAGGCAGATGGCGAGCACCACGGCGCCGGGGCCGACGAAGTAGAGCAGGCCGGTGAACAGGACGCAGCCCGCGGTCGAGAGCAGCAGCAGCTTCTTCTTGGCGGCGTGGGCATCGGCCCAGGCGCCGATCAGCGGGGCGGTGAGCAGGACGGCGAGATAGGACACCGACAGCGCCGCGGTCCAGGCGAAGGTGGCCCAGGGCGCCTTGCCGGCCACGGCGGCGACGAAGTAGGCGTTGAACACGGCGGTGATGACGACGGTGGTGTAACCGGAGTTGGCGAAGTCGTACATGCTCCAGGCCCAGACCTCGCGCAGGCTGACGTCCTGCGCAAGAGAACGCGGTTTGCCCTTCGTCGTGGCACTGTTCACAGAGCGAGTGTATCGCCGCTAGGGCATAATCGCGGGCAATGGCCGCTGTCGACCCCAAAGCAGCTGGAGCGGTACCGCCCCCGCCGGCGGAATCCAAGTCCAAGGAACGCCTCCTCACGATCGCCGAGCTGCTCGACTGGCTGGTCGAGGACAAGATGGTCGACCCGGCCGAGGCCGCGAAGCTGAAGAAGGAACGGCGCTACTACCGCGGCACGCAGCATCCCCTGGCGATGATCGCCGACCTGAACTGGAAGAGCCTGCAGCCGCCGCACAAGGCGCTCGCGCTCGAGCCGCTCACGGAATGGCTCGCCAAGCGCGTCGGCATGGAATACCGCCACATCGACCCGCTGAAGACGGATTTCTCCGGCGTCACGGAGGTGATGTCCTCGTCCTACGCGACGCGCTTCAAGATCCTGCCGATCGCCGTCAACAGCAAGGAAGCGGTGATCGCGATCTGCGAGCCCTACGTGCGCGAATGGGAGAAGGAAATCGAGCGCATGACCAAGCTCGAGATCCGGCGCGTGATCGCCAACCCGCGCGACATCGAGAAATACCAGGTCGAGTTCTACAACCTCGCCAAGTCGATGAAGGGCGCGGCCAAGGGCGCGCAGGGCGTCTCCGGGCTGTCGAATTTCGAGCAGCTGGTCGAGATGGGCTCGAACAAGACCTTCGACGCCAACGACGCGCACATCGTCAAGCTGGTCGACTGGATCTGGAGCTACGCCTTCGAGCAGCGCGCGAGCGACATCCACGTCGAGCCGCGGCGCGAGTTCGGCGTGGTGCGCTTCCGCATCGACGGCGTGCTGCACCAGGTCTACCAGATCCCGGTGGCGGTGCTCGCGGCGATGACCAGCCGCATCAAGATCCTGTCGCGCATGGACGTGGTGGAGAAGCGCCGGCCGCAGGACGGCCGCATCAAGACGCGCACGCTGGAGGGCGACGACGTCGAACTGCGCCTGTCGACGCTGCCCACCGCCTTCGGCGAGAAGCTGGTGATGCGGATCTTCGACCCGGAAGTGCTGGTGCGCGACTTCAAGGAGCTCGGCTTCTCGGAGGAGGACCAGCAGCGCTGGAACGAGATGACGGACCGGCCGCACGGCATCGTGCTGGTCACCGGGCCGACCGGCTCGGGCAAGACGACCTCGCTCTATTCGACGCTCAAGCTGCTGTCGACGCCGGAAGTGAACGTCTGCACCATCGAGGACCCGATCGAGATGGTCGAGCCGACCTTCAACCAGATGCAGGTCACGCCCGCGATCGACCTGGGATTCGCCGAAGGCCTGCGCGCGCTGATGCGGCAGGACCCGGACATCATCATGGTGGGCGAGATCCGCGACCTCGAAACCGCCGAGATGGCGGTGCAGGCGGCGCTCACCGGCCACCTCGTGCTCTCCACGCTGCACACGAACGACGCGCCCAGCGCGGTCACGCGCCTGCTCGAGCTCGGCATCAAGCCCTACCTGCTGGTGGCGACGCTCAACGGCGTGATGGCGCAGCGCCTGGTGCGCATCCTCTGCCCGGCCTGCAAGCAGAAGGTCGAGCTGCACCGCGTGGAAGACGTGCAGGCCTGGGAGGGACTGGTGGCGCCGTGGAAGGCGAACCGCCCGAACTCGGTCTACAAGCCGGTCGGCTGCCTCGAGTGCCGCAAGACCGGCTTCGCCGGCCGCGTCGGCATCTACGAGACGCTGGTCTGCACGCGCGGCATCAAGGAAATCGTCGCCGCCGGCGGCGACCTCGGCAAGATCCGCGACCAGGCATTCCGCGACGGCATGAAGCCCCTGCGCATCAGCGGCGCGCTGAAGGTGGCGGCGGGCTTCACCACCATGGAAGAGGTCCTCAAGAACGCACCGCCGGCGCTGGAAACGGCGGGCTAGGCCATGGCCTGGTCGCAGCTGGTCGAGGCGCTGCTGCTGCTCGTCGGCGGGCTGGTGCTGTCCGGGGTCTGGATCAGCGCGCGGCGCCGCGACCGGCGCGTCGCGCAGGCGCTGCGCCAGTCCGAGGAGCGCTTCCGCCACCTCACCACGCTCTCGGCCGACTGGTTCTGGGAAACCGACGCCGAGCACCGCATCAGCTGGCTTTCGGGCGGCGCGTCGGTGGCGGCGCTGTTCGGCGGCGAGCTGCTGCACGGCAAGCGGCTGTGGGAAGTTCCCGGCGTCGAAGTCGAGCCGCGCGCGCTGGTGGAGCACTTCGGCCGGCTGCAGCAGCTCGACGCGCAGCTGCCGTTCTTCGATTTCGTCATTTCGCGCGAGGCCGCGGGCGGCAAGCGCGCGCACGTCGTCACCGGCAAGCCGTACTACGACGCCGCCGGCCGCTTCCTCGGCTACCGCGGCATCGGCAAGGACATCACCGACACGCGCCGCGCCGAGCGCGCGCTGACCGAGGCCAGGGACCGCCTGCAGCTCGCGCTGGAGGGCTCGAGCGCCAGCCTCTGGGACACCGACCTGCGCAGCAACGAGATCTTCGTGAGCGAGGGCCCGGCCGGCGTCCTCGGCGAGCCGCTCGGCGATACCCGCGCCACCGTCGACGTGTTCAAGCTGGTGGTGCACCCCGAGGACCTGCCGCGCGTGGAGCGGGAATCCATGCGGGCGGTCAAGGGAACGATCGACGAGTACGCGCTGGAGCATCGCGTGCGCTCGGCCACCGGCGGCTGGAAATGGGTGTACTCGCGCGGCCGGGTCATGGAGCGCGACCCGAAGACCGGGCGCGCGCTGCGCATGACCGGCACCATCCTCGACATCACCGAGCGCAAGCGCGCCGAGCAGGCGACGCGCGACGCCGAGGCGCGCTACCGCGCCCTGATCGAGCTCGCGCCCGACGGCGTCGTCGTCGCGTCGGGCGGGGTCATCGAGTACGCCAATCCGGCGGCGGTGCGCCTGCTCAAGGCGGGCAGCGCGCAGCGCCTGCTCGGCACGCGCACCGAGCAATACATCCACCCGGAGCACCTCGAGCGCTTCCTCGAGCGGCGCGCGCACCTGTTCGGCGGGCCGGGCACCATCAGTTTCGAGGAACGCCGCTTCGTCGCGCTCGACGGCAGCGAGGTGGTGGTGGAGCTGGCGGGCGTTTCCTATCTGGAGCGCGGGCGTCTCGTGGTGCAGGCCGTGCTGCGCGACGTCACCGAGCAGCGCAAGGCGCGCGACCTGCTGGCCGAGCGCGAGCAGCGCTTCCGCGACGTGCTCGAGGCCTCCGGCGAATACGTCTGGGAAACCGACGCCAGCTGGCGCTACACCTTCCTCTCGGAGCGCGTCGAGACGGTGCTCGGCTACCTGCGCCACGAGATGATCGGCCGCACGCCGCGCGAGTTCATGCCGCTGGGCGAGGCGCAGGCGATGGAAGAATGGTTCGCGGCGCGCGCCGAGAAGGACAAGGCGCATTCCACCGGATTTCGCGACCTGGTGCACCGCTCGCTCGGCAAGTCCGGACGCGTGGTGTGGCAGCTGGTGAACGGCGTGCCGGTGCACGACGCCGACGGCAGGCTCACCGGCTACCGCGGCACCGGCGCCGACATCACCGCGCGCACGCTGGCCGAGGACCGCATCCGCTACCTCGCGACCCATGATCCGCTCACCGGGCTGCCCAACCGGGTGCTGCTCTCGGACCGCGCCGGCCAGGCGATCCTCTCGGCGGCGCGCGCGCGCAGCAGCCTCGCGGTGCTGTGCCTCGACCTCGACCGCTTCCAGCTGGTGAACGACTCGCTCGGCCATGCCGCCGGCGACGCGCTGCTGCGCGCCGTCGCCGAGCGCCTGGGCGCGGCGCTGCAGCGCGACGACACCCTGGCGCGCGTCGGCGGCGACGAATTCGTGATGCTGTGGAGCGGCCTGAACCACGGGCACGACGCCGCGTCGCTGGCGCAGCGCGCGCAGGCGATCCTGGCGCGGCCGTTCACCATCGAGGGGCACACGCTCAACGTATCGGCGTCGATCGGCATCAGCGTCTATCCGGGCGACGGCCGCGATTTCGGCGAGCTGCTGAAGAACGCGGGCACGGCGGCCAACCATGCGAAGGAGACCGGCCGCAACCGGTTCCTGTTCTTCTCGCCCGAGCTCAACGCGCGCGCGGTGGCGCGCCTGGACATGGAGAACGACCTGCACGGCGCCCTGGCGCGCGGCGAGCTGCTGCTGCACTGGCAGCCGGTCGTCGGCAAGGGCCGCGGCGACGCGAAGGGCGCCGCTCGCGGCGCGGGGCAGATCGTCGGCGCCGAGGTGCTGGTGCGCTGGCAGCATCCGGCCGAGGGCATGCTCATGCCCGACCGCTTCATCCCGGTGGCGGAGGACTGCGGCCTGATTCGGCCGCTCGGCCAGTGGACCATGGAGCGCGCGGTTTCGCAGATCGGCGCGTGGCGCCGGGCGCAGGCCGAGTCCAGGGACCTCTGGTTCGCGCTCAACGTTTCGGCGCTCGAGCTGGCGCAGGGCGACGCCTATGTGGCGCAGGTCGCCGCGGCGCTCGCGGCGAACCAGGTGCCCGGCAGCTGCATCGAGCTGGAGATCACCGAGCGGGTGCTGATGTCGCACCTGGAGCAGAACGTGGAGACGCTGCGCAAGCTCGCGCGCCACGGCGTGCGCATCGCGATCGACGATTTCGGCACCGGCTACTCGAGCCTGGCCTACCTGCGGCACCTGCCGATCGACAAGCTCAAGATCGACCGCTCCTTCCTGCGCGAGCTGGACGCGCACCCGGCCGACGCGACCATCGTGCAGACCATCGCGGCGATGGCCAGGGCGCTCGGCCTGCGCGTCGCCGCCGAGGGCGTGGAGAGCGAGGCGCAGCTCGCGCGGCTGCAGGCGCTCGGCTGCGACGAATGGCAGGGCTACCATTTCAGCGCCTCGCTGGACGCGGCCGAATTCGAGCGGCTGCTCACCAGGAAGATCGCCCTGGCCGGGTAGGAAATGCGCGGATAAAAAAATGAGCCAGACGTTCAAGTACATCGTGCCGGTGGAGGAAACGCACTGGAAATTCCCCGCCAGCGGCGAGGTCGCCTTCACCTGGGACTACGACGCGCGCTCGGAAGACCTGCTCAAGCTCTATTCCAAGGGCAAGAAGGAGCAGTGGGACGCCGAGGCGCGCATCGACTGGAGCCTGCCGGTGGATCCGGAAGACCCGATGCAGATGGCGGACGAGGTGGTGCCGCTGTTCGGCACGCCGCTGTGGAAGAAGCTCTCGCCCAGGCAGCAGGCCGACCTGCGCTACCACAGCCAGGTCTTCAACCTGTCGCAGTTCCTGCACGGGGAGCAGGGCGCGCTGGTATGCGCGGCGCGCATCGTCAAGGACGTGCCGCGCATCGAATCCAAATTCTACGCCGCGACGCAGGTGATGGACGAGGCGCGGCACGTGGAGGCCTACCGGCGCCTGCTGTCGGAGAAGTTCAGGTTCGCCTACCCGATCTCGAAGCCGCTCAAGACGCTGCTCGAGCAGGCGCTGAACGATCCGCGCTGGGATTTCACCTACCTCGGCATGCAGGTGCTCATCGAAGGGCTCGCGCTGGTCGCCTTCCAGCGCATCCGGGATTACTCGAAGAACGCGCTGTGCGCGTCGGTGAACGCCTACGTCATGCAGGACGAGGCGCGCCACGTCGCCTTCGGGCGCCTCGCGCTGCGCGACTACTACCCGGAACTCAGCGACGCCGAGCGGCGCGAGCGCGAGGAGTTCGTCATCGAGGGTTCCTTCCACCTGCGCGACCGCTTCAATTCGCCGGAATTGTGGGAACAGCTCGGTTTTGACGTCAAGGAAACGATCGATATCCTCGAAAATGCGGAAGGCCAGGTCCGCTTCCGCAAGCGGCTGTTCAGCCGCATCGTGCCCACGGTGCGCGACATCGGCCTGTGGAGCCCCAGGGTGCAGGCGGCCTACGCCGAGCTGGGCGGCATGCAGTACGCCAGCACCAACGCGCAGGACATGCTCGACAACGACGCCAAGGTCGCCGAGGAATTCGACCGGAAGATGAAGGAAGGCTTCGGGAAATCAGGGACAGTCCACGATTTCCAGAAAAATTCAGGGTCAGACCCCGATTTCCAAAAGCCACGGAAATCAGGGTCAGACCCTAAATCCGCGCGATAGCCAGGGAAATCGTGGACTGTCCCTGATTTCGTCATGATCGATACGACCCCGCAGATCATCACTTCGCTGCTGGCGATGGGGATGGCGCTCGCCTTCATCGTCGCCGACCGCAGTTCGCCCACCAGCCGCGCGCTGGCGCTGATGCTCGCCGCCGTCGGCGTGGCGATCGGCGTCGGCTCGCTGATCGCCTACCCGCGCCATTACGCCGGGGTCATCGCCTGGTGGGACGGCCTGTTCGCGATCCCCGAAACGGCGGCGTTTTTCTTCGCCTACGAATGGGTCCTGCGCGTGCGCCGCACGGTGCCCAGCGCCGGCCTGAAGACCCGGGGGCCGGACGCGCTGCTGCGCGTGGCGCAGGGCCTGGCGGTGTTCTACTGCCTGATGGCGCTCGCGTTCCCGGTGCTGCGCGTGAAGAGCTTCATCAACGTCGGCTTCCGTGAGGTGTTCATGGCCGCCGAACCGGAATTCTGGCTGTTCGCGATGCCGCTCACGCTGTCGCTCCTGCTTGCGATTTTTTCCGGCACGCTGATGTTCCGCCGGCGACCGGATCGCGCCGAGTCGAGCCGGCTGCTCGCGTTCCTGGTCGGTGCGCCTTTCATGGCCTCCGGCATCGTGCTGCCGCCGGCCATGGCGCCGGTCGCAACCGCCATCGGGCTGCTGATCCTCCTCGTCGGCGCGGTGCAGTACCACGTGATCCAGGGCCGGCGTGCGCAGTTCCTGTCGCGCTTCCTCTCGCCGCAGGTCGCCGAGCTGGTCGGGCGGCGCGGCCTGAAGAGCGCCACCGACGAGCAGACGATCGAATTGTCCGTGGTGTGCTGCGACCTGCGCGGCTTCACCGCCTTCACCGCCGCGACCGAGTCGCGCAAGGTGATCTCCATCCTGCGCGAGTACTACGACGCGGTGGGGGCGGCGGCCGCCGAGTGCGGCGGCACCATCAAGGACCAGGCCGGCGACGGCGTGCTGACGCTGGTGGGCGCGCCGCTGCCCTTTGCGGACCACGCGCAACGCGCGCTGCTGCTGGCGAAGCGCATCCGCGAGGCGGGCATGGAAATCACCGCGCGCTGGTCGGACGCCGAACTGCGCCTGGGCGTGGGCGTGGGCGTCGCCAGCGGCTTCGTCACCGTCGGCGTGATCGGCGCCGCCTCGCGCCTCGAATACACCGCCGTCGGCCCGGCGGTGAACCTCGCCTCGCGGCTGTGCTCGGAGGCGGCGCACGGCGAAGTGCTGATCGACCCGCGCACCATCGAGCTGCTCGGCGAGGCGTCGCCGGGCCACCGGGTCACGCGCGGCGAGTCCCTGCAGCTCAAGGGATTCCAGCAGCCGGTGCAGAGCTACATGCTGGTTGCGGCCTGAAACGTGAATAATTGACAGCCCCGCAGTGACGGGCGTCGCTGCGCCGGCGGCCAGGACGGCCTAGATTGCCCCCGATAGCTGTTGCGGACGGGAGGCGACCATGAACTTCAGAGACCTGTTGGCAGTGCTGGCGATGATCGGCCCAGCGGTGCTGCTCGTCGCTGCCGTCGCTTTCGGGAGGGTTCTCTCCCCCGACGCGCCGTCGGCGCCGCCGCAAACCCAGGCACAGAAGGCCGCGCAGCCGCCATACCCGGCAACGCAGAAGCAGATGCGCAATCCCTGGGAAAAGCCGCCCTACGCCAAGACCGCGAAAGTCAGCGCGAAGTGATTCAGGGTTCGAGAAGCTCGTCCACCGAATAGCGCCTGGGGATCAGTCCCTGGCGGTAGACGTAGTCGATCGCCACCTCGAGATTCTTCCTGTTCTCCTCGACGCCGAAGGGACTGTTCCCGGTGTCTTCCGTCGCGAGCCTCTTGCTTTCCGAAAGCAGGCGAAAAACCTCCTTCGAGACATCGCCCACCAGTTCCTTGCGGATCGCGACCATGTGGTTGATCTGCAGCGGCGCCTTGCGCCGGCGCCAGTCGGCGATCGCGGCCTGCGGATCGGGAATCACCGGCACCAGCCGGGGATCCTGCGGGACGGGATCGGAAAGGACGGCGGCGTCCACTTCGCCATCGAGCAGCATGCCGAGCGCGGTCTTGCCGGCGGGCGCGCGCTGCGCATTCGGCGGTTCCACGAACTCGGCGACGTGGGCCTCCTCGAACGTGATCCAGGTGATCTTTGACAGATCGACGCCGTGGTCGTCGGCCAGGATGCCGCGCAGCCAGCCGACCGTGGTCACGGAGCTGGATCGGATGGCGACTTTTCTCCCTTCGAGCTCCCTGGGCCTCAGTCCCTTTGTATTCACCAGGAAAGGGTGCTGGAACCTGCCGAACATCACCGCCGGCAGCAGGACATAGGGCTTGCCGCAGGCCTTGGCCACCAGGAAGGTCACGATGGCGATTTCGGCGACGTCGAACTCCAGGTCCCGTACCACGCGCTTGAAACCGAGATGCGGCGGGGTCACGTCGGCGTAATCCAGCTCGACGAGACTGGAGGCGACCTGGCCCGATTTGAGGGCTTTGGTCACGGGATAGTCGCCCAGAAGTGTCTTTAATCGCATAAACCCTGTAGAATCCCGCCTCTTTTTGCCCAAAGAATCAAGACCATGCCACGCGCTTTACGGAATGTCGCCATTATCGCCCACGTCGACCACGGCAAGACCACGCTGGTCGACAAGCTGCTCGGCCAGGCCGGGACCTTCGCCGCCCACGAGCACATCCAGGAGCGGGTGATGGATTCCAACGACCTGGAGCGCGAGCGCGGCATCACGATCCTCGCCAAGAACTGCGCGGTGCGCTACGAAGGCACGCACATCAACATCGTCGACACGCCCGGCCATGCCGACTTCGGCGGCGAGGTGGAGCGCGTGCTCTCCATGGTGGACGGCGTGCTGCTGCTGGTGGACGCGGTCGAGGGACCGATGCCCCAGACGCGCTTCGTCACGCGCAAGGCGCTCGCCCTGGGCCTCAAGCCCATCGTGGTGGTCAACAAGGTGGACCGTCCCGGCGCGCGCGCGCAGTGGGTGGTGAACCAGACCTTCGATCTCTTCGACAAGCTGGGCGCTACCGAGGAGCAGCTGGATTTCCCGGTGGTCTACGCCTCGGCGCTGGAAGGCTGGGCGACGAGGAAGCCCGATGAAAAGGGCGCGAATCTCAAGCCTCTGTTCGAGGCGATCCTCGAATTCGTGCCGATGCGCGACGAGAACCCTGACGAGCCGCTGCAGCTGCAGATCTGCTCGCTCGACTACAACAGCTACGTCGGCAAGATCGGCATCGGCCGCATCCGCCGCGGCAGAATCAGGCCGGCCCAGGACGTGATCGTGATGAACGGGCCGGATTCGACGCCCATCAAGGCGAAAATCAACCAGGTCCTGATGTTCGAGGGCCTGCAGCGCATGCAGGTCGACTCCGCCGAGGCGGGCGACATCGTGCTGATCAACGGCATCGACGAGGTCGGCGTGGGCAGCACGATCTGCCCGCCGGATGCGCCGGACGCGCTGCCGCTATTGAAGGTGGACGAGCCGACCCTGACGATGAATTTCCTCGTCAACGCCTCGCCGCTGGCCGGGCGCGAGGGGAAATACCTCACCAGCCGCCAGATCCGCGAGCGCCTGGAGCGCGAGACCAAGAGCAACGTGGCGATGCGCGTCGAGTATCCCGACGACACCGACACCTTCATCGTGCACGGCCGCGGCGAACTGCACCTGACGATCCTGCTGGAGAACATGCGCCGCGAGGGCTACGAAATCGCGGTGTCGCGCCCGCGCGTCATCTACAAGGTCGTCGACGGCGTGAAGCACGAGCCCTTCGAGGTGCTCACCGTGGACGTCGAGGATTCCAACCAGGGCGGCGTGATGGAGGAACTCGGCCGGCGCCGCGGCGAGCTGCTCGACATGCAGCCCGACGGCAAGGGGCGCGTGCGCCTCGACTACCGCATCCCGGCGCGCGGCCTCATCGGCTTCCAGGGCGAATTCATGACGCTCACGCGCGGCACCGGCATCATGAGCCACGTGTTCGACGAATACGCGCCCGCCAAGGCCGAGCAGATGGCCGAGCGGCGCAACGGCGTGCTGATCTCGCAGGACGACGGCGCCATCGTCGCCTACGCCATCTGGAAGCTGCAGGAGCGCGGCCGCATGTTCGTCAGCCCCGGCGAGCCGGTGTACGAGGGCATGATCGTCGGCATCCACAGCCGCGACAACGACCTCGTCGTCAACCCGATCCGCACCAAGCAGCTCACCAACATCCGCGCCTCGGGCAAGGACGAGGCCATCGACCTCGTGCCGCCGATCGGCCTGACGCTGGAGTACGCGGTGGAATTCATCGCCGACGACGAGCTGGTGGAAATCACGCCGAAATCCATCCGGCTGCGCAAGCGCTTCCTGAAGGAACACGAGCGCAAGCGCGCGGACCGGGCGGCTGCCTAATTAGCCGTCGTCCCCGCGAAAGCGGGGACCCAGGTTTTCAGGTCACGACCTTCCGGTACGAGCGCTTCGAGCGCAGGCGGCCGCCTTCGAAGAGCACGATGTCGACGGCCTGGAAGTTCAGCTTCGCGCCGGTTTCGCGGTTGTTGCCGGTCACCAGGAGTTCCATCGCCAGGTGGTCCGGGCCTTCGTGCACGTCGACGACCCGGTAGTGGATGTCCGGCACCGCGGCGAACAGTTTTTCGAGGGCGTTCCCGAGTTGCGGCTTGCCGCGGTAGACGATCCCGTTCGGGTCGGGGCCGGCGGTGAACTGCCATTCGAAATCCTCCGGCAGCGAGGCGAGCACGGCGGCGACGTCGTGCGCGTTCCAGGGCGCGAGGAACCTGGCGGTGTATTCCAAGGCGCTCAGTTCGTCTTTCATTCCGCTATGTGCCGCAGTGTCGCGGCGGTAATCGAGGTCTTCAAACATTGTATGTGGCGCAGGCGGACGCCCCTGGCGCGGCTCCCGGTGAATTTACTTTCCCGGCTCGATTCTGCTCGCGGGAAATCTATTTGCGGCGTGAATATTCACACCGCCTGCGAGGTTATTTATCAATTCGTACTGGGGCGACGGAGCCAATTGCTCTTGAGTAACTCGCGCGCCGCGCGCAGGCCGCTGCGCAGGGCGCCATTGACGGTGCCGGCTTCCGCGGTGTCCGTGGCTTCGCCGGCGAAGAACAGCGTTCCATCGAGCGGCCGGGCGAGTTCCTCGCGCGCGCCTTCGCCGCCGACGAGCACGTAGCTGTAGCCGCCGCGCGAATAGGGATCCCGGCGCCAGTCCTGCACGATCGCGTCCGCGAGCCGCGCGTCAGGGAAGAATTTCTGCACGCAGCCGAGCGCTTCCTCGATGAGCCTGCGGGCCGACAGGCCGCTGAGCCTGGCCGCCTTGGGGCCGCCGGCCCACGCGGTCAGGAGCGGAGCGCGCATGGGAAGAGGCGTCCAGAAGGTGGGGAAGGGCGCGTCCGGGCGGTTGAAGAAGGACACGCCCGGCGCGCGCTTCTCCCAGACCGCCTCGTGAAAGCGCATCGCCACCCGGATCACCGGTCCCGAGGCGAGCTTCGACAGGGCTTCACGCTTCCGGGTCAGGGAAGGCGAAAATCGCACGGCTCCTGCCTGCAGGACGCCCAGAGGAAGCGTAATGATGGCTTGCCTGGCTCTGATTTTGAAGGCATTTCCAAGAAAAGAGCCTTCGAGCTCCACTGCGCCGCGCTGCCAGCGCACTTCGCGCACGACTGTGTCCAGCTGTAGTCTTGCCTTTGTTGAAATCAATCTGACGGCAACCCAGTCCATCAGCGCACCGTAGCCGCCCTGGGGCCGCGGCTGCGACATGCCGAGTTCGCCGCCTTCGCCCCATTCCTCGATGATCGAGCGCGCGCTCACGCGCGCGGGATCGGCGGCGTCGAAGCCCTGGACCATCATGCGCGCGAAGGCCTTCGTCTTCTCCGGCAGGCGCCGCCCCGCGAGGAAGCGGTCGAAGGAAATGTCCTTGCCGAGCGCGGCCCCGCGCACGGCGCGCTGCGCTTCCTTGAACGAATTGATTGGCCGCAGCCGGCCACGGTCGAGCCGCCGCTGCACGCGGACGGCCGTGATGGCGGGAATGCGGGCTCGCCTGAGCAGGGCATGGGTCGCATTCGCCTCGCCGTGCAGGAACTCGGCGCCAAGCTCCACCGGGATGTCGAGGCCCGCCATGCGGCGCGTCCAGCAGCGCCCGCCGATGCGCGAACGCGCTTCCAGCACCAGCACCGATTTGCCCGCCCGCGTCAGCGCGTCCGCCGCCGCCAGGCCCGCCGCGCCGGCACCAATGATGACGACGTCTTCCAAAACTCAAGTGCCCGTAACGATCTTGCTGATGCCGCCCCAGGTCTCGCACTCGCTCGCGCCGCGGGCGCGATTGTCTCGGATCAGCTTCTCCGCGCGTTCGATGACCGGCTGCGCGCTTTTCTTGTCCTTCTCGGGCATCGGCGCCGATTTCATCTGCTGCAGCATGCCGTCGACCATCTGGCGGCATTGCGCCTCGGTCGGTTGCTTGCCCTGCGCCAGGGCTGGTCCCGGCAACAACAGGAATGCGATCGCAATTGTTCTGAAGTTCATGTCGTTCCTAGTGCGTTGGGGGCGGCAAGGGCGTCCAGCCGGTGAGCTTGGCGACTTCCCCCTTGACGTAATTCAGCATCGCCGTGCGCTCGTTGATCAGCATGATCATCTGGAAGCCCTGGTCGATGTAGCGCTGGGTGTACCTGGCGCTGGTGGTGTGCATCGCGGCCGCCACCTTGTGCTTGCGGCAGGTCTCGAGGACCTTGTTCACGGTGGCGACGTGCTTCGGGTCGTCGTTGTCCATCACCGGCGGCAGCCCGAGCGAGAGCGCGAGGTCGGTGGGGCCGATGTACACCGCGTCGAGGCCCGGGGTGGAGACGATTTCATCCATCCTGGCGATGCCTTCCGCGGTCTCGATCATCGCGATGCAGAGCATCTCCCGGTCCGCGTTCTTCTGGTAGTCGGCGCCGCCGTAGTAGAGCGCCCGGTTCGGCCCGTTGCTGCGGATGCCGGCGGGCGGGTAGCGGCAGGCGGACACGGCGCGCTCGGCTTCGGCGCGGTTGCTCACCATCGGCACGATCACCCCGTAGGCGCCGGCATCCAGCACCTTCATGATGATCGACGGCTCGTTCCACGGCACGCGCACGAACGGCGTCACGGCGGTGGTCGAGATCGCGGTCAGCATCGGCACGGCGTCGGAGTAGTCGATGCAGCCGTGCTGCATGTCGATGCAAAGCCAGTCGAGACCCGTATGGGACATGACCTCGGCGGAAAAACCGCTCGGGATCGACAGGAAGCCGCCCACGGCCGGCTTGCCTTCGCGCCAGAGCTGTTTCACACGGTTGATGCGCATGCCTTTTCCCCTCTTTGGTTTTTGTTTCAGTCTATAGAATAGGCGATGGAGGCGGGGGCCGGAATGCGGAACTTCCTTTTGTTCGTGGCGGCTCGCCCGCAGATCTCGCGAAGTTCATCCAGTCCGAGATCGCGCGCTACGCGGGCATCGTCAAGGCGCCCGGGGCCAAGGTGGAGTAATGGTGGTCTGACCCTGATTATTGCGGGATGTCCGGTTCGACGAGGTTGGCGAGTTGATCGAGGGAGTCCTGCCAGCCGAGGTGGCACATCTCGACGGGGATGACGTCCGGTATGCCTTCCTGGACGACATTCAGTTCGGTGCCGCAGATCACCTCCTTCAGGTTCACCGTGACCTCGATGACGCCCGGAAGGTTCGGGTCGTCGAACTTGTCCGTGTAGTGGAGCCGTTCGTTCGGCACGAGCTCCAGGTATTCGCCGCCGAAGGACATGCTCTTCATGGTGGTGAAATTCGTGAAGGACATCTTGAAAGTCCCGCCGACCTTCGCGTCCATGTGCTGCACGGTGCAGGTGAATCCACGCGGCGAAATCCACTTGCTCATCGCGGCCGGGTCGAGGAACGCGCGATAGACTTTCTCGGGCTTGGCTTTCAGGACGCGGTGCAGGCGGACGGTGCCGGGCATGGTATTTCGCTCCTATTGTCGTGGGGCAGATTAATATTCAAACATGAACATACTCGTTCTTCCCGGCGACGGCATCGGCAAGGAAGTCACCGCGCAGGCCCTGCGCGTCCTCAAGGCGGTCGCCGGCAGCGGCGCGCAGTTCACCGAAGCGCCGATCGGCGGCGAGGGCGTCAAGGCCGCGGGCGTGCCGCTGCCGCCCGAGACCTTCGAGCTGGCGAAGCAGGCCGACGCGATCCTGTTCGGCGCCGCCGGGCTGCCCGGCGACGAGCTCGGCCCGCGCCACCTGCGCCCAGGCTCGGCGCTGCTCAAGCTCAGGCGCGAGCTTAAGCTGTTCGCCAATTTCCGCCCGGCGATCCTCTACCCGGAACTGGCGGGCGCCTCCTCGCTCAAGCCCGAGCTGGTCGAGGGCCTCGATCTCATCGTGCTGCGCGAGCTGAACGGCGACATCTACTACGGCGAACCGCGCGGCATCAGCACCGGCGCCGGCGGCGTGCGCGAGGGCGTCAACACCATGCGCTACACGGAGCCCGAGATCGAGCGCATTGCCCATGTCGGATTCAAGGCGGCGCGCGGCCGCCGCAGGCAACTCTGCTCCGTGGACAAGGCCAACGTGCTCGAAACCATGGTGCTGTGGCGCGAGACGGTGGCGCGCGTGGGCAGGGAATACCCGGACGTCGAGTTGCGCCACCTGTTCGTGGACGCCGCGTCCATGGAGCTGGTGCGCGCACCCAAGCAGTTCGACCTGATCCTCGCACCCAACATGTTCGGCGACATCCTTTCGGACGCGGCGGCCATGCTCACGGGGTCCATAGGGATGCTCCCTTCCGCCTCCATTGGAGAAGGCAACAAGGGGCTGTATGAACCCGTTCATGGATCCGCCCCGGATATCGCCGGGAAAGACATCGCCAACCCCCTCGCAGCGATACTTTCCGCGGCAATGCTGCTGCGCCACAGTTTCGGCCGGACCGAGGATGCGGCGCGCATCGAGGCCGCGGTGCGGGAGGTGCTCGCCAAGGGCTTCCGCACCCAGGACATCCTGCAGCCGGGAGCCACCAAAGTCGGCACCACGGCCATGGGCGACGCGGTTCTGACAGCCCTCGGGCAGTCCTGACAGAGCCCTGACATAATCCGGAAATGCCGGAGACCACCGACCTCAAGCGCATCGGCCGCTACGACATCGACCGCGTCCTCGGCGAGGGCGCGATGGGCGTCGTCTATGAAGGCAACGACGGCCGGCTGCACCGCAAGGTCGCGATCAAGACGATCCTGAAGAGCGCTCTCGACTCGGACTCCGCCAAGGAGTATTCGATGCGCTTCGCGCGCGAGGCGCAGGCGGTGGCGCGCCTGAACCACCCCAACATCGTCCAGGTGTTCGACTTCGCCGAGGAGGGCGACGTCGCCTACATCGTGATGGAGATGGTGCGCGGCAGGGAGCTCAAGACCTTCTTCGACGCCAAGGAGCGCTTCGAGGTGAAGGAGGTGGTGCACATCATGGGCGAGCTGTGCGAGGCGCTGCACTTCGCGCACAACGCCAACATCATCCACCGCGACATCAAGCCCGCGAACGTGATGATCGATTCGCAGGGCCGGGTCAAGCTCACCGACTTCGGCGTGGCGCGCGTCACGGATCCGGACCGTACCCAGACGGACAAGACCCAGGCGGGCGCCATCGTCGGCACGCCGGCCTACATGTCGCCCGAGCAGATCCAGGGCCTGCCCATCGACCGGCGCACGGACATATTTTCCGCCGGAGTGATCCTGTACGAGTTTCTCTCGGGCAACAAGCCGTTCATCGGCTCGGGCGCCTGGGCGATCGCGAAGAAGATCCTCGCCGAGGAGCCGCCGCCGCCGTCGGCGCTCAATCCCCTGGTGCCCGCGCTGTTCGACGCAGTGGTCGCCAAGGCGCTGGCGAAGAACGCCGATGCGCGCTACCAGACCGCGCGCGAGCTCGGCTTCGCGCTCAAGCGCGCCTTCGACGGCCTGCCGCCGGTCGAGGAGGTGGAAAAGACCGTCGTGCTGAAGGGTGGGCTGGCCAGTATCGCCGCCGCGGCGGGCGAGGGCGAGGCGACGGTGCTCAAGACCCTCTCCGCGGTGCCCGCGCCCGCCACCAAGGAGACCGAGCTGGAGTTCTGGCGCTCGATCAAGGACGGCAGCGATCCGGACGACTTCGACCTCTACGTGCAGCAGTATCCGAGCGGCATCTACGTCGCGCTTGCCAGGCGGCGCAGCGCCAAGCTGCGGGGCCTCGCCACCGAGGACAACGAAGCCAAGGCGAAGCAGGCGCAGGAGCAGGAGAAGCGCGAAATCGAGGAAGCGGCGAGCCGCGAGGCCGAGGCGCGGGCGGCGCTGGCCGCGGAGAAGGCGGAGATGGAAGCGGCGCTCGCCAAGCGCGAGGCCGAGTTCCTGGAGCGCGAGGAGGCGCTGAAGAAGCGCGAGGCCGAGGCGCCGAAGAAGTCCGCGGTCGTCCCCGTGCTCGTCACGCTGACCGCGATCCTGATCGGCATCGGCGCCTGGCAGGCGCTCAAGCCGCCCGACCAGTCGGCCGAGCGCGTGGCGGAGCTGACCAGGCTGCTGGAGGAGTCCAAGCGGCGCGAGGCGGATCTGGTGCAGTCCCGGCAGCGCGAAGCCGAATTGCTGAAGGAGCTGCAGGTCGCGCGGCAACGTGAGGCGGAGGCCCTGAAGTCGGGCGACGTGGCCAAGCAGCGTGAACTCGCCGAAGCGACGCGGCAGCGCGAAGCGGCGGCGAAACAGCAGGCCGAACTCACGCGGCAGCGCGAGGCCGAAGCAAAGGCCGCGGACCAGCGCCGCGCCGAACTCGCGCGGCTGTCTGATTCAGGACGGAAGACCGAACCCGCGCCGAAGGTCGAGTTCAAAAAGGCCCCGGAGCCCGCCAAGGCCGTGGAGCCGGCGAAGCCGAGCGAGCCGGTCAAACTGGCGGCCGTCACACCGGCGCCAGCGCCAACGCCGGCGCCATCGGGCGTGCCCGACGCGGCGCCGGTGTCCATCGAGGCCATGCTGCAGCAGGCCATCGCGCTCGAACGGGACGGCAAGACGGCCGAAGCGGGCCGCCTGTTTCGCCGCGTGACGCGCGAAGGCAGGGGCGAGGCGGCGGGGCAGGCCGCCAAGCGCTATGGCGACATGCTGCAAAAGGGCGTGCCGGGCGTGCCGCGCGATTACGGCGAGGCGCTCAGGTACTACGAGATCGCGCGCCTGAACGGCGTCGAAATCGCGCCGCCGAAGCCTCGTTGACCTGCGCTGCCCGGGCTACGGGAAGTAGTACCGCAGGAGCAGTCCGAGCAGCCCGAGCAGGCTCGCAATCGAAAATCCGAACGTCAGCGCGAAGAGGGGAACCGATCCCGTGTTGAACAGGAGCGGCCGGATCTCCCCGGCCGTCGCCTCATAGCGGCCGTACACGTCGAGAAACTCGTGGTTGAACTTCGTCTCCACCAGCACTTTGCCCGCGTCCCCCTGCAGGACCGTGTATTTCGTGGACATTCCCGCCGCCGGATTGTCGACCCGGCCGCTGCCCGGAGGCAGCAGGAAGCTGAAGTCCGGGTAGATTGCCTTGAAGCTGTCGAGGTCGCCATACCTGACCTGGTGCGCCACCGTCTTGCCTCCGGTCTTTGGATCCGCGGCCATCGCCACCACCACCATGCGCCGATCCGCGCCCTGGCGTGCGCCGGCTGCCAGATAGAGCTCATCGTTCAGCAGCAGGCCGGCGGCCGTGCCGAGCGCGCAGGCCGCAAGAAAAAACAGCTTTGAAGTCAGGGCCGCGGCAAGTAAGTGGAGCCAGGAAGTTCTTCGGAGCGCGTTGGCGTTGTAACGCAGGACCGGTATCGCCTCGACAGTCCGGATCTGATCCTTGGGGGCTATCCGCCTGCTGTCGTTGCCGCACCGGATGCACCGCGACTCATCCTGCGGCATCAGGTTAAGGCACTTGGGGCAGCGCTTCACGGGCCCGCCGGCGCGTCAGAGCGGAGTCAAGGGGGGAGCTGCGTCGCCAGGCAGCGGCATGCCTGCGGTATTGAGCACCATCGCCATCGCCGAGTAGTAGCCGTTCAGCAGCAGCAGGTCAAGCACTCCGTCCAGTCCGAAGCGCTCGCGCAGCGCGGCGAAGGTGCCGTCGTCCAGGCGCCCGCCCTGGTGCGCCTGCCGGCAGGCGGAGTAGACGAGCGCCTCGTCCGGCGCCATGCCCGCGGGTTCCCGGCCGGCGGCGATGGCGTCGAGGATGCGCGGCTCCAGGCCCGCCTTGCGCGCGAGCTTCTCGTGCATGTACCACTCGTGCTGGCAGGTCCACCGGCGCGCGGTGTAGAGCACCGCAAGTTCGAGCAGCGGCAGCGGCAGCTTGTTCTTCCAGCGCAGGTGCTCGCCCAGCGCCTGCATGCGCCGCGCCAGCTCCGCGTTGTGGATCAGCGCGATGAACGGCCCGCGCACTTCGCCGCGCGGGCCCGCGGTGATCTCGGCGGCCACTTCGCGCTGCGCCGGACTCATGGCTTCCGGGGTCAGCCTCGGAAAGCGTGGGTTCATGACAGCTTTGCGGAAAATTCTTCAGGGTCGAATCCCACCAGCAGCTTCGCGCCGGCTTCAACGATCGGCCGCTTGATCGCGCTGGTGTTCTTTTCCAGCAGGGCGAGGGCGCGCGCTTCGGTGAGGTTGGCGCGCTCGGCCTCCGGGATCTTGCGCCAGGTGGGGCCGCGCGTGTTGGCGAGCTTTTCCCAGCCCGCGCGCCCGGCCCACTCCTTCAGCTTGCCGGCGGGCACGCCCGCCTTCTTGTAGTCGTGGAACTCGTAGGCGAGCTTGTGCCCATCCAGCCACGCGAAGGCCTTCTTCATGGTGTCGCAGTTCTTGATGCCATAAATCTTTGGCTTCAAACCCACACCTGCAGCACATAGTCGTACGCGGCCTGCGCGTTGGTCATGTCGACACGCTGGAGCTGTATTGCATAGCCCTTTTTTGTCTTCTTGAGCTTGTGAAGATAACTCCCTGCGAAGTGACGCACGTCGTCGCGCCTGAGTTCCATCATGTGAAAGCGTGAGCGGACTTCGACGTCGCCGTTCTTGGAAGTCTTGAGAATGGAAACATTCGAAATGACATGATTCGTTTCCCACAGCGGCCGCTGCGACCAGGCGTCCGGGTGCAGCACGCGCAGCATGCGCACCGTCATGAGGTTTCGGTCCTCGGCGAAGATGGAGGGCTGGCCGTCCCAGGTCCCGTAGCTCGCGTCGGGCGGCATCCAGTAGATGCCGTCGGGGGTGAAGAGGTCGATCCATTTCTGCCACTGCTTGGTGTCCAGATATTCGGACTGCTGGTAAAGAAACTGCTCGACGTCGTGTTGAGCTTTCATGGTGTCCGGGTCTCTGCCTTCATGTACTTCGCCCAGGCTTTCATCTGATTCCTCATCGGCGCTTCCGAGGTGCCCATGTTCGGGCCCGAGGAAACGACGCCTTTCTCCTCGATGTCGCGGCCGTGGTGGCGCGCGAAGCTCACCCAGTCGCCGCCATCCGAAGATAGACCGACGTGGCATTTCCAGAAATTCTCCAGGTCGTCGGCGTTGATCAGCGTGGCGGGCGAATTCACCAGGTTGTAGTAGGCGAGCGAGCGCCGGTAGATGGCTTCGGGCGCGCCCTTGAGGCGGAAGTGCCAGATTTCGGTCAGGGTGCGGTCCACGCCCAGCGGACGCACCGCGCGCAGCTGCTGCAGCGGCGATTGCACCGACAGGCCCGGATAGACCAGCACGTGGTGGATGTTGACCCCGACGATCTCCTCGAAGCGCTTCTGGCCGTAGGCCTTGATCATGACCTTGTCGTAGGCCTTGGTGTCGGGGTCCTGCGGCCGCAGGCCCATGTAGCCGGTGAGGATGCAGTGGCCGTAGGGGTAGTTGATGGTCTGGAAGTTGTCCCACTTGTCGATGGTCACGGTCGCGAACGCCGACAGCATGTGGTACGAGAGCGGCGCCTCGCCGCTCTTGGTCTTCTTGGCGAGGATCTTCTCCACCTCGTGCGCGGCGCGGCCGGTGGACTGGTGCGTGACCGAGGGATGCAGCGCGTCGATCTGGTTCTCCATGAACAGCTTCCAGTTGGAGTGCTGGATGACGCGGAAGCAGTTCGGCACCACCTCGACCTCGCCCCCGGGCGCGCGGTCGCACATGTCGTCGAAGGCCACGATGCTCTGGCCGAGGAATTCCTTCAAGGTCGGTCCGTCCTTGGACAGGCTTGCGAAGACGAAGCCGCGATAGGCCTCCACGCGCGCAGCTTTTTTCATGTTGCAGTCGGGGTTGTCGCGCCCCCATCGCGTGTCCTTGTATCCGGACTCCATCATGGGGATATTCTTCAATTTCCCGTCGTGCTGGAAGGTCCAGGCGTGGTACGAGCAGCGGAACTGGTCGCCGGTGTTGCCCTTGCGGTCGCCGACGATCATGTTGCCCCGGTGCGGGCAGCGGTTGTAGAGCACGTTCACTTTCCTGTCCTTGCCTCGCACCATGATCATCGGCTGGCGGCCGATCTGCACCTGGCAGTAGTCGCCGGTCTTCGGCACCTGCGATTCGTGGCCGCAGTAGATCCACACGGTTTCGTGGATGCGCTCCATTTCGCGCTCGAAGATCTGCTGGTCGGTATAGACCTCCTTGCGCACCCGGTCGGGCTCGACAAGCCTGGAAAGGTCGGGGCTGCGTTCACTGAGCATCTGGTGTCCCTTTCACGCGCGAATTCGGAGAGCGGGCTATTATCCGTGAATGCGTCTGATCGTCGCAATTACCGGTTCGAGCGGCGCCATCTACGGCGTCCGCCTGCTCGAGGCCCTGCGCGCCACGCCGAAGATCGAGGTGCACCTCGTCGTCAGCAGGACCGGCCGGGTCACGATCGCGCTCGAAACCGGCCGCAAGGTCCGGGACGTCGAGAAGCTCGCGCATCACGTGCACGGCGACCAGGATCTCGCCGCGAGCATCGCCAGCGGTTCGTTCAGGACCGCCGGCATGGTCGTCGCGCCCTGCTCGATGAAGACGCTGTCCGGCATCGTGCATTCCTATGCCGACAATCTCGTGGTGCGCGCGGCGGACGTGGTGCTGAAGGAGCGCCGCCGGCTGGTGCTGATGCCGCGGGAGTCCCCGCTGCACGCCGGCCACTGCCGGCTGCTGCTGCAGGCCGCCGAACTGGGCGCGATCATCGCGCCGCCGATGCCGGCCTTCTATAATGCGCCGCGCACGCTGGAGGACGCGGTCGACCACAGCGTGGGCCGGGTGCTGGACCTGTTCGACATCGACAGCGGCCTGGTCAGGCGCTGGAAAGGTGCAAAAAAGCGTCGTAACGGCTGACGGCGCGCGCGAACGCATCGAACACAGGGTAGATTGCCGTCGGGGGACGACAATATGGCGTTGAAGTGGCTGGGCGGGGGGAAACCGGATCATCCGTTGGCGGACGACAAGACGGCCAAGGACGTGCTGTCGGCGCTGTCGCCGAACGATCCCGCCAAGGCGCTCCAGGACATCCGCGAGTTCATCGAGACGGTCGTCGCCACCGAGGGCTTCAAGCCGGAGCGCCGCGGCGAGGTGATGCTGCTGCTGGACGACACGGCGCAGGCGCACCTGAAGAAGCTGGCGCGCGATTACCTGTCGAATCCGCGCCTGCCGAAGTTCCAGGAAACGCGCATGTGGGGCGACCTGTTCGGCCTGTGGAAGGACCTCGCCGCCGGCTATGCCACCTGCATCGCCCAGTACACGGCGGAATCCGGCAGCATCGGCAAGCTGAAGGCGCAACTGCCCCTGTTCTGCCTGCGCGCGGTGCGCGCCGTCGCGGCCCAGCTCAAGTGGCACTACATGCACTACGAGCAGGGCGATGCCGCCGTGTGGCAGGCGCTGGGCAAGGTCTACCGCTTCGCCGAAGACCGCAAGGTGCAGCGCGAATCGGTCCTGATCTATGCCGGCGTGCCAGTGAGCTCGAGCGCCGAGCGCGAATTCATGAAGACGCTGATGCTGGCGGCGTCGTCGCCCGACTGCCTGATGCCCCTGGACATCGAGCTCGCGGAGCGGGTCGTGGCGCATTTCAGCGCCTCGTTCCTGATCAGCAACGTGCACCAGCCGCAGGCGACCTACAACTGGGTCGACCTCGCCAGCGGCGTGCCGCCCAAGCGGCTGACGCAGACGCCGCCGGCCTCGCCGTCATTGCGCTTTTTCGCCGCGGGCGCGGCCATCGGGCAGCTCGACAACGTGATCCGCATCGTCGAAAGCGGCGCGGTGCCGGCCGACCTCAACCTGGGCGGCACCTACGAACCGGTCAAGGTGCTCGGCGTGCTGAAGCACCTGAAGATGTACTGGGCGGCGACGCCGCCGGTGCGCAAGAACGACCGCTACGCGGTGAAGCACCGCCTCACCGTGGTCAACAGCTTCGCCGGCATCCTCGCCCGGTTGAAGGAGGGCGGCGAGGCGGCCAACGCCGCCGCCGAGAGCTGGGTCACGGAAAACATCAGCGCGGGCGGCATCGGCGCGGTGCTGGAGAAGTCGCAGGGCGACTGGGTGCGCATCGGCAAGCTGGTGGGCCTGAGCGTCGAGGGCGGCAGCGGCGCCTGTTCGGTGGGAGTGGTGCGGCGCTGCAGCCGCCTGTCGCCGCAGCAATCGAGCATCGGCATCCGCACCTTCGCCAAGGAAGCCTTCGCCGTCACGGTCGGCGGGCCCGAGGAGCGCGAGGCGCTGCTGCTGAACGACGGCCGCGCGCTGCGGGAAGAGACCATGATCTGCCAGCGCATCGGCGCGTTCGACAAGCGCGCCAGTCCGAGCATGGCCTTCGATGGCCACACCTACCTGCTGATTCCAATCGAAGTCAGCGTCACCGGCGAAGACTTCGAGGTCGCCCGCTACAAGGTGATGCAGCAATCCTGATCGCGTGACAGGAGCGTGACTGCGGTCATGTGACATTTGTCCGCTGGTATGCAACTTGCACTAGTCCTTGGTAACAACAACAAGGATGCATTGCATATGGGGAAATCCGAGACGTTTGTCGACGGCATGCTGCAAACTGATGCCGAGTGCACCGAGCCGGTGCAGCGTGCGGCAATCCTGCGGCTCGCGCACGCGACGATTGGGCTGTCAAAGGTCGCACCGCGCCTGGGCAAGCTGGCGGCGACGCGCCATGCGGAAGCGGAACGTCAGGCGGAGCGCGTGAAGGGGATCGCGCAGATGGCGCAGCAGATGTCGGCGACGCTGGAGCAGACGGTGCGCCAGCTGAGGGTTTCCAGCGGCGAGATCGGCGAGCTCAGCGACCTGATTCGCCGCATCGCAGACGAAACCCGGTTGATCGCGTTCAATACGGGCGTCGCGGCCGCGCGCGCAGGCGCCGAGGGCCGGGAGTTCACGGTACTTGCCAACGAAATCCGGACGCTCTCGGAAAATACCGCCGCCGCGACGCGCGGCGTGCTGGGCAAGGTCGAGCGCCTGCAGGAAAGCACGCTGCGCGCATCGCAGGCGGTGGGCCTCCAGGACAAACGGCACGGACAGGCGGAGAAGGCGGGCGCCACCGGACTGGCGTGGCTGCTGGAACGCATGGACGAGGCGAACGTCAGCGCCGGACAGCAGGCGACGGAGGCGCGCGAACTGAATACCCTTGGCACCAGCCTGCGCGATCTCTCGGAGCAGATGATCCGCTCGGTGGGGGCGTTTCGCCTCGACGCACATGGGCGCGTCGAGCAGTTGATAGGGAACCTGTGCGCCGATGCGGACTTGCGATCCGGCGACCCCGTGCGGCAGACGCGCGCCTTGCGCATCGCAGTGGACAGCTGCCGGTTCGTCGAACTTGCCTATGTCACCGACGAGCGCGGCTGCCAGGTCACCGAGAACATCGCGCGCAAGGGGTTTCGTGCCGCCTACGGTGCTTCGGGACTGCACAAGGACTGGTCGCAGCGGCACTGGTTCCGGGGCGCGTTGCAGACGATTGGCGTCTGCCTGTCGGAAATCTATCGCTCGGCCGCCACGGACGAATTCTGCCTCACGGCTTCCTCCTCCTTCAGCGGGGCGAACGGCGACGTCGCGGGCGTGGTCGCCCTCGACGTCAATTTCAGCGAGATCCTGGCGACCTGATCGCCGCGTCTTGGCGCGTTACTTGATGGTCTTCTTGCCCTCGGCGGAGCGGAAGAAGTCGATCATCTTCTTGGCGTCGGCGGACGGCGCGCCGATGGTCACGAAGCCGAGCGGGCGTCCGATCACGGTGCCCGGAATGATCCTGAGCTTTTCGCTGCTGTCCTTGATCACCGCCTGGCTGTAGGGCGCGATCGCGCCCGGCATGGACGCGGTCGCCTTCAGCTGGTCGAGCGCCGACGCGATGTCCATCGTATTGGGGCCGAAGCTGCCGCCGCCCAGGAGCGATTTCTCGACCACCGTGCGGACCGCCTGGCCCGCTGCCGGCGCGAGGGGCTTGATCGCGAGGTCGGGGCCCTTGAATTCCTTCCAGTTGGTCGCCTTACCGGAGAAGATCGCCTTCATCTGCTCCGGGGTGAGCGCGGGTACCGCGATGTCCGGGTGCACCGCAAACACGATGTTGTCCGAGGCGACGGCATGGTAGACCAGGTTGTCGGGGACCACGAGCGTGCGGCCGGCCTCCGCCGCGGCCTTCTTCGCGGACGCGACCGCGTCCTCGAGAGCTTCACCTGCCGCGGCCACGGGAACCTTCTTGTCGATCAGCGCCAGCATGCCCTTGCCGGTTCCGGGCGCCTGGATCTTCAATTCGATGCCGGTGGCGGCCTTGAGCGGGCCTGCGCCGGGCTCGAGGATCCGTTTTTGCACCGTCGTCGCGCCGGATACTTCCAGCGTCTGCGCCTGCGCGGTGCCGAATGACATTGCCGCGACCGCGGCCAGTACCAGATTCCCCGTCGTGCTCGCCATTGACCAGCTCCCTCGGTTTTTCTTGTCGAGGGCGGAGAATCGCACGGAAACGAATGACGTCGCGAGAGGGAATTGCCCTACACGGACAATTTTTTACAACTGTGTCCTACTTCGCCAGCGCCCTCATGGCTTTTTCCAGGCCGGCGATCGTGGTCGGGTACATGCGGCCGTTCATCATTTCCTTCACGATCTGGATCGACTGGCGGTAGGGCCAGACTTCCTCGGGCTCGGGGTTGAGCCAGACGCACTTGGAATAGACATCGGTGAAGCGCTTGACCCACACCGCGCCGGCTTCCTCGTTGAAGTACTCGACCGAGCCGCCCGGCTGCAGGATCTCGTAGGGGCTCATGGTGGCGTCGCCGACGAAGATCACCTTGTAGTCATGGCCGTACTTGTGCAGCAGGTCCCAGGTGCGCGTGCGTTCCGAGTGCCGGCGACGGTTGTCCTTCCACACGAAGTCGTAGAGGCAGTTGTGGAAGTAGAAGAATTCCAGGTGCTTGAACTCGGTCTTGGAGGCGGAGAACAGCTCCTCGGCGAGCTTGATGTGGTCGTCCATCGTGCCGCCGATGTCCATCAGCATCAGCACCTTGATCGCGTTGCGGCGCTCGGGCCGCATCTGGATGTCGAGGTAGGCCTTTTTCGCCGTGTTGGCGATGGTGTTGTCCAGATCGAATTCATCCGGCGCGCCGTCGCGGGCGAATTTCCGGAGCCTGCGCAACGCGACCTTGATGTTGCGCGTGCCCAGCTCGACGGAATCGTCGAGGTTGCGGTACTCGCGCTGGTCCCAGACCTTCACCGCGCTGCGGTTGCGGCTCTTGTCCTGGCCGATGCGGATGCCTTCCGGGTTGTAGCCGTAGGCGCCGAAGGGCGAGGTGCCGCCGGTGCCGATCCACTTCGAGCCGCCCTGGTGCCGGTTCTTCTGCTCTTCGAGCCGTGCCTTGAGCGTCTCCATGAGCTTTTCCCAGCCGCCCATCGCCGCGATCTGCTTCTTCTCTTCCTCCGTCAGCGTCAGCTCGACCTGCTTCAGCAGCCACTCGAGCGGGATCTCCGCCTCAATCCCGGGAATGGCGTCGACGCCGTCCCAGAACTCGGCGAAGGCGCGGTCGAACTTGTCGAAATTGGCCTCGTCCTTCACCAGCGCGATGCGCGACAGGTAGTAGAACTCGTTGATGTTGGGGCCGATGACGTTGCTCTGCATGGCCTCGAGCAGCGTCAGGTACTCCTTGATGGAGACCGGCAGCTTGTGGCTCTTGAGCTTGAGGAAGAAGTCGATCAGCACGGGCCCGTCCTGGCCGGATTATGTCATCATGGACGCAGGAGAAACGGTGCTGATCAATCCGACACGCCTGCTGGGGGTCGCGGCAGCGGCGCTGGCGCTGGCCGCCTGGACTGGCGCGCTCGCCCAATATCCTTCGCGCCCTGTAAAGATCGTGGTCTCCATTCCGCCCGGCGGCGCGCCCGACCTGGCGGCCCGCGTCATCGGCCAGAAGCTGTCGGAGATTGTCGGCCAGCCGGTAGTGGTCGAAAACCGGCCGGGGGCGAACGGCAACAGCGCCGCGGAGATGGTCGCCAGGTCGGCGCCCGACGGCCATACGCTGATGCTCGCGGCCGACAGCCTGATCACGATCAATCCGCACCTGTACGCGCGCATGCCGATCGATACGCTCAAGGACCTCGCGCCGGTCGCGACTCTGGTGAGCAACCAGTTTGTGCTGTCGGTGAATCCGTCGCTGCCGGTGAAGAGCTTCGCCGAATTCATCGAGTTCGCGAAAAGGAGCAACCCGCCGCTCAACTACGCCTCCGGCGGGAATGGCAGCCAGCACCAGCTGACGATGGAACTGCTCAAGGCGCGCGCCGGCATCAACCTGGTGCACGTGCCGTACCGCGGCGGCGCGCCCGCCACCACCGCGACCATGTCGGGGGAGGTGGCGGCGATGTTCGCGGGCACCTCGACCGCGCCGCAGATCAAGGCCGGAAGGCTGCGCGCGCTCGCGGTTTCGGGCGCGAAGCGTTCGGCCGCGTTCCCGGACCTGCCGGCGATCGCCGAGTTCTACCCCGGTTTCGCGAATTCCATCTGGCTCGGCCTGTTCGGGCCGGCGGGGATGCCCGACGAAGTCATGGCGAAGCTGAGGGGCGAACTGCGCAAGGTGCTGGCGATGCCGGAGGTGCGCGAGAAGCTCAACGCCGGCGGGGGGCTCGAGCCTTACAGCAGCACCCCGGAGGAGTTCGCGGCGCTGATCCGCAGCGACTACGAGCGCTTCGGCAGGCTGATCAGGGAAATCGGCATCAAGGCGGACTAGATCCTGTAGCTCGACAGGGTCTCCGGCGCGAATACTTCCTCGACCGCGAGGCGCCTGCGGCTGACGCCCTGCTCGAAGGCGTATTGCAGGTAGGCCTCCAGCGTGGCGCGATTCGCTTCGACGCCGTAGGGCCAGAAGTCGTCGCCGGCGAGCTCGCGCCAGCGCGCCGCGTGGTCGGCGACCCAGGGCAGGGGCATGTGCGAGACGCCGAGCTCGAGCGCGCGCGCGAGGCTGCGCTGCTTGGCCGCCTCGAAGGCCTTCACCAGGTTCATCGCGATCCAGCGGTTGCGCTCGTAGGCTTCGCGGCGCAGCACGACGACGTGCATGATCGGGAAGATGCGCGTCTTCCGGAACCAGGCGAGCTCGAGCCCCTGGTAGTCCTCGAACAGCCGCGTCGAATTGCCCGGGTCTCGCGCCGAGATCGCCGCGTCGATCTCGCCGCTCGCGAGCATTTCCGCGAGCGATTTGCCGCCCACCGGCGTGAGGTTCAGGCCCGGCGGCAGGGTGAGGGCGATCTTCTCCCTGCGGCCCGGCTCCTTCACGCCCGCCTGCAGCCAGTCGATCCTGCGCAGGTCGACGCCGTACTCGTGCTGCAGGAAGCCGCGCACGTAGATGCCGGCGGTCTGCGCCCATTCCGGGACGCCGACGCGCCGCCCTTCCAGGTCCTTTGGCGCGGCGATTCCGGCGCCCTTGCGCACATAGATGGCCGAATGGCGGAAGGCGCGCGACGGGAACACGGGAATCGGCACGATCGGCGGCCTGTCCTGCGCGAGCAGGCCGGCGGTCTTGCCGAACGAAAGCTCGCTCGCGTCCCATTCCCAGCTGCGGGTGAAGCGGAACGTGATCTCCTCGATCGGCAGCTCGAGCGGGACGAGATCGATGCCCGCCGGCGCGACGCGGCCGTCCAGCAGTTCCCGCACGTGGTCGTAGCCGCCGATGGCCAGCGTAACGGGAACCCGGGACATGCGGCTTACTTCGGCTGCGTCCTGCCCGCGGTGGTGTACAGGTCCGCGAGCGGCACGACGCGCCCGTGCAGCGGCAGGATCCTGTCCACGGCGAGCTGGAACCCCTCGAGATTGACGACCAGGTTCACGTTGTTCGCGTTCGCCGGCGCCGGCGGCTTGGCCCCCGGCGGGATCGGCGTGTACGCGTCGGCCTCGATGAGCAGCTTCTCCTTCGGCAGGTACACCATCATGAAGCCCGAGGCGTGGTTGCTTTCGACGATGTTCATGACACGCACCGTGCGCGTGCCGTCGGCGAGGACCAAAGTCTTCTCCATCCCCCGCAGCGACGCCTTTTTCTTCGATTGCGTGAGCAGGTCGGGCGCGATCCTGCTGTGCGTGGCGAACGCGCGCTCGAAGTACGGCCTGGCTTCCGCGCTCACGATGACTGTAGCGCCGGTGGCCGCCGCGGCGCGCAGGCCGCCGGCATGGTCGAAGTGGTGGTGCGAGTTGACCACGTAGCGGATCGGCTTGCCGGGCGCGAGCTTCTTCACCGCGTCGATGACCGGGCCGCTGCGCGCGTCGTTGAGCGGCGCCTCGACCAGGATCAGGTGGTCCTTCATCTCGATCGCGACGCTGTTGTGCGAGCCGCCGGCCACGTGCCAGACGCCGTCGGCGACCTTCTCCGTGGTGACGCGTTCCGCCCAGTTGCGCACGTTCTCGGGCAGCGCGAATTCGGCCGGCGCGTTCGGCTGCACTTCCTTGACCGTGAGGTCGAGCACCGGGAAGCCGCCCGCCGATTGCTGGATGCGTCCCGGGAACAGCACGTTGCCGTGCACGCGATAGTTCGAGTAGACGGTGACTACGGAGGCCTCGCCGAGCACCGTGTCCGGCAGGCGCGACTCGACGCGCTCCACGTGGAAATCGTCGTTCAGGAACGCGGTCGCGGCGAACTTGCCCGGCTCGGTGAAGGACACCGCGGCAAGCGACTTGCCGCCCTGCGTCCGCCAGGTCACCGTGGCGCCGTTGCGTTTTGCCGCGTCGAGCACGCCGTGCGGCGAGATCCACAACTGGTGCGCGCGGTCGACGACGAAGCGGGCGCCGGGCGCGGCGCCGGCCGGCGTCAGGTTCCAGGCATAGGAACCGCTCAGGTACTGGTCGTTCTTCTGCTGGCCGGAAAGCGGATAGCCGCCGCCGCCCTGCGTCTCGCCGCGGCCGAAGGCGATTTCCTCGCGCATCGAGCCGCTGGCGTAATTGAGCGTGCGGGTCTGGCTCTGGATGTCGATCTTGGGCCATGCGCCGCCGGCCTTCCAGGCCTGGCCAAAGGTCCAGCCGATGCCCTCGCCGGAATAGCGGATCGACTTGACGTCGCCCATCGCGGCGGATGCGCGCTTCAGGACGGCCGCGGCCGAATCCTGGGCGTGTATGGCGGCCGGCGCGAGCGCCAGCGCGGCGAGAGCGAGTTTGGCGACAAGCAGCTTGCGGGACATCGGCTTCTCCTTATTGTTGTTTGCCTGGATCAGGTATAACACCGCGAATCCGGATTAATTCCACTAAAAGTCCGCGTCTGCTTCTTTCGCCATGCGCGCGCGGTGGCGGTAGTGCTGCCAGATCGAGAACGCCAGCGACGCAACCGACAGCGCGATCAGCGCTCCGGAAATCGGGCGGGTCAGGAAGAGCCACGGATTGGAGTCGGTCATGATGGCGCGGACGAGATTGATTTCGATCTGGTCGCCGAGGATCACGCCGAGGATGAACGGCGCAAGCGGAAAGCCGCCCTTGACCATGGCGTAGCCGAGCAGGCCGAAGGCCAGCAGGACGTAGACGTTCTGCATGGTGTTGTTGAGCGCATAGGCGCCGATCACGCACAGCACCAGCACTACCGGGAACAGCGCCGCCTTCGGCACCGTGACGATACGCAGCATGTAGCGCGCGGCCAGGCCGACGATCAGCACCATCAGCGGGTGGGCGAGCAGGTAGGCGGCGAAGATGCCGTAGGCGAGCTGCGGGTTCTGCGCGATGAACAGAGGGCCCGACTGGATGCCGTGGATGGTGAGCGCGCCCAGCATCACCGCGGTCACCGCGTCGCCCGGGATGCCGAAGGCCATGATCGTCACGAGCGAGCCGCCGACGTTGGCATTGTTCGAGGATTCGGAGGCGATGATGCCCTCGGGCGCGCCGCTGCCGAAATCCTGCGGATGCCCGGAGAGTTTTTTTGCCTGGTCGTAGGCGAACATGCTTGCCGCGCTGCCGCCGATCGCCGGCAATACGCCGATCACCACGCCAATGAAGGACGACCACAGCAGCTGGAACGGGCGCGAGAGGATTTCGCCGATGACCCTGGCATGCGACACCGCGAGGCTGAGCGAGCGGTCCACCGTGCCGACCATCTTTTTCGCGCCGCCCATGCGCTCGACTTCCGACATGATCTGCGCGAAGGCGAACACGCCGATCAGCACCGGCAGGAAATCGATGCCGCCTTCGAGCATCGGGATGCCGAGCGTCAGGCGCTTCTGTCCCATCACCGGGTCGTTGCCGAGGATGGTGACGATCAGGCCGAGGCCGCCGGAGACGAGTCCCTTGGCGAGCGAGGATTCCACCAGCCCGGCGACCATCGACAGGGCCAGCACGAACAGGGAGAAGAACTCCCATGGCCCGAACTCGAGGGCGAATTTCGCCAGCGGACCGGTGGCGAGGATCAGGAAGCTGCCGCCGAGCATGCCGCCGAAGAACGATGCCCAGACGCCCAGCCAGAGGGCGCGGCCCGGTTCGCCCTTTTTCGCCATCGGATGGCCGTCGAAGGTCGTGGCAATCGCCGAAGGCGTGCCGGGGATGCCGAGCAGGACCGCGGTCACAAGGCCGCCGGCGGACCCGCCGACGTAGACCCCGGTCATCGCCGCGAGCCCCTGCAGCGGATCCAGGCCGAAGGTGAACGGCAGCACCACGATGATCGTCATGGTGATGGTGACGCCGGGCAGGGCGCCGCCGACCACGCCGGCGAGCGTTCCCAGGAACAGCGGCGCGAGGTACTTCACCTGCGCCACGTTCGCGAGCGCGGCGGCGAGCAGGTCAAGCATGGATCAGAATCCCGTCCACCTGCCGCGCGGCATCAGCACCGACAGCCAGCGCTCGAACACGAGCCAGGTGAGCGCCGACGTCGCCAGCGCCAGCAGGACGACACGGCCCCAGCCCTTCGCGCCGCGCGGCGGATCCATCAGCGCGTTGGCGCCGCCCACGAACAGCAAGGTCGCGACGCGGAAGCCCAGGCCGGGCAGCGCGACGCAGTACAGCGCGAACACGCCAAAGCTCATTGCCACCAGCGCGAAATTGGGTTCCTGCTTTGGCTTTTCCTGCGGTTTTTCCTTTCGGCCCAGTACATCGCTCACCACCAATCCCAGCGACAGCAGCGCCGTGAGCGCCAGCACGATGCGCGGATAGAACCCCGGCCCCACGGGGACCAGGGGGTTTTCCTTCAGGTCGAGGGTCAGCGCAAAGAGGACCAGGCTCGAGGCGAGTACCGCGAGCCCGGCGATGCCGTCGCGGCTCACCGCTTGAACAGGCCGAGGTCCTTCGCCAGCGTCTTGTTCAGTTCGTCGTTGCCCTTGAGCCAGTCCGCGTACTGCGCGCGTCCCATGTAACGGACATCGGTCGCCTGCAGCTTCATCGCCTGGGTGAACGCCGGCTCCTTCGCGGCAGCGGCGCAGGACGCCTCCAGCTTCGCGATCACGCCGGGCGGCGTGCCCTTGGGCACCATCACGCCCCGGTTGACGTCGTAAACCACATTGACGCCGAGTTCCTTGAGTGTCGGCACGGCCGGCATTTCGGGGCTGCGCTTGTCGGTGGCAATGGCGATGAACTTGAGCTGTCCGGCCTCGACCTTGCCCTTCTGCGTCATGTTCGAGTCGGTCAGGTCGATATGCCCGCCGAGGATCGCGTTCATGCGCGGCGCCAGGCCTTCATACGACACGTACTTGAACTTGATGCCGGCCGCCTTCTCGATCAGGGCCGGGAAGAAATGGCTCGTCGAAGCGAGCGTCGCTCCCACCGTGATCTGTCCCGGACGTGCCTTCGCATCGGCAAGCAGGCTCTTCCAGTCGGCCCAGGACGTTTTCGGGCTGGCGGTGAGCACGGACGCGGTCGAGGCGATCAGGCAGATCGGCTCGAAGTCCGTGTATTGCACGTCGGCCACGCCGGCGTAGTAGGTGGAGTGGATGTAGTCGTGCACCGCATACAGCGTATAGCCGTCAGCCGGGGAGTCCTTCACCTCCTTGGCGCCCTTGGTGCCGGAGGCGCCGCCGACATTGGCGATCACCACCGTCTGGCCCAGCTGCTTCTGCAGCAGCGGCGCGAACGGGCGGAAGATGTTGTCGGTGTCGCCGCCGGCCGCCCAGGGCACGACCAGCTTGACGGGGCGATCCGGATAGTCGGCAAATGCACTGGCCGATGCGGCGAGCACGATTCCCGCGATGACGGGTGCGATTCGATTCATGGTCCCTCCTCAGGGTTTGGCAGCGCGCCTACTATGGCAGAATCAACGTGAGGGTGGAAGTCTACTGACGGGGAAAGCGTGCGCATCGGGATCATCGGCGGCGGCGTCATCGCGCGCCTCATGCTGGAACACATCCGCAAGGGCGACCTCGGCGACGCGCAGGTAGTCGCGATCGCAGGCCGCGGCAGCCAGTCGAAGGGCATACCGCTCGCGGAGGCCTTTGGCGTGCCGTTCGTCGTCGGGCTCGATGCGCTGGCGGCGGCGCGGCCCGAGGCCGTGGTGGAAGCCGCCTCGCACGACGCAGTGCGCCAATACGCCGAACCGCTGCTCGCGCGCGGCATCTCCTTCGTCGCGCTTTCCGGCGGCGCGCTGTGCGACGACGCGTTGCGCGACCGGCTGGAGCGCGTCGCGGCGCAAAACCGGGCGCTTCTCTACGTGCCTTCCGGAGGGATCGGGGGGCTGGACACGCTGAAGGCGGTCTGCCTGGCCGGGGCCGACGAGGTCAGCATCGCCGTGACCAAGCCGCCGGCCGCGTGGAAGGGCATACCCTACGTGGAAAAGCTCGGCCTCGACATGGACCGGCTTGCCGCCGCGACCGTGCTCTTCGAGGGCAGCGCGCGCGAGGGAGTGCCGCATTTCCCGGCCAACGTGAACATCGCCGCGGTGCTCTCGATGGCCGGCATCGGGTTCGACCGCACGCGTCTGAAGGTGGTGGCCGATCCCGCGCTGAAATTCAATACGCACTTCATCGCGATCAAGGGCCGCACCGGGCGCGTCGACATCAGGTTCGAGTCGGTGGCGATGCCCGAGAACCCGAGGACTTCGATGCTGGCCTGCTACTCCGCGCTCGCCGCGATCCGCGAACTGGGCCGCAGCACGCGCTACGGGACCTGACGGCGGCCGTCAGAGCAGCTGGTCGGGCGGCACCTTGCCGATGACATGCGCCGGGTTGCCCGCCACCATGGTGCCGTCGGGCACATCATGGTTGACCACGGTCCCGGCGGCGACAAACGCGTTTTCACCCACCGTGATGCCCGGTAGCAATACGCTGCCGCCGCCGATGCGGGCGGCGCGCAGGATGCGCGGCGCGCTGCGCACGAAGGTCATGCTCGAGCGGCGGTAGCAGATGTTGCGGTCGTTCATGGTGATGACCCGCGGCCCGCAGAAGACCTCGTCGCCGATGATCACGCCGCGCGTGATGTAGCAGCCGCTTTGCAGCGACACGTGGTCGCCGATCTGCACCTCGCCTTCGATGTCCACGTAGGAACCGATGACGCAGCCGCGGCCGATGCGCGTCGCTTCGCGGATCATGACGTAGTTGCCCATCCGCGTCCCGGACCCGAACTCGACGTCGGGGAAGATCGTGCAGTACTGGCCCTGGATCGCGGTTTGCATGGCGGTTCCTCGCTCTGTCAGGTCGTCGCGGCGGCCGGCGCCGCGCTCAGCGTCAGGTCGATCAGGCCCACGCCCATTTCCCTCGCGTCGTGGGACATGCCCACGGACTGCGGGGAGAGCAGGCGGTTGCAGCGGACTTCGAACCACAGGTTGCCGCTTGCCGGCACCAGGCCCCGGGGCACGGCGAAAGTCCGCACGCTGCGGGCGGGTTCCTGCGCGGAAAATTCGGTGCGCAGCAGGCTCCTGCCATCGGCCAGGATCTCGACGCCCAGCGGGTTGCTGCCGTCGGCCGGGAAGATCGCCGCGACGGTGAGGACCGCGGTGAGCGCCGCCTTGGGCGGATTCTCGATCCAGACGCGGAACATCGCCGACTTTTCCGCCGTCCATAGCGCGGTGGAATCGGGTTCCCAGAATCCCCGGTCGGGCGCGTACCAGTTGGTATTGCCGCGCTGGCCAAAAGGCTGTTTGACGCCCAGCCGCAGCGGCTCGATCCCTTTCGCCAGCCGGTTGAGCTCGCCCAGCAACGCCTGGCGCTCGGCCATCCATGGCCACTCGTCGCGCCGCCGCAGGTCCGGCATCCAGGCCTGGAGGTGCCTTGCCAGCGCCACCTGCGCCGCGGCGCCGTCCACGGGTTGCGCGCGCGATTCCTCGATGACCTTGCGGTAGCGCTCGACCCAGCGTCCGGCCGCGTCGCGCCATCCGCCCTCGGCCCGCAGCATCGCGCAGACCCGCGCCGCGTCCTGCGCATCGTAGCGATCGAGGGCTGCGAGGACCGTCTCGACCGTCACGGCGGCGGTCAGGCTGCGCAGGCCGAAATTGAGTGGTCGCCATGTGCGGAACGTGTCCGTCGTGACGGCGCCGGCGAGCCCCCGGCCGTCGCAGCAGACGACGGCGCGGCCCATCGCCATCGCCTCCATCGCCGAGAGCGCGGTCGCGAAAACGACGTCGTGGTTCCGCATCAGTTCTTCCGGCGCGTCGATGGGCGTGCTCACCCCGTGGCCGGCCACGTCCAGCGCGATGCCGCGCGCCGCGCAGGCCTTGCGGATCGCGTCGACGTAGTTGTAGTTCTTCGCGACGACCAGGGCCCGGCGCGGCCGTCCCGGCAGGGGAGGGCCGGCTTCGAACCGCGCGAGGTCGACGGCGTTCGGTTCCAGCTCGACCATGGCGGCGGCGATCCCGCTCTCCAGTATCAGCCGGTCGCGCACCGTCTCGTCGACCGCGACATAGCGCCGGATCGAGGGCAGCAGGGGCGGCGCGTCATGCCAGGCGGTGAAATCGTGGCAGACGAAGATCGCCGGCACCGCGGGAAAGCGCGCCACGGCGATCGCCGTGGTCGGGTTGTGGTGCCCGTGGATGACGTCGATGTCTTCGCTGATGTTGCCGATGTCGCCGACGACGGGAATCGACCGCTCGCGAATTTTCGCGGCCAGGGGGCCCAGCACCGGGGAGTAGACGATCGGGCGGTGGCCCATCTCGAGCAGGTGCTGCGCGAGGCCGAAAGCCTGCAGTTCCGTGCCGGTGCGTGCCGCGATCCTGGCGTTGGTGATGAGAACCGTCAGTGCCACTTGCGGCCCCGGCCCAGGCGGGGCGTCAGGCGCCCTTCGCCCTGGTCATGAACACGAGCCGTTCGAAAAGGTGCACGTCCTGCTCGTTCTTGAGGAGCGCGCCGTGCAGCGGCGGGATGATGCTCTTGCGGTCTTTGGAACGCAGAGCTTCCGGAGGGATGTCCTCGGCGAGCAGCAGCTTGAGCCAATCGAGGAGTTCGGAGGTGGAGGGCTTCTTCTTCAGGCCGGGCACTTCGCGGATCTCGAAGAAGGTCTCCATCGCTTCCTTGAGGAGGGATTTCTTGAGCTGCGGGTAGTGCACCGCGACGATCTTCTCCATCGTTTCCTTGTCGGGGAAGCGGATGTAGTGGAAAAAGCAGCGCCGCAGGAAGGCGTCGGGCAGCTCTTTTTCGTTGTTCGAGGTGATGAACACGATCGGGCGCTGCTTCGCCTTCACCAGCTCGCGCGTCTCGTAGACGTAGAACTCCATCCGGTCCAGCTCGCGCAGCAGGTCGTTCGGGAATTCGATGTCGGCCTTGTCGACCTCGTCGATCAGCAGCACGCAGGGCTGGTCCTGGGAGAACGCCTGCCAGAGCATGCCCTTGACGATGTAGTTGTTGATGTCGTGCACCTTGGCGTCGCCGAGCTGCGAATCGCGCAGACGGCTGACGGCGTCGTATTCGTAGAGGCCCTGCTGCGCCTTGGTGGTGGACTTGATGTGCCACTCGAGCAGGGGCACGCCCAGCGACTTGGCGACCTGGACGGCGAGCATGGTCTTGCCGGTGCCCGGCTCTCCCTTGACCAGCAGGGGGCGCTGCAGCGTGATCGCCGCGTTCACCGCCAGCGTGAGGTCTTCGGTGGAGACGTAATCTGACGAACCGGCGAAGCGCATCGCATATCCCTTTGCCAAAATCGCATTATAATCGCCCGGTTTTCCAAACTAGGCCACGAGCGGAACAAGAATGCGCCTGCACCGAAAAATCCTCCTCGCGTCACTGGCGCTTTCGGCAGCGCCGGTGCTTGCCCAGCAACCCGCGCTGAAGGGAGATCCCGCCGAGGCGCACAAGAAGATCGCGATGTGCGAGGGCTGCCACGGCATTCCGGGCTACAAGACCGCCTATCCGGCCGTGTACCACGTGCCGAAACTGGGCGGCCAGACGGACTCCTACCTGCGCAGCGCGCTGAACGCGTACAAGTCCGGCGATCGCAGCCATCCTTCCATGCGCGGCATCGCGGCGAGCCTCAGCGACAAGGACATCGCGGACCTCGCGGCCTACTACTCGACGGCCACGGGAGCGCACAAATGAGGGCCGTCCTGATCATCGCCGTGCTCGCGTTGTCGGGCAACGCCTGGGCCGGCGGCAACGCGGCCAACGGCAGGGCAATTTCCGAGAAGGTCTGCGCGGCCTGCCACGGCGTCGACGGCGCGAAGCCGGTCGCCCCGGAGAATCCCATACTCGCCGGCCAGTACCCCGATTACATCGTGAAGGCCCTGTCGGACTACAAGAGCGGCAAGCGCAAGAACCCGGTGATGAAGGCCATGGCCGACCCGCTCAAGAAGCAGGAGATCGAGGACCTGGCCGCCTGGTTTTCGACCCAGAAGTCGAGCCTGCACTTCCAGCGCTGACGCGTTGAGCGTGTCATCCCCGCGAAGGCGGGGATCCAGGTCTTGTCTTTCCCTTGAATTCGCAGAGGTCCCGGATCCCGCATTCGGGGCACTTCGGCGTGCGCGCCACGCATACGTAGCGCCCGTGCAGGATCAGCCAATGGTGCGCGTGCTGCATGAACTCGGGCGCGACGAACTGCAGCAGCTTTTCCTCGACTTCGAGCGGATCCTTCCCGGGCGCGATGCCGGTGCGGTTGGCAACGCGGAAGATGTGCGTGTCCACCGCCATCGTCGGCTGCCCGAAAGCGACGTTCAGCACCACGTTGGCGGTCTTGCGGCCGACCCCGGGCAGGCTCTCCAGCGCCTCGCGCGTCGACGGTACTGCCCCGCCATGACTGTCGATCAGGATCTTCGATAGCGCCACGACGTTCTTCGCTTTCATGCGAAAGAGGCCGATCGTGCGGATGAAATCCTCCACGCCGGCCGCACCCAGCTTCGCGATCTTCGCCGGGGAGTCGAATTCCCTGAACAGCTTTTCCGTGGCCAGGTTGACGGACTTGTCCGTCGCCTGCGCGGAAAGCACCACCGCAACCAGCAGCTCGAACGGCGTGCGGTAGACGAGCTCCGTTTTCGGGTGCGGGCTTGCGGCGCGGAAGCGCGCGAAGATTTCGCGGCGTTTCCGCGGATTCACGTGCGCCCCTTGCGCTTCAGCGCGGCGGCGATGATCGCCTTGCGGTCGACTGCCGGGGTTCTCGGAATGGCGTCGGCAATCCTGCGTTTGCGCAGGGCAGAACGCCGCTTGGCGCCGCTTGCGTCCGCCGCGGTCCAGGGTCCCGGCGGCGGCGCGAGGTCGATGCAATCCACGGGGCAGGGCGGCAGGCACAGTTCGCAACCGGTGCAATACGCGGCGATCACGGTATGCATGAACCCTTGCGCGCCCGCGATCGCATCCACCGGGCAGGCGTCGATGCAGCGCGTGCAGCCGATGCAGCGCGCCTCGTCGATCAACGCGACCACGGCGCGTTTCACAATGGATCGTAGGGCCGCCCGGTGTCGCGGGCGAGGAATTCGTGGGTGACCTTGCCGTTCCTGACCTGGAATCCTGTTTTCAGCGCATCCGTTGCCGAATTCTCGGCCAGCAGGAATACGAAGGGCAAGACGGCTTTCTCCAGCGCGAGGCTCGCGGTGCGCGTCACGGCGGAGGGCATGTTCGTCACGCAATAGTGCAAGACGCCTTCTTCGACATAGGTCGGAGCGCTGTGGCTGGTGGGGCGCGAAGTCTCCGCGATGCCGCCCTGGTCGATGCCGACATCCACCAGCGCCGAGCCCGGGCGCATGCCGCGCAGCATCTTTCGCGTAATGAGCTTTGGCGACATCTGGCCGGGGGTCAGCACCCCGCCGATGATGAGGTCGGCGGCGGCGATGTGCTCGTGCAGGACCTGCGTTCTGAATCTTGCTTTCGGAAAGGAAGAAAGGAGCCGGGAAAACCTCCTGTCGCTCTTCGCGAATACCGTGACCTCGGCGCCGATGCCATGCGCAACCGCGAGCGCGTTCGCGCCTACATTGCCGGCCCCGAGAATCGTGACCTTGCCTGGCGGCACGCCGGCGCCGCCGGGCAGCAGCACGCCGCTGCCGCCGTTGTGTTTCTGCAGGCACCAGGCGCCCACCTGCACCGCGAGCCGGCCGGCGATCGCCGACATGGGCGCGAGGACCGGCAGGCTGCCGTCGGCCTGGCCCACGGTTTCGAACGCGACGAAAGTGGCGCCGCTTGCCAGCGCCGCGTCCAGCAAGGCGGGTTCCGGGCCGAAATGCTGGAAGCTGAAGACGGTCTGTCCCTTGCGCGGCAGGCGGTATTCCGGTGCCTGCAATTCCTTGACCTTGACGACGAGCTCGCAGTCCCAGGGATTGCCCGTACTGGCTTTCGCCCGCTTGAAATCCTGATCGGGAAAGCCAACGCCGATTCCGGCGCCCGGTTCCACGATCACCTCGTGGCCCGCCCGCACCAGTTCGCCGACGCCCGCGGGCGTCAGCGCGACGCGGTACTCGCCGTCCTTGATCTCGCGAGGCAGGCCGATACGCATTCGTTCACCAGTTCCGGGCCGCGGTAGATCAGCCCCGTGAATACCTGCACCAGGTTCGCCCCGGCATCGAGCTTCTCCACCGCGTCGGCGCCCGAGAAGATGCCGCCCACGCCGATGAGCGGAATTTCTCCCCGCAAGCTTTGCGCGAGCACCCGCACGACGTGGGTGGAGCGCCCACGCAGCGGGGCGCCCGAGAGTCCGCCCGCCTGCATGCCGTTGGCATACTGCTCCACGTCCGCGCGCGCGACGGTGGTATTGGTGGCGATGACGCCATCCATGCGCTCGCGGCGCACGACGTCGGCGATCGAGGCGATCGCGGCGTCGTCGAGGTCGGGCGCGATCTTGAGCGCGAGCGCGACCTGCCTGCCGTGCTTTTCGCGCAGTTGCTCCCTTTTCGCCCTGATTCTCGAAAGCAGCGCGGCAAGCGGCTCGGCTTCCTGGAGGTTTCTCAATCCCTCCGTGTTTGGCGACGAGACGTTCAGGCTGACGTAGTCCACGTGCGGATACAGCTTGTCCAGGCAGATCTCGTAGTCGTCGGCCGCATTTTCGTTGGGCGTGTCCTTGTTTTTCCCGATGTTCACGCCGGTGATGCTTCTTGTTCTTGCTTCCTTGAGATTTTCCACGAACACATCCACGCCGACGCTGTTCAGCCCATACCTGTTGATGATCGCCCCGGCTTGAGGAATCCGGAAAAGCCGCGGCCGGGGATTGCCCGGCTGCGGCCGCGGCGTGACGCCGCCGAGTTCGAGAAAGCCGAATCCCAGTGCAGCGAGCGCATCGACATGCTCGGCGTGCTTGTCGAGGCCGGCGGCCAGGCCGACGGGGTTCGGAAACTCGATGCCCATCGCCTCGACGGGGCAGGGCGGCGGGGGCGAAGTGAAAAGCGCCGCCAGGCCGGAAAACTGCAGCGCGACGTTATGGGCGGTTTCGGGATCTAGGGCGAACAGGAAGGGGCGTGCAAGCGCGTACGGCACTAAACCCTCATTCCAGGTCCTCGGATGCGAGGCGGCGCCACGCGCCGCCGACGAAGCCCTCGATCGGCCCGAAGCGCGACTTGTAGGCCATCTTCGGGCTTTCCTTGATCCAGTACCCGAGGTACAGGTAGGGAAGGCCGAGCGCGCGGCAGGCTTCGATCTGCCAGATCACGTTGAAGGTGCCGTAGCTCGCGTTCCTGCGCTCCGGATCGAAGAAGGTGTAGACCGAAGACAGGCCGTCGGGGAGGTAGTCGACGATCGACACCATCACCAGCTGGCCGTTGTCGCGGAATTCCATGAGCCGCGTGTCGACCCGGCTCTGCAGCAGGAAGTGCGAATACTGGTCGCGGCTGTCGTTGTCCATGCCGCCGCCGGAATGGCGCCGCGACTGGTAACGCAGGTAGAGGGCGTAGTGCTCGAGGCGGAACTTGAGCGGCTGAGCCTGCGCCGTGAGTTCGGAGTGCTGCAGCCAAGCGCGCCGCTGCGAGCGGCTGGCGGCGAAGTCCCGCACCGGGATGCGCACCGGGACGCAGGCACGGCAGCTGTCGCAGTGCGGCCGGTAGGTGAAGATGCCGCTGCGGCGGAACCCGGCCTTGACCAGTTCGCCGTAGAGCTCGGTGTTGATGAGGTGGCTGGGCGTGGCCACCTGCGAGCGCGCCATGCGCTCCGGCAGGTAGCTGCACGGGTAGGGCGCAGTCACGTAGAACTGCAGTACTGCGTGTGGTAGGTCGTTAAGCCGAGACATGATCTGGAGCAGTATCCCTGCGCACCCATTTCGCCGGTGATTCGGGATAGTTTACCAATGCTGCGACGCGACGCAAAAACTGGCGCCGTGGTATCTCGCGCGCGCCCAGGGAGGCCAGCAGCGGGGTGCGCTGCTGGCAGTCGACCATCGGAAAGCCGCGCTGTCGCAGTTCCCCGACCAGCGCCACCAGCGCCACCTTGGAGGCGTCCGTAGCCCGGGAAAACATCGATTCGCCGAAGAAAGCGCGCCCGATGGCCACGCCGTAGAGGCCGCCCACCAGCTGCTCCCCGTGCCAGGTCTCGAAGGAATGCGCGTGTCCGGCGCGGTGCAGGGCGCCGTAGGCGCGGCGCATGTCCTTGCCCAGCCAGGTACCGGCCCCGTCTTTCCTGGTCCTGGAACAATTTGAAAGAATGTCATCGAAACAGCTGTCCACCGTGACCCGGTAGCCCTTGTTCCGGACGCTCTTGTCGAGCGAGCGCGAGACCTTGAGTTCGTCGCAGAACAGCACCATGCGCGGGTCAGGCGACCACCAGAGCACCGGCTCGTCGCCCGAGTACCAGGGAAAGATGCCGCCGCGGTAGGCGGCGAGCAGCCGCTCGATCGACAGGTCGGCGCCCGCGCACAGCAGGCCGTTGGGTTCCCTCAGCGCGGTTTCGGGAGGGGGAAAGGGCTCGCCCCTCCCCAGCCGCTTCAGCACTTCCTTCCCTTCAGCACCTGACCTGCTGCTTGCAGTAGTTCTCGAGCGGCTGTACGACGCTCGAATCGGCGGTGGCGGCGCGCGGCGCGCCGCTTTCCAGCGACAGCTTTACCTCGTACTTGGCGAAAAACTGGTTGAACATTTCGCCGCCGAGGGTGCCGATCGCGGCCAGTTCGTCGGTCGCCGCATCGTGCTCGAGCAGGATCGCCGCCAGCGGCTGCGGCGCCGGGCCGGCGAGCACGCGCGCGCCATCGGCGGGGTCGTACTGGCTGTGTTCGGCGCAGCAGTGGATGACGTTGGCGTGCTTGTTGCGCTGGCTCTTTTCGCTGCGGTAGCTGATGAAGCTGATTTCCTTCGTCGGGTAGGCGAGCTGGTGGGCGCAGATCGCCGAGTAGGCCACGATCGACTGCCGCGGGCCGACGCCGCCTTTCCATTCGTAGGCGCGCTGGTCCGCGGTGACCAGGCGCGCCGATGCCCTCGCGGGTTGCCCGAGATTGAGCAGGAAGCAGGGCGTGGCCGCGAACGGGTAGTGGAAAATCAGGTTGCGCGCGGCGGGAATCGCCTTTGCCTTGAGCGGCGCGCCGCCGCCGTCGACCAGCTTGGCCCGGCCGTAGAATTTCGGCGTCGCATCCGTGACCGCCGCCGCCGGCGCGCCCGCAGCGGCGGCCGACGCGGCGCAGAACTTTACGAAGTCGCGGCGCTGCATTGCTACAAATTGTAGCCCTTCTCGTTGTGTTCGACCGTGTCGAGGCCCTCGGTCTCCGCGTCGCTGGCCACGCGCACGCCGGTGATCGCGTCGGTCAGCCTGAGCAGCACCCAGGTGGCGATGCCCGACCAGGCGGCGACGCTCAGGATGGCGGTGATCTGGACCATGACCTGCTTCTCCATGGTCATGCCTTCCGGATAGCCGGCGCCGCCGAGGCTGGCGGCCGCGAACACGCCGGTGAGCAGGGTGCCGATGACGCCGCCGACGCCATGCACCGGCGTTACGTCGAGCGAGTCGTCGATGCGCAGCGAGCGCTTCATCCAGCTGGTGGCGAAGAAGCAGGCGACGCCGGCGATCGCGCCGATCGCGATCGCGCCCATCGGGCCGACGAAGCCGGAGGCCGGCGTGATGGTGCCGAGACCCGCGACCATGCCGGTGACGATACCGAGCACCGACGGCTTGCCGTAGCGCAGCCACTCGCACAGCAGCCAGGCCAGCGAACCGGTCGCCGCGCCAATGTGCGTCACCAGCATCGCCATGCCGGCGGCGCCGTCGGCGGCCAGCGCGCTGCCGGCGTTGAAGCCGAACCAGCCGACCCACAGCATGCACGCGCCGGTTACCGTCATCGTCATGTTGTGGGGCGGCATCGGCGACTCCGGAAATCCCTTGCGGCGCCCGATGACCAGCGCGCACACCAGCGCGGCCATGCCGGCATTCAGGTGCACCACGGTGCCGCCGGCGAAATCCATCACGCCCATCTTCTGCAGCCAGCCGTCGCCCCAGACCCAGTGGGCGATCGGGCAGTAGACGAGCAGCAGCCAAAGCAGGCTGAAGAGCAGCATGCCGGAGAAACGCACTCGCTCGGCGTAGGCGCCGATCACGAGCGCCGGCGTGATGATCGCGAATGTCATCTGGAACATCGCGAACACGCTTTCCGGGATGTTGCCTTTCAGCGTCGCGACGGCGATGCCCGAAAGGAAGGCCTTGTCCCAGCCGCCGTACCAGGCGTTGAGGGTGCCGCCGTCGCCGAAGGCGACGCTGTAGCCGGCGATCACCCAGGCGAGCGTGACCATGCAGGTAATGGCGAAGCACTGCATCAGGACCGACAGGACGTTTTTCCCGCGCACCAGCCCGCCGTAGAAGAGGGCGAGACCGGGCAGGGTCATGAACAGGACCAGCACCGACGCGGTAATCATCCACGCCGTATTGGCGGGATCGAGCTTCGGCGGTTCAGCCGCCCCAACCAGGGGCGCATAGGTCAGAAACAGTGCGAAAAGCAGTTTTCCAAAGGCCACGGGTTCCCTCCCAAGATGGTGCGTCCAGCACCAAAAGGAAGCATACCCGAGTTACTTTATGTCTTCAGCATGGAAGCCGAATGCGCCGCGGCCGCGGTCGGCGAACCAGTGCCTGAGCGTCAGGCCGACGGTGCGGAAGGCGATGTCCTTCCACGGCACCTTCGCCTCGTCGAACAGCGCTACCTCCAGGCTCTCTTCGCCCGGCTTGAACTCGAGATCGCCCAGGCGCGCGCGGAAGAAAAGATGGACCTGGTTCACGTAGGGCACGGAGATCATGCTGAACGCCTCGAGCATCTCGATGCGCGCGCCGGCTTCCTCGAGCGTCTCGCGCGCCGCCCCTTGCGCGGCAGTCTCGTCGTTCTCCATGAACCCCGCGGGCAGGGTCCAGTAGCCGTAGCGCGGTTCGATCGCGCGCCGGCACAGCAGAATCCTGCCTTCCCATTCCGCCAACGCGCCGACCACCAGCTTGGGATTCTGGTAGTGGATGCTGCCGCAGGTGTCACACACGTAGCGCGGCAGCGCGTCTCCCGGCGGGATCCGCTTTGCGATCGGGGCCGCGCAGTTGGCACAGAACTTCATCTAAGTTCCCGTATCTTTAGGGAAATTCCGATTCAATGGTAAACTCCCCGTGACTATGAGTAAAACCAGAATCGGCGAATGGCTATGGCGCTTCCTGGCGGTGGTGATGATGTTTTCCGTCGCCTGGACGGTGTGGATCATCTACCAGCTTAACCCGCCGCCGCTGGTCATGAACGCGGCCTTCGAAGCGGCCGCCAAAGCCAAGGGCAGGCCGGCCGAAAAGCAGAGTTCGCAGGGCGTGATCGCACCCTCCGCCGACGCGGCGGCGAAGGCACCCGTGGCGCCCCCCGCTGCGCCGCCCGTGCCCGAGGCGCCAAAGGAACCGCCGATCAACCCGGAGAAACTCAAGTTCTCCGAGAGCATCGCGCTGCCGGACCCGGGCCAGACCCCGAAGAAATGAATCGTTACGCGGAGTTGTACGGCGGCTGGCGCTGGGAGGTGCCGGCCAGGTACAACATCGCGCAGGCCTGCTGCGGCCGCTGGGCGGCGGACCGTTCGCGATTCGCGCTGTACTGGGAAGACGAATCGGGCGCCACCGCGAAGTACACGTTCTGGGACGTCCAGCGCGAAGCGAACCGCCTGTCGAATGCCCTCGCGGCGCTGGGCGTCAAGCGCGGCGACCGCGTCGCGCTGATCCTGCCGCAGCGGCCCGAAATGGCGGTCGCCTACATGGCGATCTTCCAGATGGGCGCGATCGCGCTGCCGCTCTCGCACCTGTTCGGCCCCGATGCGCTCGAATACCGCATGGCCTTTGCCGGCGCCAGCGCGGTTTTCGTCGAGCCGACGACGATTGCGAACCTCTGGGCGGTCAAAGACAAGCTGCCCGACCTCAAGCACGTGATCGGGGTTGGTGGCGCGATGGAGACCGGGGTTCACGCTTATGAAGCCTTAATTCAAAAAGCGAACAGCGAATTCGAAAAAACGGACACCTCTGCAAACGACCCTGCACTCATCATCTACACAAGCGGGACTACTGGCCCGCCGAAGGGCGCGCTCCAGGGCCATCGCCTGCTGATCGGCAACCTTCCCGGCTTCGCCTATTCGCACGATTTCTTTCCGCAGCCCGGCGACATGTTCTGGTCGCCGGCGGACTGGGCCTGGGCCGGCGGACTTTTCGACGCGCTGCTGCCGAGCTGGAACTACGGCATCCCGATCCTCGGCTACCGGGGGCGCTTCGACGCCGAGAAGGCGTACTACCTCCTGGAAAAGTACGGGATAAGGAACTCATTTCTTTTCCCGACGGCATTGAAGCTGATGATGAAGGCGGTGCCGGAACCGAAGAAGAAATTCAGCCTGAACCTCCGCTCCATCATGAGCGCCGGCGAATCGGTCGGCGTGCCCGTCATCGAGTGGGCGCGCGAGCAGCTTGGCGTCACCATCAACGAGATGTTCGGCCAGACGGAAATCAACTACGTGGTGGGCAACTGCCAGGCGGCCTGGCCGGTCAAGCCCGGCTCGATCGGCCGGCCGTACCCGGGGCATCGCGTCGCGGTCATTGATGAAAATGGTCTTGAAGTAAAGACAGGAGAACTCGGAGAAATCGCCGTGGATCGTCGTGGCGATCCGGTGTTCTTCCTCGAATACTGGAAGAATCCCAATGCGACGAGGGAGAAATTCATCGGCGACTGGGGCTGCACGGGCGACCAGGGCCGCATGGACGAGGACGGCTACCTCTGGTACCAGGGGCGTTCCGACGACGTGATCAAGGCGTCGGGCTACCGCATCGGCCCGGCGGAGATCGAATCCTGCCTCGTGCGGCATCCCGCGGTCGCGAACGCGGCGGTGATCGGCAAGCCCGACGAGGCGCGCGGCCAGATCGTGAAGGCGTTCATCGTCCTTCAACCAGGATATCCGCCGTCCGAAAATCTCATAGAGCAGATACAGGACCATGTCCGCGGCCGCCTTGCGCCCTACGAGTACCCGCGCGAAATCGAATTCCTCGACGCGCTGCCGATGACCACCACCGGCAAGGTGCAGCGCAAGGAACTGCGCAAAAGGGAGGAAATCAGGCGCGAGGAAGCGAAATCCGCCCCAAGGTGACCCGCCTCGTCCTGCTCGGCGGCGGTCATGCGCACGCGCTGGTGCTGCTGAAGTTCCGGGACTTCATCTCGAAGCACCTTCAGGTAACGCTGGTCAATGCGGGCCCCGTGCATACCTACTCGGGCATGGTTCCCGGCGTGATTGCCGGTCACTACGCCGCAGCTGACGCGCAGATCGACCTCGCGCGGCTGGCGGCACGCGCAGGAGTCGAACTGATTCTCGGCAGGGTGGCGCGGCTGCAGACGGGCGCCAAGCGGGTGCTGCTGGAGAACGGCGACGGCATTTCCTACGACTACCTGTCCCTCAACCTGGGTTCGCTGCCGGCCGGTGCCGGCGAGCCTGCGATCCCGGTCAAGCCTTTCGAACGATTTGTCGCGCGCTGGGTTCAATTGGTCGAGAAAGGCCCGCGAACGCCGCGCATTGCGGTCGCCGGGGCGGGTGCGGGCGGTGTGGAAATCGCGATGGCGATGAAATGCGCCCTGGATCGGCGCGGAACGGGGGGCGCCGTGGAGATTTTTTCCGATCGGCTTGCTTTCGCTCCGGGAACGGCGGCGAGGGTGCACAAGGCGCTGAATGAGCGCTCGATTCCCCTGCACCTGGGGTCCGCGATTCCGCCCGGATTTGATGCCGCGTTCTCAAGCACCGGCGCTACGGCCTTGCCGTTGCTGCGCGAATCGGGACTGAAGACCGATGCCAAAGGCTACGTCCTGGTGGACGCGAGCCTGCGCAGCGTCTCGCATCCGGATGTTTTCGCGGCAGGCGACAACGCGTCGCTCGAAGGCGCCGAGGTACCGAAGTCGGGCGTGTACGCGGTGCGGCAGGGCGAGGTGCTGGCCAAAAACCTGAAGCGCGCGGTGCGCGGCATGCCGATGCTTGACTACGTGCCGCAGAAAGCCAGCCTGTCCCTGATCAGTTGCGGCAGCAAATACGCGATCGCGGGCCGCGGCACGCGGTCTGCGGAAGGGCGCTGGGCATGGTGGTGGAAAAACTGGCTCGACCGGCGCTGGGTGGCGCGCTTTCGCTGATCGTCGTTCCCGCGAAAGCGGGAACCCAGGTTTTTCAGGCGGGGTTGCTTGCTACAAGAATTTTCCCTTCACATTCGACCGCGATTTCCTTGCGCTGATTCGTCGCCTGGCCCTTCATCACGATGATGCCGCCCCCGTGCTTGGGCTTGTCGAGCTTCTCTGTCACGGTCCAGCGGGTTGTCAGCGTGTCGCCGGGCTTGACCGGCGCCGTGAACCGGCACGCATGCTCGAGATAGGCGATCGCGGTGCCCGCGAAGTACATGCCGACCGGGGATGTGACCAGGGCGGCGGTGAACGGCCCGTGCAGGATGCGCCCGCCGAAGCGCGATTGCTTCGCAAATTCCTCGTTGACGTGCAGAGGATTGAAGTCGCCGAACATTCCCGCGCCGAGGACCAGGTGCGTCTCGGTCACCGTGAGGCCGTCGCCGAAGCTGTCGCCGATCTGAACCTCGTCGTACCACTTTCCGTGAAATACCATGTGTATCCCCGCGGTGCGGAATGTAAACTTCGGGACCTTGAAAATGCCTGGCGCCCCAGAGACGAATCGAACGTCCGACCTGCCCCTTAGGAGGGGGCTGCTCTATCCACTGAGCTACCGGGGCGCGAGAGAGGATTTTACCCGCATGAGGTTGTTCTTTAATTCGATGCTGTTCTGCGCTGCGTCGGCCCTGAGCACGCAGTCCCTCGCGTGGGACGACGGCGTGACGCCGTTCGTGGTTTCGCCGGACGCGGTGGTGGAGCGCATGCTGTACCTCGCGCAGCCGAAGGCGGGCGACCGTCTCGTGGACCTGGGTTCGGGCGATGGGCGCATCGTGATCGAGGCGGCGAAGCGCTTCGGCGCGAAGGGCCTGGGCGTGGACATCGATCCGCGGCTGGTGAACCTCGCGCGCGCCAACGCGAAGCGCGCCGGGGTCGAATCGCTCGCGACGTTCGAAGTGCAGGATCTCTTCGAGACCGACCTGCGCGGCGTCAACGTGGTGACGATGTACCTGCTGCCCGAAGTGAACCGGCAGCTCCTGCCGCGCCTCATCGAGCAGCTCAAGCCCGGTGCGCGCATCGTGTCGCACGACTACGACCTGGGACCCTGGCCCTTCGACGAGATGCTGGAACTCGCGCTGGCGGAAAAGATGGTCGGCCCGCTGGGACGCTCGCGCGTATTCCTGTGGATGGTGCCGGCCGACGCGCGCGGGCGCTGGACCATGGACCTGCCGGAACTCGGCGGCCGCTGGCAGTTCGACATCAGGCAGACCTACCAGGTGCTGGAGGTCGATGCGCGCGCCGGAGGCGCGGGCCTGCTGGTGCGCGGCGCCCGGATGCGCGGCGAGGAAATCCGGCTCGCCATCACCGGCCCGATCGGCGGCAAGGGCTACAACACGCTGTTCACCGGCAAGCTTGCCGGCGGGCAGATGGAAGGCAGCCTGCGGGTTTCCGACGGCGACAGTTTCAAGACCATTCCATGGAAGGCGACCCGGCAACCATGACGTCCCCAAGGCATCTGCTCTCAGTCACCGACGGGATGTTCCTGACCGTCGGCATGGTGATCGGCGTCGGCATATTCAAGGCGCCCTCGATTGTCGCGGGCAATACCTCGAGCGGGATTGAATTCCTGCTCGCCTGGCTGCTTGGCGGCGCGGTGTCGCTGTGCGGCGCGCTGGTCTATGCCGAGCTCTCCGCGCGGCACCCGGAAACCGGCGGCGAATACGCGTTTCTCGCGCATGGCCTGGGAAAGGGCGCCGCGTTCCTGTTCGCGTGGTCGCGCATGACCGTGATCCAGACGGGCGCCATCGCCGCGGTGGCCTTCGTGTTCGGCGAATACGCGAGCGAGATCGTCCGCCTGGGCGACCAGAGCGCGGCGATCTACGCCGCGCTGTCGGTGGTGGCGCTGACGCTGCTCAACCTGGCGGGCACGCTGCAATCGAAGACCCTGCAGAAGGTGATGGAGATCGTGCTGATCGCGGGCCTGCTGTTTCTCGCGGTCGCCGGCATGGTGGTCGGCGGCACGCCCGTGCCGGCGAAGCCGGCGGCCGGCGGCGGGGATTTCCTGTTCGCCATGATGTTCGTGTTCTTTACCTTCGGCGGCTGGAACGAGGCGGCGTACCTCGCCGGAGAGGTGCGCGAGCCGCGCCGCAACATGCTGAAGATCCTGGTCGGCGGCATTGTCGCCGTAACGGTGCTGTACCTCCTGGTGAACATCGGCTACCTGGTCGCGCTGGGGCAGGGCGGAGTCGCCGGCTCGAAAGCCGTCGGCGCCGACGTGATGCGGCTGGTGGCTGGCGACAAAGGCGCGGTGCTGCTCGCATTCATCGTGTGCATCTCCGCCCTCACGACGATCAATGCCGCCGTGTTCACCGGCGCGCGCACGAATTTTGCAATGGGGCGCGATTACCCGCTGTTCGCGAAGCTCGGCGACTGGCGCGCGAGCGGCAGCACGCCCGCCAACGCACTCATCCTCCAGGGAACGATCACGCTGGTCCTGATCGCCGCCGCGGCCATGACGGCGCGGGACGGCTTCGACGCCATGGTGGCGTACACGGCGCCGGTGTTCTGGACGTTCTTTCTCCTGACCGGCGTGACGCTTTTCGTTTTCCGCTTCAAAGGCAGGGCGGACACCGGGTTCAAGGTGCCGCTCTATCCCGTGATCCCCCTCGTCTTCTGCGCTATGTGCGGCTTCATGCTGTGGAAGGCGCTCGCCTACATCTTCAATCCCGTGTACGGCCCGAAATTCGGCAACCTGGTGCTCGCCGGATTGTTGGTAATGCTTGCGGGAATCCCTTTGTATTTGCTCGCTCGGAAGAGATAATCCGCGCATGAATGCCCAGTCCTGGCGTACTCCCGCGGTGGTTCTCGCGTGCGGCTGCCTCATCATGACCATTTCCTTCGGCATCCGGGCCGGCTTCGGCCTGTTCCTGCAGCCGATGAGCCTCGAATACGGCTGGGGCAGGGAAGTGTTCTCCTTCTCGATCGCCCTGCAGAACCTCATGTGGGGCGCGCTTGGCGCGATCGCCGGTGGTTTCGCCGACCGCTACGGCCCCGGGCGCGTCGTCGCCGGCGGCGCCATCTGCTACATCCTCGGCCTGATCGGCATGGCGTATATCGAAACGCCGCTGCTCATGCATGCGAATGCCGGCCTGTTTCTCGGCGGGGCGCTCGGCGGCACCTCGTTCGGCATCATCCTCGCGGTCATCGGCCGCACGGTGGCGCCGGAAAAACGCAGCCTGGCGATGGGCGTCGCCACGGCGGCCGGCTCGTTCGGCCAGTTCCTCCTGCTGCCGCTCACGCAGTTCCTGATCTCGCGCCTGGATTGGCACAACGCGCTGCTCGTGCTGGCATGCGTCGCGGCCCTCATCATTCCGTTGTCGCTCGCGCTCGTCGGCAGCCCGGGCGCCGGCGCCGGCGCCAAGCCGCAGTCGATCGGCGAGTCCCTGCGCGAGGCGCTGGGCGAGAAGGGCTTCCACCTTCTGTTCTGGGGCTACTTCGTCTGCGGCTTCCATATCGCGATGCTCACCGTGCACCTGCCGTCATTCGTGACCGACGCGGGGCTCAAGCCGGAGCACGGCATGACGGCGCTGGCGCTGATCGGCCTGTTCAACGTGATCGGGACTTTCGGCGCAGGCTGGCTGGGCGGCCGCTACAGCAAGAAGTACCTGCTCTCGACGATTTATCTGGTCCGGGCGGGGTTGATCTCGATGCTGGTTTTCATGCCGTTGAATCCATTCATCCTGTACGCGTTCGCCTGCGGCATCGGGCTCCTGTGGCTGGGCACCGTGCCGCTCACGAACGGCCTGGTGCAGCAGATCTTCGGCATGCGCTACGCAGCAATGCTCGCCTCGATCGTGTTCTTCGGCCACCAGATCGGCAGCTTCGTCGGCGTCTGGGGCGCGGGCTATCTCTACGACACGACCGGCTCCTACAAGTGGGCCTTCATGGCCTCGATCGCCCTGGGGCTGTTCGCCGCCATCGTCAACCTGCCGGTGAACGAAACGCCCCTCACCGAGCGCAAGGCGACTCCCGCGGCGGCATAGTGGACGACACCAAGGCGGACGTCCCGAAGAAGCGATTCTTGTGGATGTCTGCCGGCGTCGTGCTGCTGGTCCTCATCTCCGCCGCCGCGTTCTCCGCCTACCTGCGGCCCGACATGCTGGTCTCGTTCGGCGACATCATGTCGTTCTGCGCGGCGCTCCTCAAATGAACCGCCGCGACGCCCGCGTTCTCGCGCGCTACAACGCCTGGGCCAACAAACTCGTCTTCGAGGCGGTCGCCGCGCTGCCCGAGGAGGAAACGCTCAAGCCGAGGCCGGGCGCGTTCCGCAACATGGTGCACACGCTGAACCACATTCTTGTCATCGACCGCATCTTCCAGGCGCACCTCGAGGGGCGCGAGCACGGCTACACGGCGCGCAACACCATCGATCATCCGCCGCTGGCGGAACTGTGGCTTGCCCAGCAGGAGATCGACGCCTGGTACATCGGCCGCTACGACGCGATGACCGAAGCGGAGCTGGAGGGCAGGCTCGAATTCACGTTCGTGGGCGGAGGGCAGGGGATCATGAGCAGGGCGGAGATCCTGATGCACCTCGTGAACCACACCACCTATCACCGCGGCAACGTCGCCAGCGCGATCTACCAGATCCCGGCGAGGCCTCCCACCACGGATCTTCCGGTGTTCCTGCGGGACGCGCCACCGAAGCTCGATTGACGACCATCCCCAAAGTCCTGCTGGTACTGCTGAGCCTGTTTCCGGCGTTGGCGGTGGCTCAGGGGCCGCGCTGCGACATCCTGAAATCCGGCATCTTCAGGGACGTCCAGACCTATGGCGCGCGCGAGGCCGCCGCGACACCCGGCGGCAGGGAGTTCCTCGCGTATCCGGGCGCCAGCGTCGAGCAGGCCGAGCGCGTGCCGGGGCGGCTCGGCGTGATGTTCGGCGTGGTGCACAGGTTCGAGGGCATTCCGGCGGGCGGTTTCATCGCCGCCGTCATCCGGCACCCTGCGCTGCCCGCCAAGGGCGGCGGCACGATGACGGACTCCATGCTGCGCAAGGAACCCGAATCGTCGGCGACGGGCTTCCGCTTTGACCGCGCGGAAGAAATCGTCGCGGGTGAATGGACGTTCGAGTTCCGGTACCTCAGCCACATCCTCTGCCGCAAGACTTTCGTGGTGGAGCGGCCGGGTTGACGGCGCCCTCGGAGTGGGTTGCGCGCTGGGCGCCGCTCGTCACCCATGGCACCGTGCTGGACGTGGCCTGCGGCACGGGTCGCCACGCGAGATTCTTCCTCGGCAGAAGCCTGAAGGTCGTCGCGGTGGATCGGGAGCCGCAGCAGATCGCCGGCGCGCGTTTCATACACGCCGACCTGGAGGACGGCAGCCCCTGGCCGCTGGCCGGGGAACGCTTCGAGGGCATCGTGGTGACCAACTACCTGTACCGGCCCTTGATGGGGATCCTGCGCGATAGCCTCAAGGAAGGCGGCGTGCTCATCTACGAAACCTTCATGCTGGGGAACGAAAAGTTCGGCAAGCCCTCCAACCCGGCATTCCTGCTGCGCCCGGGGGAATTGCTCGAAACCTTCCAGGACCTGGCCGTGAAAGGCTTCGAAGAGGGCGAGGTCAGGGACCCGAAACCCGCAATGATTCAAAGGCTTTGTGCTGTGCGGGTGGGGAAGGGATAAAATCGAGGGTTAGTTGAACCGGATGGAGCAAGACAGATGATTACAGGCAGCCTGGTCGCGATCGTCACCCCGATGCTGGAGGACGGGAAGCTCGACCTCGCGCGCTTCAAGAGCCTGATCGACTGGCACATCGCCGAGGGTACCTCGGCCATCGTCGTCGTCGGCACCACCGGCGAGTCGCCGACGGTGGATTTCGACGAGCACAAGGAGCTGATCCGCGTCGCCGTCGTGCATTCCAACGGCCGCCTGCCGATCATCGCCGGCACCGGCGGCAATTCCACCGCCGAGGCGATCGAACTCGCCGAATCGGCGAAGAAGAACGGCGCGACCGCCAGCCTGTCGGTGGTGCCCTACTACAACAAGCCGACGCAGGAAGGCATGTACCGGCACTTCCGCAAGATCGCGGAAACGGTCGACCTGCCGATGTTCCTCTACAACGTGCCCTCGCGCACGATCGCCGACCTGGCGAACGACACCGTGCTGCGCCTCGCGCAGGTGCCGGGCATCATCGGCATCAAGGACGCCACCTCCAGCATGGAGCGCGCCACCGACCTGGTGAAGCGCGTGCCGCGCAATTTCGCCATCTATTCGGGCGACGATGCGGCGGCGCTGCCGCTGATCCTGCTGGGCGGCCACGGCGTGATCTCGGTCACCGCCAACGTCGCGCCGCGCGCCATGGCGGAGATGTGCTCGGCCGCGCTGGTCGGCGACGTCAGGAAGGCGCGCGAGATCAACCTGCGCCTGATCGGCCTGCACCAGAAGCTGTTCGTCGAAACCAGCCCGTCGCCGGTGAAGTGGGCGATGGCGCAGATGGGACTCATCGAGTCCGGCCTGCGGCTGCCGATGGTGCCGCTGACCGAGCGCAGCCACGACGCCGTGCGCGAGGCGATGAACGAGGCGGGCATCGCCCTGCCGCTGCGCATGGTCGAGAAGCGCGCATGAAGGAGAAGGCCGCGCGCTCCGCGCTGGCGATCGCCCTGGCCGTCGCCCTCGGCGCCTGCAGCGCGCCCAGCAGCCTGATGGAAGGCAAAAAGGTCGACTACAAGTCGGCCGGCCAGCTGCCGACGCTCGAGATACCGCCCGACCTCACCACGCCGGCGCGGGACAACCGCTACGTCGTGCCGGAAACCGGCAAGAGCACGGCGACGCTGTCGGGATACCAGGCGGACCGGGTGCAGCAGGCCAAGACCGGCAACGCCGTTGCCGGCGTGCTGCCGGACATGGACAAGATGCGCGTCGACCGCTCCGGCAACCAGCGCTGGCTGGTGGTCTCCGAGCCGCCCGAGAAGCTCTGGCCGCTGGTGCGCGACTTCTGGCAGGAAAACGGCTTCCTGCTCAACGTAAACGTCCCCGAGGCGGGCGTGATGGAGACCGACTGGGCGGAAAACCGCGCCAAGATTCCGAGCGACTGGCTGCGCAATACGCTCGGCAAGATTCTCGACAGCATGTACTCGACCGCCGAGCGCGACAAATTCCGCACGCGCATGGAGCGCACCGACGAAGGCGGCAGCGAAATCTATATCAGCCATCGCGGCATGATCGAAGTGGCGCAGGAGGGCCCGAGGCGGGAGGGAGGGGAGACGAGGTGGCAGCCGCGTCCCCCGGATCCGGAGCTGGAGGCGGAATTCCTGCGCCGCCTGATGGTCCGCCTCGGCTCGCAGGAGGAGAAGGCCAAGCAGCTGGTCGCCTCCAGCCCGCAGCCGAGCGCGCGCGCCGCGATCCAGGTCGGCATCGGCGGGGTCGAGACGCTGGAAGTGTTCGAGCCCTTCGACCGCGCCTGGCGCCGCGTCGGGCTGTCCCTCGACCGCGTCGGGTTCACGGTCGAGGACCGGGACCGCCAGAAGGGCCAGTACTTCGTGCGCTACGCCGACACCGATTCGCGCGACATGGCGAAGAAGGACGCCGAGAAGGGATTCCTCTCCAAGCTCGCGTTCTGGCAGTCGAACGACAAGGGCGTGAAGGCGGAGCAGTACCGCATCCACATCCGCCAGTTCGCGGGCAAATCCGTGGTGCAGGTCCTGAGCAAGGACGGCGCCCAGGAAAACTCGCAGACCACGCGGCGCATCGTCGCCCTGCTTTACGAACAGCTGAAGTGACGCTCCCAGCGGGTAGGACGCAGCCCAAGACGCTGCGTTTGGGACGCGGCACATGACGCTGCGTTTTGCTTCCATAGGAAGCGGATCCAAAGGCAATTGCCTCGTCGCCGAGGTCGGCACTACCCGGGTTCTGCTCGATTGCGGCCTGTCGCCGCGCGAGACCGAGCGCCGCCTTGCCCGCCTCGAACTCAAGCCGGCCGACATCAGCGGCATCCTCGTCACCCACGAGCACGACGACCACGCCGGCCAGGCCTATCCCTTCGCCGCGCTGCATCGCATTCCGGTCTGGCTCACCCACGGCACCCGGGCGGCGATGGCGGAGGCGGGCAAGCTGCCCGGCGAAGTCGATACGCGCACGATCCTGGGGCGTGACGCCTTCGCCATCGGCGACGTCGAGGTGCGCCCGTATACCGTGCCGCACGATGCGCGCGAGCCGGTGCAGTTCGTGCTCTCCGACGGCGCATTCCGCCTCGGCGTGCTGACCGACATCGGCGCCTCGACCTCGCATGTCGAAGCGACGCTTTCGGGTTGCGACGCGCTGGTGCTGGAATGCAACCACGATGCCGGCATGATCTGGGGCGGCGAATACCCGAAGTGGCTCAAGGAGCGCATCACCGGGCCCTTCGGCCACCTGTCGAACCTGCAGGCCGAGCGGCTGCTCGCCGCGCTCGACCGTTCGCGCCTGAAGCATGTGTTCGCGGCGCATCTGTCCCAGCACAACAACACCCCGGCACTGGCGCGCGAGGCGCTGGCGCGCGCGATGGGCTGTGCGCCAGACTGGATCGGTCTTTCCACCCAGGAAGAGGGATTTTCCTGGCGTGAATTAGGCTAACGCACGAGTGCGTTCCTTCTATGCACGAGTGCGTTCCTTCTATTACAGCCCTACAGTAGTGCTCGCAACCCCCGGGTAGGACGCGGACCAGATCTCCTGGAAGCGCGAGCGCATCGCGAGCGCCTCGGTTTCGTCGTGCAATCCGATCGCGCCGCGAAAATGCGCGGCCAGCGGCCGGCGCAGGTAGTGCTGCGCGTCGAGAACCATGAAGGCGTCCTGCAGGTTGCGGATTTCGTCGTGCGTGCGGTTGATCTGGATGGCATGCGCGAACAGCTTGAGCAGCCCGAGCATGCGCGGGCAATGGCGCGTCAGGTGATCGGTATCGTGCACCACGACGTAGATCTTGCGCGTGCGGCTGCCGCGCAGGAAGCCGTCGAGCTGCGCGATGCGGGCCGGGGAATTCAGCCGCAAGGCCTTCAGGTCGGGGTCGAACAGCCGCAGCTCGCGCCCGGGCTGCGCGAGGAAGCGGTCGAGCGCCGCCTGGAAGCCGGCGTCGCCCTCGAACCGCTGATACTCGGTTGCCGGTCTTTCCTCGCTCACGGCCTTGCCTCTAGCGACAGGTATCCGGCGCGGTGCCAGTCGAGGATCAAGCGCGCCAGGCCGGCACGGGCAAGCACCGCTCCCGGCGCGCGCCGGCGGTCGGCCAGGCCGGCAAGGGCCCGGCGCTGCGCGGCACCGGGGCGCAGCGTTTCGCCATTGATGAAGACTCTGCCGCCCCGGTAAAGCATCTGCGTCTTGGGGTCCAGTTTTACGATCCTGTTCCTTATTCTCCCGGAAAAATTCCGGTTCGGAGCAAAAACGACATTCTGTTTCGGCATGCTCAGGTGCCGGCCGAGAAATTCCTCGACGTCGCCGCGGCCCCAGCGGATCCGCGCCAATTGCCGCGCGGCGAATTCGACCATGTCCGCCCCGATCCGCGCCGGGCGCGAGGCCGGGCGCAGGTGAGGGTCGCGGTAGACCGCATCGGGCAGCCCGCGCTCGTGCAGGTGGTCGAGGAAAGCGGCGGCGAGTTCGGCGCCGCGCGCTGCCCGGAAGCCGATCGAACAGGTGAAACAGGGGTCCAGGGCGACGCCGTCGTGGCCCCAGCCCGGCGGCAGGTAGAGCAGGTCGCCGGCTTCGAGCACGATCTCCTGCTCGGCGCGGAATCCGGCGATCAGCTTGAGCGGGGCAGCGGGTACGAGGGGAAAAGGGCGGCCCTCCGGCCGCGGCTTTGCCAGGCGCCAGAGCCTGCGTCCGCTGCCCTGGACGAGAAACACGTCGTAGGAGTCGACATGCGGTCCGACGCCGCCGCCGCGCGCGGCATAGCTCACCATCACGTCATCCAGCCGCGCCTGGGGTATGAAGGCGAAGCGCCGCAGCAGCCGTTCGGCCCGGGCGACGTGGAGGTTTACTCCGTTGACGAGCAGCGTCCAGTTGCGCGTGCCCTGACGCAGCAGCCGCGACGCGGCCAGCGGGCCGTTTGTGACACGGAAGCTGCCCTTGCCTCGCTGCACCAGGCGGGATTCGACATCAGCGCGCGCTGCGAGGGCGAATAGCGCACGCTTTTCGATCACGCCGCGGAAACCTGGCAGCGCGCCGCGCACTAGCAGCGGGCGTTTCTGCCAGTGACGGCGCAAAAACACCTGTGGGGACAAGCCCCCTAGCAGCGCTTCTTCCATCGATTGATTATATGTGTGGCAAGCGAGCGACAACGTGGCATAAGACACTTGTCAAATGCCGGTGCAAGCATAAAATTTTCCGACGACGACCCGATGCTGCAACCAGGCCAAAATGCTCCAGTGTTCACCCTGCCGGATGCCGACATGCAGACGGTCGAGCTGGCGTCGTATCTCGGCAAGAAGCACATCGTGCTGTACTTCTATCCGCGCGACAACACGCCGGGCTGCACGCTGCAGGCGGCCGAGTTTTCCGACCACGAAGGCGAGTTCGGCCGCTGCAACTGCGTGATCCTCGGCGTCTCGCGCGACGACTGCCTGACGCACGCCGAGTTCCGCGACAAGCACGGCCTGTCGATCGGGCTGCTGTCCGACCCCGAGGGCGAAGTCTGCCGGCGCTACGGCGTGCTGCAGGAGAAGGAGCTGGACGGCGTGCGGCGCGAGTGCCTCGTGCGCTCGACCTTCGTGATCGACAAGAAGGGCGTGATCCGCCACGCCGCCTACGGCGTCAATCCGCGCCACCACGCGCAGGCGATCTACGACGTCGTCCGCAAGCTGAAGTCCTGAAATAGCTTTTGGCCTATCATTGGGGCCGGGGGGTACCGGCTCATGGATGTGATGGGCATTCTGCAGTACGGCGTCGGCACGCTGATCGGCTTTGCGGCGATCGTCGGCCTGCTGTTCGTCTTCATCTCGGACATCACGCAGAAGAAGCACGGCGTGCTGCGCAACTACCCGGTCATCGGCCGGCTGCGCTACTTCTTCGAGGAACTCGGCGAGTACTTCCGGCAGTACTTCTTCGCCGGCGACCGCGACGAGATGCCGTTCAACCGCTCGACGCGCGGCTGGGTCTACCGGCTGGCGAAGAACGAAGGCGGGGTGATCGGCTTCGGCTCGACCTTCGACCTGCACGAGCCGGGCGCGCTGATTTTCGTCAACCACCCGTTTCCCGTGCTGGAGGAGGAGCGGCTGCCGACGCCGTCCTGCGTCATGGGCGAGGGCTACGCCAAACAGCCGTTCGAAGCGCGCTCCATCGTCAACATCAGCGGCATGAGCTTCGGCGCGATCTCGGCGCCCGCGGTGCGCTCGCTGTCGCGCGGCGCGGCGGTGGCCGGCTGCTGGATGGACACCGGCGAAGGCGGCCTGTCGCCTTACCACCTCGAAGGCGGCTGCGACGTCATCATGCAGATCGGCACGGCGAAGTACGGCGTGCGCGACGCGCAGGGCAACCTCAGCGCGGACCGCCTGGTGGAGCTCTCGAAGGTGGTGAAGGCGTTCGAGATCAAGCTGTCGCAGGGCGCCAAGCCCGGCAAGGGCGGCGTCCTGCCGGCGAAGAAGGTGACGTCCGAGATTGCGCGCATCCGCGGCATCCCGGAAGCGCGCGATTCGATCAGCCCGAACCGCCACCGCGACATTTCCAACATGAACGACCTGCTCGACAAGATCGCCTACGTCCGCGACCTCACGGGACGGCCGGTCGGCGTCAAGACGGCGATCGGCGGCTGGCGCTTCATGAACGAACTGGCCGAGGCGGCGCATCGCCGGGGGCTGGAATTTGCGCCGGACTTCCTCGCCATCGACGGCGGCGAGGGCGGCTCGGGCGCGGCGCCGCAGGCGCTCGCCGACCACATGAGCCTGTCGATCGACGAGGCGCTGCCGCGCGTGGTCGACTCGCTGATCGAGTCTGGCCTCAGGCAGCGCGTGCGCGTCATCGCTTCGGGCAAGATCGTCACTTCCGCCCGCGCCGCATGGGCGCTTGCGGCCGGCGCCGACTTCATCAACACCGCGCGCGGCTTCATGTTCTCGCTGGGCTGCATCCAGGCGCTGCGCTGCCACCAGAACACCTGCCCGACCGGCGTTACCACGCACAACAAGCGCCTGCAGCGCGCCCTCGTGGTGGAGGAGAAGTACCTGCGCGTCGCCAACTACTGCAACGGCATGAACCGCGAGATCGACATGATCGCGCACTCCTGCGGCGTGCGGCACGCGCGCGAGCTGCGCCGCGAGCACGTGCGCATCATGCAGGGCAACCAGCAGTCGATCGCCTTCAACATGCTCTACCCGTACCCGGAACCCAAGTCGAAGATCCGCGCGGCCTAGGCTTCCGGCGGCAGGACGCTGCCGCCGGCCAGGACATGATGCTCGATGGTGTGCATGACCGCGTCGGCGACGATCTTGAGGGCGCCGAAGAGGGCGAAGGCATGCGCGCCGCCGTAGAAGCTGCCCCCGGCCAGGATCGTGACGTGCATCGGCACGATGCGCGCATAGGGCAGCATCATCATGGTGCCGAGGTTGGGTTTGCCGCGCGCGTCCATCCGGATATTGCGCCTGAGCGAATAGCCGTGGTTGACGGCGAACACCAGCGCACAAAGCGCGTAGCCCGCCGTCGAGCCTGAGGAGGCGGGGCCGTGCCGGTCGAAGGCGATGAAGAGCAGATAAGCGAAGTGGAAGAAGCCGTAGTGCAGGAGGAAGAAGCAGGCCACCCGCCATTTGCTTTCCGGCTTTTCCTCCAGCGGCTGATCGTTGACCTTGAAGTTCTCGGTGGAAAAGCGCTCCAGGCTGACCATGCGGATGAAATACGAGATGCCGATGATCACGCTCTGGATCCAGTACACCAGCATCAGTTCGCGCAGGCTCATGCGCGTGAAATAGGCGATCAGCAGGGCGGCCAGGTTGGCCGCGATCAGCGCATAGACCGAGCCGTCGGACTTCGCTTCCGCCGCCATCTCGCGCCCGCCCGCGGCGAGGCGTGAGGCCAGTTGCGATGCGCCGGGGCGGTACTTGAGGTAGGCGATCTGGCATCGGGGGCACTGCCAGCCGGGGTTCGTGTCGGCGGGCGTGCGCACGTAGGCGCATTTCGGGCAGGCCTTGCCCTGGAGATAGGGCGAGGCGCCTTCTAGCTGGCCGCCAGCCATCGATTCCAGATGCCGCGCGCCGGGTCGATCAACTCGCCGGCCGTGAGGCCGACCGGGCCGGCGCCGGCCTTGACGCGCTCATCGGCGGCGCAAGCATGCAGGTGCGTGCCGAGGACGAGCGCGGTTTCGCCGCTGTACTTCTGCGCCAGCAGCGCGCCGAGGATGCCGGCGAGCACGTCGCCCATGCCGGCGGATCCCATGCCGGGATTGCCGGAGGTGTTGATGTACCAGTGGCCGTCGCGCGCCACGGCAATGCTGCCGTTGCCCTTCAGGACTACGTGCGCGTTGAGGTTCCGCGAAAGATTGCGCGCCGCCTTCAGGCGATCGGCCTGGACATCGGCAGTCTTCGACGCCAGCAGGCGCGCGGCCTCAGCGGGGTGCGGCGTGAGGAGCGTGTCGGCGCTGCGCCGCGCGCAGGCCTTGCGCAGATCTTCGTTCTCCGCGATGAGGTTGAGCGCGTCGGCGTCCAGCACGCAGGGCAACTCGCTCGCGAGCACCGCGCCCAGCAGGGTTTCGGCGCGTTCGCCCTGGCCGAGGCCGGGACCAATGACGATGGCGTCCAGGTCGAGGCCGAGGACGTCGTCCGGATGGCGCAGCATCAGTTCGGGTGCGCCCGGATCAAGGGCATGTTCTTCCAGCAGGCCGCCGTAGACGCGCCCGGCGCCTAGTTTCAGCGCCGCGCGTCCCGCGAGCAGCGCCGCGCCCGCCATGCCCGCGGCGCCGCCGATGACCGCGACCGAGCCGGCCATGCCCTTGTGGAAATTGCGCGGCCGGCGCTTGAGGACATTGGCGAACAACGCATGTTCCGCCACCCAGCCGTTTTCCGTTTTTTCCGGAAAATTCTTCAAAGACAAATCGGCAACAGTTACCTCTCCGCAATGATCCGGCCCGGCGAGCGTGAGCAGGCCCGGCTTCAGGCCGATGAACGTGATGGTGTGCGTCGCCCGCACCGCGCATCCGAGAACCTGGCCGGTGTCGGAATGCAGGCCGCTCGGAATGTCCAGCGCGAGCGCGGGACATGGCTGTGCGTTCGCGTACTCGACCAGCTTCGCAGGCTCGCCTTCTACCGGACGGCTCAGGCCGATGCCGAACAATCCGTCGACCACCAGGTTCCAGCGAGTGCTTTGGGGTATTTCATCTGTTTTCGTTGCGAGGACGATTCTGAAGAACTTTTCTTTCAAAATGCGCTCGACGATCCTGGCGTCGCCGCCGTTGTTGCCGGGACCCGCCAGGATCAGGACGTCCTTGCCCTTGTCGGAGAGCAGCGTCACCGCAAGCTCCGCCGCCGCCGCGCCCGCGCGCTCCATCAGGGGCAGGCCCGAGTTCGCCGCCTCGACGCGGCGGATGTCCTGCGTCAGGTAGATGGGCCGCGACATATCAGCGCAGCAGCTCGTACCTGCCGCCTTTTTCCAGCGCCCGCTGATAGGCGGGGCGCGCGTGGATGGTCTGGAGGAAAGCCCACAGTTTCGGCCGTTTTTCGTCCAGCCCGCCGCGCGCCGAGGCGGCTTCGAGCGGGAAGCTCATCTGGATGTCCGCCGCGGTGAACGCGGGTCCAGCGAACCACTCGCGCGTGGCGAGCTCGGACTCCATGAAGGTGAGCAGCCGTTCCAGGTTCGGCGTCACCATCATGCCCTTGACGCGCTGCGCGATGCCGCGCGCGATCGGCTTGACGAAAAACGGCATCGGGCCGGATTCGACCCGGTCGAAGATCAGCTTGAGCAGCAGCGGCGGCATCATCGAGCCCTCCGCGAAGTGCATCCAGTAGGTATAGCGGAGACGCTCGGGCGTGTCCGCATTCGGGACCAGAGTTCCGTTTCCATGGCGGGACGCGAGATATTCGACGATCGCCCCGGACTCGGCGAGCGTCACGTCGCCATCGCTGATCACCGGCGATTTGCCCAGGGGATGCACCGCGCGCAGCTCCGGCGGCGCGAGCATGGTCTTGGCGTCGCGCTGGTAGCGCTTGACTTCGTATGGGAGGCCGAGCTCCTCGAGCAGCCAGAGAATGCGCTGCGAGCGGGAGTTGTTCAGGTGGTGGACGGTGATCATGGTGCCGACTAGCCTACTATCATGCGAGGCACTATGGGAACCCGGTACCGATGAAAGTGGTGGTCATGGGCGCGGGCCTTGCGGGCGTCACCACCGCCTGGTTCCTCGCGCGCGACGGTCACGAGGTGCAGGTGATCGACCGCGAGCCGGCGGTGGCCTCGGCCGCGAGTTTCGCCAACGGCGGCATCGTCTGCGCCAGCCGGCCGTTTCCCTGGCCGGGTCCGCACATGCTGGGGACATTGCGCAAGGCGCTCGTGCGCAATGACCAGGCGGTGCGGCTACGCTGGCAGGCCGACCCCCATTTCTGGCTCTGGGGCCTGCGGTTTCTTGCCAATTGCACATCCGCGCGCTACCTGGAAACCTTTCGCCACAAGGCGCGGCTGGTGCACTACTCGCAGCAGGTACTCGGGCGGCTGGTGGAGGAAACAGGCGTGGAGTACCACCGCCTCACCAATGGCGCGTTGTACCTCTACCCGGAGGCCGCGGCGCTGGACAGGGGATGGGAGCGTTCGGCGCTGGTGCGCGACCTGGGCATCGCCGTGCAGCGCCTGTCGCCCGCCGAAGTTGCGCGGATCGAGCCCGGCATCGCCGCGCAGCGCCTGGCGGGCGCGATCTTCGCGCCGGGGGACGAGGCCGGCGATTCGGCGCAGTTCTGCCGCGAGCTCGCGAAGCGCTGCGAGCAGGCGGGCGTGGCTTTCCGGCTGGGAACGGAAATCCGCACGGTCGAGACTGAAGGCGGCCGCGTGTGCGCGGTGCTGTCGGACCTCGAGCGCTTTGCGGCCGACGCTTACGTCTGTGCTTTGGGCGTGGTTGGACCGGCATTGCGCGCCCAGCTGGGTGCCGACCTGCGGATCTACCCCGTGCAGGGATTCTCGACGACCGGACGCATCGTGCGGCCCGAACTTGCGCCGCGGCGCGCCGGCATCGACGAGGGAGCGCTGATCGCCTACTGCCCGCTGGGCGAGCGCATCCGCGTCACCGGCGGCGCCGAGTTCGCCGGTCACGCCAAGTCGAGCACCCCGGAGGACTTCGCGCGCCTGCACCGCGCGTTCGAAGCGGTCTACCCGGGAGCCGCGGATTTTGCGGACGCCGGTACCTGGGTCTGCCAGCGGCCGATGACGCCGGATTCCGCGCCGCGGCTCGGGCAGGGCCGCTACGCGAACCTGTGGTTCAACGTGGGGCAGGGCCACATGGGCTGGGCGATGGCGGCGGGTTCCGCGAAAATCACCGCCGCCCTCGTTGGCGGGCGCGAGCCCGAAATAAGCCTCGCAGGGCTCAGCGCTTCATCATCTGCTCGGGAAGCCAGGTCACGATCTCCGGCAGGGCATAGATAAGCATCACCGCGAGGACCAGCAGGATGAACATCGGCAGCGCCTCGCGCCCGATGTACGTAATCTGCCGCTTGGTCATTCCCTGCAGCACGAACAGGTTGAAGCCCACCGGCGGCGTGATCTGCGCCATTTCGACCACCAGGACGATAAAGATGCCGAACCAGAGCAGGTCGATGCCCGCCTTCTGGACCGTCGGGATGATGATCGCCATCGTCAGCACCACCATCGAGATGCCGTCGAGAAAGCAGCCGAGGAGAATGTAGAACAGCATGAGGGCGACGATCAGCGCGAACCTGGACAATCCCAGGCCGGCGATCCATTCCGCGAGCACGCGCGGCAGCCCGATGTAGCCCATCGCCAGGGTGAGGAACGAGGCGCCCGCGAGGATCAGCGCGATCATGCAATAGAGGCGCGTCGCCCCCATCAGGCTGCTGGAGAAGGTTTCGCGCGTGAGCGTTCCCTGCACCATCGACAGGATGAGGGAACCGACCACGCCGAAGGCCGCCGCCTCGGTTGCCGTCGCGACGCCCGTATAGATCGAGCCGAGCACGGCCAGGATCAGCAGCACGACGGGAATCAGGTTGCGCGAGGCATGGAACTTCTCGCGCAGCGTCGTGTAGCGCTCGATCGGCGGGATGAGCGACGGGTTCATCAACGACCATGCGATCACGTAGGCCATGAACATGGCCGCCACCAGCATGCCGGGAATCACGCCGGCGATGAACAGCTTGGCGATCGAGACTTCCGCGGTGACGCCGTAGACGATCATGATGATCGAAGGCGGTATCAGCAGCCCCAGCGTGCCCGCTCCGGCGAGCGTGCCGATCACCTTGCCCTCGGGGTAGCCGCGGCCGAGCAGTTCAGGCAGCGTCATCTTTCCGATGGTGGCGCAGGTCGCGGCGGAAGAACCCGAGACCGCGGCGAAGATCGTGCAGCCGATGATGTTCGTGTGCAGCAGGCGTCCCGGCAGCCGCTCCATCCACGGGGCCAGCCCGCGGAACATGTCCTCGGACAAGCGCGTGCGGAAAAGTATCTCGCCCATCCAGACGAACAGCGGCAGCGCCGTCAGGGTCCAGGAGGAGGCGGTGCCCCAGACGGTCACCGCCATGGCGTCACCTGGTACCCGCGTGGTGAACGCCAGCATGCCGATCCACGCGACACCCATCAATGCGAGTCCGATCCATACGCCCGCCCCGAGCAGCGCGAACAGCGCCAGCATCAGCAGTCCGGCGGCGACGATGTCCATGCCGCTACTCCACGTGGCTCTGCGCCGCAGGGGCGGAGGGCGCCGGTGACCCGGCGCGCCAGGCGGCGATGAACGCGTCCAGGAACGCGACCACGAGCAGCACGGTGCCGATCGCCATGCCTACCTGCGGTATCCACATCGGTGTCGCATCGTTGGCGGTGGAGATGTCATTGAACGCGTTTGACTGCCAGACCAGGCGAATGCTGTACCCGGCCAGCAGTCCGCTGGCGAAAAGCGCGAGCGCCAGGCACAGCCGCTCCAGCCAGGGGCGCGCCGCGCCCGAGTGCTCGAGCAGGAGCGTGACGCGAATGTGCTCTCCGCGGCGGAAGGTATGGGCGAGCGCGAGGAAGCCGGACGCCGCCATGCAGTACCCCGCATAGGCGTCGGTGCCGCGCACATGGAAGTCGAAGCTGCGCCCGAGGATGCCGACCAGCACCCAAAGCAGCGTGCCGATCATGAACCCCGCCGCGAGCCAGGCCGCGGCGTCGTAGGCGGTATCGAGGGCGCGCCTCACGGGCCAAAGAAAAGGGGGCAGTCGCCCCCTTCCCGTAAACCTTGTCGAAGCGTGCCGCTCACATCTTCTTGTAGGCGTCGATTACTGCCGCGCCCTCGGCCCCGGCCTTTTTTACCCAGTCGCCGACCATCTGCTCGCCGATCTTCTTGAGATCGGCGGTGAGCTGCGGCGCGGGTTTGGCGATGTTCATGCCCTTCGCCCTGAGCTGGTCGAGGTACCAGCCGGTCTTTTCCTCCGAGGTCTTCCAGCCGCGCGGCTCGGCCGCTTCGGCCGCCTTGCTGAGCGCGGCGCGCGACGCCGGATCCAGCGCGTCGAACGCTTTCCTGCTTGCCAGCACGGCGTTCTTCGGCAGCCAGGCCTGCGTATCGTAGAAATTCTTCACGTGCTCGAAGATCTTGCTGTCGTAGCCCGTGGCGCCGGAAGAGATCATCGAGTCCATCGCGCCGGTGGCGAGCGCCTGCGGCACTTCGGCCGCCTGGATAGTCACCGGCTGGGCGTTGAGCAGCTCGGCGATTTTCGCCGTCGCCGGGCTGTAGGAGCGGAACTTGACGCCCTTCATGTCGGCGCCGCTGTTGATCGGTTTCTTCGAGTAAAGCCCCTGCGGCGGCCAGGGCACCGTGAACAGCACCATCATGCCCTGTTTCGCGAGCTCGGCCTCCACCGCCTTGCGCGAGGCCTTCCAGAGCTTGGCTGCGTCCGCGTAGCTGGTGGCGAGGAATGGCACGCCATCCAGGCCGAAGAGCGCATTCTCGTTTTCGAAATTGACCAGCAGGATTTCACCCGCCTGCGCCTGGCCACCCTGTACCGCGCGCTTGATCTCGGGCGCCTTGAACAGCGACGCGCCGGGGTGTATCTGGATCTTGAGCTTGCCGCCGGTGGCCTTCTCCACCTCGTTCGCAAATGCCTGGATGTTTTCGGTGTGGAAGTTCGTCGCCGGATAGGCGGTGGGCAGGTCCCATTTGGTCTGGGCCTGGGCGGTGCCCGCGAGCGCGAGGGTCGCGAAGGCAACGAGGATCGGCTTGAGTTTCATTTTTCCCCTTTGGATTTAAGTCTGGAGCAGCTTGGCGACATCATCGGCCAACGCCAGCGAAGCTGTCAATCCGGGCGATTCGATGCCGAACAGGTTCACCAGACCCGCCACGCCGTGCTCGGCCGGGCCCTGGATCGTGAAGTCGGCCGCCGGCTCCTTCGGCCCGGAGATCTTGGGGCGGATGCCGGAGTAGGCGGGCGCCAGCGCACCGTCCTGGAGCCCGGGCCAGTAGCGGCGGATCGCCGCGTAGAAGCGCTCGGAGCGCCTCGGGTCCACGGCGTAGTCCGTGCGCGGGTCGAAGCGCTCGAGCCACTCCACGTCCGGGCCGAAGCGCGCCTGGCCCGCGAGGTCGAGCGTCACGTGCACGCCCAGACCGCCGGGTTCGGGCACGGGATAGACAAGGCGCGAGAACGGCGGGCGCGAGGCCAGCGAGTAGTAGTTGCCCTTGGCGTAGTACTCGGGCGGGATCCGGCCCGCCGGGAAACCATCCATCAGCCGCGCGACGCTCGGCGCCCGGAATCCGGCGCTGTTGACGAGAAGCCTGGCGCTTATTCTTGCTTCTCCGACCTGCAGTTCAAATCCACTGTGCGAGATCAAGACCCGTTGCAGGGGACTCCTTAACGCCAGCATGGCTCCCGCGGCCTCCGCATCTCCCAGATACGCCAGCATGAGTGCATGGCTGTCGATGATCCCGGTCGAAGGGGAATGCAGCGCCGCCACGCAGTGCAGGGCCGGTTCCATGCGCATCGCTTCGGCGGCCGGGATTTCGACGACATCGGTGACGCCGTTCCCGTGGGCCTTTGCCTTTATCGAAAGCAGTTCTTCCTTCTGTGCATCCGAAGACGCAACGATCAATTTCCCGCAACGCCGGTAAGGCACGCCGTGCGTCCCGCAGTATTCGTACAGGCGCGTCCGTCCCGCGACGCAGGCGCGCGCCTTGAGCGAGCCCCTGGGGTAGTAGATCCCGGCGTGGATCACCTCTGAGTTGCGCGAGCTGGTGTGGGTGCCGATGGCGTCCTCGGCCTCCAGGATCACCACTTCCCGGCCCGCGAGGGCGAGCGCGCGGGCGACCGCGAGGCCGACCACGCCCGCGCCGATCACCACGCACTCGACTTTATCCATGGACCGTCTTTCTGAAGAAAAGTCTTTCAGTGAAAAAAGCAAGAACGCCGAAGATCGCGACCGCCAGCGCCATCGGGCGCGTCGTGCCGTCGAAGGCCAGCGCCAGCCCGGCGCTCACCACGGCCCCCAGGCCGAAGGGCAGCGCCCCGAGCAGTGAGGAAGCCGCGCCCGCCATCTGCGGAAAAGGCGAAAGCGCGGCCGATGTCGTGCTCGGAATCATGAAGGAGCAGCCTAGCAGGTAGACGATCATCGGCAGCACCACCGCGCCCCAATGCGGCACGGCAGCAAGCGCCAGCGCGGCCAGCAGCAGGCCGCCTGCCAGGGCGAGCGCCGCGCCCAGCCGCACCATGCGGCCGATGCCGAAGCGCACCACGAGGCGGCTGCCGATGATGCCGCCGGTGATCTGCCCAAGCATGACCGCGGCGAACACCAGGCTGAACTCTGTCGGCGTCAGGTGCAGCGAGCGCACCATCGCCAGCGACGAGCTGGAAACGAAGGCGATGATGCCGAGCTGCGCGAGCAGCATGGTTGCGAGCGAGGCGCGGAACCGCGCGTCGCCCAGCAGCACGGCGTAGCTTGCGGCGATGCGGGACGGCGCGACGGACGGGCGCGCGTCCGGCGCCGTTTCGCCGAGGCCGAATCCGACTGCCGCAAGCAGCGCCACCGCGATGCCCGCATACACCAGGAACACGCCCGGCCAGCCGCCCAGCACGATGGCCTGGCCGCCGATCAGCGGGGCCGTGAGGGGGATGATGCCGAACACCGCCATCATGCGCGCGAGCAGGTGCGCCGCCTGCTCGCGCGCGTAGAGGTCGCGCACGATGGAGCGCGCGACGACGGGGCCGCACGACATGCCGGCGCCTTGCGCGAAGCGCAACAGCACCACTTCGCGCACCGAATCCGCCGCCATTCCGCAGGCGCTGGCGGCGAGGAACAGGCCCAGGCCCGAGATCAGCACAGGTTTGCGGCCGAAGCGATCGGACAACGGTCCCCAAGTGAGCTGGCCGACGGCGAGGCCGAGCAGGTAGGTGGTGACGGACAACTGCACGGCGCCGGGCTCGGCGCCGAATGCCTGCGCGATCACCGGCAGCGACGGCAGGAACATGTCCATGCCGAGCGCCGTAAGTGCAACCAGTACGCCCAGAAGGAGCGTGAAAGGGACTGAACCCTGCGGAACTGAAGCCTGAGGTACCGCCACTTGTAGATATAATAGCGCGGCCCTCTCAGAAACTCCTGATAAACGCTTGAATCCGACCGCAATATTTTCGAAGACCGGCAAGGGCGTGCAGGAAGCCTCCGGCAAGACCAGCAACCTGTCGCGGGCCGATCGCGCGGTGCTCAAGGAAATCGACGGCAAGACCACGCACGCCAATGTGGCGGCGAAGTTCGAGAAGATTCCCGCCGACAAGTTCGACGCGCTGATCCAGCAGTTCGACAAGGACGGCTACATCCGCGAAGTCTCCTCGGGCTCGCAGGCGGCTGCCGCGCCGTCGGCGCGCGGCGCGCCGCCAGCCAAGGCGCCGCCGCCTCCGCCGCCGTCGGGCGGGTCCCTGGACGACATGGATTTCACGCAGGCGATCAAGTTGCCGCCGAAGGCGGCGCCCGCCGCCCCGAAGGCGCCGCCCGTGGATCTGGCCGCCGCCGCCCGCGCCGAGGCCGAGCGCAAGGCGAAGGAGCAGCAGGCGTTCGACTTCAGGGCGCGGCAGGAAGCGGAGGCGAAGGCGAAAGCGGAGGCCGAGAAAAAGGCCAAGGCGGAAGCGGAGCAGCGGGCACGCGCCCTCGCGGAAGCAAAGGCGCGGGCTGAAGCCGAGGCGAACGCCAGGGCGAAGGCCGAAGCGGAAGCGAAGGCCAGGGCCGAGACGGAAGGCAAGGCCCTCGCCGAGGCGGAGGCCAAGGTCAAGGCGGCTCGCGAAGCCGCGGTCCGGATGGCGACGGAGGCCAAGGCGAAGGCCGAGGCCAAGGCGAAGGCCGAGGCCGATGCCGCCGCCGAGCGCGAGCGCGAGGCGCTCGAAAAAGCGCGCCGGGAATCCGAAGACAAGGCCAGGATGCAGGCCGAGCTGACCGGCAAGCTGGAGGAAGAGCGCCGGGCGCGCGAAGACGCCGAGCGGCGCGCAAGCGAAGCCGCGGAAAGGGCACGCAAGGACCTGGAAGAGAAGGCGAAGCGCGACGCCGAGGAGATGCGCCAGCGGCTCGAGGCCGAGATGAAGGCGAGGCTGGAGGAAGAGCGCAAGGCGCGCGAGGAGGAAGACCGCAAGCGGCGCGAGGAAGAGGACCGCCGCCGCGCGGAGGAAGACCGCAAGCGGCGCGAAGAGGACGAGCGCCGCCGCAAGGAAGAGGAGGAGCGCCGCGCCAGGGAAGATGCGGAACGCCGCGCGCGCGAGGAGGAGGACCGCAAGCGGCGCGAGGAGGACGAGCGCCGCCGCAAGGAGGAAGACGCGCGCCGCGCGAAAGAGGAAGCGGATCGGGAGGCGGACCGCAAGCGCCGCGAGGAGGAAGACCGCAAGCGGCGCGAAGAGGAGGACCGCAAGCGCGCCGAGGAGGAGCAGCGCCGCAAGGACGACGATGCGCGCCGGGCGAAGGAAGATGCCGACCGCCGGGCCAAGGAGGAATCCGACCGCCGTGCAAAGGAGGATGCAGATCGTCGCGCGCGCGAGGAAGCGGACCGCCGGGCGACGGACGAAGCCGAACGGCGCGCCAGGGACGAGGCCGAAGCGAAGGCGCGCGCCGCCCAGGCCGCGTCGGCTTCGTCCGCATCAACGTCGTCTTCCGTGCCTTCGATTCCGGCCGTAGCGGCGCCTCCGCCGTCGCCACCGCCGGCACCGGCGCCATCCGCGCCGGCAGTGGCAGGCAGCTTCGGCGATTCCTTGCTCGCCGACCTGGACTCGTTCGGCAAGCGCGAGGAGGAAGAGCAGAAAGCCAAGGAAGAGGAAGAGCGCAAGGCGAAGGAAGAGGCGGCGCGCAAGGCGAAAGAAGAGGCGGAACGCAAGGCCAGGGAGGAGGCGGAGAAGAAGCGCCGCGAGGAGGAGGAGCGCAAGCGCAAGGAGGACGAGGAACGCCGCGCGAAGGAGGAGGCCGAGCGGCTCGCGCTGGAGGAAGAGGAGCGCAATAAGCACGAGGAAGCCGAGCGCAAGCGCAAGGCGAAGGAGGCTTTGGCCGCCAAGGAGGCCGAACGCAAGGCGGCGCAGCAGCGCACCGCGGCCGCGGCGAAGCCACAGGCCAAGGCCGCGCCGAAGGACGACGACGACATCGGGGTGACCGACGACGACCTCGACATGGACGACGTCAAGAAGGACGAAAAGGCGCTGTCGGCGACGGCGCGCAAGGCCGCGCAGGAGCGCGAGCAGCTGACCGCGTCCACGGCGCCAGTGCGCAGGCCGAAGAAGTGGGGCAAACCCGTCGCCGTGGCGCTGTTCGTGCTGCTGATCGCCGGCGTCGGTGTCCTGCAAGTGATGCCGGTATCGACGGCGGAATACGAAAAGGCCGCGTCCGAGGCAATGGGCGTGCCGGTGAAGATCGGATCGGCGCACCTCTCGGTGATTACCGGCATCGAGACCAGGTTCGACGCGGTATCGATCGGCGATTCGGTCAAGATCAAGACGGTGCGCGGCTTTCCCGAGGTCGGATCGCTGATTGGCGGGGGAAAGAAGTCCTTCAACCGGATCGAGCTCGAAGGCGTGTCGATGTCGCAGGCGAACCTCGCCGACGCGGTGCTCGGCAAGGCCTCCGGCGACAACCTGCGCATCGGCCGCATCCTCGCCAAGCAGGTGAAGCTCGATGGGCCGCTCACGCTGCCTGCGTTCGACGTGGACGCCGCGGTCGCGGGCGACGGCTCGCTGCAGACGGTCGCGCTGCGCGGCGGCGACAAGGTGGTCGTGCAGCTTTCACCCAAGGGGAGCGACATCGGTTTCGAGATCACCGCCGGCACCCTGGCGCTGCCGCTCGCGCCCGCGCTGAACCTGTCGGATTTCAGCATGAAGGGCACCGCGAACCGCAGCGGCGTGACCGCCTCGGACTTCGAGGGCAGGAATTTTGACGGCGTGATCTCGGGCACGGCGAGGATCCGCTGGGGCGCGAACTGGACCGCGGAGGGCGAAGTGCGCGCGCGGGCGATCCGGGTTGCGGTGCTCGCGCCGGCGCTGGTGTCCGAGGGCAGGGTGGAGGGGCGCGGCGCCTACACCATGAGCGGTCCGAATCCGGCAACCCTGTTCGAAGGCGGGCGCATCCAGGGGGATTTCAAGATAGAGAAGGGCGTGCTCGGCAGCTTCGACCTGACGCGCGCGTTGCAGACCGGCGGCGCGCAGAGCAGCGGCAGGACGGTGTTCTCCGAATTGACCGGTCAGGCGCTCTACGACAAGGGCACCGTGAAGATCACGAACGCGTCGATCACGGCGGGCGCGATGAACGCGGGCGCGAGCCTGGACATCGACGCCAATGGCGGCCTGGCGGGACGGGTCGTCGCCGACGTGAAGACGCCGACCCAGACCCTGCGCGCGACGCTGAACATTTCGGGCAAGATCCAGGACCCCGTGATCAGGAAGTGACGCCTATCGTTCTCCGCTTCCGCGGCGCGCGCGCGCTGTCGGATTTCCGCCTCGCCAAGCTGTTGCCGGAGTTGAAAAGAGCGCACCCCTCGGTGCGCGGGCTGGCGGCGGAGTACTGGCATTTCGCCGAGACCGATGCCGAGCCCGGCGCCGGCGGCAGGCGGCTGCTGGAACGCTTGCTGGCCTACGGTGTGCCGCTGGAGGGCAGCCACGAGCGTGACGCGCCCTTCCTGGTCGTGCCCCGGCTCGGCACGATCTCTCCCTGGTCCTCGAAGGCCACCGACATCGCGCGCAACTGCGGACTCGGCGGCGTGCGCAGGATCGAGCGCGGCATCCTGTATTTTGTCTCTGCGAAGGAAAATATCGACCGCGAACGGGTCGGCGCATTGCTGCACGACCGCATGACCGAAAGCGTGCTCGGCTCCCTGGACGAGGCGGGCAGCATTTTTTCGCATGTCGCGCCGCGGTCCCTTGGCCGCGTGCCGTTGCAGGAACTGGACGAGGCCAACGCGCGGCTGGGACTGGCGCTGAGCGAAGACGAAATCGCCTACCTGCGGGATGCGTACCGGTCGCTCGGTCGCGATCCGACCGACGCCGAGCTGACCATGTTCGCGCAGGCCAACTCCGAGCATTGCCGCCACAAGATCTTCAACGCCGACTGGATCGTCGACGGGGAAGCGAAGGACCAGTCGCTGTTCGCGATGATCCGGCACACGCACGCGGCCAATCCGCAGGGCACGGTGCTGGCGTACTCCGACAACGCGGCGATCCTGGAAGGCGGCGTTGGCAAGAGGTTTTTCCCGGGGCCCGACGGCGTCTATGGCGCGCGCGAAGGGCGGATTGATTACGTCGCCAAGTGCGAAACCCACAATCACCCGACCGCGATCGCGCCTTTCCCCGGCGCCGCGACCGGCGCGGGCGGCGAGATCCGCGATGAAGGCGCCACCGGGCGGGGCGCGAAGCCGAAGGCGGGCCTGGTGGGCTATTCGGTTTCCAACCTGCGCCTTCCCGGCGCGCCGCGCCCCTGGGAGGCGCAGGACTACGGCCGGCCCGGACGCATCGTCTCGGCGCTGCAGATCATGCTCGACGGCCCGATCGGCGCGGCGGCCTTCAACAACGAATTCGGCCGCCCTTGCCTCGCCGGCTACTTCAGGAGCTTCGAGCAGCCGGTCGGCGGCGCGCAGCGCGGCTATCACAAGCCGATCATGCTCGCGGGGGGCGTCGGAAATATTTCCTCCGAGAATTCAATCAAAAAGACCTTTGAAGAAAAAGCGCTCCTTGTCCAGCTTGGCGGGCCGGGAATGCTGATCGGGATGGGCGGCGGCGCGGCGTCCTCGATGCGCGCCGGCGCGAACACGGAGGACCTGGACTTCGATTCGGTGCAGCGCGGCAATGCGGAGATCCAGCGCCGGGCGCAGGAGGTGATCGACCGGTGCTGGCAGCTGGGCGAGCGCAATCCGGTGCTCTCGATCCACGACGTGGGGGCGGGCGGCCTGTCCAACGCGATGCCCGAACTGGCGCATGGCGCGGGTCGCGGCGCCCGGCTCGAGCTGCGCGCGGTGCCTTCGGAGGACAGCGGCATGTCGCCGCGCGAGATCTGGTGCAACGAGGCGCAGGAGCGCTACGTGCTGGCGATCGCGCCGGAGAGCCTGCAGGCCTTCACCGCCATCTGCGAGCGCGAGCGCTGCCCGTTTGCTGTTCTGGGAATGGCAAGTTCAGATGGAAAGTTGGTCGTAGAAGATTCCTTGTTGAAAGAGAAACCAGTCGACATCGACCTGTCCATTGTCCTCGGCAAGCCGCCGAAGATGCTGCGCGACGTGAAGCGCGTCGCGCCGAAGCTGGCAGCGCTCTCGCTCGATGGGGTGGAACTGGAGGAAGCCGCCTACCGCGTGCTGCGCCACCCGGCGGTCGCGGACAAGACCTTCCTCATCGCGATCGGCGACCGCAGCGTCGGCGGGCTGTGCTCGCGCGATCCCTTCGTCGGGCCCTGGCAGGCGCCGGTGGCCGACTGCGCGGTGACGCTGCTCGATTACGAGGGCTACGCGGGCGAAGCGTTCGCCATCGGCGAGCGCACGCCGCTGGCGCTGATCGACGGGCCGGCCTCCGGCAGGATGGCGGTGGGCGAGGCGCTCACCAATCTCGCGGCCGCAAGGGTCGGGGCGCTGGACCGCGTCAAGCTCTCGGCCAACTGGATGGCGGCCGCCGGATCGCCCGGGGAAGATGCCGCGCTCTACGACACGGTGCGCGCGGTGGCGCTCGAACTGTGCCCGGCGCTCGGCGTTTCGATTCCCGTGGGCAAGGATTCGCTCTCCATGCGGACCGCATGGCAGGAGGGCGGTGCCGGCAGGGAGGTGGTCGCGCCCCTGTCGCTGGTGGTGACGGCATTTGCCGCGGTGCTGGACGCGCGCGCGACGCTCACCCCGCGGTTGCGCACCGACGCCGGCGAAACCGAGTTGCTGCTCGTCGATCTCGGCGGCGGGAAGAACCGCCTCGGCGGGTCGATCCTCGCGCAGGTGTTTTCGAGATTTGGGAGTGTTTGCCCTGATCTTGATGTTGCTTCACGGCTCAAATCGTTTTTCACTGCAATTCAAGAGCTCAATGAGCAAAACCTGGTCCTCGCCTACCACGACCGTTCCGATGGCGGCCTGTTCGCGACGGTTTGCGAGATGGCGTTCGCCGGCCGCTGCGGCGTCACGGTGAACCTGGATGCGCTGGTCTTCGACCAGTGGACCGACGACGTGGACGGCTTCAAGCGCGCCAGCGAGGAGCAGCTCGCGGGGCGGGTGCGCGAGCGCGCGCTGCAGGCGATGTTCGCCGAGGAACTGGGCGCCGTGCTGCAGATCCGGGCGGCCGACCGCACGCGGGTGATGGACCTGCTGCGTTCGCACGGCCTCGGGGATTCCTCCCTGGTGCTTGGAAATCTGAACTCAAGGGACGAAATTTCGTTCATGCGCAATGCAAAGCCGATGCTCAAGGAAAAGCGCGTCGCGCTGCAGCGCGCCTGGTCCGAGACCAGCTTCCGCATGCAGCAGCTGCGCGACAATCCGGACTGCGCGCAGGAAGAGTATGACCGGGTCCTGGATACGCAAGACCCGGGCTTGTCCTTTCAGTTGAACTTTGAAGTAAGGAATTTCCAGACAACGACAAAGGCAAAACCACGCATCGCAATACTCCGGGAGCAGGGCGTCAACAGCCAGGTGGAGATGGCTGCCGCCTTCACGCGCGCCGGCTTCGAGGCGGTGGACGTGCACATGTCGGATGTGATCGCCGGACGCACCGCGCTCGACGGCTTCCGGGGCATGGCGGTCTGCGGCGGCTTTTCCTATGGCGACGTGCTCGGCGGCGGGCAGGGCTGGGCCAAATCCATCCTGTTCAATGCCAGGGCGCGCCGGGAGTTCGAGGCCTTCTTCGGGCGCCGCGATACCTTCGCGCTGGGCTCGTGCAACGGCTGCCAGATGATGGCGGCGCTGAAGGAGATCATCCCCGGGGCGCAGCACTGGCCGGTCTTCGGCGCCAACCGCTCGGCGCAGTTCGAGGGCCGCTTCGTGATGGTCGAAGTGCTCGACAGCCCCTCGATCCTGCTGCGCGGCATGGCGGGCAGCCGCATGCCCATCGCCACCGCCCACGGCGAGGGCAGGGCGGAATTTTCGCCGGCGAAGGACATGGAGCGGGCCGTGGTCGCCCTGCGGTTCGTCGGCAACGACGGCCGGCCGACGGAAATCTACCCGTTGAACCCGAACGGCTCGCCCGCGGGCATCACCGGCCTGACGACGCCGGACGGCCGCTTTACCATCGTCATGCCGCACCCGGAACGGGTATTCCGCACGGTGCAGATGTCCTGGTCGCCGGACAACGCAGGGGAGGATTCGCCATGGATGCAGATGTTCTACAACGCCCGGCGCTGGGTGGATTGATGATGCGATACTTGGCGCTCTTCCTGTTCCTGCCCGGTCTTGTCCTGACTACCGCCCACGTGCACGCAGCGGATTGCCCGCCACTCCTCGACACCGCGCTGCCGACCCTGTCGGACGACAAGCCGGCCTCGATCTGCCAGTACCGGGGAAAAGTCCTGCTGGTGGTGAATACGGCGAGCGAATGCGGCTACACGCCGCAGTACGAGGGACTGGAAAAGCTCTACCGGCGCTACAGGGACAAGGGCCTGGTGGTGCTCGGCTTCCCGTCGAACGACTTCGGCGGCCAGGAGCCGGGCTCGAACAGGGAGATCGCGAAGTTCTGCGAAGTGAACTACGGGGTGTCGTTCCCGATGTTCACCAAGACGAGCGTCGCGAAGGGATCGGCAAACCCGTTCTACGAAAAGCTCGCGCAGGCGACCGGCAGCCGGCCGGGCTGGAACTTCCACAAGTACCTGGTGGACCGGCGCGGCGCGAAGGCGGTGTCCTTCGACACGCGCGTCGAGCCCGCCGATCCGAAATTCCTGAAGGAAATCGAACGCCTGCTGGCAGAAAAAGGAGAAACGAAATGAGCATCGTCCGTCATGAGCCCGGCCCGATCCTGAGCCTCGGCGTGGAGCACGGCAATACCGTCTACCTGGCGGGCATCGTCCCCAAGAACCTGAAGAACGACGTCAAGGGCCAGACCGCCGAAGTGCTGGCGGAAATCGACCGCCTGCTGGCGAAGGCGGGGACCAGCAAGTCGAAGATCCTGACGGCCAACATCTGGGTCACCGACATCCGCAACCGCGCCGCGATGAACGAGGCCTGGAGCGCCTGGGTCGACCCGAAGAACCTGCCGGCGCGCGCCTGCGTCGAGGCCAAGCTCGCCGACCCGGCCTGCCTGGTCGAGATCATGGTGACCGCGGCGAAGTAGGAGTCAGAGGCCGAGCAGGTCGCGCGTGGCCTGGTCGGGCTCGCCCTTGAATGCGAGGGCGTCGATTTCCAGGGCGCCAAGCTTGCTGAATGCCTTCGCGAAGCCGGCGCCGTGCAGCGCGGCCAGCAGCGTTTTCTTCGTGAAACCGGTCTTGTGGGCGTAGAAATCCTCGCCGCTGCGCTCGATCTGGTCGGCGTGGCCGTAGATGACGTCGAGCACCATGATCGGCCCGGCTTCCGATTCGTAGAGCACGTCCTCGATGTCCAGCCCGCGTTCGACGCTCGCGCGCATCACCTCGGCCATGTCCGGCACCCGGATGTGCGCGAAACCTCCGTCCTTGAGCACGTGCAGGAATCCGGCCAGTACCTTCGGCACGTCGTGCCGGTAGTAGTGCTCGAGGTTGTGCGCGCAATACACCGCGTCGAACTGGCCGCCGGGCAGCTTCGCAAGCTCGCGCGCATCGCAGACGATGTCCGGCTTTCCTTTCGGGTCAATATCGAGCAGCAAATGCTCGAAGCTGGCGTACTGGGGCGGCAGCGCGATCGCCTTGTTGTTGCCTCCCACATTCAGCAGCTTTTTCATCCGGCCGCTAATCTACGATGAAAAGCCGGGCCCCGACGTCCGTATAGGAGCGATGCGGCTCGGCGTTGTCCGCCACCTGGTAGCTCGTGCCGGGCTTGAGCGTGAACTTGCGCCCGTCCTCGAGTTCGGTGTGCAGCTCGCCCTCGGTGCACAAGAGGATGTGGCCCTTCACGCACCAGTGGTCTGCCCGGTAGCCGGGCGTGTACTCGACCATCCGCACGCGGATTGTCCCGAAATGCTGCGTACGCCAGTACGCCATGCCGCTTTCGCCCTTGTGTTCGGTTCGTTCCACCTTCGACCAGTCGGTCGTGCCGAAGGGAATGGCTGACATCTGCACGCGTAACTCCTGTCTTGAATGGACTAGCTTTCCTTCAGTTTTGCGATCACTTGCTCATCGCTCAGCGCAGAGCCAACCCAGACAGCGACCCGCGACGCGCCGGCGCCAATGCATAGCTCCCGCAGCGCTCTATCTTCAATCTCGGTCAAACCACCCTCAATCCTCTCCATGGGGTGAATAAGCATCTCCGTCTTCAGGCTGAACCCCTGCCTTACATCCGTCACCAACCGCTTCAGGAGCGCTTGGGCGGTGGTGAAGTCTCCGACCAGCATGCGTGGATGGGAGAACGGCGGTTGCGCCGATCCGTCAACCGACGTGCCTTTGGAAATATTCTTCACCACGAAGCGGTCGATGCGAACTTGGACGTAAAGAACCGTTGCAAACAAGGCACCGCGCTCCCTCAATCTCTAACGTCGCGCTTCAGGCGCGCGCAAGCGCGTCGGCGGCAAGCGCCGGTCAGACCGCCGTGAGCTTGACTCTGCCGACATTGCCGAGCTTCGCATGCTGCTTTGCATGCCAAAGATCGTGGTTGTACTGCATCGCAAGCCAGCTTTCGGGCGAGCGGCCAAGCGCCTTCGAAAGGCGCAGTGCCATCTCAGGACTGATACCACTGCCACCAGTGAGGACGCGATTCAGGGTCGAGGCGGCTACTCCAAGCTTTGCGGCAAGCTCGCGGCCGCTCAAATTGTTAGGCTCAAGATACACCTCGGTAATGAACTCACCCGGATGGGGCGGATTGTGCATGGCCATCAGTGATAATCCTCATAGTCCAGGACGAAGGCATGTCCGTCCTTGAATTCAAAAGTCATGCGCCAATTGCCATTCACCCACACCGACCACCGACCCCGTTCTTCCCCCTTCAAGGGATGCAGCCGAAACCCCGGAATGTCCATGTCCTCAATGGACTTGGCCGTGTCCAAGGCTGCCAATAGCATTCGAAGTCTCTTGGCATGGTGGGGTTGAATGCCCGCCGCGCTTCCCGACTCAAAGAACTTCCGCATCCCTTTGTGCCGGAACGACTGAATCATTCAAAACAGTGTACCGTGTTGCGCACCACGCAACAAGCGGCCTAACTAGTATTGGTTGACTTGTTGGTTGCCATTGGTGGTCGGTTTGCAAACCGCACAACCTGTCACGGACACGGTCAATTTCCCCTCATCGTCAATACGTTACGCGTTCTCTACCGCGGGTGCAATTCTGCCTTGCGCGACGTCACTCGAAAAGATTGAGGACGGCGTCGAGGCCGCTGTGGTTGAGGGCGTGCGTGGCCTTTTCGCGCACGACGGGCTTGGCGCGGTAGGCGATGGAAACGCCGGCGACGGCCATCATTTTCAGGTCGTTGGCGCCGTCGCCGATGGCGACGGTCTGTTCGCGAGTTGCGCCGAGGCGCTGCGCGGTCTGCCAGAATTTGCCGGCCTTTTCTTCGGCGTCGACGATGGTGCCGAGCACGCGGCCGGTGAGTTTGCCATTGTCGATTTCCAGGACGTTGGACAGGGTGTCGTCCAGGCCGAGGCGTTCCTTCAGGCGCTGGGTGAAGAAGCTGAAGCCGCCCGAGACGAGCAGGAGCCTGACGCCGTGCCGCTTGCAGTGCTCGACGAGTTTTTCCGCGCCGGGCGAGAGGCGCAGCTTTTCGTCGTAGACGTCCTGCAGCACGTCTTCGTCCAGCCCGGCGAGCAGCGCGACGCGCTGGCGCAGGCTGGCCGGATAGTCGATTTCGCCGCGCATGGCGCGCGCGGTGATGGCGGCGATTTCCTCCTTCTTGCCGACGTAGGCGCCGATTTCGTCGATGCACTCGATGGTAATGAGCGTCGAGTCCATGTCCATGGCGAGGAGCTTCAGGTCGCTGAAGCGCCGGCCTTCGGGCACCCAGGCGTGGTCGAGGCGGCGCGGGTCGCACCAGGCCGCGACGCGCTCGCGGCGCTGCGGCTCGCGCAGCCGCCAGGCGTGCGCGCCGATCTGCTCCGGCGCCCGCGACCCGCAAAGGTCGGCGATTGCCGCGGCATCGGCGGCGGCCGCGTCAGCGCTTTGGATTACGAGGTTCGACACGCTGGCTGCCGGTGCGGGGATCTTCGGATGGCTTGCGCGCGGCGTCGCTCGGCGCGGCCCGGGCGCGCTCGCGCCATTGCTTCGCCGCCGCGGGATCCGCGGGGATGCCAAGCCCGAGTTCGAGCGCCTGCGCGAGTTCCAGCATCGCCAGGCGGTGGCCGTGCTCGGCGGCGCGGCGGAACCAGGCCATCGCGGACTCGGTGTCGCGCGGCGTGCCGATGCCCTTCTGCAGCAGCACCGCAAGGAAGAATTGCGCGCTCTCGTGGCCCTGCGCCGCGGCGGCGCGGAACCACTGCACCGCGTCCGACGCGCTCTGCGGCACGCCTTCGCCGTCGAGGTAGAGGCGCGCGAGCTGCGCCTGTGCGCGCGCATCGCCTGCCTGGGCCGCCTTCTCCAGCAATTGCGCCATGGCATTCATGTTCTGGGGCACGCCCAGTCCCATGCCGAACATCAGGGCGAGGTTGGTCTGGGCGGTCGCGTTGCCCTGGTCGGCGGCGAGCTGGTACCAGCGCGCCGCCTCGTCGAAATTGCGCAGCGCGCCCCGGCCGTCGTAGTACATGGCGCCGATGTTGTTCTGCGCGGCCGCATGGCCGGATTCCGCGGCGCGCAGGTACCAGCCGAAAGCCGCTTCGACATTGCGCAGCGGCGGCGGCGCGGTCTCGAGGATGGAGGCGAGCGTGTACTGGGCCTCGACCGTGCCGTCCGCGGCCAGCGGCCTGAGGGAATCGATGGCCTGCGCGTAGTCGCCGCGTTCGAGCGCGCCCATTGCGGGCATCAGGCGGTCGAAGTTGTCCTTCTCCCTTTCCTGCTGGGCATGCGCTGTCGCGCAGAGGAAAAGAACCGGCAGGAGGACGGCAAGCCTCACGCCGCGAGCGCCCCGAGGAGGTCCCTCGCCGCCTGCACCCGCAAGGGCCATTCGGCCATCTTCGCTTCCAGCCGCAGGCGGTCGGGTCCGGCGAGGCGCAGGTTTCTGCGCTTGTGCACCAGCGCGATGATCTTGCCGGGGTCGATCGGCGGGTCCTTCTGGAACTGCAGCTGCAGCGTTTCGTGCGTAGCGTCGACGCGCGCGATGCCGAGCGGGGCGGCGAGCAGGCGCAGCATATGGGAATCGAGCAGCACCCTGGCCGGCTCGGGCAGGAGGCCGAAGCGGTCGATGAGTTCCTCCCGCATCCGGTCCAGGTCCTCCTGCGTGGCGCAGTTGGCGAGCCGCTTGTAGAGGGTCAGGCGCTCGTGGACATCGCTGCAGTAGAGTTCCGGCAGCAGCGCCGGGACGTGGAGCTTGATCTCCGTGGCTGCCTCCAGCGGCTGGTCGAGGTCGATGGCCTTGCCGTTCTTCAGCGCGCGGACCGCCCGCTCGAGCATGCGGGTATACAGGTCGAAGCCGACTTCCTGGATCTGGCCGGACTGGGACTCGCCCAGCACCTCGCCTGCGCCGCGGATTTCCAGGTCGTGCATCGCGAGGTAGAAGCCCGAGCCGAGCTCCTCCATCATCTGGATCGCTTCGAGTCTTTTTTTTGCCTGGGTACCTAAAGATTCAATTTCAGGAACAAGCAAATAAGCATAAGCCTGGTGGTGCGAGCGGCCGACGCGGCCGCGCAGCTGGTGCAGCTGCGCCAGGCCGAAGCGGTCGGCGCGGTGGATCACCATGGTGTTCGCGTTCGGATTGTCGATCCCGGTCTCGATGATGGTCGAGCACAGCAGCAGGTTGTGGCGCTGCTGGGTGAATTCGCGCATCACGCGCTCCAGGTCGCGTTCGCGCATCTGGCCGTGCGCCACCGCGACGCGCGCCTCGGGCAGCAGGCGCGCGAGCCGGTCGTGGGCGTTGCCGATGGTCTCGACTTCGTTGTGCAGGTAATACACCTGGCCGCCACGCCGCAGTTCGCGCAGCACCGCCTCCCGGATCAGGCCCTCCGATTGCGCGGCGACGAATGTCTTGATCGCGAGGCGGCGTTCCGGCGCGGTGGCGATGACCGAGAAGTCGCGCAGGCCTTCGAGCGACAGCGCCAGGGTGCGCGGGATCGGCGTCGCGGTGAGCGTGAGGACGTCCACTTCGGCGCGCAGGCGCTTGAGGGCCTCCTTCTGATGCACGCCGAAGCGGTGCTCTTCGTCGATGATGACGAGGCCGAGGCGCTCGAATTTCACGCCCTTGGAGAGGAGCTTGTGCGTGCCGATGACGATATCGAGCTCGCCGGCGGTGATTTTCTTCAGCACTTCGGTCGTCTGCCTGCCCGTGTTGAAGCGCGACAGCTCGCCGATCTTCACGGGCCAGTCGGCGAATCGATCGCTGAAAGTCTGGAAATGCTGCTCCACCAGCAGCGTGGTGGGGCAGAGGATCGCAACCTGCTTCCTGTCGGCCACCGCGATGAAGGCGGCGCGCAGTGCGACCTCGGTCTTGCCGAAGCCGACGTCGCCGCAGATCAGGCGGTCCATCGGCTTGCCGGCGGTCATGTCGGCGGCCACGGCCGCGATCGCGGCCGCCTGGTCGACCGTTTCCTCGAAGCCGAAACCATCGGCAAACGCCTCGATGTCGTGCTGCTTCACCGCGAAGGCATGGCCCTGCCGCGCGGCGCGCACGGCATAGAGCTCCAGCAGTTCCGCTGCGGTGTCGCGTACCTGTTTTGCAGCGCGGGTCCTAGCCTTGTCCCATTGCCCGCTGCCCAGCTTGTGCAGCGGCGCTTCCTCGGGCTGCGCGCCCGAATAGCGCGAGATCACCTCGAGCTGCGATACCGGGACATAGAGCTTGTCGCCCGCGTCGTAGGTAAGCAGCAGGAATTCGGTGATTCCTTCGCCCAGGTCGAGATTCACCAGTCCGCCATAGCGTCCAATGCCGTGCTGCGCGTGCACCACCGGGTCCCCGATCTTGAGCTCGGAGAGGTCGCGCAGCATGCCTTCGACGGATGTCTGCGCTTTGGCGCCGCGGCCCTTGCGCCGCACCGTGCCGGCGTAGAGCTCCGCCTCGGTGACGATCGCCCAGCCTTCGGCGGGAACGCCGAAGCCGTTGGCCAGGGGCGAGACCGTGATCGAGAGTGTTTCGCTCCCCGCAGCGAATTCCTGAAAATTCCCGCAGGGGGAAAGCGCGACCCCGTACCCCGCAAAATACGTCAGCATCGTCTCGCGCCGGCCGGGCGATTCGGCGCTCAGCAGGACGCGCAACCCGGAACCGGCAACGAACGACTTGATTGCCGCGAGCGGATCCTTCGCGCGCCGGTCCACGGCCAGCGCCGAGAGCGCAGCGGTCGAAAGCGGTTGCGTCGCGTCCTCATCCCGGGCCTCCAGGATGTCGATCCGCGGGAACGCCTTGGCGCTGACGAAGAATTCCTCGGCGGCGACGAACAGCTCCGCCGGCGGCAGCAGGGGCCGGTCCGGATCGCCGCCCATCATCGTGAAGCGCGACTGCGCGTCGCGCCAGAAGGCCTCGATCGCGCCGGGCACGTCACGGTGCAGGACGAGGGTCGATGGTTCGGGCAGGTAGTCGAACACGGTGGCGAGCGCGTCGAAGAACAACGGCAGGTAGTACTCCACTCCCGCCGCCGGCACCCCGTTGGAGACGTCCTTGTACAGCCGGCGCTTCGAGGGATCGCCTTCGAACAGTTCGCGCCAGCGTCCCCGGAACTTGGTGCGGCCGGCGTCGTCGAGCGGGAATTCGCGGGCCGGGAGCAGGCGCACGTCCTTGACCGCATACAGGGTGCGCTGGGTGTCGACGTCGAAGGTGCGCAAGGTCTCGATCAGGTCGTCGTCCAGGTCGAGCCGGTAGGGCACGGCGCTGCCCATCGGGAACAGGTCGACGATGCCGCCGCGGAAGCAGAATTCGCCGGGCGCCATCACCTGCGTCACCGCGCTGTAGCCGGCGAGCGCCAGCTGGCGCCGCAGCGCTTCCGCGTCCAGCCGCTCGCCCTGGCGCAGGAAAAACGTGTAGGACGCGAGATAGGAAGGCGGGCACAGGCGCACGAGCGCGGTGGCGACCGGCACCACGACGATGTCGAAGTCGCCGCGCTGGATCCGGTAGAGCGTCGCGAGCCGCTCGGAGACCAGGTCATGGTGCGGGGAGAAACTGTCGTAGGGGAGCGTTTCCCAGTCGGGGAGCATGCAGCTGCGCAACTGCGGCGCAAACCACGCAATCTCCTCCAGCAGGCGTCCGGCATCGAGCGCATTCGCGCAAAACACGGCGAGCGGGCGCGACCCGACCGCCAGCCGGGAGAGCGCGAGAGCGTCGGAGGAGCCGGCCAGGCCGCAGTAGCGTTTCTTGCCTGGAAGAGAGTCGCGATGCATGACAAGAAAGAAGCGCCGTACAATTATACGGTGCTGAAAAGACGTAAGTTTTCGCAAATCCGAGGGATTTCCTGATTGACGCTCTACGCGATGATTCCCGCCGCCGGCGCCGGAACGCGGCTGCGGGGAGAAACTCCGAAGCAGTATCTGCCGCTCGCGGGCAAGCCGATGCTGTGGCACGCGATCAATTCCATGGCGTCGGCGCCGGTCCGCAACGTGTTCGTGGTGCTGGCCCGCGGCGACAAGCAGTTCGCGGAACACGACTGGAGCGCCTTTTCCGGCCGGCTGGAGCCGCTCTACTGCGGCGGCGATACGCGGCGGGATACGGTATACAACGGCATGGTGGCGGCGACAGCGGCGGTGGATGCGGACGACTGGGTGCTGGTGCACGACGCGGCGCGGCCCTGCCTGCCGGCGCGGGATCTCGCGAGCCTGATCCGGGAAACGGGCGACGACAAGGTCGGCGGCATTCTCGCGCTGCCCGTGGCCGAGTCCGTCAAGCGGGCAGCAAAGGACGAGGCGGGCGTGCAACGCATCGCGCGAGGCGAAGATCGTGAACAGCTCTGGCTGGCGCAGACGCCGCAGATGTTCCGTTGCGGCCTGCTGGTGGAAGCCTTGAAAAAGGCGAAGGCGCCGGTCACCGACGAAGCCGGCGCGGTGGAGCAACTGGGACTGCGCCCGCGGCTCGTCACCGGAAGCCGGGACAACATCAAAGTTACCTTCGCCGAGGACCTGGCGATCGCCGAGGCGATCCTGGGGCGAAGATGAGAGTCGGGCAGGGCTATGACGTGCACGCGCTGGTCGCGGGCCGCAAGCTGGTGATCGGCGGGGTCGAGATCCCGCACGACAAGGGGCTGGCGGGACATTCCGACGCGGACGTCCTGCTGCACGCGATCTGCGACGCGCTGCTCGGCGCCGCCGCGCTTGGCGACATCGGCTGGCATTTCCCGGACACGAACCCGCAGTACAGTGGTGTTGACAGTCGCGAGTTGCTGCGCATGACGGGGAAAAAGATCGCGGCAGCAGGCTTTCGCATCGTCAACGTGGATTCGACCATCGTCGCCCAGGCGCCGCGCATGGCGCCGCACGTGGCGAGGATGATCGGCAACATCGCCGCCGACCTCGGGCTGCAGCCCGCCGCGGTCAGCGTCAAGGCGACCACGACCGAGAACCTGGGCTACATCGGCCGCGGCGAAGGCATCGCGGCGCAGGCAATTGCTCTCATTGATTGAGGTTCTAAATGTATTCACCCGATTACAACCGCGTCGAAGACAGGCCGGAACTGGTCGCTTTCCTGCGGGCCAATAACTTTCCGGTGCTGGTGACCGGCACCGGGGGCACGCTGCACGCCTCGCATCTTCCCGTGACGATCCACGAAGCGGGATCGCAGATCGTCATCGACATGCACATGGCGAAGAACAATCCCCAGTGGAAGGAGTTCTTCGACGACGAGGTCCTGGTCATCTTCAGCGGGCCGCATGCCTACGTATCGCCGCGCTGGTACGCGGACGAGGAACGCGTGCCGACGTGGAACTACGCGGCCGTGCACGCCTACGGCGTGCCGGCGATCAATTCGGACAGGACGGCGAAGGCCGAATCCCAGCGGCGGCTGATCGAAAGCCTCGATCCGCAATGGCTGCCGAAGCACGATGCGCTCAGCCAGAAGTACGTCGACGCGATGCTGAACGGCATCGTCAACTTCTCCATTCCGGTCACCCGCCTCGAGACGCGCTGGAAGCTGTCGCAGAACCGCGGCCGCAAGGAAATGGAGCTGATCGCCGCCGCGCTGGAGAAATCAGGCGACGCCGGCGCGCGCGCGCTGGCTGCGCTCACGCGCAAGCACCTCGTCGACTGACCTGGGGCGCGCAAGCCACAGGTATTGCTGCTTCAGCATGCAATCGACGATTGCGAACTGATCGGCCAGCGCCTCCCTGAAGGCGCCGCCGTGCGCCACCCGGTCAAGCTGCAGGCGCGCGTCCGTTTCCCCGGCTTCGGTGACGACCGAGAGGCCGGCCTTGCGCGCGAGATGGATCATGATGCCGTTCTCGGCGAGGCAGTACATGAACAGCGCGCGGTAGCCCAGATTGGCGGCATGCAATACCGAGCGCTGCAGCAGCGCGAAGCCGTATCCCCTGACGCGCGCCGACGGCTGCACGCTCAGGCCGAGTTCGGCCGCTTTCTGCGCCGGATCCAGCGCCAGGTGGGCGACGCCGACCAGGTCCAGTTCGGCGCTCTGGATGCCAAACACGCGATCGCGCCCAAAATCGATGCCTTCGACGTAGCCGCCGACGGCGTCGTCGCGGATCTGGTGGCCAAAGCGCAGGCGCCGGTCTTCGGCCGGCAGCTGCAGGAGGTGGCGGGCGATGTCCGGGCGATGCCGCGCGTTCAAGCGCTGCACGGCGACGCCGGGGACCGGCGCCATCAGGCCTAGCCGGCGAAGGTGGTCGGGCGCTGCGCCGGGCGGGCAGCGAGCATCTTCTTCACCAGGCGCTTGCCAAAGTCGATGACTGCGAAGGCTGCGTCGGCAATTGCGTGCGCCTGCGCCAGGCGGGCCTTGGCCTTCAAGCGCTCGTGTCCGCTGATCCGGATTTCATCGATGCGGGCATTGAAGAAGGCCAGATCTTCGTTAGTTTTGCTAATCTTTGCATTCATTGCTATTCTCCTTGTCTCTGATCCATCGGGCTTATCTTCTGCAGCGCACTATTACAGTCTTGTAATAAATGATGGACATAAAGCTCTGTTAACACGTACCTATATTGACACGGACGGAGGCGATTAGTTGCGGCGCAGCAATTGATCTTTTCTCTGGTCATAGGATAGAAAAATTACCCCTAAAACCACCCTTGCCGGACGCCTGCCACCCCTCAATGCGCTGCGCGCCTTCGAATCCGCGGCGCGCCATCTCAGCTTTGCGCTGGCGGCGAAGGAGTTGCACGTCACGCCGGCGGCGGTAAGCCACCAGATAAAGGGGCTCGAGGAATTCCTTGGCCACAGCCTGTTCCGGCGCCTGGCGAGGGGCCTGGAATTGACCCGCGCAGGCCGTGCGCTCGCCCCCAAGTTGCGCGAGGGGTTCGACCTGTTCGGCGAGGCGGTCGAAGAACTGCGCGCCTCGGAGGATTCGGCGATTCTCTCCGTGAGCGTTGCGACATCGTTCGCGACGCGCTGGCTCGCGCCGCGCCTGCACCGCTTCGTCAGCGCCCATCCCGAACTGGACGTGCGCATCAACGCCAGCACGCGCCTGATCGATCCCAAGGGCGACCAGCTGGCGGCGCGCGGCGCCTTAGCGGGCACGCCGGTGGAAGATGCCGACATCGTCGTGCGCTTCGGGACCGGAGACTATGCGGGCTTCCGTGTCGACAAGCTGCTGCCGGTCGCCGTGACGCCGATGTGCAGTCCGCGCCTGCTGGAAGCCGGGCATCCGTTGCGCCGCGCCGAGGACCTGCGCCAGCACGTGCTGATCCACGACAACCTGCTCTACGACGATGGCAGGCCGCTCTGGGATGCGTGGTTCGAGACCGCGGGGATGGCGGGCGCCGATACGTCCCACGGGCTGCGCTTCAGCCACGCCATGCTTGCACTGGAAGCGGCGGCCGACGGCATGGGCGTGGCGCTCGGCATGAAGGTGCTGGCCGGCTCGGACCTCGCCTCGGGCAGGCTGGTCGCGCCGCTGGCGCTCTCGCTGCCGCTCACATTTGCGTACTACATCGTCAGCAGCAGGGACACGGCGGACCGGGACGACGTCGCCGCCTTCCGCAACTGGCTGGTTGCGGAAGCCGCGCGCGGCCCGGGGAAGAGCTAGGCCGCCAGGGCGAGACGCGCCACCAGGCCGCCGCCCTCGCGCAGCGCAAGTTCGAATCGCCCGCCGTGGGCGCGCGCGATCCGGTCCACGATCGCCAGGCCGAGTCCCGCGCCGCCGCGCCCGCTGCGCGCCTCGTCGAGGCGCGTGAAGGGGCGCTTGAGGCGCTCCAGTTCGCTCTCCGGCACCGCGGGGCCGCGATCCATCACTTCGACCAGGGCCAGGCTGCCTTCGCGGCGCGTTCCGACCTCGATCGTGCCGCCGGCGTAATGCAACGCGTTGTCCACGAGGTTGCCCATGGCGCGGCGCACCGCGAGCGGAGCGAAACGCAGCGTCGCGAGCTTGCCGGGCGCGAACAGGACCTCGTGATCGCGCTTGCGGTAGCCTTCGACGACTTCCGCGATCAGGGCGTTCAGGTCGCCCGCGACCAGGGCTTCATCCTCGCCGCGGGCGAAAGCGAGGAACTGGCCGATCACCTTGTCCATTTCATCGACGTCGGTGCTCATGGCGTCGACCGTCTCCCGGTCGGCGCCGCTCATTTCGATCGCCAGGCGCAGGCGGGACAGGGGCGTGCGCAGGTCGTGGGAAATGCCGGCCAGCACCATGGCGCGCTCGCGTTCCATGGCCGCAAGGCCGCCCGCCATGCGGTTGAAGGCGACCGACACTTCGCGTATTTCGCGCGGGCCCGTTTCGGCGAGCGGGGCAGGGGGCTGCCCGCGGCCCACTTCGCGCGCGGCGGCGGCGATGGCCGCCAGCGGCCGGCTCAGGGCGGAGGCGATCAGCCAGGCGGCGGCCAGCGCCAGGCCGAGCAGCGCCAGGCCCCCGCCCAGCCACTCGAGGCCGAACGACGGCTCGAAGCGCTCGCGCGGCAGCATCACCCAGTAGTCGTCGTCCTCGATGGCGAAGCTCACCCAGAAGCCTTCCGCCCCGTCGCGCGCGTAGGCGAATCGCGTATGTTCGCCAAGCGATTTCCTTGTTCTTGCGGACACCAGCTCGAAGAGCGCGTCGTCCGGCAGCGGCTGCAGGACCTCGCCGCCGGTGACCGGCGCGAGGCGGATGCCCTCGCGCTCGTTGATTTCGATCAGCAGGTTGCGCCGCAGGACGGGATCGGCATTCACCAGCGCCGCGCGCGTGAGATTGACGATGCTCACCGTCTGCTGCGCGAGTTCGCGCGCGCGGGGTTCGCGCTCGTAGACGCGGTAGAGCTGGGCCGTCGCCGCCGCCGATGCCAGGATCAGGAGCCCGATCAGCAGGAACGACCTAGTGAAAAGGGTCATGCCTTTGAACTAGATGTTCATGCCAGCGGGTTGCCGTCCGGCACGAACACGTAGCCGAAGCCCCACACGGTCTGGATGTGCCGCGGATGCGCCGGATCGGCCTCGACGATCTTGCGCAGGCGCGAGATCTGCACGTCGATGGAGCGGTCGAAGACGCCGTACTCGCGGCCGCGCGCGAGTTCCATCAGCTTGTCGCGCGACAGCGGCTGGCGCGGGTGCTGCACCAGCACCTTGAGCACCGAGTATTCCCCGGTGGTGAGGGCGACCTGCCTGCCTTCGCGCGCCAGGCTGCGCGTCGCAAGGTTGAACTCGAACACGCCGAAGCGGTGAACTTCCGTTTCGGTCGCGGGCGCGCCGGGCGGGCCCGATGGCTGCTTCCGGCGCAGCACGGCATTGATGCGGGCCACCAGTTCGCGCGGATTGAACGGCTTGGGCAGGTAGTCGTCGGCGCCCATTTCCAGGCCGACGATGCGGTCGACCTCGTCGCCCTTGGCGGTCAGCATGATGATCGCGGGACCGTTGGCCTGGGCCGCCGTGGCGCTCCTGAGCCGCCGGCAGATCGCGAGTCCGTCCTCGCCGGGCAGCATCAGGTCGAGCACCACGAGGTCGTAGCGTTCCCGCGCGAGCTGCCTGTCCATGCCCACGGCGTCGGACACGGCGCGCCCCTCGAAGCCCTGCTCGGTCAGGTAGCGCACCACCAGTTCGCGCAGGCGCTGGTCGTCGTCCACGACGAGGACTCTTGTTTTCAGGTCGGTCATCGGCTGGCAGGGTACCTTGGCGCGCGTATCGTCATGAAACAACGTGTTTCCTCAGACCACGGTGGACATGATTTGTTACATATTTCGCTCTTGCCGGCAATCGGGTGCGGCGGGAGCCCACGTACCATCCGTGTAGCCATGAAATCGCTTGCCGCCCTGCTGCTCGCACTCGTGCTCTGCCCGGCGCTCGCCCAGACCGGGCCGGGGCGGCCGCAGGGCGAGCCGCTGCGCCCCATGCAGCGGGACTCCGGGCACGCGATGCCGCCGCCCGAGCGGCGCATGGGCTGGGAGGAGCGCCAGCGCCTGCGCGAAGAGGTGCGCAGCGGGAACATTTCGCGCGACGAGGCGCGCCAGCGGTGGCGCGACGAGCGCGAGCGGCGCGGCCTGGGTCCCGGCCGCAGCCCGGAGGAACGCCAGAGGATGCGGCGCGACGTGCAGGACGCCAATCGCGCCCTCGAGAAGCGGTAAGAGCCCACCGTACGCAGCGCGCCGACTCAGCGCAGCAGGTGCGCGATCGAATTGGCGTAGTAGCGGACCAGCGGCAGCTCCGCCGGCCGCACCGCGTAGAGACCGTCTTTTTCCTCGACGAGGCGCCGCAGCGTGAGCATGCGCAGGCCGACCGTGACGGCGTAGTCGAGGTCCTGGCGGGGGATGTAGACGTGCGCGCCGGCGGCTTCCAGCTTCTCGATGAGCTGTTCCACCTGCGACTTCAGTTCCAGCTCTGAAATCGGCTTCGGATCGTTGTCCAGGAATACGGCGGTGATGAGCGGCACCGGCACCACGGGCACGATGCGGCCCACGGCGGCCATCAGGTGGCGGCCCAGGTCGCCGATCGCCTGCCTGCGCTCCTCGCCCGAGAGCTTCTGGAAATCCAGCCCGCGCTGGGCGCAGTATTCGCGCATCGACACCGGCGCGCCGAAATTGACGCAGGCGTAGCCGAAGCGCCGCCAGGCGCTGCCCAGCATCAGGCGCAGGTTGTTGGCGACGAAGCCGAGCGTGTTCCATGCGGCCCAGAAGCGCCCGGGCTTGCGCGCATTCGGATCGTTCGACAGCAGCAGGGTGCGGTCCTCCAGCACGCGGTCGTAGTTCAGGCCGAGCGGCACGAAGACGAGGTCGCGCGCGCCGTCCAGCCAGAAGCCGCGCAGCATGTAGTCGACGACGCCCAGCCGGGGTTCGCGCATCAGCCCGTCGCGCGTCAGCCCACCCTCCGGAAACACCGCCTGCGGCACGCCCGCCTGCGTCGCCATCGCGATGTAGCGCTCCAGCACGCGCCGGTAGAGGTCATCCTTCGAGTTGCGGCGCACGAAATAGGCGCCCATGGAGCGGATCAGCGCCGCCAGCGGCCAGATGCGCGCCCATTCGCCGACGGCATAGGACAAGGCCGCCTTGTCGGCGGCGAGGTAGCCGGCAAGGATGTAGTCCATGTTGGAGCGGTGGTTCATCACGAACACCACGGTGGCGTCGTCGGGCACCTTTTTCAGCGCCTCGGTGTCGACGAAACCGAGGCGCACGCGGTACAGGCCCTGCGCGAGCTTGCGCCCGACCCAGTAGCCGAAGCGGAAGTAGAGGTAGGCGTTGAATGCCGGGACGATTTCGCGCGCATAACGCTCGACCGTCGCCAGTACCAGCGGCAGCGGCACCTTGCTCTGCGCCGCGTGCTGCTCGACGGCGGCCTGCACCTTGGGGTCGCCCAGCAGCCGGTGGATCAGGATCTGGCGCCGCGTGCGCTGGAAGGGGCGGATGCCGATGCGCAGCCGCGACGAAACCTCTTCCAGCACCACATTGGTCCGTCCCGCGAGAAACCAGCGCAACGCAGGCACCAGCAGCTTGTCGTAGGCCGCCCATGCGGCGAGCACCGCGAGGAGGAGGAAGGCCCAGTACGGCAGCAGCACGGGCGACGTCATGGCCGCATGTTATCCCGCTCTTTTCCTTTCGCGCCAAAGCAGGTAGCCGCCGCTGGCAATGACGATGGCCGCGCCCACGGCCACGGCGGCGTCGGGCACGTCGCCGAAGACCAGGTATCCGAGCAGCACCATCCAGATGATCTGCTGATAGAGGAACGGCGCCAGCACCGACGCCGGGGCATGACGGTGCGCTACGGCGAGCAGGTAATGCCCGAGGCCGCCCGAGAGCCCGATGCCGACCAGCAGCGCCCAGTGCAGCGCGCCCGGCGGAGCCTGCCACGAAGCGAGAGCGAAGGGCGCGATCGCGAGCGTGGCGCCGACCGAGGAGTAGAGCTGGGTGGTCTCGGGCGAATCATGCGCCGCGAGCTGGCGCGTCATCAGGTTGAACAGCGCGTAGAGCACCGCGTTGATGATGGAGAGGATCAGGGCCGGGTGGAAGCCGGCGGTGCCGGGCCGCACGATGATCAGCACGCCGACGAAGCCGATGCCGATCGCGGCCCAGCGCGCCCCGTCCATCCGCTCGCCGAGCAGCGGCGCCGCGATAAGGGCGATGATGATCGGCACCGAGAACTGGATCGCGCCGGTTTCCGCGAGCTGGAGGTATTGCAGGGCCCAGAAGTTGAGGCCGGTCATGATCGGCATGAACATCGCGCGCAGGAACTGCAGCTTCGGCCTGCGCGTGTGCAGGATGCGCACGCCGATTTTCGGCGCCAGCATGACAGTGCTGAGCGCGGCGTGGAAGAAGAAGCGCAGGAAGACGACCTGCAGCACCGGCACCGTCTGCACCAGCCATTTCGCGCCGCAATCCAGCAGCGCGAAGAAGACGAAGGTAATCGACATCAGGCCGATGCCGACCAGGCGATTGCGCGGATTGTCCGGATGCAGCAAGCTGCGGCTCGGAGGCGCCGGCGCCTACGGCGCGAGCGCCGTCGTCACAGGGCGCGCTTGACGGCGTTGGTGACCGCGCGCGTGTCGTGCGCGCCGCCGAGGTCGGGCGTGAAGACCTGCTCCTCGGTGGTGCGCTCGATCGCCTTCATGAGCCGCGCCGCGGCCTTCGGTTCGCCGAGGTGCTCGAGCATCATCGCCGCGGTCCAGAACGTGGCGATGGGGTTGGCGACGCCCTTGCCGGTGATGTCGAAGGCGGAGCCGTGGATCGGTTCGAACATGGAGGGAAACTTCCGCTCCGGGTTCAGGTTCGCGGTTGGCGCGATGCCGAGCGAGCCCGACAGCGCGGCGGCGAGATCCGAAAGGATGTCGGCGTGCAGGTTGGACGCGACGATGGTGTCCAGCGATTCCGGTTTCAGCACCATGCGCGTGGTGACCGCGTCGACGAGCATCCGGTCGGTCTTCACGTCGGGATATTTCTTCGCCACCTCGTAGAAGATCTCGTCCCACAGCACCATGCCGTGGCGCTGGGCGTTTGATTTCGTGACGAGGGTGAGGAGCTTTCTCTTTCTCTTCTTTGCCAGCTCGAATGCGAACCGGTGAATCCGCTCAACGCCGACGCGCGTGAAAACCGACGTTTCCGTGGCGATCTCTTCAGGCAATCCCTTGTGCACGCGTCCGCCGGAGCCGGAATATTCGCCTTCCGAGTTCTCGCGGATGATCACCCAGTCGATTTTTTCCCCGCCTTTCAATCTTGAATCTATGCCCGGCAAGACCCGCGAAGGCCTGACGTTGGCGTATTGGTCGAAGCCCTGGCAGATCGGCAGGCGCAGGCCCCAGAGCGAGACGTGGTCGGGCACGTCGGGGGAACCGACGGCGCCAAAGAAGATGGCGTCGAAGGCCTTCAGTTTCTCGAGGCCACCCTCGGGGATGTACGCGCCGGTCTCTAGGTAACGCTTCGAGCTCCAGTCGAAATGCGCGAACTGGAGCTCGAAGCCCTCCTTTTCCGCGAGAGCTTTCAGGACGTCGACGCCCGCGGCAATCACCTCGATGCCGATGCCATCGCCGGGAATCGACGCGATGCGGTAGCTCGGCACTACTTTTTCCCGAGTCCCAGGCGCGCAGCGCCTTCGGTGTAGAGCATGACCTTGCCGTTCATGAAGGCCTCCATGTCGTTGGTGCCGACGTTGACCAGCTCGAAGCCGCTCTTGGCGGCGAGTTCGCGCATCTCCGGGTCCATGTTGAGGGAGCGCCACAGGTCGGACAAACGCTTCTTCACGTCCGCCGGCGTCGACTTCGGCACGCCAATGCCGCGATAGGCGCCGTCCACCCAGTCGACGCCGAGTTCGCGAAAGGTCGGAACGTCAGGCAGCAGCGGATGGCGCTTCTCCATCGCCACCGCCAGGGCGCGCACCTTGCCCTTGTTGTTGATGGCGAACGCCGTGTACGACATTGCGCCGCCCACGTGCCCGCCAATGACCGCCGTGGTCATGTCGCCGGTGCCCTTGAACGGCACATACGTGGTCTTGACGCCGAAGGCGGTGTTCATGCGCTCGTGGGCGGCGTGATTCGCGGAGTTCAGTCCCGAGCCGCCGAGCGAGATCTTGCCCGGCTCAGCCTTGGCCGCCTTGACGAAGTCCTGGAATGACTTGATCGGGCTCGCGTCCTGCACCACCAGCGCATCCGGCGTGTAGTGGAACCAGTAGACCGGCGTCACGTCGTCGGTCTTGTACTGCACCTGGCCCTCGATCGGCTGGAACACGATATGCGGCAGGTTGATGCCGACGATATTGGTGCCGTCGCCCGCGAGCGAGTTCATCTGCGCCCACATCAGGCCGCCGCCCGCGCCCGGCTTGTACTGGATCACGGTCTCGATGGCCGGGCACTTCTTCTTCAGCACCAGCTGCTGGTGGCGCGCCGACAAGTCGGATTCGCCGCCCGCCGGGAACGCCTGCCAGTAGTTCAGGTTCTTCTCGGGGCAAGCCTGCGAATGGGCCAGCGGGGACAACGCAAGGCAAACAGCTGCGACCAGCATCCTCATGGGAACTCCTCCTGGAAAGGGCAGTGGAGAGCGTACCAGACGCCCTCGGCGCCGGCGGAGAAGAAATAACTCAGGCCGCCTTGCGCGAAGCGCCGCGTACCGCGTCGGCGATCGCGGCGCCAACCTCGGACGTGGAGGCCTTGCCTTTCATGTCCGGCGTGTGCGGGCCGGAGATGATCACCTGCTCGATGGCGCGCACGACGTCGGCGGCGGCTTCGGGATGGCCGAGGTGCTCGAGCATCAGCGCGCCGGACCAGATCTGGCCGATCGGGTTGGCGATCTTTTTCCCGGCGATGTCGGGCGCCGAGCCGTGCACCGGCTCGAAGATCGATGGCGCGGTGCGCTCCGGGTTGATGTTGCCCGACGGCGCGATGCCGATCGTGCCCGCCGTGGCGGGGCCGAGGTCGGAGAGGATGTCGCCGAACAGGTTGGAGGCGACGATCACGTCGAACCGGTCCGGGTTCAGCACCATCTGGATCGACAGGCCGTCGACGTGATACTGGTCGGCGCGAACCTCGGGATATTTCTTCTTCATCTCCGCGAAGCGCTCGTCCCACCAGGGCATCGTGATGGAAATGCCGTTCGACTTAGTACACGAAGTTACATGCTTCTTCCTCGTCTTCGCGAGCTCGAAGGCGTACTTCATGATGCGGTCCGTGCCCTTGCGGCTGAACACCGACAGCTGCGTCACGATCTCGCGCTCGGTGCCTTCGAAGACGCGGCCGCCGGTGCTGCCGTATTCGCCCTCGGTGTTCTCGCGGATGACGTAGTAGTCGATGTCGCCGGGCTTCCTGCCGGCGAGCGGGCAGGGCAGGCCCTCGAACAGGCGCACCGGCCGCAGGTTGACGTACAGGTCGAACCAGCGCCGGAAATTGATCAGCAGGCCCCAGGCGGAGATGTGGTCGGGCACGATCGCCGGATTGCCGGCGGCGCCGAAGTAGACCGCGTCGAAGCCGCGCAGGATCTGCGGCGCGTCGTCGGGGCACATCTTGCCGTGGGCCCTGTACCAGTCGCAGCTCCAGGGGAATTCCTGCCACTTGAAGGAGATGCCGTGCTTCGCGCCCACCGCTTCCATGACGCGCACGCCTTCAGGCATCACTTCACGGCCGATGCCGTCCCCGGGGATTACCGCGATTTTGTGTTCGGTCATAAACATCAGTATAACTAATGCGCCCATGAAATTCGCCGCCTTTGAAACCTCGACCGAGTGGTGTTCGGTCGCCGTCTGGTGCGATGGGGAGATTGCCGGCATCGAGGAACTGGCGGGCAACGGGCATTCGGCGCGGATTCTGCCTCTGCTGGAAAAGCTCTTGAAAATGAAAAACATCGAGACAAAGCATCTCGACGGGGTCGCGTTCGGCGCCGGGCCCGGTTCGTTCACCGGCCTGCGCATCGCCTGCGGCGTTGCGCAGGGCCTGGCGTTCGCGCGCGGCCTGCCGGTCGTCGGCGTGTCCACGCTGGAGGCGATCGCGGAGGAATCCGGCGGCGCGCGCGTCGTCGCCTGCCTCGATGCGCGCATGCGCGAAGTGTATTATTCGGCCATCGAAAAGACCGGCCACCGGTGGCGGGAAGTGATTGCCGCGCAGTGCGTGGCGCCCGCGGCGGTGCGGGTGCCGGCGGGGCCGGGTTGGATCGGCTGCGGCAACGGATTTTCCGCCTATGGATCTTTGGGGCTCGCCAAGGTGATTCCGGACATTCATCCCTCCGCCATGGCGGTCGCGCGCCTCGCCGCGCCGCGGTTCGCCGCGGGAGAGGGCGTCGACGCCGCGCAGGCGGCGCCGGTATACGTCAGGGACAAAGTGGCCTTTACCATCGAAGAAAGGGCGGCGCGATGAGCGCGGTGCTCAAGGACGCGCCGCGCCTCGTGCGGATGCAGGACAGCGACCTGGCCGAAGTGATGGCGATCGAGAACGCGATCTACACCCATCCCTGGACGCGCGGCAATTTCGGCGACTCGCTGCGCGCCGGCTACCAGTGCTGGACCTGGCGCCTGGGAACCGAGCTGGTCGGCTATTTCGTGCTGCTGGCGGCGGCCGGCGAGAGCCATCTGCTGAACCTCTCCGTGGCCGGCGCGCGCCAGCGTGCCGGGCATGGCAGCGAATTGCTGAGGGAGGCGATGCAGCTCGCGCGCAACCGCGGGGCGCAGCGCATCTTCCTTGAGGTGCGGCCGAGCAATCTGGCTGCCAAGGCGCTTTACGGCCGCTTCGGGTTCCGTGAAATCTCGGTGCGCCCCGGTTACTACCCCGCCGACGAGGGACGGGAAGACGCCCTGGTCCTGACGCTCGCGCTGTGAGCCGCCGCGGCGAGATTCTGCACGAGATGGGCCTTGCGCCAGTCTGGAGACTGCGCTCGAAACCGCGGGAGCCGGAGCAACCGGCACAGAGGCAACCGGAACGCAAGAGCGACGCCATCGCGCTGATGGATTGGACGCAGCTCGAGGCGAAGGTCGCCGGCTGCACGGACTGCAAGCTTCGCGCGGGCTGCACGCAGACGGTGTTCGGCGTCGGCGACGAGAGTGCGCAGTGGATGCTGGTGGGCGAGGCGCCGGGCGCGGAAGAGGACCGGCTCGGCGAGCCTTTCGTCGGCCAGGCGGGCAGGCTGCTCGACAACATGCTCGCCGCCGTTTCGCTCGAGCGCGGCAGGAACGTCTACATCGCCAACGTGCTGAAATGCCGGCCGCCCGGCAACCGCAATCCCGAGCCCGACGAGGTCGCCAGATGCTCGCCGCACCTGCTGCGGCAGATCGCCCTGATCCGGCCGAAGCTGATCCTCGCGATGGGGCGCTTCGCGGCGCAGACCTTGCTGGGCAGCGACGCGACGATCGCGAGCCTGCGCGGCAAGCTGCACCAGTTCGCGGGCGTGCCGCTGATCGTCACCTATCACCCGGCCTACCTGCTGCGCAATCTCCCGGACAAATCGAAAGTCTGGGCCGACCTGCTCTTCGCGAAAAGAGAAATCGACAACCAGGTCTAGTGGTGGCCGCTCTCCGTGCGGGCGAAGGCCAGCAGCTTGTCTATCTGCTGCGTATGGACGCGGCGATTGTGGCGGTGCCACAGGAGCACCAGGGTCATGGTGCCGGCGACGAACAGGCCGAACAGCGCGATCACCCAGTAGATCGACAGGCCGACCGCGAGCAGGATCGAGTACATCGTGATCATCACCAGGATCGACGCGTTCTCGTTGAAATTCTGCACCGCGATCGAGCGGCCGGCGCCGACAAGATGGTGGCCGCGGTGCTGCAGCAGTGCGTTCATCGGCACGACGAAGAACCCCGCCAGGCCGCCGATCAGCACGATCAGCGGCACGGCGAACCACACGTCGCGCACCAGGTTCATCAGGATGACGATCAGGCCCATGGCGATGCCCAGCGGGATCACGCGCACGGCATGGTCGAGGCGCACGCGCATCGACGCCAGGACCGCGCCGAGGGCGATGCCGAACGCGCATACGCCCTGCAGGATCGACGCGTTCGACAGGTTGTAGCCGAGCGCGGCGCTGGACCAGTCGATGACGATGAACTGGAGGGTGGCGCCGGCGCCCCAGAACAGCGTCGTCACCGCCAGCGAGATCTGGCCGAGCTTGTCGCGCCACAGGCTGTCGATGCAGCGCGCGAAATCGCGCAGGGTTTCCAGCGGATGGGGTGGCAGCGGCTTCATCGGCACGCCGGTGCGCGGTATATAGAGGTTGAACAGGGCCGCGATGGCGTAGATCACGATGATGAGCGCGATCGCGGCCTCGGGCGGGGTGTCGATCCCCGTGTCGACGAAGGGCATGTCGAAGCCGAGCAGCGCGTCGGCGACCCCGGTGCGGATCAGCGTGCCGCCGAGCACCACGCCGAGGATGATCGAGGTCACCGTCAGGCCCTCGATCCAGCCGTTGGCCATCACGAGCTTGGAGTGCGGCAGGTACTCGGTGAGGATGCCGTACTTGGCCGGCGAGTACGCCGCGGCGCCGAGACCGACGAGGGCGTAGGCCGCAAGCGGATTGACCTCGAACAGCATCAGGGTGCAACCGGCGATCTTGACGGTGTTCGCGATGAACATCACCGTGCCTTTGGGGAGGCGGTCGGCGAAGACGCCGACATAGGGCGCGAGCACGACGTAGGAAATGACGAAGAAGAATTTCAGGTAGGGCGTGAGCCAGGCGGGGGAATCGGCCTGCGCCAGCAGCGCGATCGCGGCGACGAGCAGGGCATTGTCGGCGAGCGAGGAGAAAAACTGCGCCGCCATGATCGTGTAGAAGCCGGAACCCATGTGGCGGTTTTATAGCATGCCGGGATGACCTTTGCCCGTCGCGCAGGTATCCTGCGGGCCATGCCCAGACCCATTCGCGCAACCATCAGCGCCGCAGCGTTCGCACAAAATCTTGCGATCGCTCGCAGCCATGCCGGTGCGGCGAAGATCTGGGCCGTGGTGAAGGCGAATGCCTACGGGCACGGCCTCACGCGCGCCGCCTCAGCCCTGCGGGAAGCAGACGGATTCGCGATGCTCGACTTCGACGAGGCCCTGCGCGTGCGCGGCATGGGCATCGACAAGCCGATCCTGATGCTGGAGGGATACTTCAAGCCCGAAGACATCGCGCTGCTGCAGGCCCACCGGTTGACGCCGGTGATCCACAGCATGGAGCAGGTCGAGATGCTGGGGAAGGCGGCGGGCGCCGGCGCCATGGACGTTTACCTCAAGGTGAACAGCGGCATGAACCGCCTCGGCTTCGCGGTGGACAACCTGCGCCTCGCCTGGAACGCGCTGCGCGCCGATTCCCGCGTCGCCTCGATCACGCTGATGACGCATTTCGCGGATGCGGACGGCGAAAGCGGCGTTGCGGCGCAGCTGCAGTGGTTCCATGAGCTGACGCGCCCCCTGGCCGAGACCGACCCGGTGCCGCGCTCGCTGGCCAATTCCGCTGCGCTGCTGCGCTTTCCCGGGGAGACCTGCGGCGACTGGGTGCGCCCCGGGATCATGCTCTACGGCTGCTCGCCGTTCTCCTTCAAGAGCGCCGAGGACATCGGCCTGCGGCCCGCCATGACGCTCACGAGCGAAATCATCGGCGTGCAGCACCTGCAGGCCGGCGAACGCGTCGGCTACGGCATGAGCTACGAGGCGGCGCAGGAAATGACCATCGGCGTGGTGGCCTGCGGCTATGCCGACGGCTATCCGCGCCACGCGCCCTCGGGTACGCCGGTACTGGTCGCCGGGCAGAGGACGGGAACCGTCGGCCGGGTCTCGATGGACATGATCTGCGTGGACATCAGCGACATCCCCGAGGCCTATGTGGGGACGCCGGTGACGCTGTGGGGCGAGGGCCTGCCCTGCGACGAGGTCGCGCAATCCGCGGGCACGGTCAGCTACGAGCTTTTATGCGCCCTGGCGCCCCGCGTGCCGGTTATCGAGAATTGAAAAAAACCAAATCCGCCTATGTCTGTTCCGACTGTGGTGCTACGGCACTGCAGTGGTTCGGCTCCTGCCCGTCCTGCGGCGCCGCGGGCACGTTGACCGAAACCGTATCCGAGCGGGGGTCGGTGAAGCGCCTGTCGGGCGCGGCGCCGGGCGCGGTATCGCTCGAGGACGTCGAGACGCGCGAACTCGAACGCCTGTCCACGGGCATCGGCGAGCTGGACCGGGTGCTGGGCGGCGGGCTGGCGGCGGGGCAGGTGGTGCTGATCGGCGGCGACCCGGGGATCGGTAAATCCACGCTCCTGCTCCAGACCCTGGCCTCGATGGGGGCGACCAGCAAGACGCTGTACGTTTCCGGCGAGGAGTCCCCGGAGCAGGTAGCGATGCGCGCACGGCGTCTCTCGCTCGATGCGCGCGCGGTGCACCTGATCGCCGAGATCCAGCTCGAACGCATCAATGCAGCACTTTACGCGCAGCGGCCCGACGTCGCGGTCGTGGATTCGATCCAGACGCTCTGGTCCGAGGCCCTGCAGTCGGCGCCCGGGTCCGTCGCCCAGGTGCGCGAGTGCGCGGCGCAGCTCGCGCGCCATGCCAAGAAGAACGGCACCGCGCTCTTCATCATCGGCCACGTCACCAAGGAGGGCGCGATCGCCGGCCCGCGCGTGCTGGAGCACATCGTGGACACGGTGCTTTACTTCGAGGGCGACCCGCATTCGAGCTTCCGCCTGGTGCGGGCGGTGAAGAACCGCTTCGGCGCGGTCAACGAACTGGGCGTGTTCGCCATGACCGACAAGGGGCTGCGCGCGGTGACCAATCCATCGGCGCTGTTCCTGTCGAACCATGGAAAGAATGTCGCCGGCTCCTGCGTCCTCGCGACGCTGGAAGGCACCCGCCCGCTGCTGGTGGAGATCCAGGCGCTGGTGGACAGCGCGCATACGCCCAATCCGCGCCGCCTTTCGGTGGGCCTGGAGCAGAACCGGCTCGCCATGCTGCTCGCGGTGCTGAACCGCCACGCCGGCATCGCGACCTGGGAACAGGATGTATTCGTCAACGCCGTCGGCGGCGTTCGAATCGGCGAGCCGGCGGCGGACCTCGCCGTTTCCCTGGCGGTCGTTTCCTCATTGACGGACAGGGCGATACCGGGCAAGACGGTCGTGTTCGGCGAAGTCGGCCTCGCCGGAGAGGTGCGCCCCGCGCCGCGCGGCCAGGAGCGCCTGAAGGAAGCCGCCAAGCTCGGCTTCGAGAAAGCCATCGTGCCGAAGGCCAATCTGCCGAAAATGAAGCTCGCGGGCATTGAAGTAATCGGCGTGGAGCGGGTGGACCAGGCGGTCCAGGTCCTGAGGAACCTCTGATTTACTTCGCGATGGTGGTCGCGATGTTGGGGCTTTTCGGGTTGACGTCCAGCGTGCGCGTTCTCGGAATCACGACCAGGTCCATGTCTTCCATGGGGATCGCGCCGACCAGCACCTGGTCACCCATGACCAGTGCGCCAGTGAACCCAATTCTGTTCTTGAAGCGGATTTCGACCGGCCCGACGTAAGGCACGCTCTTCTCCGAACCGTCAGCCAGAGTGACAACTTTTTCGTCGATCGTCTCGAGCCTGAGTTTTGCCTGCACCCGCTCCGGAATGCAAAGATGGACGGCGCCCGAGTCGGCCAGGGCGCCAACCTTCACTGCCGCCAACCGTGGCAGTCGCGGATTGCTTAGGACGAGATTCGCAAACACAAGACCCATAGTGTCCTCCGATTCGCCGACTCGATCAACGCGCGGGTTGACCAGGAGGATGACAAGGCGGTCTTGGCCGTCCTGAATCCGCTTTCCTAGTCCCCCATCAATTTGTACAACTCGGGCGTCGATACCGAGCGGTCCAGGTATCCGAAGCTGCCCATTTGCTCCACTTCCTTGGCGGCTTCCAGAAGTCCTGTCATCGCCGCGCGATAGAGCGACGTCGCGAGGCTGATGCGCCGTACGCCCGCAGCTTCGAGTTCCGCCACGCTGAACGACTTGCCCCTGATGCCGACCATGAAGTTGAACGGTTTCGACAGGGAAGCGCAGACCTGCTTGACCGAGGCGAGGTCGGGCAGGCCGGGCGCGAACAGCACGTCGGCGCCGGCCTTTTCGTAGGCCTGCAGGCGCTTGATGGTGTCGCCGAGGTCCGGATTGCCGCGCAGGAAGTTCTCCGCACGGGCAGTAAGGGTAAATGGGAACGAAAGTGCGTGCGCTGCCTGCACAGCGGCGGCAACGCGCGCGACAGCCTGGTCGATCGCATAGAGCGGTTTGTCCTTGTCGCCGCTCGCGTCTTCGATCGATCCGCCGACCAGTCCCGCGGCAGCGGCGAGCCGGATCGTCTCCGCGGCGGCGCCGGGCGCGTCGCCGAAGCCTTTTTCGAGGTCGGCCGAGACGGGCAGGTCGGTCGCATCGACGATGGCGCGCGATTGCGCCAGCGCCTCTTCGCGCGTGACCATGCCGTCGCGCCTGCCGAGGATGCCGGCGGATGCGCCGCTCGATGTCGCCAATGCCTGGAAGCCGAGGCCGGCGAGCAGGCGCGCGGAGCCCGCGTCCCACGGATTCGCGATCACGAACGCGCGGGGGCCCTGGTGCAAATCCCGGAAACGGACTGCCTTGTCGTGCTGGGAGATGGCCATGGCTACACCGGCACCGGATTGCGATCGAGGTAGGTCGTGCGCTGGTGCCAATATGGGTAGGCGAGGGGAACGGCGCTCGCGGCGTCCAGCGCCGCGACCTGCGCCGGCGACAGCCGCCAGCCAGCTGCGCCGATGTTCTGCCTGAGTTGCTCTTCATTGCGCGCCCCGATGATCAGGGTCGCCACGGTCGGGCGTTGAAGCAGCCAGTTGAGCGCGACCTGCGGAATGCTCTTGCCGGTCTCGGCGGCGATCGCGGCCAGGCTGTCCACAACCTGAAAAAGGTACTCTTGCGGCACTTGCGGCCCCCTTCCGGCGGTGATCGTGTTGTGCAATCGACTCCCTTCCGGAACCGGCTGACCGCGCCGGAATTTGCCGCCAAGCCGACCCCAGGCGAGGGGGCTCCAGACCACGGTGCCGATGTTCTGGTCGAGCGCCAGCGGCATCAATTCCCATTCGTAGTCGCGTCCGACGAGCGAGTAGTAGGCCTGGTGCGCGACATGGCGCACCAATCCATGCCGCTGCGACGCCGCCAGCGATTTCATCAGGTGCCAGCCGGAAAAATTGGAGCAGCCGACATAGCGGATCTTGCCCGCGCGAACCAGGTCGTCGAGCGTGCCGAGCGCTTCCTCCACCGGCGTCAGCGCGTCGAAGCCGTGCAACTGGTAGAGGTCGATGTAGTCGGTGGCCAGCCGCCGCAGGCTGGCGTCCACCGCGCGCGTGAGGTGGTGCCGCGAAGAACCCAGGTCGTTGGGTCCCGTGCCCATGGCGAAGCTGCCCTTGGTCGATATCAGTACCTTGTCGCGCCGTCCCCTGATTGCCTTGCCGAGAATTTCCTCGGCCAGGCCACCGGAGTAGGCATCGGCTGTATCGAACATGGTGACGCCTGCATCAAGGCAGATATCGACCAGCCGCGTCGCTTCGGCGACGTCGCTTGCGCCCCAGGCCTTGAAGAATTCGTTGCCGCCGCCGAAGGTGCCGGTGCCGAATGTCAGCGCCGGGACCTTCAGGCCCGAGGCGCCCAGTTGCCTGTATTCCATCGATTGCTCCTTGTCGTTGAGTTCGTGCGGCTATGCGCTTACCCAGGTTTTCCACGCGAGCCACAACTTGCGCAGCGGCGTCAGCGAAGTGCGTTGCGTAAGGACCCGGAATCCTTCCTGTTCGACTTCGGCGAGCGTCGCGCGGCAGATTGCCGCCATGATCAGGCCGGCCCTCTGGGAATGGCGGTCCGCGGCGGGCAGTGCGTCGAGGGCCCGGCCGTAGAAATCATTGGCGCGCGCGGCCTGGAATTCCATGAGCTCGACAAAACCATCGCTGTAACGTCCCTGCAGGATGTCCGCCGCCGGCACCTCGAATCGCTTCAGCTCGTCCATCGGCAGGTAGATGCGGTTCCTGCGCGCGTCTTCGCCGGCGGCGCAGATGATGCGCGTGAGCTGGAGCGCGGTGCCCAGATTTTTCGCGTATGCGGCCGTGCGCGGATCGCTGCAGCCGAGGATTCCCGCCGCGGCCACTTCCGTCGCGCCGGCAACGCGGCTGCAATACTGCGCGAGGCCGGCAAAGTCGAGGTAGCGCGTCTGCGCCAGGTCCATCTCCTTGCCGTCGATAATGTCATTCAGCTGTTCCGCCTTGTTCTGAAACGAACGTATGAATGGCCGCAGCGCATTCGTCACCGGATGGCTGGGAGCGCCTTCGAAAAGCTTGCCGACCTCCATGCGCCACCAGGCGAGCCTGGTCCGCGCGAGCTGCTCGTCGGAGCATTCGACGACGACGTCGTCCACCTCGCGGCGGAAAGCGTGCAGCGCCGTGATCGCGTGCCGCTGCGCGGGCGGCAGGAACAGGCACGCGTAGTGCAGGTTCGAGCCGCCCGGAGCGGCTTTCTGGCGGCAGTATTCGTCCGGGTTCATGGAGGCCGACGCGACGCGCGATTGGGGGACGCTGCCGAAAAAGGATGACCGGCAATCGAGCTATAATACGTTGTTTTTCGTGGAGCTTTTTCGGCCGCGAAGGTGGCGGAATTGGTAGACGCACCAGGTTTAGGTCCTGGCGCCTAACCGCGTGTGGGTTCGAGTCCCACCCTTCGCACCAATTTTCGAACATAGGAATCGATCAGCATGGCGGTGAACGTGGAACAGCTGGGAGCGCTCGAGAGGCGCATTTCGATGTCGGTGCCGGTGCAGGACGTGGATCGCCAGGTGGACGACCGCCTGAAGAAACTCGCGCGCGACGTGAAGATGCCGGGCTTCCGTCCCGGCAAGGTGCCGATGAAGATGGTGGCGCAGCAGTACGGCCCGCAGGTGCGCTCCGAGGTGATCGGTGACGCGGTGAACAAGGCCTTCTCCGACGTCGTCAACGAGTCCAAGCTCAGGGTGGCGGGCCAGCCGCGCATCGAGAAGAAGGATGGCGCGGCCGACGCGTCGCAGTTCGAGTTCAGCGCCACCTTCGAGGTGTACCCCGACGTGAAAGTCGGCGACGTCTCGGGGAAGAGCATCGAGCGGCCGCAGGTGACCGTGGACGACGGCGCGGTCGACCGCACGCTCGAGATCCTGCGCAAGCAGCGCGTGACGTATGCCGCCACGGCGCGCGGCGCGCAGGACGGCGACCGGCTGACGGTCGATTTCGAGGGCAGGATCGGCGGCGAAGTGTTTCCCGGCGGCAAGGCCGCGGCCGTTCCGTTCGTGCTCGGCGAAAAGCGCATGCTGCCCGAGTTCGAGAAGAATGCCCTCGGACTGAAGGCCGGCGATACGAGCACTTTCGACATCGCGTTTCCCGCGGATTATCACGGCAAGGATGTGGCCGGCAAGACCGCGACCTTCACGCTCCTGGTGAAGCAGGTGGAGGAGCCGAAGCTGCCCGCCCTGGACGCCGCTTTTGCCAGGCAACTGGGCGTCGCCGACGGCGACCTGGAGAAAATGCGCGTCGATGTGCGCGCCAACGTCGAGCGCGAGGTCAAGAAGCGTGTCGAAGCCCGCGTCAAGTCGCAGGCGCTGCAGGTGCTGCTCGACGCGGCGCCGATGGAGCTGCCCAAGGCGCTCGTGCAGATGGAAACGCAGCAGCTGATCGAGCAGGCCGCGGGAGAACTGCAGGCGAAGGGCCTCAAGCTCGAGCAGATGCCGTTCGACCCGCAGGTGTTCGAGGCAAACGCCAGGCGCCGCGTGGCGCTGGGACTGATCATCGGCGAACTGGCGCGTGCCGAGAAATTGCAGCCCAAGCCGGCCGAGGTGCGCGCGCTGATCGAGGCCGAGTCCGAGAGCTACGAGAATCCGGCCGAGGTGGTAAAATGGTTCTACATGCAGCCGCAGCGCTTGTCCGAAATGGAAGGCATGGCGCTTGAGAGCAACGTCGTCGCCTGGGTACTGTCGAAGGCCAAGGTCGAGGACAAGCCCGTGCCCTTCGATGAACTGATGGGCGGTGCCGCATGAAATCCCTGGACTGGTCTTCCCGCACGCAGGAACCCCAGGACCTCGGCATGGTGCCGATGGTCATCGAGCAGTCGGGCCGCGGCGAACGCGCCTACGACATCTACTCGAGGCTGCTGAAGGAACGCGTGGTGTTCCTCGTCGGGCCGGTGAACGAGGTGACCGCCAACCTGATCGTGGCGCAGCTCCTGTTCCTCGAGTCCGAGAATCCGGACAAGGACATCTTCTTCTACATCAACTCGCCCGGCGGTTCCGTGTCCGCCGGCCTGGCGATCTACGACACCATGCAGTTCATCAAGCCGGATGTCTCGACGCTGTGCGTCGGGCAGGCGGCCAGCATGGGGGCGACGCTGCTCGCCGCCGGCGCGAAGGGCAAGCGGTTCTGCCTGCCGAACTCGCGCGTCATGATCCACCAGCCCTCCGGCGGCTTCCAGGGACAGGTGTCGGACATCGAGATCCACGCCAAGGAAATCCTCTACCTGAAGGCCCGGCTGAACGAGATCCTCGCCAGGCACACGGGCAAGACCGTCGACGCCATCGCCCACGACAGCGACCGCGACTTTTTCATGGGTGGCGAAGACGCGGTAAAGTACGGCCTTGTGGACAAGGTGCTGAACAAGCGGGAGCCTGGTTGATGTCGGAAAAGCCGTCCTCCGGCGAGAAACTGCTTTACTGCTCGTTCTGCGGCAAGAGCCAGCACGAGGTGCGCAAGCTGATCGCGGGCCCGTCGGTCTTCATCTGCGACGAGTGCATCGAGCTTTGCAACGACATCATTCGCGAGGAAACCGCCTCGGACAAGGGCGGCAAGGGGCAGAAATCCGACCTGCCGGCGCCGCACGAGATCCGCGCCATCCTCGACCAGTACGTGATCGGCCAGGACCAGGCGAAGAAGATCCTCGCGGTCGCCGTCTACAACCACTACAAGCGTTTGAAACACCTGTCGAAGAACGACGAGGTGGAGCTGGCGAAGTCCAACATCCTGCTGATCGGTCCGACGGGCTCGGGCAAGACGCTGCTCGCGCAGACGCTCGCCCGCCTGCTGAACGTGCCCTTCGTGATCGCGGACGCGACCACGCTGACCGAAGCGGGCTACGTCGGCGAGGACGTCGAGAACATCATCCAGAAGCTGCTGCAGAACTGCGACTACGACGTCGACAAGGCCAAGCGCGGCATCGTCTACATCGACGAGATCGACAAGATCTCGCGCAAGTCGGACAACCCTTCGATCACCAGGGACGTTTCCGGCGAGGGCGTGCAGCAGGCGCTGCTCAAGCTGATCGAGGGCACCGTGGCCTCCGTCCCCCCGCAGGGCGGCCGCAAGCACCCGAACCAGGATTTCGTCCAGGTCGACACCACCAACATCCTGTTCGTCTGCGGCGGCGCTTTCGACGGCCTGGAGAAGATCGTGCGCAACCGCACCGAGAAGACCGGCATCGGCTTCGGCGCCGAAGTGCGCAGCCCGAACAACTCCAAGGCGACCTACGACCTGCTCAAGGCGGCCGAGCCCGAGGACCTCATCAAGTTCGGCCTGATCCCGGAATTCGTCGGCCGCATGCCGGTGGTCGCGGCGCTGGAAGAACTCGACGAAGAGGCGCTGATCGAGATCCTGGTGGAGCCGAAGAACGCGCTCATCAAGCAGTACCAGCGCCTGTTCCTCATGGAAGGCGTGGAGCTCGAAGTGCGCACCGCGGCGCTCGGCGCCGTGGCCAAGCGGGCGCTGGCGCGCAAGACCGGCGCGCGCGGCCTGCGCTCGATCCTGGAGCAGATCCTCCTGGATACCATGTACGAATTGCCCACCCTGGAAAACGTCAGCAAGGTGGTCGTCGACGAGCCCATGGTATCGGGCGAGGGCAAGCCGCTGCTCATCTACCAGGACCCGCCCAAGGTTGCCGGCAGTTCCGCCTGACGCTTTTTCACTCCGTTGCGGTAGTACGGGTTTGATTTTTTGCCGGGGAACCCCTATGTTCCGGGGAAGTCCTACGCTCTAGAGGCCCACATGTCCGATCAAGAAGAAAAAAACCCCGTCGAGCGTCCGGCCACTCCGCCAGCCACCCAGGCTGTCGGCGGCCAATACCCGTTGCTGCCCCTGCGCGACGTGGTGGTATTTCCCCACATGGTGATCCCGTTGTTCGTCGGCCGCCCGAAGTCGATCAAGGCGATGGAAACGGCGATGGAAAGCGGCAAGTCGATCCTGCTGGTCGCGCAGCGCTCGGCGGCCAAGGACGAGCCCGGCCCCGAGGACATGTACGAAATCGGCTGCGTTTCCAGCATCCTGCAGATGCTGAAATTGCCCGACGGCACCGTCAAGGTGCTGGTCGAGGGCGGCTCCCGCGCGCGTCTCGGCGCGATCACCGACCTGCGCACGCACTGGGTCGCCGAAGCGACGCCGATCGCGGCCGAAGGCGCGCCGCCGCCCGAAGTCGAGGCGATGCGCCGCGCCCTGCTGTCGGCGTTCGACCAGTACGTCAAGCTGAACAAGAAGATCCCGCCCGAGATCCTGACTTCGCTTTCCGGCATCGACGAAGCCGGCCGCCTGGCCGATACCGTGGCGGCGCACCTGCCCCTCAAGCTCGAGCAGAAGCAGCAGGTGCTGGAGATGTTCGAGGTGAAGGCGCGGCTCGAGCACCTGCTCAGCCAGCTCGAGACCGAGATCGACATCCTGCAGGTGGAAAAGCGCATCCGCGGCCGCGTCAAGCGCCAGATGGAGAAGAGCCAGCGCGAGTACTACCTGAACGAACAGGTGAAGGCGATCCAGAAGGAGCTCGGCGAGGGCGAGGAGGGCGCCGACCTCGAGGAAATGGAGAAGCGCATCCGCAAGGCGCACATGCCCAAGGACGCGCGCAAGAAGGCCGAGACCGAGCTGAAGAAGCTCAAGCTCATGTCGCCGATGTCGGCCGAGGCCACGGTGGTGCGCAACTACATCGAGACCCTGGTCAACCTGCCGTGGCGCAAGAAATCGAAGATCTCGCGCGACATCAAGGCGGCGCAGACGATCCTGGACGAGGACCACTATGGCCTGGAGAAGGTCAAGGAACGCATCGTCGAGTACCTGGCGGTGCAGACGCGCGTCGACAAGATGAAGGCGCCGATCCTGTGCCTGGTGGGCGCGCCCGGCGTGGGCAAGACTTCGCTCGGCCAGTCGATCGCCAAGGCGACCAACCGCAAGTTCGTGCGCATGTCGCTCGGCGGCGTGCGCGACGAGGCGGAAGTGCGCGGCCATCGCCGCACCTACATCGGCTCGATGCCGGGCAAGATCCTGCAGAGCATGAGCAAGGTCGGGGTCAAGAACCCGCTGTTCCTGCTCGACGAAGTGGACAAGCTCGGCCAGGACTGGCGCGGCGACCCGTCCTCGGCGCTGCTCGAGGTGCTCGACCCGGAGCAGAACAACAGCTTCACCGACCACTACATCGAGGTCGAGTACGACCTGTCGGAAGTGATGTTCATCGCCACCGCGAACACGCTCAACATCCCGGCGCCGCTGCTCGACCGCATGGAAGTGATCCGGCTCTCGGGCTACACCGAGGACGAGAAGGTCAACATCGCGATGCAGTACCTGCTGCCCAAGCAGATGAAGAACAACGGGCTGAAGGAAGGCGAGGTCACGGTGACCGAGCCCGCGGTCCGCGACATCGTGCGCTACTACACGCGCGAGGCGGGCGTGCGCAGCCTCGAGCGCGAGATCTCCAAAGTCTGCCGCAAGGCGGTCAAGCAGCTGCTGACCGAAAAGCAGGCCAACGAGGGCAAGCCCAAGCGCATCACGGTTTCGCCGCGCAACCTCGACAAGTCCCTGGGCGTGCGCAAGTACAGCTTCGGCATGGCGGAGAAGACCAACCAGGTCGGCCAGGTTACCGGGCTGGCGTGGACCGAAGTCGGCGGCGAGCTGCTGACGATCGAGGCGGTGTCCATGCCCGGCAAGGGCAAGACCATCACCACCGGCAAGCTGGGCGAGGTGATGCAGGAGTCGATCCAGGCCGCGCTGTCAGTGGTGCGGGCGCGCTCCCGCAAGCTCGGCGTGATCGAGGACTTCTATCAGAAGAACGACATCCACATTCACCTGCCGGAAGGCGCGACGCCGAAGGACGGCCCAAGCGCCGGCATCGGCATGACCACCGCCATCGTCTCGATGCTCACCGGCATCCCGGTGCGCGCGGATGTCGCCATGACGGGCGAGATCACGCTGCGCGGCGAAGTGCTGGCGATCGGCGGCCTGAAGGAAAAGCTGCTCGCGGCGCACCGCGGCGGCATCAAGACCGTGATGATCCCGGAAGAGAACGTGAAGGATCTTGTCGACATTCCCGACAACGTCAAGAACCGGCTGGAAATCATCCCGGTGAAGTGGATCGACAAGGTCCTCGAGATCGCCCTCGAGCGCCGGCCGGTGCCGCTGTCCGAGGCGGTCGTGGCCGCGGCGGCGCTGCCGCCGGCGGAGGAAAAGCCCGGGACGCCCGCCGCCGTAAAGCACTAGGTCCGCAAGGGGAGGCGTGGTGAACAAGGCAGACATGATCGAGCAGATCGCGCAGGCGGCCGAGGTCTCCAAATCGGCCGCCGAACGCGCCGTGGACGCGCTCATCGGCGCGGTGAAATCGAGCCTCAAGAAGGGCGAGATGGTGACGCTGGTCGGTTTCGGCAGCTTCTACGTCAGCAAGCGCCAGGCGCGCACCGGCCGCAATCCCCGCACCGGGGAGGCGCTCAGGATCGCGGCCGCGAAAGTCCCCAAATTCCGTGCTGGCAAAGCACTGAAGGATGCAATAAACTAGCGCCCCTTTTGCGGGATGCCGTACAGGGACAGGACAACGCCAGCGTTGTAGGGTGCTTAGCTCAGCTGGTAGAGCGTCGCTCTTACACGGCGAATGTCGGCGGTTCGATCCCGTCAGCACCCACCAGAAAATGCACCACTAGTCGCAGCAGTAGGAGCGGTAGTTCAGTTGGTTAGAATACCGGCCTGTCACGCCGGGGGTCGCGGGTTCGAGTCCCGTCCGCTCCGCCAACCCTAGTTCAGATCGTTGTCCACCGCGTAGACGGTGCCGCCCCAGCTCGCCTGCACGGCCATGCCGGATTCGGGGATCTGGTAGATGTCGATGCTGGGGTTGAACGAGCGCACCGAGCCGTCGGTGCCGGTGCTGATGGTGCCGGTGACGTCGCCGCCCATGCCGCCGGTGAGGACGAACTGGTCCATGGCGCTCTTGTCCTTGAAAACGAACACCTGGAATACGCGCTGCTTGCCCGCGCCGGGTCCGGTTCCCATGCGGGTACTGGTCATGAAGGTGGTTTTCTTGGACTTGTTGTCGAACAGCACGCCCTTGCCCTTCTGGCCGACGAACAGGATGGCGTAGATGGACGTGATGTCGAATACCGCGTAGCCGACGCCGCCTTCGACTGCCTTGCGCGCGTCCGGTTGGATCCTGTAGAGCTTTTCCAGCGCTTCGGCGGAAAGTTTCAGGGCCGCGGCGCGTCCAGCCTCTTTTTCCGCCGGCGTCAGCTTGGCGGCCTGTTTCGACTGGGCGTGGGTGGCGGGCGCCAGGACGAGGCTGGCCGCGGCGGACAGCAGGATCGCGGCTGCCAGCGACCCGGATCGGACGTGACGGAGCATGGCGGGTCCCTTTCGATTACGGCGCGAGCGGCACTTCGCCGGCGAGTTCGTACTTGATGAGCGCGCGGATCTTGTTCTCGATCTGCACGTAGCGCGTGGCCTTGATGCCCGGCAGCGCCTTGCGCACCTTGGCGATCACCGCGCGCTTGGCCTTGAGCTCGGCGTCCTCGATCGCCACCGCGCGGTCGAGCAGCGCGGAGGCTTTCGCGTCGGTCAGCGTGTTGGCCTTGTAGTCCTTCGCGTAGTCGACCAGCCCCATCGCGATCTGGTCGTTGAGCTTGTGCAGCTCCTTCTGGTATTCCTCGTACACCGGCCAGAATTTCTTCGCCTCGGCCTCGGTGAGCTCCAGGTTCGCCGCCACCAGCAGCTTCTTGTCGGCCTTGAGCTTCTCGCGCAGGATCTGCATGTTGTCCGCGGGCGGAGACGCCGCGGGCTTGGTCTGGGCGAATGCCGGCGCCGCGGCGAGGGCGATCACGAATGGCAGGACGTAGCGCAATGCGGTCATGGAAGGTCTCCTGGAAGAAGCCGGGTCAGAGCGGGGTGCAGTTGCCGTAGATGACGAAAGCGCTGGCGCGGCTCACCAGGGCCAGGGTGAGTTCGCCGCTTTCCAGTTCGATCGCCATGGTCCAGCCGTAAGTCCCTTCGCGTCCCTGCAGCATCAGCTGCTTGTCGGATTTGTCCTGCAGCAGGATCGGCGAGCTGTGTTTCGGGCCGACCACGGCCTTCTTCGTGAAGTCCAGGCGCATGAAGGGCGGCGCGCCGATGTCTTCCGGCAGGCCGGAAACGCATTCTTCGCCGCGCAGGCAGTCGGCCGCGGCGATGGTCGAGCATATCAGCGGCCTGGAGCCGTCGAAGTCGGCCGCGAGCGCGGCCGTCGCGAGGAAGGGAAGCGCGCCGAGCGCGATGTGCCGGATGAAATTCATCTTGTCCCCTATCTGACCGTGTAGCCGCGGCTTTCCATGCAGGCGGCATAGGCGCGGTTGAAGCTGTCCAGGGCACCCTGCTGCTGGGATTGCGTCGATGCCTGCTGCGAGCGCTGGACCTGGCGCGCCCGCATGCCGCCCGCGACGATGCCGACCGCGGCGCCGGCGCGCGCGCCATCGCTGCCGTTGGCGATGCCGCCGATGACGGCGCCGCCGACTGCGCCCGCCGCGCGATGGCCGCTGCCGACCGTCGAACCCGACGGCGCGGCCGCCTGGGCGGCAGTCTGCGGGTCCACGCCGGTGTTGCTCCTCGCCCAGCCGTAGCATTGCCCGTCGTCCTGGCGCTGCTGGGCCTCGCTCTGCCCCTTGGCCGGGTAGGCGGCGGGCTTCGACTGCGCGGCGGCGCCGACTGTGAATACCGCCGCGGCCAGAACGGCCGTCCAGGTGCCCGCGGTGGCGCGTCTGCCCATGGCCGCGCTCGTCATTTCTTCGCGGGCTTCTTCGCGCCCGGCTCGACGCTGATGGCGAGGGCCTCGGTGTACACCGCCTCGACCTTGTCGCCTTTTTTCACCGCCGTGAACTGCTCGGGGTTCTGCACGTCGAGCACGACGACGTTGCCCTTCGGGCCCTTCAGCGTGATGGTCTTTTCCTTCGGATTGACGTCGGTCACGTCGGCCATGACGGTGACCTGGCGCCCCGCGGCGCCGCCCGGCTTTTCGCCCTTCTTGGCCCGCACCGCGTCCGTGGTTTCCTTGCGCGGCGTGGCAGGACCGCCCGCCTTCTTCACCTCGAGCGTCAGCGCGCGCACGTATTGGACGACCAGCTCGTCGCCGACCTTCACCTGGTCGAAGTTCTTCACATCGGCGCCGGCGACGATGTCGAAGCTGTCGCCGTTCGCGGCCTTCAGCGTAAAGACCCGGTTCGCCTTGTCGATCGCGGTCACCACGGCCGAGGCCTTGATGGTCGCGGCCGCGCCCGCCTTGCCGGGCGTGCTGGCGGTAACCACCGCGCCGGCGGGCGCCTGCTGGGCGAGGGCGGGAAGTGCGAGGAGGGAAGTCGCAATCAGCGAGGAAACGGTCAGGTAGCGCATGAAACTCTCCGGGTGGTTGGTTGCCTTGGTGCCTGAAGTATTATCGTCGAATCCCGCGCCGATGGCAGGCCGGCACATTGCGAGACTGGAAATGAACGCGCGCTGCTGGACGGCTGGAATGCTGGTGCTGCTTGCCGCTGCCGCGGCGCCGTGCGCCGGGGCGGCGGGCGCGGCGGACTCTTGCGAAGCGCTCGACCTCGATTTCGCCAGGAAGGAGCCGGGCTGGACGCACCAGCCGCTCTCCAAGCTCAAGCGCGACACGGTCTATACGCTTGTGCAGGAAGAGGGCCGCGCGGTGCTGCGCGCTGCCGCGGACAAGTCCGCCTCGCTGTACGCGGCGCCGGTCAAGCTCGCCGGCGCGCCCGCCGTTCTCAGCTGGCGCTGGAAGACGAATGCCCTGGTTCCCGGCGCGGACAACCGCGACAGGTCCCGCGAGGACGCCCCGCTGCGGGTGATCCTGATCTTTGACGGCGACAAGACCACCCTGCCGCAGGAAGAGCAGAGACGCTTCCGGCGGGCCAAGAACCTTGCGGGGCGCGACATTCCCTTCGCGACGCTGATGTACATCTGGAGCGACGGCGTCGCGCCTGAAACCGTGATCCCTTCCGCGCATACCAGCCAGGTGAAGATGCTGGTGGTCGCCTCGGGCAAGGACGGGCTGGGCAGCTGGCAGGCGGTCCGGAGAAACATCGCGGACGACTACCGCCGTGCCTACGGCGCCGCGCCGGGCCCGGTGCTCGGCGTGGCGGTGATGACCGATACCGACAATACCGGCGGCAAGGCGGTCGGGCGGTACGCCGACATTCGCTTTGAGTGCGCGGCCCGGTAGCCGGCCGGCGTCTTTTTCCTTGGCGCGGGCGATCAAAGCTGCTCCTCGATCGGCAGGATGCGCAGCAGCATCTGCCCGAGGCGTTTCATCGGCCCCATGCCGGGTTCGCTGTCGTAGCGCACCTCCCGGCCGTTCTCGCGCGTCACCCAGGCGAGTTCCCCGGTTTCCTTGTTCAATTCGACGCGGTAGGAAATGTCGGGCAGGCGCGAGAGGAAACGCTCGCGGATGGCGGCGCACAGCGCCGCGCTCTGGATCACGATGCCCATTTCGGTGTTCAGTTTCACCGAGCGCGGATCCAGGTTGAATGACCCGACGAAGAGGGTGCGCGCGTCCGCCATGTAGGTTTTGGCGTGCAGCGAGGAGCCCGAGGAGCCGCTGCGGCGCTGCTTGCCTGCGCGCGCCAGGTCGGCGTCGGCGCTGGGCTTGAGCTCCTCCAGCTCGACGCCGGCGCGCAGGAGGTCCTCGCGGTAGGGCGCGTAGCCGGCGTGAACCGCGCCGACGTCGTTGGCGAGGTAGGAATTGGTCAGCACGCGCACGCGCACGCCGCGCTCCGCGATCCCGCGCAGCCAGGCGACGCCTTCCTTGCCGGGCACGAAGTAGGGCGACACCAGCAGCAGTTCCCGCTGCGCGCCGCCCAGCGCGGCCTTGAGCTTGGGTGCGGCATGCGTTGAGGAGTCGTCGACCGGCAAGCGGATCTTGCTCGGGTCGTCCGAGACCACGGAGGCGGTGCCCCAGTGGAACGCCATCTGTTTCTCGGCGAGCTGGCGCGCGAGGTCGCCCGAGACGAGGGCCTTCGCATACGGCGTACCCTGCAGCGATGTGACGTGCTGCGCGAGGCGTCCTCGCAGCGGCGGCAGGGTGGCAGGGCCTGCCTGGGCGAGGGAAGCGATCGGATAGGCCGAATCGTCGTTCCAGTAGCGGTCGAACTCCGCCGAGACCTCGCGCACCACCGGGCCGATGCCGATCACGTCGAAATCGCCGAATTCCACCGCGGTGGTGGCGGCGAAGTACTCGTCGCCCACATTTCGGCCGCCGACCACGGTCACCTGGCTGTCGGCGGTCATGGACTTGTTGTGCATGCGCCGGTTGACGCGGCCGAAGTCGAACAGCATCTCGAACGCGCGCAAGGCGCGGTTGGCGAAAGGATTGAACAGGCGCACCTCCACGTTCGGGTGCGAGTCGACGGCCGCCAGCGCATCGTCATGCTTGCCGGCGTGCAGGTCGTCGACCAGCAGGCGCACGCGCACGCCGCGGTCGGCGGCGGCCAGCAGTTCCCCCAGCAGCACGCCACCGGTCATGTCGGCGTGGAAGATGTAGTACTGCACGTCCAGCGTGCGTTCGGCTGCGCGCGCCATCGCCACCCGCGCGAGGAAAGCGTCCGCGCCGTCGCCTACCGGGTGAAATCCCGAAAGGCCTGGCCGCGCCGCGATGTCTGTCGCCACCGCACGGCCCAGGCGCGTGTGCGCGGTGTCGAACATCGCGGTCGTCACCGATTTGGCCGGAATCTCCGGCAGGCTGGCGCAGCCGCCCAGCGCGAACGCCACGCCGATCACCGCCATCCCGAGCACTCGTCCGGCATTCACTGTCGGCAGGCGCGCGAATGCGGCAAGTGAGCCAGAGAACCGGGCCCCGGCGAACTACTTGAAGGTGATGGCGTAATTCAAATCCAGCCGGAGGTCGTCGGTCCGGTCCGTGCGCGTGCCGAAGTCTTCATACGCGCGGCCCCAGCGGAACCGGACCCGCATCCCGGGCACCGCGGATTCCTTGGCGAAGGCATATATGAAGTCGGTGTCATATTCCCGGACTTTAGCCAGTGCGGCTCTAGTGACGGGGTTGATGGCATGCCTGCCGTCGGCAAGGTTCAGGTCGATGCTGAAGCCCGGCAGTCCGGCCTTTGCCATATCGAACGTCGTTCCAAGCATGAGCGCTTCCTCGCCCGCGCGGCTGAAGACCTTGACACGCTGGGAGATGTAGAAGGGGCCATAACTGTAGAAATTCCGGATCTGCTCGCCGTCGCCGGTGCGGCCGAGGGCGCCGTAGACCTTGAGCCAGTCCAAGCCGAACTCGCCGTACAGCCCGCCGTTCCAGGTGCTGAAGGAACGGCCCAGCAGCAGGTTGGCGCCGTCGGAGCGCTGGTCGCTGTACTGCGCGGCGAAGCGGTAGTAGCTGTCTTTCGAGGTGCGCGTCACCCAGTCGAGGTCGAGGTAGCCGATGCGGATGGTGTCCGGTACTTCGTAGTAGGAAGCCTGCAGCCACACATCCTTCAGGGGCGACCATTGCACGCCCCCGGTCCACATCCCGGTGTCCTTCGTCGTCACGCCGGCGATGCGCGACATGCTGACGAAGTTGTCGTCATTGATTTGCTTGGCCTTGTCGACATATCCCACCTGGTAGCGGAAGGATTCCCCGATCGGCCCGCCGAGCATTGCCGCCTCGTATGTCATGGGCGTCATGCGGATGTCGCGCGAGCCCAGGTAGTTCATGTCGGTCTGGAGGCCGCGCACGCCCTGCGCCTTCTGCGGGTTCTCGCCGATCCGCTGGCGGTACAGCGTGAGCGTCTGCTCCGACAGCTTGAAGCGCGCGTAGGCCTCGCCGAGCACGCCGTAGCCGTCCTGGCCGGGCTTGAGGGACAGGGTGCCGTCGCGATCGTTCGGTCCGTAGAGCGGCAACGAAGCGTAGAGCGTGCCGCCGAAGGCAAGGAAATTCCGCCAGTATCCGGTCCGTCCCCACAGCCAGCCGCCTGCGGCCCAGGATTCCTGCGCGCCGACAGGCAGGTCGCGATTGAAATAGAGCGACCGGATCTGCGCGCCCGCCTTGGCGTCGTCCGTGAACGGTTCGGCGCGGGCGCCGCCGCTGGCGGCGGACAGCACGGAAAAGGCGGCGAGAAACGCGGCGGCTGTTTTCATCAGAATTTCTCCGGGATGAATTTGTACGGGTAGTCCGGCTCCTTGTAGCCCTGCGGTTTCTGCCGTTTGGGCAGTTCCACCTTGTCGCGCTTGACTTTCTTGTACTTGATCTGCCCGAGCAGGTGCGTGATGAGGTTGAGGCGCGCGCGCTTCTTGTCGTTCGAATTCACGACATGCCACGGCGCCCAGGAGGAATCGGTCGCCTTGAACATGGCGTCGCGCGCCCGCGAATAGTCGTACCAGCGGCTGTACGACTCGACGTCCATCGGCGACAGCTTCCAGATCTTGCGCCCGTCGTCGATGCGCCCCGCGATGCGGCGGGTCTGCTCGTCCTGGCTGACTTCGAGCCAGTACTTGAGCAGGATGATGCCCGACTCGATCATCAGTTTCTCGATGCTCGGCACCAGTTCCAGGAAGCGCTCGACGCGTTCCTCGGAAGTGAATCCCATCACCCGCTCGACGCCGGCGCGGTTGTACCAGCTGCGGTCGAAGATCACGATCTCGCCCGCGGCCGGGAAGTGCTCCATGTAGCGCTGGATGTACATCTGGGTCCGCTGGCGTTCGGTCGGTGCCGGCAGCGCGATGACGCGGAAAACCCGCGGGCTCACGCGCTCGGTGATCGCCTTGATCACGCCGCCCTTGCCGGCGGTGTCGCGCCCTTCGAAGACGATGCAAACCTTGAGGCCCTTGTGTTTCACCCATTCCTGCAGTTTGACGAGCTCAACGTGCAGTTTGGCCATTTCCTTGTCGTAGGCCTTGCCCTTCAGCTTGCCATCGGCGGCGTGCTTCGATTTCTTCTTTTCCTTTTTCCTGTCCTTGGCCATGCGAGTCTCCCGGTTGGCATTCGTCTCTAACTTTGCCTTCATGACGAACCTGCCGTCAATTGTCCTTTGGAACAGCGCCGGCGCCACCCTGGATTTCGTCGATGACGTCGGCCACCGAGATGCGCCGGCCAAAGGCGCCGATCCGTTCTTCCAGGCCTTCCGCGCGCAGGATGTCCCGCACCGAAGCGTGCGCGCCCACCAGCCGCAGGCGGATGCCGGCGGCCTTGAGCGCGGCGTGCAACTTGCCCAGCATGCGCGCGCCGGCGAGGTCGACGACGGGCGACGTGGAAAGGTCGCAGACCACCAGCGCCAGCGCGCCGGGGGCGGAGCGGACTTTCCGCTCGACCGAATCGCGCACGTGCTCGACGTTGAAGTAAAGCAGCGACGCCTCGACCCGGAACACCAGCACGCCCGCCACGGATTCATTGTCCGGGTTGCGGCCGATATCGGAGAAGCTCCGGGTCCCGGGAATGCGGCCCAGGAAGGCCACGTGCGGGTATGCCGCGCGCCGTATGAGCAGCAGCATTGACGCCACCACCGCCAGCATCACGCCCTTGAGGATGCCAAGCAGCAGCACCCCGGCAAAGGCGATCACGGATACGCCGAATTCGAACCGGCTGACGCGCCACACGTGGCGCAACTCGCGCACGTCGACCAGTCCCTTGACCGCGACCAGCACGATCGCCGCAAGGACCACATTGGGCAGGTTGCGCAGCAGCCCCGTCAGGTACATCAGACACAGGCCGATCGTGATCGAGGCAAACACCAGCGCGAGCGGCGTCCGGGCGCCGGCCTTGTCGTTCACCGAGGATTGCGACAAGCCGCCCGCGACGGGGTACGCCTGGAAGCACCCCGCGGCCAGGTTCGCCGCGCCCAGGCCGAGCAGTTCCTGGCGCGCGTCGATTTCGTAGCCGTTTTTCTGCGCCAGCGCGCGCGCCGCCGAAACGCTCTCGACGTAGGCGAGCAGCAGGCAGGCGAACGCCAGCGGAATCACGCCGTCCACGTCGCGTACGCGCAAATCGGGAAGGCGGAAGTCGGGCAGGCCCTGCGGCAACGCCCCGACGACACTGAAGCCGGCATCGATCAGCGGGGTTGCCGACAGCACGACGGTGGCGATCACCACCACGAGCAGGGCGACGGGGCGGCCCGGCAGGAACTTTTCGCCCAACAGCAGCACGGCGAGCGCGGCGAGGCCGAAGGCGAACACGGCGAGGTTGGTGGCGCCGAGCTGGCCGCCGAGGATGGCGACACGCTCGAAGAAATGCTCGCCGCCGCCCTTGACCCCGAAGAGCTTGGGCAGCTGCGTCATGGCGATGGTCAGCGCCGCGCCGGCCTTGAAGCCGAGCAGGATGGTTTCGCTGATGAAGTTGACCAGCGAACTCAGCCGCAGCAGCCACGCCAGCAAGCACATGACGGCCATGACCAGCGCCGTCAGCGCGGCGATGGATGCCCAGCGCGCGGGATCGCCTCCCGCCATGTCGGCGACCGTCACGCCGACGAGCATCGAGATCGCCGAGGTGGGCCCGATCGCGAGCTGGCGCGACGAGCCGAACAGCGCGTAGAACAGGCCGCCGACCAGATAACAGTAGATGCCGTATTGCGGCGGCAGGCCGGCGAGCGAAGCATAGGCGAGCGACACCGGGATGCCGTACGCGGCCAGCGTCATGCCGGCGACGGCATCCTTCGGCAGCCATTGTGCCCGGTACTCCCGGAGCCACCGGGCCGGAGGAAAGACTGCAGTCAAGAGCTGATCTCGATTTTCAGGTTCGATACAGCATATCCCTCGACGTGGAATTATCAAGCCGGGCCAGTGCGCTATCTTTCGCTTTCATGCGCTGGATCAAGAGTCCTGCCTGGGATTTCGTCTGGGTCCTGAATGCACTGTGGCTCGTGCCCCTGGTGCTGCTGCTCGCGCGAGGGCATGACGACGTGCGCGCGAGCCCGGTGGACGCGCTGTTCTTCGCGCTCACGGTGCCGTTGTGGTTCGGCCACCGGATTTCCTCGGCGTGGTTGGCCTACGCGACGCCGGCCTACCGCCCGCTGCTCACGTCGCAGCGCGCGCGCTTCGTATGGGCGCCCCTGGCAATCCTCGCAGCTTGCTTTGCCATTCTGCTGGCGCCCGAAAGCGTGCTGCCGTTGCCGCTAAGCGAGCGGGTGCTCTGGCTCGCGGTCCTCAACTACCTGCTGGTGAGCCACCATTTCGCCGCGCAGCACTACGGTCTGCTCAGCCTCTACCGGGCGCGTGCGGGCCGGGCGCCGGACGCGGTCACGCAACGGCTCGACCGCTGCTTTGCGCTCATCGTGGGCGGCGGATTCGTCGTGCTGGCGGAGGCGCTGGCCGGATCCATCGCCTTTCAGGACCGCTGGCTCACGCCGCTGCTGGGCGCGGCAGGGTCTGACGCGCTCGCAAGCTCGATCAGCGATGGCGGCCTCGTCCTGGTCGCGACCCTGACCGCGGCGATGCTGATTGCCGAAGTGCGTTCGCCGCGCCCGTCCTTGCCGCGCGTCGCCTACATCATCGGCCTCGCGGCGATGGTGCTGGTCGCGTTCGCGGGGCAGGACCCTTTCCTGTTCATCGTGGTCTGGAGCGTGCAGCACTGGAGCGCCGCGATGGGGCTGGCCTCGCTCGCGGCTTCCGGCGGAACCCAGGAAGCCGGGGCGCGCTGGCAGCGATTGCTGGCGCCCGTCAACCGGCGCGCCTGGGCGGTGCTGCTCGTCCTCGCCGTCCTGTCCGCCCTGCTGCTGCCGGTGATGGAAGTGGAGGCGGTGAGCGACGAATTCGCCTACGCCGACCGGATCTTCGGCAGCGCGGCGCTGTGGCTGCGTTCCTCGCCCTTCGTGCCGGTGCTGCTGGCGCTCGGTTTCGCGAGCGGCTTCATCCACTACCAGCTGGACCGCGCCGCGTTCCGGTTCTCCTCGCCGGAGGTCCGGCAGGCGGCTCGCGGACTGCTCGGGGCCTGATCGCCGGTCTGGACGCCTTGCTCGCCGAGCAAGTATATTCAGGACCGTCAACCGTTGAAGGAACTCCACGTGAGCGACGTCTCGAAAGATGCAGGCACCAAAGCGGTTCTCGCGAAGCGCATGGTCGAGGAAAGGCTGCCCAAGGCGCTCGAACTCAAGGCGCGCATCGACAAGGGCGGCGTGCTGAACGAGTTGGACCTCAGATTCCTGGAACAGGTCGTCACCGACGCCAATACCATCAAGCCGCTGATGCGCGACGACCCGCGCGTGCTGGAGGTCGCCGGGCGCATGATGGAGCTGTACAAGGAAATCACCACCAAGGCGCTCGCCAACGAGCAGGCCCGCGCAGACGGCAAGACGTAAGCCTGAAGAGTGCCGGCTGCAGATTTGCAATGCCGTGCATATAGTACCTTTGTGCAACACGCCTTGTCGCAAAATGGCCCGAAAATGCAGCGTATGGAAGCGTAGGATGAATGCCAGCTTGCAGCTGGCGATCCGGGGTTCTCACCCGAGCTTGATCTAGGTCATCCCGCCGACCAGGCGCCTTGTTACCGTGGGTCGGTGCGGCAGATTGACCAGTGCTCCTTCAGTTCAAGGACCAGGATATGGACAGCGGACGCCAGCTCGCCAATAGCCAGGAGCTCTCGAGGAAGGTTGCGCTCCTGTACCAGAAGCGCATCAAGGTCGCGCAGGATCGCTTCAACGAACGTGCGCAGAAGGCGATCCAGGACGCCGCGGCCGAACTTGCCAGGCGCCCGGTGATGCCATGGGAAGCCATGGCCGGCGCGTACAACTACGCGGTCGATTTCGCGCAGCGCTCGGTGCTGTTCTGGGACACGCTGCGCCAGCGCGGCAACAACTACACCGAGCATGTGCAGCAGGGTCAGCCGCCGCTGCTGCATTTCGAGCACGAGACCGTGCTCGACGGGCGTTCGTTCGAGCGTCCGGTGAATTACGCGCTGCTGCGCATCCTGCCGCCCGAGGGCGTGACCGTGGATCCGAAGCGCCGCCCCTACGTCATCATCGACCCGCGCGCCGGCCACGGGCCGGGCATCGGCGGCTTCAAGGACGATTCCCAGGTCGGCGTCGCGCTGCGCGACGGCCATCCGGTGTACTTCGTCATCTTCTACCGCGAGCCGCAGCCCGGCCAGACGCTGCTCGACGTCTGCACGGCGGAGCAGCAGTTCGTGCGCAAGGTGCGCGCCCTGCATCCGGACAGCCCCAAGCCGGCGATCATCGGCAATTGCCAGGGCGGCTGGGCGGCGATGATGCTCGCGGCCGCCGGCCCGGACGACACGGGTCCGATCGTGATCAACGGCGCGCCGATGTCGTACTGGGGCGGCGCGTGGCAGGAAGGCGAGGGCGACAACCCGATGCGCTATAGCGGCGGGCTGCTTGGCGGTTCGTGGCTCGCGTCCTTCGCCGCCGACATGGGCAACGGCGTTTTCGACGGCGCCCACCTCGTCGAGAATTTCGAGAACCTCAACCCGGCCAACACCTTCTGGGACAAGTACTACAACGTGTTCGCGAAGGTGGATACCGAGGCGCCGAGGTTCCTCGAATTCGAGCGCTGGTGGGGCGGGTTCTACCTCATGAACCGCGAGGAGATCGAGTGGATCACGCAGAATCTCTTCGTCGGCAACAAGCTCTGGGGCGGGGACGTCAAGGCGGCGGGCGGCAAGGTCTTCGACCTGCGCGAAATCAAGGCGCCGATCATCCTGTTCGCCTCCATGGGCGACAACATCACGCCGCCGCAGCAGGCGTTCAACTGGGTCGCCGACGTCTACGGCAGCACCGACGAGATCAAGGCGCGCGGCCAGGTGATCGTCGGCCTGGTGCACGCGGACGTCGGCCACCTCGGCATCTTCGTGTCGGGGAAGGTGGCGAAGAAGGAGCACGCGCAGATCGTCTCGGTGATGAAGTCCGTCGAGATGCTGCCCCCCGGGCTCTATGCCATGAGCATCGAGGAGCGCAAGGGCGCCGACGGCAAGGTCGAGTATGAAGTCGAGTTCCGCGAGCGCAAGCTCGAGGAGATCAGCGCGCGACTGAACCGGCTGCAGCGCAACGACGAAAAGCCGTTCGAGGCCGTTGCGGCGGTGTCGGAATTCAATCAGCGCGCCTACGAACTGTTCGCGCAGCCGATGGTGCAGTCCATGTCGAACGAGATGACCGCCCGGTTGCGGCGCGAATTCCACCCGCTGCGCTTCCAGCGCTGGTCGATTTCGGACGCCAATCCCCTGTTCGCGTGGCTCGCACCCGTGGCCGAGGCCGTGCGCGCGCAGCGCAGGGCGCTCGGCCCGGACGATCCGGCGCGCAAGGCGGAAGCCGCGATGTCCGATCTGGTAAGCGCGTCGCTGGACCATTACCGCGCGCTGCGCGACGCGGCGAGCGAAGCGGCGTTTTTCAGCACCTACGGCAACATGTTCTCGCTCTACGTCGCGGACAAGCAGGCAGCGGCGCAGCGCGACCCGGCAGGCGAAGGCGACCCGCGCGAGCTGCCGTACGTCAAGGAAGCGCTGGCGTCGATTCGCGAGGGCGGCTATGCCGAAGCCTTCGCGCGCGTCGCGTTCCTCCTCGCGCGCAGGGACGACGTGCTGCCCCTGTCGCGCGTCGTCATGCGGCAGGACCTGGCGAAGGACTACGCCGATGCGCTGCCCGCGCTGTCCCCCGAGGAATGGCGCCGCGTGCGCGGTGAGCAGGAAATCATCGCCCGCTACGAGCCCGAGCGGTCGATCGAGACTTTGCCGGACCTGCTGCCCGAGCGTGCCGACCGCGAGCGCCTGTTGACGCTGCTCGGGCGGGTACTTGCCGACAAGCGCGTCCAGAGCTCGCACCCGACCGCCGAACAGGCGGCGATGCTCGAGCGCATCCGCGGCGTGCTGCGCGACCGGCCCGCCGGCGGGCGACACCTTGCCGCGGCAAAGTAGGACGGAACCTTTGGAGGAAGCCAGATGGGGAAAAAACACGACAGATACGATCAGCTCATTGCGCGGTGCAAGGCGCTACCGCCCACACCGACCGCGGTCGCGCATCCCTGCGACGAGAGCTCCCTGCTGGGCGTCGTGGATGCCGCCAGGGCCGGGCTGATCGCGCCGATCCTGGTCGGGCCGGCCACGCGGATCAAGGCGGTCGCCGCGAAGGCGAAGCTGGATATCTCCGGTTATCCGGTCGTGGATGCCGCGTTCAGCGAGGACTCGGCCGCCAGGGCGGTGGCGGAGGTACGCGCCGGGCGCGCCGATGCGCTCATGAAGGGCAGCCTGCATACCGACGAATTGATGAGCGCAGTGGTGAAGCGCGAAACCGGGCTGCGTACTTCGCGCCGGATCAGCCATTGCTTCGTGATGGACGTGCCCGGCCATGCGGAGGCCCTCATCATCACGGACGCCGCCGTGAACATCTTTCCGACGCTCAAGGACAAGGTCCACATCGTGCAGAACGCGATCGACCTCGCGCGCGACCTCGGCGCGGCGGAGGTGCGGGTGGCGATCCTGTCCGCGATGGAAACGGTGAATCCCGACGTTCCCTCGACGATCGAGGCGGCGGCGCTGTGCAAGATGGCGGACCGCAAGCAGATCACCGGCGCCCTCCTCGACGGGCCGTTCGCGCTCGACAATGCGATCAGCCCGGAGGCGGCGAAGATCAAGAAGCTCGATTCGAAGGTGGCGGGCCGCGCCAATGTCCTGGTGGTGCCGGACCTGGAGGCGGGCAACATGCTCGCCAAGAGCCTTACGTTCCTCGCCGGCGCGGACGCGGCGGGCATCGTGCTGGGCGCGCGCGTGCCGATCATCCTCACCAGCCGGGCGGATTCCCTGATCGCCCGGCTCGCGTCCTGCGCGGTCGCGACACTGGTTGCCGCTGCCCGGCGCGGGAACGGCGCCAAGGCAATCAGGTAGCACCATGGCCGATGCCATCCTTGTTCTGAATGCCGGTTCCTCGAGCATCAAGTATTCGTTGTTCGCGGAAGCGGGGGGCGAGCCGGCGTTCAGGCTGGGCGGCCAGATCGAAGGGCTTTACACCGCGCCGCGGTTCAGTGCGCGGGACGCGGCGGGAGCGAACATCGGTGAGAAGAACTGGCCCGAGGGCACGCGCCTCGGCCACGATGGCGGCATCGCGCACCTGATCGAGTTCCTGCAGGGCTTTCGCAGCGAATACCGCCTGACTGCAGTAGGCCACCGGGTGGTGCATGGCGGGCTCGACTTCGCGCAGCCCGTGCGGGTCGACGCGCAGGTCGTCGCCAAGCTGGAGAAGCTCGTGCCGCTCGCGCCGCTGCACCAGCCGCACAACCTGGCGCCGATCCGGATCGTCGCCGAACGCGCGCCGCAGCTGCCGCAGGTCGCGTGCTTCGACACCGGTTTCCACCGCGCGCAGGCAGAGCTGGCGCAGGCCTTCGCGCTGCCGGCCGAGATCACGGAGCGCGGCGTGCGGCGCTACGGCTTCCACGGGCTTTCCTACGAATACATCGCGAGCGCGCTGCCGGGGATCGACGCGAAGGCGGGCGCCGGACGCGTCGTGGTCGCGCACCTGGGCAACGGCGCAAGCATGTGCGCCATGCACGCGGGCAGGAGCGTTGCCAGCACGATGGGCTTCACGGCGGTGGACGGCCTGCCGATGGGCACCCGCTGCGGCAACATCGATCCCGGCGTAATGCTCTACCTTCTGGACGAACTGAAAATGGATGCGCGCGCCATCGAGAAGCTGATCTACCAGCGCTCCGGCCTGCTCGGCATATCCGGCATATCGAGCGACATGCGCACGCTGCTCGCGAGCGACGAGCCGCGGGCAAAGCTCGCGGTGGACCTTTTCGTCTACCGCATCGGCCGCGAACTGGGATCCCTCGCCGCGGCACTGGGCGGCCTCGATGCGCTGGTCTTCACCGGCGGCATCGGCGAGCGCTCGGCGGCGATCCGCGAGCGCGTGTGCCGCGGCGCGGGCTGGCTCGGCGTGGAGCTCGACGCTGCCGCGAACCTTGCGGGTGGGCCGCGCATCAGTGCGGTATCGGGCCGCGCTTCGGCGTGGGCGATACCGACGAACGAGGAATTGATGATCGCGCGCCATACGCGGCGCGTGATCGGCACGGCAGGCTGAATCCATCTACGAAGGAGGAAGACATGGCGGCGAATCCGAAGGCGAAACCAAAAGCGGCGGATCCCAAGGTGGTGAAAGAGAAATTTGAACAGGCGTGGCGCGATTTCGAGCCGGGCACATGGCAGACCCGCGTCAACCTGCGCGACTTCATCCAGCGCAACTACACGCCCTATGAAGGCGACGACAAGTTCCTGCAGGGCGCGACCGCCCGCACCAGGGGCCTGTGGCAGAAGCTGCAGCCGCTGCTCGCCAAGGAGCGCGAGAAGGGCGTCCTCGATGTCTCGCAGATCCCCTCCGGCATCACGGCGCACGCGGCGGGCTACATCGACAAGGACAACGAGATCATCGTCGGCCTGCAGACCGAGGCGCCGCTCAAGCGCGCGATCATGCCCTTCGGCGGCTGGCGCGTGGTCGCCGCGAGCCTCGAGTCCTACAACTACAAGCCGGATCCGGCGCTCGGCGAGATCTTCACCAAGTACCGCAAGACGCACAACGACGGCGTCTTCGACGCCTACACGCCCGAGATCCGCAAGGCGCGTTCCTCCGGCATCGTCACCGGCCTGCCCGACGCCTACGGGCGCGGCCGCATCATCGGCGACTACCGGCGGGTGGCCCTCTACGGCGTGGATTTCCTGATCGAGGACAAGAAGCGCGAAAAGCGCGAGCTCGACGACCGGCACTCGACCGAGGACATCATCCGCCTGCGCGAGGAACTCTCCGAGCAGCTGCGTTCCCTGGCGGAGCTCAAGCAGATGGCGTCCCTCTATGGCCACGATATCTCGGGCCCGGCGACGAACGCGCGCGAAGCGGTGCAATGGACGTACTACGGCTACCTCGCCGCGATCAAGCAGCAGAACGGCGCGGCGATGTCGGCCGGACGGCTCTCGACCTTCTGGGACATCTACTTCGAGCGCGACCTGCGCGAAGGGACGCTCACCGAGGCCCAGGCCCAGGAAATCGTCGACGACCTCGTCATCAAGTGGCGCATCGTGCGGTTCCTGCGCGCGCCGGAGTACAACCAGCTTTTCTCCGGCGATCCGGTGTGGGTGACCGAGGTGCTCGGCGGCATGGGCGAGGACGGGCGCACGCTCGTCACCAAGAGCGCCTTCCGCATGCTGCAGACGCTCTGGAACCTGGGGCCCGCGCCCGAGCCCAACCTGACGGTGTTCTGGTCGCCGCGGCTGCCGGTGGGCTTCAAGAACTTCGCGATCAGGGCCTCGATCGACACCAGCTCCATCCAGTACGAATCCGACGACCTGATGCGGCCCAAGTTCGGCGACGACTGCGCCATCGCCTGCTGCGTCTCGGCGATGCGCATCGGCAAGCAGATGCAGTACTTCGGCGCGCGCGTCAACCTGCCCAAGACGCTGCTCTTTGCCCTCAATGGGGGGCGCGACGAGCTGGACGGCGAGCAGGTCGGCCCGATGCTCGCGCCGATCACCTCCGAGGTGCTGGACTACGACGAAGTCATGAGCCGCCTCGACCCGATGCTCGACTGGCTGGCGAAGACCTACGTCAATGCGCTCAATGTCATCCACTTCATGCACGACAAGTACTGCTACGAGGCGGTCGAGATGGCGCTGCACGACCGCGACGTCGTGCGCACGATGGCCTGCGGCATCGCGGGCCTGTCGCACACCGCCGACAGCCTGTCGGCGATCAAGTACGCCAAGGTCCGGCCGGTGCGCGACAAGAACGGGCTGATCGTGGATTTCAAGGTGGAAGGATCGTTCCCGTTCTACGGCAACAACGACGACCAGGCCGACGACATCGCCAAGATGCTGGTATCGAAAATGATGGGCAAGATCCGCGAGTACCCTACCTACCGCAACGCGGTGCACACGCAGTCGGTGCTGACGATTACGTCCAATGTCGTCTACGGCAAGAAGACGGGCAATACGCCCGATGGCCGCAAGAAGGGAGAGGCGTTCTCGCCCGGAGCGAATCCCTCGAATGGCCGCGACAGCCACGGCGCACTGGCGGCATTGATGTCGGTGGCGAAGATTCCCTACGACGACGCCGAGGATGGCGTTTCGCTCACGCTGTCGCTGGTACCGACCTCGCTGGGCACCGAGGCGGAGCGTCTCGCCCGCGGCTGCGGGGCGCTGGACGCCTACTTTTCCAGCGGCGGCTTCCATGTCAACGTCAACGTGCTGAACCGGGAGACGCTGCAGGACGCGATGAAGCACCCGGAGAAGTATCCGCAGCTCACGGTGCGGGTATCCGGCTATGCGGTGAATTTCGTCAAGCTCACGAAGGAGCAGCAGATGGACGTGCTGAGCCGCACCTTCCACGGCAGCATGTAGGCCGCGCATCGTGAGCAAGAACCTGATCGGCAGCCGTTACGAGCTCAAGGTCGCGCGCGACGGCGCGGCCGAGGGCAAGGCCGTGCACGATTACCTGGCGGTATATCCGGGCGACATCGAGGAAGCGGCGGAGAAAGATGTCGTCGGCTATATCCATTCCTACGAGGTCGGCAGCACGGTGGACGGGCCGGGCATCCGCTTCGTCGGCTTCCTGACGGGTTGCCTGCTGCGCTGCCAGTTCTGCCATAACCCGGACACCTGGCACAAGCGCAATGGACATCCCGTCCCGGTTTCGCAGGCGATGCGCCAGATCGGCAAGTACGCGAAGGTGCTCAAGGTGAGCGGCGGCGGTATCACCATCTCGGGGGGCGAGCCGCAGGTGCAGCGGGCGTTCGTAACGCAGGTCTTCCGGCGCTGCAAGGCGCTGGGGCTGCATACCGCGATGGAGACCTCGGGGCGGCTTGGCGATCGCTTCACCGATGCCGAGTTGCAGGACATCGACCTCCAGATCCTCGACATCAAGGGCGGCGATCCGGCGACCTTCGAGAAAGTCAGCGGGCATCCGCATCTGCCCACCTTCGAGTATGCGCGCCGGCTCTCGGCGCTTGGGCGCCCGGCCTGGATCCGCTTCGTGCTGGTTCCGGGCCTGACCGACGGCCACGACAACGTCGAGAAGCTGGCCGAGTTCGTGGCGGGGCTGAAGAACGTGGAGCGCGTGGAAATCCTGCGCTTCCACCAGATGGGCCGCGACAAGTGGCACAAGCTCGGCGTGCCGTACCCGATGGAGAATGTCGAGCCGCCCAGCGCGGAACTGACCGAGCGCGTGCGCGGGCAATTCCGCAGCCGCGGCCTGACCGTCTACTGAAACCCGGGGAGGGGACACATGGAGTACATCAGGACATTGCTCGAGCAGCAGCCGATGATGGCGCTGTTTCTCACGATCGCGATCGGCTATCTCGCGGGCGAGATCAACATCAAGGGCTTTTCGCTCGGCGTGGGCGCGGTGCTGTTCGTCGCGCTGGCGATCGGCTGGTTTGCGCCCAAGTCGGCGCCCGCGCCGATGGTCGGCACGCTCGGGCTCGCGCTCTTCCTCTACGGCGTGGGCGTGCAGTACGGCAAGCAGTTCTTCATCGGCCTCACCAGCGCCGCCGGGCGCCGGGCCAACATGATGGCGCTGGTCGGCGTCCTGTTCGCGGGCGCCGTGAGCCTGCTGTGCGTGAAGTTCATGGACGTGAAACTCGGCTATGCCCTTGGCCTGTTCGCCGGATCGGGCACCAGCACGCCGACCCTGCAGGCGGCGATCGCGACCCTCGGCAACGACGACCCGGCCGTGGGTTATTCGGTTTCCTACCCGTTTGGCGTGGCCGGGCCGATCCTGCTGCTGTACATCGCGTTCATGGCGCTCAAGCCGAAGGTCGAGGCGCCTTCGGGCGGCGCCCTGGACCTCCTCGAAATCGCCGTGCGCAATCCGGAGTATTCGGGCAAGACGCTGGGCGAGGTGATGGCCTCGCTTCCGGCGGGGGTGCAGATCGCGGCCTTGCGGCGGGAAGGCCGCAACGAGGCGGCATCGCCGAATTTCGTGGTGGCGGAGAGCGACGTCGTGCTTGCGGTGGGTGCCAGCAAGGAGGCGCTGGCGCAGGCGATAAAACTCCTGGGCGAGCCGGCACCCGGCCGGGTCGTGAAGGACCGCCGCGATCTCGACTACCTGCGCGTGTTTGTCTCGCGGCCGATGGTGGTGGGCCGGATGCTGGGCGACCTGGAACTGCCGGGGGAGAAGGCGGCGATCGTGATGCAGGTTCGCCGCGGCGACACGGACATCCAGCCGCGGCCGGACCTGGTGCTCGAATTCGGCGACCGCATCGGCTTGCTCGCCCACCGAGGCGACTTTGCGGCGCTGCGCAAGTATTTCGGCGATTCGATCAAGGGCACCGCTGAATTCAGCTACATCTCCATCGGCCTGGGCATGGCGCTGGGCTTCCTCGTCGGCGCGATCCAGATTCCGTTGCCCGGCATCGGCAAGATCGCGGTCGGGCTGTCGGGCGTCCTGATCGTGGCGCTGATCGTCGGCAACCTGCGCCGCACGGGCAGCATGAACTGGACCATCCCGCTGTCGGCGAACCTGGTGCTGCGCAATCTCGGGCTGACGCTGTTCCTCGCGCAGGTCGGCATGTCCTCGGGTCCCAAATTCGCCGCGACGGTCACCGATACCGGCTTCATGATGCTGGGATTGGGGGTGCTCGTGCTGCTGGCGCTCGTGGTCCCGATCCTGATTCTCGGTCTCTTTGTCTACAAGATGCCGTACGACGAGGTGGCGGGCATCGTATCGGGCGCCTGCGGCAATCCGGCGATCCTTGCCTACTCGAACCGGCTCGCGCCGACGGACCGCCCCGACATCGGTTACGCGATGATCTTCCCCGGCATGACGATCGTGAAAATCCTGTTCGTGGACATCGTTCCGGCCTTGCTATGAGGCGGACCATCCTGCGTTTCTTCATTTTTCTTGCGGCCGGCCTGGGCGGCGCGCTGCTGTCCGGCTGCGTGGTCTACGAGCCGGTCCCGGCGTATTACCCCGGCGGATCGAATTTCGACCGGGCCTGGAACGCGGCGCTGGGCGGCGCGCAGGACGCGGGCGTCCAGGTGACGTCCTCGGACCGCCCAAACGGGTTGATCTACGGCAGCAGGAACGGGGTCGAGGTATTCGTGACCGTCGCGCGCCAGGCGGACGGCAGCGTGCGCGTCCATTTCAATTCGAAGGGGCCCGCGCAGCAGGATCCCGGACTCGCGCAGCGCTTCTCGCAGGCATTCGACCGGCGCATGGGCAATTGACGCCCGGGAATGAGCGAGCGCTATTCGAAATTCGAGACCCTGCGCGACGGGACCCGCCTCGAGATCCGCGACCAGCGGCCCGAGGACCGCGCCGAACTGCTGGACGCGTTCGGCCGCATGGGCGAGCAGTCGCGCTACTACAGGTTTTTCGCGCCCAAGCGCGGCTTCACCGAAGCCGAGGAGGCGCGTTTCATGAACGTGGACTTCGTCAACCACGTGGCGCTCGTGGCGGTCATCGAGCAGGCGGGCGCCCGGCAGATCGTCGGCGCGGGGCGCTACATGCTGCTGCAGCCGGGAACCGCGGAGATCGCCTTCGGCATCGACGACGCGCACCAGAAAAAGGGCATCGCGTCGCTGTTGATCCGGAACCTCGCCGCGATCGCCCGCGAGGCGGGGCTCGAGACTTTCCAGGCCGAGGTGCTCGCCGACAATGCGCCGATGCTCAAGGTGTTCCGCAAGTGCGGACTCGCGATGTCCACCAGCAGCGGGCAGGGCGTCATCCACGCGACGCTGCGCCTGCATTGATCATTCAAATGGAGAAAAGCATGGCCGCCGCAGCTTCCCGTCCACCTCTGAAGGGCATGAAGGCGCTGGTCGTCGGCATCGCCAACGAGCATTCGATCGCCTATGGCTGCGCGAAGGCGTTCCGCGAGCTGGGCGCCGAGGTGGCGATCACCTACCTCAACGAGAAGGCAAAGCCCTATGTGGCGCCCCTCGCGAAAGAGCTCGACGCCGGTCTCTTCCTGCCGCTCGACGTGTCAAAGCCCGGCGAGCTCGAGGCGGCATTCGCGGCGGTGAAGAAGCAATGGGGGCAGCTCGACATCCTCGTGCACTCGATCGCGAGCGCGCCGAAGAACGACCTGCGGGGAGGTCTGCTGGACTGTTCCGCCGAGGGGTTCGCAATGGCGATGGATATCTCGGTCCACTCGTTCCTGCGCATGGCACGCCTCGCGGCGCCGCTCATGACGAAGGGCGGGGCCATGTTCGCGATGAGCTATTACGGCGCCAACAAGGTGGTGCCCAACTACAACCTGATGGGCCCGGTGAAGGCCGCGCTCGAGGCCTCCTGCCGCTACCTCGCCTACGAGCTGGGACCGAAGAAGATCCGGGTGCACGCGATTTCCCCCGGACCGCTCAAGACGCGCGCCGGTTCCGGCATCAAGGACTTCGACCTGCTGCTCAACGCGGCGGCGAAACGCGCGCCGCTCGGCGAGCTCGTGGACATCATGGACGTCGGCTTCACCTGCGCTTTTCTCGCCACGCCTTATGCGCGCCGCCTTTCCGGCGAGACGCTTTATGTCGACGGCGGCGTCAACATCATGGGCTGATTCAGCGGGGCGCCTAGCGATTCTCGAGCCGGTTGTAGTCGAACAGCCCCGCCTCGATGGGGGAGGACCTCCGATAGGCCGCGTGCAGCGCGTCGCTATGCGCCCAGAATCGGGGGTCCGTGCGCCGTATCGCGAAACGCGCGCTCAACGCGGCGTAATCCGCGCCGGATTTCAGGGTCGCGATCGCGCCGGCCAGGTCGCGCAGCCGGTCCGCCTGCACCTGGTACAGGGCGTTCGGATAGGCGCCGAGGAAACCGTTGACGACGGTGAGCGTGTCCTCGTCGGGCAACCGGCGGTCTTCTTCATCCAGGAGCTCGGAGATGTTGCTGTGCGCGCTGTTGCGGACCAGCGTGAACTGGTGATCGCGTCCGTCCGCGTCGCGCACGCCAAGGAAGGTCACTTCCGGCAGCAGGGAAACGGCCGTGCCCTTGATGGCGGCAAGCTGGCGCAGGGCGTCGAGTTGCGGTTGCGCCAGGCGGCTCGCAGCCAGCGCATGCCGCTCGTCCAGCACCGGGGCGAGGCGCCGCTTCCACAGCCCCTGCAGCTCGGGCCATGGCTGGTCGGTCCTGTAGTCGATGCCGGTTTCCTGGTGGAAGTAGGCCTTGCTGCCGTTCAGGTACGCCTTTGCGTTCTCGGATGCGCCGCGATACCAGGTATCGCGCACCGCATTGCGCGCGTTCGCGGGCAGCAGCGCGAGGACGTTGAGCTCGCCTTCCATGCGCAGGAAATCCATGTACAGCCTGGCCTCGAGCTGGTGGGCGGTGTTGCCGTAGACGTCGAAGCCGGCGACCAGCAGGTAGTGGATGCGCTCGAGGAGGGGATAGCCGATCAGCATGGCGCTCTGCGGGCTTTCGCCGACGAGACCCTGCACCACGCTGGCGCTGTCGTTGTGCCTGAACACGGTAAGCGCGGCGTTGCGGTTCGCGCCATCGCCGTCCCACAAGAGCGACAGGTCCGGGCGATTGCCTGCATCCAGCCTCCGGTTCAGGAACTCGCTCTTCGCGCGCAGGTATTCCGTCTGCTGGCGCGAGTAGGTTTCCCACTTCAGGAGGCGCGCATCGCTCAGCTGTTCGGTGGGCAGGCGAACGTTCTCGAGCGCTTTCGCAAGGAACGCCGCGTCCAGGTCCCGGTCCTCGCGGTCGGGATGGACGAAGCCGATCCAGAAATGGTCGGTGATCACGCCGAGCGCCACCTGCCCGCGGCAGACCGGTCCCTTGATGAATCCCATCACCGTGAATTGCGCCTCGTCGAGCATCAGGCGGTAACGCGACCGGATCGGCAATTGCCGGAAGGCGATGAACGGATTCGCCGCCACCTTCGGCTCGTAGGAGGGCAGTGCGGTGACCGCGTAGGGCTCGTCGATGAACCACCCCTTGAGCCGCGCCATGCGGGCGTCATTCAGCGCATACGGCATGTGCGTCTTCGCCAGCAGCGCGCCCTGCAAGGGGCGCAGGCGGTAGTACGGGCGCTCCACGCCGGGGTCGTCGAACGGACGGCGGGAGTCGATGACCTGGATTGGCTGTCCGGGCGGCGTCTTCGAGCGCACCAGCTCGAAATAGGCGCCCGCCGGCAGGTCGTCGAAATAGAGGTGGGCCAGGAACCAGTGTTCGAAGACATAGCGGCCCATGAGCCGCGCCTTGAGCGAATCTCCGTTCAGGAACGCTTCCCAGCGGACGATGCGCGCGGCGTGGTCCTGCGACGGCGGCGCGATGCGCGGCGCGGGCGCGCCCGCCTCCAGCCAGCGCAGCAGGGCCTGTTGCTCGGCGCCGGCGAGCGGCGGCAGGCCGAAGGGCATGCCCCGCTGCGGATAAGTGCCGGCGAAGCGGTCGAATTCCTCGATCGCCGGGCAGCTCTGCTGGCGGTCGAGGCTGAAATCGAACTGCGCGTCCGCAAGCGTACCGCTGGTCGGGAATGCGTGCGCGCTCTTCAAGCTCAGCATCCGTGCCATCACGCTGGCTTCAAGGTTGGCCGCGGCACCGGGCTTCCTCTCGTTGAGCACCGGGTGAAAACCCTTCTTCCTCCAGGCAGCATTGCTCTGCGCGTCCAGGTAGAGCCGGGTCGGCTGCGCGGCGGCGAGCCGCGTCGCGTCGTAGACCTGGTCCTTGTTCGCGCCGCGGGTGATTCCCTCGTAGCTTCCGAGCTGCAGCTGGCAGGGCGCGTCGAAGCAGCCGTGGCACACCGCGCAGCGGTTCTCGAAAACCGTCATGACGTTGCGCCAGTCGACCGGCGACGCATCGCCGGTGCGCTCCTGGTCGTAGCGGGTGGGGTCCTCCTGGCCGTAGCGCTGGTCGAGCTGGTAGCGCGTGTATGCCGCGCAACCGGTGATCAGCGTTACCGCGAAAAACAGGATGAGACGGCGCATCGTGAGACGACCTGGAAGTGCCAGTATACGGCGTAGTATTGGAGGAAAAGGAAGGAGCATGGGAATATTCGACTGGTGGCGCAAGCCCGCCAACGCGGGCGTGAAGCAGGATCGGCAAGCGGTCGCGGAAGCCATCGATCGCGTCGTGGCGACGACGAACCCGAGGCTGAAGTTCGCGCGGCGCTACCGCGAACGGCTCGCGCCGGCCGTCGAGGCTGCGCTCGCCTATACGGACAAGCTCGTCAATTCCCTGCCGGCGGTGCGCGAGGCGAGCACGGCCGCCTGGGGAAGCGATCCCTACATGCAGGCTTATTTCGCGACCGCCGACGACCTCGTGCAGGCCTTCAGCCGCGCGCCCGAATTGCGCGCCTTCTTCGAGGGCAACCCCGGCCTCGCGGAAGTCCATGGCGCGCTCGGGATGCGGCTCACCGAGCGCAAGGTCCTCGGCATGGCCATGGAAGGCGACCAGCTGCGCGGCGAAGTCTCCCGGACTACCGTGAGCTTCAGCGACCACCGCATCAGGATCTGCGGCCTGACCGAGGCCGAGCTGAGGGCGGAAATCGGGCGGCGGCTTCTCGACCAGCTCGCGCTCGAGGGGCTCGCCCGCGTCGTCGCGGACCAGTCGAACCGCGAGGAACTCGAACAGGACCGCGCGATGCTCAAGGTGCGGTTGCAGATGCTCGAGCGCAAGGGCACGGGCATGCGCGGCGCGCTGGGCGGCGAGGCGGTGGGGCAGGACGAACTGGCGCGCCTGCAGTCCCAGCTGGAAGAAAACACGGTGAAACTGGGAGCAGGTGGCGGCGGAGCGCGGGTACTCGAGCGCGAACTGGATTTGATCGCCGGAGTGCTGGCTGAGCCGGCGCCGCAGCTTTTCGTGTCGCGCAGGCGCTTGCGCATGGACAAGCTGAACGTCGTTTGGGAAGGGGACGGTCCCAGCGCCGGCGCCGAGTTCGAGTTTGTCGTCGGGCGGATTCCGGCGATCACGCCTCCCGAAATCCGCAGCTTTGCACTGGTGCGCTTTCCTCGCGCCGAACTGCTGCCGCTGGAACGCCTGCACCAGGATGCGGCGCGCCATCTCTAGCGGCACGCGGTGACCGGCGGGCAGGCCGGCGCAACGATCAGAGCGAGAAGTTGCCGCCCAGCGCGAGGTGGAGGGCTACGCGCTGCGCCAGGCGTTCGGCCTGCAGCCGCACGAGCTGGGCGCGCGAGCCGTACAGGCGCAGCTGCGCGTTGACGACGGCGCTCTGGTCGATCTTGCCGACGCGGTACTGGATTTCCGAGTACTTCAGCGCGCGCTCGTTTTCCTCGACCACGCGCGCCAGCGCGGCATGGCGGTCGCCGAGCGCGGCTTCATTCGCCAGGGCGGACTCGACCTCGTTGAAGGCCTTCAGGCCGGTGGCGGCGTATTCGGCAATCGCGCGCTTCTGCTCCGCGGTGCGCACGTCGACCTGGCCCTGCAGCGCGCCGCCCGTAAACAGCGGGGCGAAAATGCTGATGCCCGCGCTGCCCGAAGGATTGTCGCGGTCCTGCAGCACGAACAGGCTGCTGAAGATGGAGGAGATGCCGGCGGTCAGGCTGATGCGCGGCAGGCGTGCCGCGTTGGCCTCGCCCACGCGGTCAAATGCCGCGGCGACGCGGCGCTCGGCGGCGACGATGTCCGGGCGGCGCTCGAGGAGCTCGGACGGTATTCCCGCCGGCACGGCGCCGGGCAGCGCCGGCAGTGTCTCGGCCGCGGCGAGCGTCGCCGCGGGATAGCGTCCAGCCAGAGTCTCCAGAGCCCGCAAGGCCTGCTCCCGCGCCTGCTCAAGCTGCCGCAGGCTGTCGCGATAGGTCTGGACGTTGGCGTCGGCGAGCGCCACATCCTGCTCGTTGGCATTGCCGACGCGCAGCCGCACGCGGGTCAGGTCCGCCAGCCGCACCGCGGCGGCAAGCATGTCGCGCGCTACCTGTGCCTGCAACGCGCTCTCCGCGGCGACGAACCAGCTGCGCGCGGTGAGGGCGGCGAGCGACTGGCGCGCGTAGGCGAAGTCGGCCTGCGTCGCGGCAAGGTCGCCGCTCGCGGCGCGCTGGGTGTAGCGGACGCGGCCCCAGAGATCGATTTCCCAGGTGGCGCTCAGCACGACACCGGTCAGCCCCGAACCGTCGCCGCCCGTCTTGCCTCCTTCGCGCGCGAGCAGGTTGACCGCCGGATAAAGGGTCGAGCCGGCGATCCTGAGCGAGGCTTCGGCCTGTTCGACGCGCGTCGCGGCGATGCGCAGGTCGACGTTGCGGGCGAGCGTTTCATCCACCAGCACGTCGAGCCGCGGCTCGTTGAGCGTCTTGAGCCAGCCGTCGGTGACCGCGCCCGGGGCGCCGGCGCCGCCGCGCCATTGCGCCGGCGGCTGGGCGTCGCCGAGCGCCTGCTTCGCGAGTTCGGCGCGCTCGGGCGGTGGCTTGAGCGCGCAGGCGCCGAGCAGGAGGCACAGCCCCGCAGCCGCGGCACGGCAACAGGCGCTCCGGTGCTCGCGCGTCATCGCCGCGCGCTCAGTGAAGTTTGAGGATCAGCCAATCGAGCTTGGTACCCACGCGAATGATCACCTTGCGGATGATGTGGATCATTTCCAGCGATTCCGTGTAGATCGCGCCGTTGCCAACCGCGCCGGCGGCGAGGAACACGTCCTTGTCCTTCTCGTCGATATCCAGCTTGACCGCGTACCTGTTCAGCACGGGAGGCAGGCCCGGTTGCGCCAGCGCGCCGCCGAAGGGCAGCTGGCCCGTGCCGGTGGCCCAGACGATCGAATCGACCTTGGCCTTGATGATCCGGTTCGGATAGGTCCGGAACGCGACTTCCGCCTCGTTGCCGGGCTCGACGCTGCGCAGTTCGTTCTGGCCGTAGAGCGCGATGACCCACTGTTCGTTCTCGACGAACGTCATCACCGGCAGGCCGGCGAAGGCGGACGCGGTGGAGCCGACCCGCAGCTGCATGTTGATGGCGTAGCCGTCGGAAGGCGCGAACACCGTGGTCTCAGACAATTTCCACTGTGAATCGGCGAGCTGCGCTTCAGCGGTCGCGACCTGCGCGCTGGCGGCGGCCAGCTGCGCCTTTGCGGAGGCCACCTGCGCCTGGTCGCCCCCGACTTGCGCGGAGAGTTTCTGCACCACCTGCGCCTCGCTGGCGCGCACGGTCTCCAACTGGGACTGCAATTCCGCCAGGTCGGTTTCCGCGCGCTCGAGATCGAAGCGGCTGCCGGCGCCGCCGGCCACCAGTTCACGGTTCTGCTCCAGCCGCTTGCGCGCCAGTTCCGCCTTGGCCGAAATCGCGCCCACCTGGCCGCTCGCCGCCTTCAGGTTTTCGCGCAACTCGCGCGCGCCCGCCGATGCCTCGGAGAGTTTCGCGCCCGCGTCATTCAGCCTGGCCCGCGCCTCGATCAGTTTGGCCTCGGCCGCGGCGACCTCGTTCTTGAACGGCACGGGATCGATGCGGAACAGCACCCCGCCCTTCTTCACCAGGCGGTTGGGTTCCACCGGCACTTCGATCACGCGCCCGGTAACCCGCGGCACGACCTGGACCACGTAGTTGATCACCCGCACGTCGGCGCTCGAAGGCGCGACGAGGTTCAGCAACAGGATCAGGATGGTCATCCCGATGATGGGCAGGGTGACGACGATGACCTGGCTGGTGATGTTCCAGGGCAGCCATTTGAACTTGAAGAAGATCAGCCAGACGAAAAACGAGTAGATCAGTAGCAGGATGACTTCCATCAGCCGCGCCCCTCGGGTTTTGCGGGCGACGCGACGGGTGGCGGCGCGGGCTTTGCGGGCGCGCCGTGATCGGGTTCGACCTGGTCAGTGCCATAGGCCATCTTGTAGAGCACCGGCTTGGAATACGCCCACAGCCACGCGATCGGCCAGAGCATGCCGCCGAAGAAAAGGGACAACAGGCACAGCACCTGGATGGCCTTGGCTTGCGGGTGCTTGCGTTGCTCGGCGATCTTCTCGGGCAGGATATGCACCAGCCAGAAAATGACGATGGCCGTGATCGGCACGATGATGAGCGCCACCCAGGCGATGACGTTGGCGACCGTGTCGAGCGCCTCGCCCTTGAAGAGGGAAGCATGCGCGGGCAGCGCCGGAAGCAGTACGGCGGCAAGCCAGGCCCGCAGGCCCGACGGCTCAAGTCCCCACGTTCTCTTCATTCCTTGTCCCCGGTTGGAACGATGCGGCGAAGTCCAATCTTACTATCCGGGACGAGGATTCCGGGGAAATCAGGGCGCGACTTCCTTCCAGCCCGGGCCCGGGTTGAAACTGCCCGTCTTCGCGCCGAGGGCGGCGCTGTTCTTGCCGAGATCCTTCTCGTAGACCTTGCCGTTGTGGTTGACGATGAACGTCATCACGCCGCTTTCGCCGTACTGCGCGGGATACGCGACCATCGCGAAGCCGGCGATCATGCGCCCGTTGATGAGGTAGCTGTATTCGCCGCCCGCGGCGCTCTTGCCCTGGCGCGTCAGGATCTTGAAGTGGTAGCCGCGATAGGGGTCGCCTTTCTTGTGGCCGGCGAGGTAGGCCGAGCTCTCGGCGATCAGCGGTCCGAAGGGGCTCTCTTCCTCGCCCTTGGCGGCGTCGGCCGGCCAGTACAGGCCGTCCTGCTTGCCGGCCGAGCTGGCGAGCTTCACCGCGTATTGCCGCACGCCGTCGCCGTTGCGGTCGCGCGCCGCATACGTGCGCTGCGCGTCGAGATAGGCGTTCAGCACGTGGATCGCGCTGCGCTCGTTGCCGCCGATGCGCCGGTTGAGGATTTCCTCGATCCCTTCTTCCGTCGCAAAGCGCCACGCGCTGCCCGTGCGTACCAGCGGAATCGGCAGCGGCCAGGCGTTGGTGCCTATCATCAGGACGCGCCGGTCGCTGCCGCGTTCGTCCAGCGCGCGAAACGCCGCCAGCTGCGCCGCGACTTCGGCGCGCGCCGCGGTATCGCGGGCCCGGTCACCGGTGTCTACCAGGTTGCGGTGCTTGTCGCCGAAGATGCCGATCAGCGCCGCCTCGTCATTCGCTTTCAGCGCCGCGGCGAGCGCGTTGACGGCGGCTTCGGGCGTGGCGAAGGTCTGCTGCTGCGCCACTGCCGGCAGCGCCAGGGCCAGCAGAAACATGAGGGCAAGATTTCTAAGTTCTGTCATGGTCATCTCCTAACGACGTCCGCCGCCGCGGCCACCGCCGCCGCGTCCACCACCACCGCCCGCACGCGCGCCACCGCCGCCGCCGGCGGCGCGGGCACCGCCCCCACCACCACCGGCTCCGGCGCGGGCACCGCCGCCAGACCCGCCGAAATTCGAACTGCTGGCGCCGCGGCTCGAAGCGCCGCGCGAACTGTCCATCTGCGTCTGGCGGCCGGAACTGTTCGAGCCACCGAAGGCGCCGCCGGAATCGCGCCCGCCGCCGGCAGGCTGCGCGGACGGGCGCGACCCGCCGCCGCCTGGCTGCGTGGACGGACGCGCGCCGCCCGCCGCACCGGCGCCACCACGCGAGCCGCTGTCGCCGACGCGCGACGACGCCTGACCCCTGCCCGTGCTGCTGCCGACCTGGCCCGGCTGCTTGTTCGATTTCCACTGGCCGGAACCGGATCCGCTGCCAGCGGGCCTCGTGCCGGCCGAGCCGCCGCCCCGATTGACGTTGGTGTTGTTGTTGATATTGATGGTGTTGCCGCCGCCGTAGCCGTAGCGGTTGCCATTCCATGCCGCACCGATGGCCGCACCCCAGATCAGGCCGGTCGCGAACGCGGCGCCGGGAGCGTAGGGGTAGTAGTAAACGGGATAGGGCGACGGGTAATAGCCCCAGGATGAATAGCCGCCGGAGACGACCACGGTGCTCGGGTTGTACTGCGGCACGTAGATTACCTGCGGATCGGCGGGCACGATCTTGATGACTTCCTTTTCGACGACCACGGTCTGCTTGTCGTCCGACTTGAGATTGCCGGCCGACTGCGTCTTGCGGCGGAATACCTGCACCGCCTCGAGTACCGCGCCCTGGTCCGTCACGACCGCCTCGCCCAGATCGCTGGTCCAGTCGAGGTCGCCGCTCATCATCTTCACGACCTCGGGATAGTTGAGCAGCGACTTCACCGAGTCGTCCCACTTGTCATCGAGCTTCAGGTTCTTGTCGGCCTTGCGCTTCTCCAGAAAGCGGTCCGCCTGCACGAGCTGCAGCGGTTCGGTCGACGCGGGCAGGATCAGGGCGACCAGGTCATCCGGGTACAGCGCGATGCGGGCTACCAGCGCCTCGAGTTCAGCGGCCGGGGGCGCCACGGCGGCGCCGCCCGGCGCGGCAGGCGCCTGCGCAACCACGTTGGCGGCGAACAGGAAAGCGGTAATTGCGGCAACCAGGGCGCGGGTGCGTGTCGTCATGCGTACTCCGATTTGTGGCTCTTTGGCGAAAACCGTGCGTATTCAGGTGGCAGGCGGCAATTTTATTATGAATTCACGTCTGGTCGTCATTGATCCACGCATCCGCCAGCGTGTAAGCCACCGCCAGCACCACGGGCCCGACGAAAATTCCCAGCAGGCCGAAGGCGAGCAGCCCGCCGATGACGCCGGCCAGGATGAGCAGCAGCGGCAGGTCGGCCCCCTGCCTGATGAGATAGGGACGCAGCACGTTGTCCATGGTGCCCACGACGACCGTCCATACCAGCAGAAACGTGCCCCAGCCGGAACTTCCGCTCCAGTAAAGCCAGCCTACGGCCGGCAGCAGCACCAGCACCGGCCCGACCTGGGCGATGCAGAGGATGAACATGATCGCCGTCAGCACCGTGGCAAACGGCACACCGGCAATCGCCAGCCCGATGCCGCCAAGGACCGACTGTGCGAGCGCGGTAATGACCACTCCCATCGCGACTCCGCGGATCGCCTGGCCGGCAAGCACGACGGCGTGTTCGCCGCGATCCTTCGCCAGGCGTCTGCCAAAGCGCAGCATCCATGCCGCCCACGCCTCGCCCTCCGCGTACAGGATGGCCGACAGCACCGCGGTGAGCAGGAACTGCACGAACAGCAGGCCGAAACTGCCGGCCTCTGAAATAAACCAGCGGCTGAGGGTGCCGGCGTAGGGTTTTGCGTGCATTGCGAGTTCGCGCGCTCCCCTGACGGCAAACGTGTCCCAGGTGATCACCGCCCAGTCGCCGACCAGCGGGATATTGCCCAGCCAGTCGGGCGCCCGCGGCAAATCAGAGTCAAGGAGCCTCTGTCCCAGGGCGGCGATGTCGGCAGAGTGTTCGGCGATGGTGCTGATGGCGAGTACGAAGGGCAGGATGAATACCAGCAGCATGGCAATCATCATGGTGCTTACCGCCAGCCAGCGCCGGCCCCATAGCCGGCGCTGGGCACGGCGCATCAACGGCCAGGTCGACACGGCGATCATCGTCGCCCAGATGAACGCGGCGAGGAAGGGTTGCAGAATCCAGAATCCGGCCAGGATGAGGCCGCCGGTGAACAGGACGGCCAAAGTGGTGCGCGTGAGGTCGCGTTGCGGTTGGGTCATGGGATGAGGGCCAGAGTTTGCATTATCCGTTTGAAGAATACACGTTCATAATTCCAGCCTGGTGCCGCCCTCCATGAATCGCATGTTTCGCTCGCCGATCGCAGTCGCCGGGCTGCTGGCCCTGGTCCTGCTGCTGGCCGCCGCGGGCTGGTGGTTTGGGCAGACGCCGTCCAACGACCGCGACTGGCAGGCCGACGTCGCGGTGCTGCCCGCCGCCGAAATCCGCGGCGACTTCGTCACGCTGCGCAATATCCGGAATTTCTCCTACCGCAGCGAAACGGACTACACGCCGGCCTGGTACGACAAGGCCTTCGACCTGCGCAAGCTCGAAGGCGTCGACGTGGTGGCCGCCTACTGGATGGGGCCGGACATCGCGCACATCTTCGTGAGTTTCGCCTTTGCGGGAGACGAGCATCTCGCCATTTCCATAGAGGCGCGCAAGGAGAAGGGCGAGGGGTATTCCACGGTCAAGGGATTCTTCCGCCAGTACGAGCTCATCTACGTCGTCGCCGACGAGCGCGACGTGATCGGGCTGCGCAGCAACTACCGCCGCGACCCGCCCGAGGACGTCTACGTCTATCGTGTGAAGGGGCCGGTCGAGAATGCCCGGCGCCTGTTCCTCGAGTATGCGAAAAAGATCAATGCGCTTCATGCAAGCCCCGAGTTCTACAACGCCCTCAGCACCAACTGCACGACGAACATCTGGTTCCACACGCAGGTAAATCCCGGGCATCTGCCGTTCAGCTGGAAGATCCTGGCCAGCGGCCATGTGCCGGAATACATCTACGAAGCAGGCGGGCTCGACACGCGCGTTCCCTTCGCCGAATTGAAGCAGCGCGCGCGCATCAATGCGCGCGCGCAGGCCGCAGCGCAGGCGGAGGATTTTTCGCGTCGCATCAGGATGGAGAACGAAAAATGAAAAACTGGGTCCCCATCGGACTCGCCGTGGCGCTCGCCACTGCACTGTCCTCATCCGTCGCTGCCGCGTGGGCGCAGGAGGCGCCCGGCGCCAAGCGGCCGAAAATCTGCCTCGTGCTTTCCGGCGGCGGGGCGCGCGGCGCCGCGCACGTGGGGGTGATCAAGGTCCTCGAAGAGTTGCGCGTGCCGGTCCACTGCATCGCGGGTACGAGCATGGGCGCGCTGGTCGGCGCCAGCTACGCGACCGGCACGAGCGTCCCGGAAATGCAGAAGATCACGTCCGAGATCACCACCGAACTCCTGTTCAAGGAGAACCCGCCGCGCACGGAGCGATCCATGCGGCGCAAGGTCGACGACTACCGGCCGTTCTTCGGCCCCGAGCTCGGCCTCGACAGCCGCGGTTTCGGCTTGCCCAAGGGCGTGGTTACCGGCGTGCAGCTGGAAACCGTGCTGCGGCGGCTCTCCAAGGCGAAGGGCTACCACAGGTTCGACACGCTGCCGATTCCGTTCCGCGCGGTGGCGACGGACCTGGTGACCGGCAAGGCGGTGGTCTTCAAGGAAGGCGAACTCGCCAACGTCATGCGCGCCAGCATGTCGGTGCCGGGCGCGGTGGCGCCGGCGGAGTTCGACGGCATGATGCTGGTGGACGGCATGCTCACCAGCAACCTGCCGGTGGAAACCGCGCGCGCCATGGGTGCGGACATTGTCATCGCGGTGAACGTCGGCACGCCGCTGCTCAAGCGCGAGAATCTGACCTCCATCCTCGGAGTGACAGGGCAGATGCTGAGCATCCTGACCGAGCAGAACGTCCAGACTTCGCTCGCCTCGCTCAAGCCGACCGACATCCTGATCTCGCCCGAGCTGGGAGATTTTTCCACCGGGGATTTCGACAACCTGGAGAAGATCGTCCCCCTGGGCGAGCAGGCGGCGCGCGCGCTGGCCGGGCGCCTGTCGCAGCTCGCGATTCCAGCCGCCGAGTACGCCGCGCTGCGCCAGCGCCAGCTGGTTGCGGTGGAGCAGGACACGCGGCCGGTGGATGAAATCCGGTTCGACAACCTGCGCCGGGTCAACCCGGTGACCGCGCAGGCGGTCATGGAGACGCGCACCGGCCAGCCGATCGACCAGCAGGAACTCGACCGCGACATGCGCCGGCTCTACGGCACCGGGGACTTCGAGCACGTCAACTACCGCTTCCTGGAGGAGCCGGGCCGGCGCGTGCTCGCGGTGGATGCGGCGGAGAAGTCCTGGGGCCCGGACTACCTGCGCTTCGGCCTGGGATTGTCGTCCGATTTTACCGGCGACGCTTTCTACAACCTGCTTGCGACCTACCGCCGGACCTGGCTCAACTCACTCGGCGGGGAGTGGCGCACCGACCTGCAGGTTGGCCGCACCAGCGCTCTTTACACCGAGTTCTACCAGCCCCTCCATGCGGAAGGTACCTTCTTCCTTTCACCCTACGCGGGCGCCGACCGTCGCGCGGCCTTCCTGTATCAGGGCCGCAACCGGATCGCGACCTACGACATTTCGTCGGGAACGGTAGGCGTGGATGCGGGCCTCAATTTCCGGCAATACGGCGTGTTCCGCCTAGGCCTGCTGCGGGGCATGACGGATCCGAAACTCGACACCGGGCCGGCGACTCTGTCCCCGGGCAACGCCAAGACGGACGAGGGGGCTGTGCGCGCACGCTTGCTCATCGACCGGATCGACAGCGTGCAATTCCCGCGCGCGGGCTGGCAGTTCGGAGCCGGCGTCTACAACTCGAGCAGGAAGCTCGGCGCCGACGAGAACTACTCCAAGTGGGATATCGATGGCGGCGGCTCATATTCGTTCGGCGAGCACACGTTCAACCTCGCCGCCAAAGCGGGCGGCAGGCTGGGCCACGATCCGCTGCCGCGCGCCAACCAGTTCCAGTGGGGTGGCTTCCTGCAGGGCTCGGGCTACCGGACCGGCCAGCTCTATGGCGAAAAACTCGCCTTCGGCAGGCTCATGTACTACCACCGCATCATGAAGGGCAGCCTGCTGGACGGCGCCTATGGCGGCCTATCGCTGGAGGCGAGCAAGGTCGGCAATCCGCTCGTTCCCGGCAACCCTGGCGGCTGGCTGCAGTCGGCGGCCATCTACGTGGCCGCGGATACGCCGGTCGGCCCGGCGTACCTCGGCTACGGGCACGCGCGCGACGGCAACAGCAGCTGGTATTTCTTCCTCGGCCGGGCGTTCTAGTCGCGCTTCGCGGGCGGCACGAACCAGTTGCGCTTTTCCACCGTCACCGGCGCTGCGGGCTGGGTCATGAAATGCGGCGACATGATCTGGACGCCGTGCTCGTTGAACACGTCCTGCACGTTGCTGTGCAGGCGCGTCATGATGTACGGGCGATCGAGCGGCACATCGATGCGCCCGACCAGTTCATATTCGACGTAGAAGTCGCTCAGGGCTCGCTGCAGGACGAAGGGCGGCGGCTCGGTCCGCAATCCTTGCGTGCGGGCGGCAGCCTCGAGCAGCATCGCGTGCACCTGGCGCCACGGCGCGTCGTAGCCGATCGTCACCGTGGTGTGCACGCGCGACCCGACGCCGCTGCTCAGCCGGGTGTAATTGCGGATCGACCCGCTCAGGATGCTCGAATTCGGGATCGTGATCTCTTCGCCGGTCGCGGTCTGGATCTTCGTGGACAGCAGCCCCAGAAACGTCACCACGCCCTCGTTTTCGCCGGCCTTGATCAGGTCGCCCTGGCGCATCGCCCGTGAATAAATCAGGGTAATGCCGGCCATCCACTGCGAGACGATGCCGGAGGACCCGAGCGTGACCATCAGTCCGGCAAACAGGCTTACCCCCTTGAAAATGTCGGAGTCGGACCCCGGCAGGTACGGAAAGGCGACGGTGAGCGCGAACAGCCAGACCAGTACCGTCGCGATGCTGCGCGTCGCTTCGGCGGTATCGGGATGCAGTCCCGGTATCGTCGCTTCGCCGCGCTCGACCCGGGCGAGCAATTCGCGCAGGCCGCGCAGGGCCAGGCGCGTGAGCAGAAAGATGACGAAGACGGCGAACAGTCCCGGAACGGCGGCGACCGCGCCGTGAAACAGTCCGGCCGCCAGGTCGAACAGCCAGCCGGCGAGCTGGTCGCCCCAGGGATGCGTGTAGGAGAACAGGCGCAGCCCGAAGGTTGCGCACGCGTAGGCGCCGAAGGCGACCAGGCCGTAGTAAACCAGCGCCAGCATTTTCTCGAGGCAGTACGCGACGACGCCCGAGGCGTCCAGGCCCTTCGATGCAAGGCTCGCGACGTGGCGCTTGGCGGCGCCAGTAAGCCGCCCACGCATGCTCCTGCGCAGCCGCGCCAGCAGGTTCCAGGCGAGGAAGAACGCGAGGAGCGCCATCGCCGTGAACCCGATTCGCTTGGCGAGGAACCCGGTCTGGTGCAGCTCCAGGTAAGCCTCGCGTGCGCCATTGAGCTCCGTCACCGCCCGCCGCACCGTGTCGTCGAGGTTCTCCCCGGCAAGAAAATCGACGTCCGCCGCCTGGATGGTCAGCAGGGGCTTGCCGTTGATCTCGAGGCTGTGCATCTGCTGCCCGGCGAACGTCACCGGCTTGGCGACCACCGGCTGCTCGAGGTCGTGCTCCTTCAGCTCGCTGATGCGGTTTTTCACGCCCGCGACCCTCGCGGCGGGCGTGAACGTGCCGACGGTGGTCCTGAACGTGATGATGCGGCGGTTGGCGACGACCAGGTCGGCGGGAGCGGCGCTGGCCGCAGCCGTGCCCTGGGCTGCGGCCGGGAAGGCGGTGGCGGCCGCGAGCGCGGCGAGCGAGAGGAAGACAGCGAAAATCTTCATCGTCACCATGCCCTGCCGGCCTCGGTGCTCGTCGCGGCGGCGGCGGCTGCGTCCGCCGGTGCCGCCGCCGGCACGTTCACGGTGACCCGCCGCTCGGCGAACTTGATGTCCGCCTCCGTGAAAGCCTTGATGATGCGCGCGAAAGCTTCGCGGCGAATGGTGTAGGCGCCGCCGCCGGCCGGATTGGCCATGTACTTCACCCGCACCACCAGACCGGTCTCGTCGGTCGCCGCCACGCCCTGCGACTTGAGCGGTTCGATGAGGTCGCGCGAAAGTTCCGCATCGGCGGCGATCTCCGCTCCGACCTTCTTGATGATCTGCTTCACTTTTTTCAGGTCGGTGTCGTAGGCGAGCCGGAACTCCAGCTTCATTATCATCCAGTCGCGGCTGGTGTTGCGCAAGCGCTTGATTTCCCCGTAGGGAAGCACGTTGAGCGCGCCGCGGTGGTGGCGCAGGATCACCGCGCGCACGCCGATCTTCTCCACTGTGCCCTTGGCGTCGCCCACCTCGATGTACTCGCCGAGGCGGAAGGCGTCGTCCATCAGGAAGAAGGCGCCCGAAACGATATCGCGTACCAGCGTCTGGGAACCGAAGCCGATAGCGACGCCCACCACGCTCGCGCCGGCGAGCAGCGGCACGATATTGATGCCGAGCGCGGCAAGGACGCTGAGGATCGCCATCACCATGATGGTGACCTGCAGCGTGACGCGCAGGAGCGGCAGCAGCGTGCGCAGGCGCGATGCGGGCTTGTCGCCGCCTCCCGGGACCGTCTCGGCCGTCATGCGCCGGTCGATGGCGGTACGCGCGACTTCCCAGAGGATCCAGGCGAGCAGCGTAGTGATCGCGATGCCGAAGAGCGCGCTGACGATCCGTCCGCCGAGTCCACGCTCCGCCATCGCGAACAGGTTCACCTGCCACAGGTCGGCGAGGATCAGCAGGCCGGCGACCAGAACCACGATGTGAATCGCCCGGCGCAGCACCGGCTCGAAACTCTCGGCAAGAACGGAGCTCCCGTGCGCGTTCTTGGTACGCATCGCCGCCGCGACGATCCTGCACAGCATCATGTCGGCCAGGGGGAGGGCGAGCGCAAGAACAATGCTGGCGATCGGCGCATAGCTCACCTCGATCTGGCCCAGCAGCAGTCCCTGCAACCTGGACAGGTAGATCGCGAGCAGGTAGATCACGGCGAGCGCCGGCCAGACGTGGGCCAGCAGGTGCCGCAGGTGGCCTGTCTCGCCGGTGCCCTGGATCAGGGCGCCAACCTCCACGCGCAGCCGCCAGATCGTGTCGAGAATCAGCAGCAGTCCCAGCGACATGACGCCGATGTTCACCAGGACGATGACTTCGTCGGCGGCGCCGTAGCGCACGATCAGCAGCTGGAAAACCCTCCCGAGCGCAAACAGCACGGTCAGCCGGAGGAGGCCCCAGTAGAGCGTGCGGGCGCCGCGGTCGCCGAAGGGCAGCGCGCGCAGCCGCGGCGCTCCCGGCTCGAGCAGCAGCCGCACCAGCAATTCTCCCAGGCGCACGCCGACGACGGCGGCAAGCGAAACCAGCATGACCAGCCGGGCCCCTTCGTGGCCCTGCCAAAGGGCGAAAAACAGCCCGACCGCGGCCACCGTGAATACGGCGATGTGCGCGAGGCCGATTCCGGCGCGCAACGCGAAGCGCACCACCGCGTCCGCGTAGCCGTCGGCGGCGCGTGCGTCGAAGCGCCGGCTCACGGCGGCCGTGGCAAACCCGAATGCATGCTCCGCGGCGGCGCCCACTGCCAGCATCACCAGAAACCAGCCGGCGACGGCCCAGAGCCGGGAGGGCTCCTGCGGTTCCGCAATGCGTGTTGCGACCTGACCGAGCGCGGCGGGAAAATCGGCTGCGGCATGGAATATCTCGCCGGCGCGCGCCCGCGCACGGGCGAACTCGCTGCCCATCGCATGCGCCATGTCCCCCATGCCGTCGGACTGCTTCGCCGGCGCCGGCGCGGCGGTGCGGTCGAGCTGCTTGATGAGCAGCGCGCGCACCTCGGCGTCGTCCAGTCGCGATACCAGCTCGCGGATGGATTCCTTCGTCATGGGCTCGGGCAGATTCGCCGCGGCGGAGGCGGCCTCGGTCTTGTCCCTGGCGAGCGCGGGGGAGACCGCCGCCGCGAGGCAGCAAACTCCGGCGAGCAGAAAAAACGCGATCCGCGGCACGAAGGGATTATATCTTCTGATGTATCATTGCCGGCGTCCGTCCCCCTGATTCCCCAGACTTTTCCGGTCCATGTTCGATTTCGTCGCCAAGAACAAGCGCATTCTGCAGGTGGTGCTCGCACTGGTCGCGATCCCGTTCGCGTTCTTCGGCATGGAGGCCTATACGCGCAGCGTCGGCAGCGTCCAGGACGTCGCCACGGTGGACGGCTCGCCGATCACGCTGCGCGAATTTTCCGAGGAAGTGCGCCGCCAGCAGGATCGCCTGCGTGAAGTGCTCGGCGCCGGCGCCGACCTCGCGCAGCTCGACACGCCGGAGATGCGGCTCGCGATCCTGGAATCCCTGATTTCGCAGCGCCTCGTCCTCGCGGAGGTGGTCAAGTCGCGCCTCGCGGTCTCGAAGGAAGACGTCGTGGCCGCCATCCTCAGTTCGCCGGAATTCCAGGAAGGCGGCAAGTTCTCGGCCGAGCGCTACACGGCCTACCTCAGGATACGCGGCATCAGCGACGAAGCGAATGTCGCGCAGCTGCGCGTGGAAGTGCCCGCCGGGCGCCTGGCGGGCGCGATCGGAGACTCCGCGTTCCAGCCGCGCGCGGTCGCCGAGCGGCTGGTCACGCTGCTGGGCGAGAAGCGCGAGGTGGCCGAGGCATTCATCCCGACGGAGCAGTTTCTCGGCAGCGTCAAGACGGACGATGCGAAGTTGAAGGCGTATTACGAGGCCAATGCCGCGGAATTCAAGGTCCCCGAGCGCGTGCGCGCCGAATACCTCGTGCTCTCCGTCGACGAACTGGCCAGGGGCGAGGCGGCGACCGACGCCGAACTGAAGGATGCCTACGACAAGCGCGCCAGCCAGCTGGCGGTCGCCGAACAGCGCCGCGCAAGCCACATCCTCGTGAAGACGAAGGAAGAGGCCGAGCGGATCGCGGCCGAGGCGCGCAGGGCGCCGCAGAGCTTCGCCGAACTGGCGAAGAAGCATTCGCAGGACACGGCGTCGGCCGGAAACGGCGGCGACCTGGGGATGAATGCGCGCGGCTCGCTGGCGGGCAAAGGCCTGGAGGACGCGATTTTCCAGCTCAGGAACGGCGAAATCGGCGGGCCGGTCCAATCCGAATTCGGCTACCACGTCGTGCGGCTTACCGGGATCCAGGCCGGCAAGCTTCCCTCGTTCGACGGCATGAAGCAGGAGCTCGCCGCCGAAATCGCCAGGCAGAAGGCGGCGAAGAAGTTCGCGGAATCCGCGGATCCCTTCAATAACCTCGTGTACGAGCAATCCGACAGCCTCAAGCCCGCTGCCGAGCGCTACAAGCTGAAAATCTCGACCAGTGGCTGGATTTCGCGCCAGCCGCCGGGTCCGCCCTCAGGCGAACACGGCGTGCTGGCCCATCCGAAGCTGCTTGCCGCGCTGTTCTCGCCGGATTCGATCCAGCAGCGGCGCAATACCGACGCCGTCGAAGTGGCGCCCGGTGTGCTGGTCGCCGCGCGGGTCGCGGAACACAAAGCCGAAACACAGCGCCCGCTGGCCGAGGTCAAGGCGGATGTCGAGCGCAGGCTGGCGCAGCGCGAAGCGGCGGCGCTGGCGCACGCCGAAGGCGCCGCCAAGCTCGCCGTTCTCGCCAAGGGAGGCGACGCGGGGCTGAAGTGGGGCGCGTCCAGGACGGTCTCGAGGCGCGAGGCGCAAGGCCTGCCGGTGCCGGCGTTGCGAAAGGTCATGGCGGCGGACGCGAGCAAGCTGCCGGCGCACGCCGGCCTCGATGCCGGTGACAGGGGCTACGCCATCTTCCGCGTCCTGAAGGTCATTCCAGGCGAGTTCAAGGCGGGGGCCGAGAGCGCGGCCGAGACGGCGGCGCTCAACCGCCAGGCCGGCGCAGAGCAGGTGGAAGCCTACGTCGCCAGCCTGCGGGCGCGCGCCAAGGTCGAAATCAACCGGACGAATCTCGAGAAGAAGTAGGCCCTACGGCGCGGTGCCTATCCCGCCGACGACGCGGCTGAAGCCGCCGTCCACCATCAGGATTTCGCCCGTAACCCCGGCGGCAAGGTCCGACAGCAGGAATACTGCCGCGTCGCCCACCTGGTCGATCGTCACGTTGCGCCGCATGGGCGCATTTTCCTCGACGAATTTCAGGATCCTGCCGAAGCCCGCGATGCCCGATGCGGCCAGCGTCTTGATCGGGCCTGCGGAAATCGCGTTCACGCGGATGCCCTTCGGCCCGAGGTTCGCCGCCAGGTAGCGCACGGACGCCTCCAGGCTCGCCTTGGCGAGTCCCATGGTGTTGTAGTGGGGCACCACGCGTTCCGAGCCGAGGTAGGTGAGGGTCAGCAGCGCGGCATTGCGTCCTTCCATGAGCGGCAGCGCCGCCTTGGCGAGCGCGGGAAAGCTGTAGGCCGAGATGTCATGCGCCTCGCGGAACGCCTCGCGCGAAAGTCCATCCAGCAGTTCGCCAGCAATCGCCTCGCGCTGCGCGAAGCCGATGGCATGCACCAGCCCGTCGAGCCCGCCCCACAGCGCGCGCAGTGATTCGACCAGGGCCGCGATCTGGGCATCGCTCGCGACATCGCAGGCAAAGACGGCGCCGGACTCGAAATCCCTTGCCAGGTCCGTGACGCGATCCTTGAAGCGATCGCCGACGTAGGTGAAGGCCAGGTCGGCGCCCTCGCGCCGCGCCGCCCGGGCGATGCCGTAGGCGATCGAGCGGTTGCTGAGCAGTCCCGTAATGAGGAGCTTCTTTCCGGAGAGGAGTCCCATCGGGGCATTATACTTTCCGCCATGCGCGTGCTGCTGCTTCTGGTCGTCGTACTGGCAGGCTGTGGAGAAATCTGGAACGACCCGTATCCGGCGGCCGATCGGGGCACCAACACCCTCTACTCGGTGTTTGCCGACCGCCCCAAGCACCTCGATCCGGCGCAGTCGTATACCTCGGACGAAGCGGTGTTCACCCGGCAGGTGTATGAGCCGCCGCTGCAGTATCACTACCTGAAGCGCCCCTACGAATTGATTCCGCTGACCGCGGCGGAGATCCCCGTGCCGCGGCTGGTCTCGAAGGACGGGGCCGTGTACAGCGTCTACGACATTCGCATCAAGCCCGGCATCAGGTACCAGCCGCACCCGGGGTTCGTCGCCGGGAATCTGTCCTTGAAGGAAAAGGACATCGGGAAGCTGACGAGCCCCTATGACCTCCCGCTGGGTACGCGCGAACTCACGGCCGACGACTACATCTACCAGATCAAGCGGCTCGCGCACCCGCAGCTGCATTCGCCGATCTTCGGCCTGATGGCCGAATACATCGTCGGACTGAAGGAGTATGGCGAACGCCTGCAAAAAGCCGCCAGGCCGGGCCAATGGCTCGACCTGCGCGAGCATCCGCTCGAAGGCGTGACGCGCGTCGATGCGCAGACCTACCGCGTCACGCTGAAAGGACGCTATCCGCAATTCGTGTACTGGCTGGCGATGCCGTTCTTCGCGCCGATGCCCTGGGAGGCGGACAGGTTTTTCCAGCAGCCCGGCATGGTGCAGAAGAATTTCACGCTCGACTGGTGGCCGGTCGGCACCGGGCCGTACATGCTGTCGAAGAACGATCCGAATGCGCGCATGGTGCTCGAGCGCAATCCCAATTTTCGCGGCGAAACCTATCCGTCGGAAGGCGAGGCGGGCGACGCGGCGCGCGGCCTGCTCGCGGACGCCGGCAAGACGATCCCGTTCATCGACCGGGCCGTCTATACGCGCGAGAAGGAAGGCATTCCGCTGTGGAACAAGTTCCTGCAGGGCTACTACGACGCCGCGGGCATCAGTTCCGACAGCTTCGACCAGGCCGTGCGCGTCTCCCTGGAGGGCGAAGCGACGCTGACCCCGGACATGGAGGCGCGCGGCATACGCCTGGACACCTCCATCGCACCCACGATCTTCTACCTTGGCGCGAACTGGCTGGATCCGGTGATCGGCGGCGCGAAAGGCGGGGAATCCGCCGCGCGCGCGCGCAAGCTGCGCCAGGCGGTCGCCATCGCGGTGGATTGGGAGGAGTACCTGTCGATCTTCGCCAATGGCCGCGGCGTGCCATCGCACAGCCCGGTGGCGCCGGGAATATTCGGCTACCGGGAAGGTGCCGGGAGCGTGAATCCGGTGACGCATGAATGGAAGGACGGCAAGGCGCAGCGCCGCCCGATAGAGGCGGCGAGGAAGCTGCTGGCGGAAGCCGGCTACCCCGACGGCCGCGACGAGAAAACCGGCCAGCCGCTGGTGCTGTACCTGGATTCGACCTCGCGCGGGCCGGGCGACAAGGCGGTGGTCGACTGGTGGCGCAAGCAGTTCGCGAAGCTGTCGATCCAGTTCGAGCCGCGGCAGACCGATTGGAACCGCTTCCAGGAAAAACTGCGCAAGGGCAGCACGCAGCTCTTCATGGTGGGCTGGAGCGCCGACTACCCGGACCCTGAGAACTTCATGTTCCTGCTGCACGGGCCGCAGAGCCGCGCCAAGTCGCAGGGCGAGAACGCGGCCAACTACACCAACCCGGAATTCGATGCGCTGTTCGAGCGCATGCGCAACATGCCCAACGGGCCGGAGCGCCAGCGGATCATCGACAGCATGACCGAAATCTTCCGCCGCGACGCGCCCTGGATCGGCGGCTTCCATCCGAAGAATTTCGCGCTGTTCCACAGCTGGCTCGGCAACGCCAAGGCGAACGAGATGTCGGACAACAAGCTGAAATACCTGCGCGTCGACGCCGCGAAGCGCGAGGCCCTGCGGCGGGAGTGGAACCGGCCTGTGGCATGGCCGCTGGTCCTGCTCGTGCTGTTGCTGGCCCTTTCAATCCTTCCAGCCGTAAATTCATACCGGAAACGGGAGCGCATGGCCGCCCGCCCGGCGGCCTAGGCAATGTTCGGCTACATCGTCCGGCGCGTGCTGTACGCCATTCCGATCCTGATCGGGGTGAATCTCATCACGTTTACCCTGTTCTTCGTCGTCAACACGCCGGACGACATGGCGCGCATGCAGCTCGGTTCGAAGCGGGTGACGCCCGAGGCGGTCGAGAAGTGGAAGGCGGAACGCGGCTACGATCTTCCCTTGCTCTGGAATTCACTGGAAAGCGATCTTTATCGAAAAACGACCCAAACCATCTTTTTCCAGAAATCGGCGCGCCTGTTCGTGTTCGATTTCGGCTACGCCGAGGACAAGCGCGACATCGCCAACGAGATCAAGGCAAGAATGTGGCCGAGCCTCGCGCTCGCGGTGCCGGTGTTCCTCGTCGGCCTGGCGGTGTGCATCACCTTCGCGCTGCTGATGGCTTTCTTCCGCGCCAGCTACCTCGATGTCTGGGGCGTGGTGCTGTGCGTGGCGATGATGTCGATCTCGACGCTGTTCTACATCATCGGCGGGCAGTACATCGCCTCCAAGGTCTGGCACCTGGTGCCGATCTCCGGTTATGCAGGCGGACTGGATGCACTGCGCTTCCTGATCCTGCCGGTGGTCATCGGCGTCATCGGCGGCATCGGCGCGAGCAGCCGCTGGTACCGCACGCTGTTCCTGGAGGAAATGGGCAGGGACTACGTGCGCACGGCGCGCGCCAAGGGACTCGCCGAGAGCGTCGTCCTGTTCCGCCACGTGCTCAAGAACGCCATGATCCCGATCCTGACCGGCGTGGTGGTGGTGGTCCCGACGCTGTTCCTCGGCAGCCTGCTGATGGAGTCGTTCTTCGGCATTCCGGGCCTCGGCAGCTACACCATCGACGCGATCCAGGCGCAGGATTTTTCGGTGGTGCGCTCGATGGTGTTCATCGGCTCGGTGTTCTACATCGCCGGGCTGATACTCACCGATATTTCCTACACCGTCGTCGATCCGCGGATCAGGCTGGAATAGGGGAAGCGCCGCGTGCCCGTCGTCCTCGTCACGGATGTCCTGGTCTGGCTGCTCGCGGCCGTGGCCGCCTGCTATGCGTTCTATTGCCGGCGGCATCCGCATCTCGCGGTGCCGTGGGCCCGGGTTTTCCGCAGCCGCACCGCGATGGCGTCGGTGGTGATTGTCGGCGCCTATGTCGCCCTCGGCCTGCTCGATTCCCTGCATTTCCGGCCGGCCTTGCAGCAGAAGGAGGCGCAGCAGAAGGCGTATTCGTCGGAGGTCCTGTCGGCCCTTGACCTCGCGCTGTCCCATCTCAGGGGCCGCGGCGAGAAGACCTACTCGGCGCCCCTGGCGACGCGCTCCTATGCCAAGGAACAGATCGAACAGCCGGATGGCCGCCAGCTGCGCGATTTCCCGCGCCTGAGATTCGGCGGCGCCCACCTGAAAGACGAGGGCGCGTGGGCAGGGGATGTGGCGCAGCGCGTGCTCACCGGGCTTGGAGCCTCGGTTTTGCTCTGCCTGTCCATTTTCCTCGTTGTTCGGGTGCTGAAGCGCAACAGCCCCGATATTCCGTGGCATGCGGCATATTGCGCTCTTGTCGCATTGCTGTTGCTCGCCGGGCCCGCGATCGCCCTGTCATCCGGTTATCACGTGCTCGGCACGGACAAGGTAGGGCAGGATATCTTCTACCTGGCGCTCAAGTCGGTGCGCACCAGCCTGGTGATCGGCACCCTCACCACGCTCGTGCTCCTGCCGGTGGGCATTGCGCTGGGAATCATGGCCGGGTACTTCAAGGGCTGGATCGACGACGTCATCCAGTACCTGTACACCACGCTCAATTCGATCCCCGGTGTACTGCTGATCGCGGCGGCGGTGCTGATGATGCAGGTCTACATCGACCTCCATCCGGAGACTTTCCAGACCGCGGTGCAGCGCGCCGACCTGCGCCTGCTGTTCCTTTGCATCATCCTCGGCCTTACCAGCTGGACCGGGCTCGCGCGCCTGCTGCGCGGCGAGGCGCTCAAGCTCTCGCAGCTCGAGTACATCCAGGCGGCGCATGCATTCGGCGTCCGGGACTCGCGCATCCTGGCGCGCCACATCCTGCCGAACGTCTCGCATATCGTGATCATTGCCATGGTGATGGATTTCTCCGGCCTGGTCCTGGCCGAGGCGGTACTGTCCTATGTCGGCGTCGGCGTGGATCCGTCGACCAACAGCTTCGGCACCATGATCAACGCGGCGCGCATGGAAATGGCGCGCGAACCGGTCGTCTGGTGGGCGCTGGCGACCGCGTTCTCGTTCATGTTCGCCCTGGTCCTCGCGGCCAACCTGTTCGCCGACGCGATCCGCGACGGTTTCGATCCCCGGGTGCGCATGTGACCGGGCCGGCGAGCGATCTAGTCATGGAGGTCACGGGCCTCAAGACCCGGCTCGATACCGCGGCAGGCGTGCTGCGGGCGGTCGACGGCGTCGACATCGAACTGCGCAAGGCAGAATGCTTCGCCCTGGTAGGCGAGTCCGGCAGCGGCAAGTCGATGACCGCGCTCTCCCTCATGCGCCTGCTGCCGGAGACCGGACGCATCGCCGGCGGCCGGGTCCTGCTCGGCACGCAGGACCTGCTTGCGCTGCCCGAGGTGGCGATGCGCGCGGTGCGCGGGCGGCGCGTGGCGATGATCTTCCAGGAGCCGTCCACGGCGCTCAATCCGGTGCTGACGGTGGGCCGCCAGATCACCGAAGTGATCGAGCGCCACACGGCGCTGGCGGGGGAGGCGGCGCGCAGGCGCGCGCTCGAACTGCTGGACGCGGTCGGCATCCCCGATGCCGCGCGGCGCTGCGAGGAGTATCCGTTCCAGCTGTCCGGCGGCCTCAAGCAGCGCGTCATGATCGCCTGCGCGCTCGCCGCCGAGCCCGAGGTGCTGATCGCCGATGAGCCGACGACCGCGCTGGACGTGACGATCCAGGCGCAGATCCTCGACCTGCTGGCGAAGCTCCAGGCCGAGCGCGCGATGGCGATCCTGCTGATCACGCATGACCTGGGCATCGTGGCCCGCATGGCGCAGCGCGTCGCCGTCATGTATGCGGGCGAAATCGTCGAGGTCGCGGATCGCGATGCATTCTTTGCGGCGCCCCAGCATCCCTATTCGCAGAAGCTGTTCGAGGCGCTGCCCTCGCCGGAAAAGCGCGGCACGGAACTGGCGGCCATTGCGGGGCAGGTGCCTCCGCTTACGGGGACGTTCCCCGGCTGCCGCTTCGTGGAGCGCTGCGACCTCGCGTACCTGCGCTGCCGCCACGAGGCGCCGCAGCTGATTGCGGTTCACGGCGATGCGGCGGCAGGCAGGCTGGCGCGCTGCCACCTGCGCGAACAGGGTCCCGCGCCGGCGGCCCAGCCTGCGGCCGACGCGCAGGACGAAGGCACGGTGGTCGCCGTGGCAAGCATGCCGGTGCTCGCGGAGGTGGAGGACCTTAAGGTGCATTTCCCGATCCGCCGGGGACTGTTCAAGCGCACCGTCGGCCATGTGAGGGCGGTCGATGGCGTATCACTCACTATCCATGCCGGACGGACGCTGGCGCTGGTCGGCGAGTCGGGTTGCGGCAAGACGACCGCGGGCAAGGCGCTGTTGCGGCTCATCCCGCCGACGGGCGGGCGCGTGGTGTTCGCGGGCAAGGACCTCTCTACGCTGTCGCCGGCGGCGCTGCGCAAGGGCCGCGGCGCGATGCAGATCATCTTCCAGGATCCCTATGCCTCGCTCAATCCGCGCATGCGGACCGCGGACATTCTTTCCGAGGGCATGCGCAGCCTGGGCGTGGGGCGCACCGAGAAGGACCGCATGTACCGGATGGCGGAGTTGCTGGAGCAGGTGGGCCTGCCGCTGGAGGCGCTGGCGCGCTATCCGCACGAATTCTCGGGCGGCCAGCGCCAGCGCATCGCGATCGCGCGCGCCCTGGCGGTGGAGCCCAGGCTGATCGTGTGCGATGAACCCACCAGCGCCCTGGATGTTTCGGTGCAGGCGCAGATACTCAACCTGCTGAAGTCCCTGCAGGAGCGGCTCGGCATCGCCTACCTGTTCATCACGCACAACATCTCGATCGTCGAATACCTCGCGCACGAGGTGGCGGTCATGTACCTGGGCAGGATCGTGGAACGCGGCACCGCCGACGAAGTGCTCGGCAATCCGCAGCACCCCTATACGCAGGCCCTGTTGTCGGCGGTTCCGACCGTAGATGGCAGGCGCGAGATCATCCGCCTGTCGGGCGAACTGCCGTCGCCGGCGCATCCGCCCGCCGGCTGCCACTTCCATCCGCGCTGCCCGAAGGCGTTGCCCGAATGCCGCGCGACCTATCCGGAGGCGGTGCGGCTGGGGCGCGGCAGGACCGTCAGCTGCGTCCTTTATCGCGGGGCGTCGAACGCCGCCAGCAGCATCTGATTCAGGTCGCTCGGGATCGGCAGCAGGCCGTTGCGCAGCAGCGCGCTGAGCTGGGACTGCTCCTCGGCGCTGAGGGTCGTGATTTCCTTGCGAAAACCGGCCGCCAGGTTCCGCTTCTCGCTGGTGGACAGCTTCGAGAGCTGCTCCTGCGCCGCGCGCACCGTAAGGGCCCTGTCGGCGAAGTAGTTGATCATCGGGCCGCGCACCGCGGCGTTCCTGGGGTCCATCAAGGCTTCGTGCAAGGTGGCGAAGATCTCCTTGCGCTGGCTCGCGCTCAGATAGACGAAGCTGTCGTCGATCAGGCGCCGCAGGTGGTCTGGCTCGACCGAGGTGCCCGGATAGACCAGCGCCATGTTCGGCAGGAACTCGGCTTCCGGCGGGGGTGGCCTGTGGCCCTTGGCGATATGCGACTCGACCATGTCGCGCGCGATGCCGAGCAGGAGCATGAGGAGCGGATCGGCCGCGGCAGGCGTGACGACGCCTGCAAAAAGCAGGGTGAAAAGAACGCCCTTCCGCAGCAGCCGGACCATGGGCGGCCTATTGTAAGGAACCGGGCCCGTCGTGGGTATCGCGCAGCATCAATACGCGATACTTGGCTTTAGGAAGTTACTCTAACTAGCTGATTTCTTGATAGTCCGGCCGGTAGGCTGCTTTCGCGGTTTTCCTTTGGCTTCCTTGCTGCCTGCCTTGCTTCGCGAGGGGGACCCACTGGTCTGGATATTCAGCTTCTGGCCGGGCGCAAGCCGGCCAATCTTGTTCCAGCGGCGCAGGTCCTCGACGCTTACCCGGTAGCGGCTGGCGATGCCGGGAAGCGTCTCCCCGGCCTTGACGGTATGCGTGATACGGCGCGGACCCGGCAGGGCGATCGGCGGGGCGTACATGATGGGCAGCCGGCCCAGGTCGCGCGCGCCGGCCGAGGAACCCGCCGGCACCACCATCACCGCGGGCATCGCGCGCGCGCGCGGCGTGATGCCGTTGACCTCCTTCAACTGCGCCACGCCGACGCCGAATTTCCTGGCGATGCCGTCCAGCGTGTCGCCCTTCTTCGGTTCGTAGGTCTGCCACGACACCAGGGACTTGTCGTCGTATTTGACGAGGTTGGCGTGGAAGATCTCGACCCGGTCGGCGGGCAGCACGATGCGCGGCGTCATCTCGGCGCGGATCACCGGGCGGCTGAAGCCGGGATTGAGCGCGATGAATTCCTCGACCGGCATTTCGGCCAGCTGGGCGGCGAGCCGCACGTCGATGTCGCGCATCTTGGCGACCGAGGTGAAATAGACCTGGTTGGGGATCGGCTCGAGCTCGATGCCGAACGCCGCGGGATTTTCGATGATGTTCTTGAGCGCCTGCAGCTTGGGCACGTACTGGCGCGTCTCGAGGGGCATGGTGAGGCTCGAATAGTCGAGCGGCAGGTGGGCCGCGCGGTTCTTCTCAAGGGCCCGCGCGACCGCGTTCTCGCCCCAGTTGTAGGAGGCGAGCGCGAGGTGCCAGTCGCCGTGCATCTGGTAGACGTCGTTGAGGTAGTCGAGGGCCGCCGCGGTGGACGCCACGATGTCGCGCCGTCCGTCGTACCACCAGTTCTGCGTCAGTTCGTAGCGCTTGCCGGTGCCGGGGATGAACTGCCAGAGCCCCGAGGCATGCGCCCGGGAGTAGGCCATCGGGTTGAAGGAGCTCTCCACCATCGGCAGCAGCGCGAGCTCGGTAGGCAGGCCGCGCCGCTCGATTTCCTCGACGATGTGGAACAGGTACCTGCGGCTGCGTTCGAAAACGCGCTTGAGATAGTCCGGGCGCGCCACGTACCACGCGGTCTTTTCCGCCACCAGGGGACCGGCAAGGTTCGGCATCGAGAAGCCGTCGCGGATGCGCTGCCAGACGTCGTCCTGCCGCACGGTGCGGTCGACGCGCGCCAGGCCGGGCGGCTTGCCCACGTCTTCGCGCACGCCTTCGAACGGAGGCAGGCGATTGGCATCCAGTGGCGGGGACAAGGCGATCCGTGGATCAGCAGGCGGTTCGCGGGCACCCAGCACCGGGGACCTGACCGGCGCCGCGGGGGCTGCCGCTGCCGGATTGGAATCCGTGACCGGGGGCTGGGAGGCGCAGGACGCGAGCAAGGCAGCGACTGCGCAGAGAACGAACCGGGTGGCGACCGCGCGCGCTGGCGGAATTCTCACGGCGCGCATTAGAACCTGTTTTTCCATTCCCTGATGGCGGCGAAGACCCTGACCGGATCCGCGACGCGTGCGCCGAGATATTTATTGGCTGATTCGACCACCACGGGCTCGGCGCAGCGCAGGAAAGGATTGGTCGCGCGTTCCTCGCCCAGCGTCGATGGCAGCGTGGGCTTGCCTGCCGCGCGCAGCTGCGCGGCGCGTTCCTCGCGCGCGGCAAGAATGCCGTTGCCCGGATCGACCGCGCGCGCGAACTTGATGTTGGCCAGGGTGTACTCATGCCCGCAATAGACCCTGGTCTCGTCCGGAAGCGCGGCGAGCTTCGCAAGCGAATGCAGCATCTGCTCCGCGGTGCCTTCGAAGACACGGCCGCAGCCGCAGGCGAACAGCGTGTCGCCGCAGAACAGGGATTCCAAGCCATAATAGGCGACATGTGCCCGCGTGTGTCCCGGAATGTCGAGCACGTCGAAGGACGGCACCAGTGCCGTTGAATTCGCCTTGAGCTCGGGAAGCGCCACCTTGTCGCCCTGGCCGACCGGATGGGTCAGTTCCGGTATCGGCTCGCCCCTGGGCCCGAACACCGGGACTTTTCTCATCGCCACGAGTTCGGAGATGCCACCGACATGGTCGGGATGGTGATGCGTCGCCAGGATCGCAACCAGCGTGAGTCCCTCGCGCGCGAGGTACTCCTTCACGGGACCGGCTTCGCCCGGATCCACGACCGCGGCGTTCGAGCCGTGGCGCAGCGTCCAGATATAGTTGTCCTGAAAAGCGGGCAGCGGAACGATTTCGAGCATGGATCGGCAATCCTTCGCATCTAGCGGCGCGCATCAGTATAACGGGGCGCGCCCGGGGCTCGCGGAGTGGTTTGCCACGCCGCACGGGCTGCACGTCCTCGATTGGGAACTGAGCCAGTTCGACCATGCCACCGAGGACGTGTTCGGCTATCGCGCGGTCCAGGCGGGCATGCCGGAGATCGATTTCCTGCGCGCCAACCGCATTCCGTTCCGCTTTACCGTGGCGCTGGAGCACGGCGCGACGCTCGCCGCCGACCCCATGCAGCTGCCGCTTGCCAGCCAGAGCGTGGACCTGGTGGTGCTGCCGCATGCCCTGGAATCGACCGCCGATCCCCACCTGGTGCTGCGCGAGGCCGAGCGCGTGCTGATCCCGGAGGGCCAGCTTGTGATCTCGGGATTCAACACGCTTTCCCTCTGGCGCTTGCGGCAGATGTTCGCCCGCAAGGGCGCCGGCGCCCCCTGGGACGAGCGATTCATCGGCCTGCTGCGCCTGAAGGACTGGCTGCACCTGCTCGGCTTCGAGTTGAACGGCGGGCGCTTCGGCTGCTATGCGCCGCCGTTCGAGAACCCGGTCTGGCTGTCGCGCTTCTCGTTCATGGAGAAAGCGGGCGCGCGCTGGTGGCCGATCATGGGCGGGGTCTACGTCGTGCGCGCGGTGAAGCGCGTGCACGGCATGCGCCTGATCGCCCCGGCCTGGCGCACGGAACGCGCGCGGCGGCGTGCGCTGGCCGCGATCCCGCAGCGCAACGGACATCCGACGCGCAATACGCACCGGCGCAACGGCGATGCCTGAGGGCGTGGTGGAAATCTATGCCGACGGCGCCTGCAAGGGCAATCCCGGCCCCGGCGGCTGGGGCGTGTTGCTGCGCGCCGCGGGCCGCGAAAGGGAACTCTTCGGCGGCGAGCCGCAGACCACCAACAACCGGATGGAACTGACCGCGGTGATCGAGGGATTGCGTTCGCTCGAGAATCGCACACGCGTCGACGTTTACACCGATTCGCAGTACGTGCAGAAGGGCATCTCGGAGTGGATCCACAGCTGGAAAAGGCGCGGCTGGCTCACCGCCGACAAGAAGCCGGTGAAGAACCTCGATCTGTGGAAGATTCTGGACGAGGTCGCGCGGGACCACGACGTAACGTGGCACTGGGTGAAGGGCCACGCCGGGCATCCCGGGAACGAGCGCGCGGACGCGCTTGCCAACAGGGGGATCGAAATTGGCGCCTAGGCAGATCGTCCTCGATACCGAGACCACCGGGCTGAGCGCGAGGATGGGCGACCGCGTGATCGAGATCGGCTGCATCGAGCTGCTCAACCGCAATGTCACCGAGCGACACTTCCACAGCTACCTGAATCCGGAGCGCGAGATCGACGAGGGCGCCGCCAAGGTCCACGGCCTGACGCTCGAGTTCCTCGCCGACAAGCCGAAGTTCGCCGACGTCGCGCGCGAATTCGTGGACTACGTCTCCGGCGCGGAGCTGATCATCCACAACGCCGCCTTCGACGTCGAGTTTCTCGACCAGGAACTGTCCCTTGCGGGCCTCAAAAAGCTGACCGAATACGCCTCGGGCATCGTCGACACGCTTGCCATGGCGCGCGAGCTTCATCCGGGCAAGCGCAATTCGCTCGACGCGCTCTGCGAGCGCTATGCGGTGAACAATTCGCACCGCACGCTGCACGGCGCGTTGCTCGACGCACGGCTCCTGGCGGAGGTTTACCTCGCCCTCACGCGCGGCCAGGAGAGCCTGGTCATGGACCTGGCGCAGCCCTCGGCGGCGCAGACCGCCGCGGCGCTGGTCGATGCGAAGAAGCTGACGGTCCTGCGCGCCACGGCGCAGGAGCTCGCGGCGCACGACAAGATCCTCGACGCCATCGACAAGTCCGCCGCCAGCCAGGGCGGCAGCCTGTGGCGCAAACTGGGCAGGGCGTGACAAGCGCGTGATACGTCGTTCCCGCGAAAGCGGGAACCCAGGTTTTTCTCTAGTCCAGCTTGGCGCCGCTGTCCTTCACCACCTTGGCCCACTTGGCGAGGTCGGCGAGCATGAAGCGGCGGAATTCGTCGGGTTGGCTGCCTACCGGCTCCGAACCGTCGGCCAGGATGCGTTCGCGCACCTCCGGCGAGTTGAGGATCCGCATCAGTTCATCGTGCAGCCGGATCACGATCGGCCGCGGCAGGTTGGCCGGTCCGATGATGCCGTACCAGCCGACGACCTCGAAGCCCGGCAGCGCTTCTGCCACGGCCGGAATGTCGGGCAGGGCGGCCACGCGCTTCGGTGTCGTGATGGCGAGTCCGCGCAGCTTGCCGCCGCGGATCAGCGTCTGCGCGCCCTGCAGGCCGGAGAAGTTGTAGTGGTACTGGCCGGCGACCAGGTCCATCATCGCCGGGCCGGCGCCCTTGTAGGGGATGTGCTCGGCCTTGACGCCGGTCATCTGCTTGTAGAGCTCGCCCGCGAGGTGCCCGCCGCTGCCGTTGCCGGCCGAGCCGTAGTTGAGCGCGCCCTTGAAGTGCTTCGTCCAGTCCAGGAATTCCGCCAGCGTCTTCGGCGGCGACGCGGGATGCACGACCAGCATCAGCCCGGCGGAAGTGAGCTGCGTGATCGGCGTGAAATTGTTCACCGGGTGGTACGGAAGCCGGGGATTCAGTGCCGCATTCACCGTGTGCTGGTGGTAGGCGAGCAGCAGCGTGTAGCCATCGGGCGGCGCGGCCGCCGTGATTTCCCCGGCGAGCACGCCCGAATTGCTCGCGCGGTTATCCACCAGCACCTGCTGCCTGAACGCATCGGACAGGCGAGCACCGAACACCCGCGCCAGCAGGTCTGTCGTGCCGCCCTGCGCGGCCGGGGTGATCAGCCGGATCGGCTTGCTTGGGTAATCCTCCTGTGCGAACACAGGGAGAAGTCCCCCAATAGCCGGGAGGAGAAGCAGCGCCGCGGTATACAGGACGCCGTTCATGCAGCTGGTTGCAAATGTCCTTCCCAACCCGGGAATACCAGCACCGAAGGATGGCACGTGAGCGCCCGCGCAATCACCTTTGCATACTCGGCAAGGTGTACGCGATCGATCTTGACGGCGGAGAGCGTATTTAGCATGTCAACGTGGGAATGAAACTCATTAACGAGCCAAGCTCGGCGACTTGGCCCGCCGGAGGCGTGGATTGCAACCGGAGCGCAATGGCCGGGTTCGTTGCAGCGCATGATCAGACCGCTCCAGAGGGATTTGGATCGCGACTAGAGAAATGGCTGCCATTTGGTTCCGTGCTTTGGGGCGATGAAACGACGAACGCTTCGCTCTCGCTTTTCGATGACTGCGACGAAGGGATATAAGTGTATCGCCTCAATTGCCTGCTGGAGACTGGATGGGGTTGAGGCCCCTCCAACAAATCCTTTTAGCCGTTCGGCCGCCGCCATTGCATTCAGGTTGCTGGCGAGACCTTGCAAATAGGACGAAAAGTGATGAGGTGCGCCGTGAATGTCCTCGCAGAGATAGACTCCTCCGGGGCGCAAATGTGGCAGCATTTCTTCCAGAGTAACCCGTTGCTTCTCGGGAAAGTGTGCGCCATCATCAATAAGGATATCGAGCTTTGGCACTGCCTGCCTAACCCGAGCCCAAAACGAACGGTCTTCCTGGTCTCCTATGAACACTTCGATTCTTTCGGCTTTGTAGGCCATGCAGGCGCTCTCAATGTCCACCCCATAAATTCGACACTCACTTCCGAAGTACTCCTTCCACATCGTAAGACTTCCACCGCTATAAATGCCCACTTCCAGGACATGCACTTCGCGACCAACAAATTTGCTGAAATGGCGCTGATATATATCAAAGTAATGCTCCCATTTCCAGATACCCGCCCCCTCGGTGTGAGCATTGAAATAGGACAAAAGCGGATTTGCCGAACTCAAACAATCCTCATCAGCCTGGAGCTGAGTCGAAAAGTCTGTCTTCTGGCCGAACCTGATGCCTTGCACCATTGACGCCACCTGATTGAATAAGGCAGCGGTTAGGCTAGGGTCCCGAGTCGCGGTGCGGGCAAGGATTGCAAATCGACGAATAAGTCCGTTTAGTCGTGACATAAGAGTCTTAGGTTTAGCGTGTGAAGCGTGCTAACGTTCGGCGTCAGCCGCGCGCGGCTTCTTTGGCGTCGGCTGCACGCCGCTGTTAGGTGGCAGACGCACCGGAAGGGCAACGCTCTCTAGTGGGCGCTTTCGACCCAAAACCGACATTTGTGGGCTACTACCTCGGGCCCCGCACATACCAGTTGGGTCGTCGACGGTGGCCGGCAAGCGATCGGACTCGGCTTTCGTCATGTTCTGTGAAAGTTCCGCCCAGAGCGGGCTCCGAACTTCTTTACCAGCCGCTCAAGTCCTGCGCTGAATGCCTCGGCATCAGCTACGCCGAGCCTGCGCTTGATCCTGCTGAGCTTGTTCATATTGGATTCGATGGTCGCCCAGATACCGTCCTTGCGCTTCGCCTCCTGCTGCTTGTTGAGAACGTTGTACCGGAACCACTCCCTCACAGCATTCGCTTCTTTCGTCCGCCGGAACACCGGCGTGCCATCACTCTTCACGTCTACGCGAACGCCGAAAGTCCATCCACGTTGACCCCAATAGGCTTCAATCTTGGTGCGCCTCCCCTGTTCGGCATAGGCCTTATTTGCATCGCCCGCTACGCGACGCGCGGCTTCGCCAGGATCCCGAAATCGGAGGTATTCAACTATAGGTCTGATTGGAACATAGAGCGTCTTCACAACTCCTCTCCTTTTACTTTCGGCGCCGCTAAGCGCGGCAACCGGCTCATTCGGCCAATCAAACGTTGTCCGCTTGGATCGAAGGCGACCCTTTGGGACCCTTATCACGCCACCTAACGTTCGCGACCAGGCGCGCTGTGCGTCGGCGCGACTAGCGCCGAGCGAAAAGCGTCGCGCTGAGACGCGGGGTTAGGCTGAACCGGACGCGAAAAGGCTTTCACCATTGAGGATACTTGGCTCTCATTGCCTGGATGTCCGCGTCTTTCGCGAAAGCCGGGTCGGCGGCGGAAAAAATTGGATAGTTTGTTCCGTACGCCGTCATGCCCTCGCGCGGAAGCTTCGCGCCACCATCTAGCAAGAACTTGAGAATGCAGGTGTTTTCACCAAGTTTCTTGCTTGGGTGATTTGAGAGGAATTTCTTTCGAGTTTCAAGTGCTGTGGAAACTCCGCTGAGGGGATTGCCTCTTGCTCCATGGGCTACCAAAAGGCGTATCAATTCACAGTTGTTGGTCATGACCGCGCGCTCGAACATGACGTCAACCCGCCCATCTTTGTAGACCGTCGCACCGCTTTCCAATAGGAACCTCGTAATTTCAAGATTTCCCTCTTCGGCCGCGACCTGTAGTGGAGTCCGCGCGTATGTAGTCGTAGCCTCAAGATTCGCACCATCCTTGACCAGCTGCCTGACGCTCTGAATGTTTCCACTTTCGACGGCGCGATGGAGCGGAGTAAGTTTCTGCTCCCAGGACGGCATGCCCTTGCCTAGGATCATGAGAAACAGTACGCCCCCACTAGACAGAAACAACCACGCTCCGGCGATGACTCCGGCGATGATGGCTACCGGCCAAAAGGCGCGCGCCGCTCCTGATTTTTCACCTGCCATGGAAGTGCAGCCTAACTTGTATTAGGTGGCACGTCGCCACCGGGAAAGCAATATACCTGTAGATGCAAGTATCCAGAGCTGGATACATGCATCTGCCGGCATATATCCAGGGGTGGATATCCAATATTGGATGCTTGGATAAATTCAGGGCTGGACGACGCGGTCGGTGATGTCGAGGCCGCGGGCGATGCCCCAGGGGAGTTCCCAGAGTTTGTGCTGCGGGCGCCAAAGGGCGCCGAGGGCCTTGAGTTTCGCGCGCAGGCCTTCTTCGCCGTAACCGATGCGGACGTAGACCATGTCGTCCGGCGAACGGGAGTTGCGTGCCTTTCGGGCTTTCGGCTCCCACGTGGATTCGGCGACGATTAGTTCGACTGTCGTGTAGCGCTTGCGCAGCGTTTCGTCATAGCGGTAGCGCACGCAGACAAGCCGCCTGCCGAAGCGCTCGGCGAGCTTGCGGGTGCCGTTCTGGCCCGGCCGAAGGGTGAGGCGCGTTTCCATATCCGGGTAACGGGTCGGCGCGGCGCGGGTTGACGCTCGGCGGGGATATACTTTCGCCAGCATGAACGCCACGGCCAATCCGTTCGAGACGGACCTCGACAAGAACCCGGCCAATTTCGCGCCGCTCACGCCGCTGGGGTTCATCGAGCGCACGGCGGCGGTGTACCCGCGGCGCGTCTCGGTGATCCATGGTGCGCGGCGCTACACGTGGCAGGAGACCTACGCGCGCTGCCGGAGGCTTGCGTCGGCGCTGTCGAAGCACGGCATCGGCGTCGGCGACACGGTGGCGGTGATGCTGGCCAATACGCCGGAGATGTACGAGGCGCACTTCGGCGTGCCGATGACGGGCGGGGTGCTGCTGTCGCTCAACACCCGCCTCGACTCGGAGGCGATCGCATTCATGCTCCAGCATGGCGGCGCGAAAGTGGTGATCACGGATCGCGAGTTCTCGCCGACGATGAAGGCGGCGCTGGGGAGGCTGAAGATCCGGCCCCAGGTCTTCGACGTTGACGATGCGGAATATTCCGGCGCGGGCGAGCGCCTGGGGGAGAAGACCTACGAAGAGCTGCTGGCCGAGGGAGAGCCGGCATTCGCCTGGCGGCCGCCGGCCGACGAATGGAACGCGATCGCTCTCAACTACACCTCCGGCACCACCGGCGACCCGAAGGGCGTCGTCTACCACCATCGCGGCGCCTACATGAACGCGGTCTGCAACATCGTCACCTGGGGCATGCCGCACCACGCGGTGTACCTGTGGACCCTGCCGATGTTCCACTGCAACGGCTGGACGTTCCCCTGGACCATGGCGGCGAATGCCGGGACGAATGTCTGCCTGCGCCGCGTGGAAGCGGCGAAGATATTCGAATTGATCAAAGCGCATCAGGTGACGCACTACTGCGGCGCGCCGATCGTGCATTCGGCGCTGATCAACGCGCCCGAAGAAATGAAGCAGGGCATCACGCACCGGGTCAAGGGGATGGTGGCGGCGGCGGCGCCGCCGGCGGCGATGATCGAGGGCATGGAGAAGATGGGCTTCGACATCACGCATGTGTACGGCCTTACCGAGGTCTACGGCCCGGCGACGGTCTGCGCGAAGCACGACGAGTGGGCCGGACTCGACATCGGCGAACGCACGCGCCTGAACGGGCGCCAGGGGGTGCGCTACCTGATGGAAGAGGGGCTCGCGGTGATGGATCCGGAGACCATGGCGCCGGTGCCGGCCGACGGCGAGACCATGGGCGAGATCATGTTCCGCGGCAATATCACCATGAAGGGCTACCTGAAGAACCCGTCGGCGACGCGGAAGGCCTTTGCCGGCGGCTGGTTCCATTCCGGCGATCTTGCCGTGATGTACCCCGACGGCTACGTCAAGATCAAGGACCGCTCGAAGGACGTGATCATCTCCGGCGGCGAGAACATTTCCTCGATCGAGGTCGAGGACGTGCTCTACCGCCATCCCGCGGTGGTGGCGGCCGCCGTGGTCGCGATGCCGGACGCGAAATGGGGCGAAACGCCGTGCGCATTCGTCGAATTGAAGGCGAATGCGGCAGTCACGGAAAAGGAAATCATCGATTTCTGCCGCCAGCACATGGCGAAGTTCAAGGCGCCGCGCGCGGTGGTGTTCGGCGAAGTGCCGAAGACCTCGACCGGCAAGATCCAGAAATTCGTGCTGCGCGAGAAGGCCAAGTCCGCCCATGCCATCGACACCTGATCCAGTTCTGCTGCAGGAAGACCGCGACGGAATTGCGACGCTGACACTGAATCGCCCGGCGCAGATGAACCTGCTGACGGGCGAGATGCTTTCCGCTTTGCAGGGTGCTTTCGATGAATTGAAGGCGGACAAGAGCATTCGCGTCGTGATCCTGGCGTCCTCCGGCAAGGGCTTCTGCGCCGGTCACGACCTGAAGGAGATACGCGCGTTGCGCGAGCAGGCGAAGATCGCGGCGCTGTTCGAGCAGTGCAGCCGCATGATGATGACGATCCAGGACCTGCCGCAGCCGGTGATCGCGAAGGTGCAGGGCGCGGCGGCGGCGGCGGGCTGCCAGCTGGTGGCGCAGTGCGACCTCGCGATCGCGGCGGACACGGCGAAGTTCGTTACCTCGGGCGTCAATTTCGGATTTTTCTGCTCGACGCCCGGCGTGGCGATCGGCCGCAACCTGCAGCGCAAGCACGCCATGGAAATGCTGCTGACGGGCGAGCCGATAAGCGCGCACCGGGCATTGGAATGGGGCCTGGTCAACCGGGTGGTTCCCGTCGACGCGCTGGATGGCGAAGTTGCTTCACTGGCAAGGCTGATTGCATCGAAACCCCCGGCAACCGTGGCCGCGGGCAAGCGCGGGTTCTACCAGCAGATGGGCATGGACCTGCCGCAGGCCTACGCCCATGCGGGGCAGGTGATCTCGTCCGACTTTGCGCATCCCGAGGGCCAGGAAGGCATGAACGCCTTCATCGAGAAACGCCCGCCGGACTGGAAGAAGTAGGGCCTGAGCGGATGGCACGCTATTTCGAGGACTTCAGGGTCGGCGACACGTACAAGCACTGGCCCGGACGCACCATCACCGCGGCCGACAATACCTGGTTCACGCTGCTCACCATGAACCAGCATCCGATCCACTTCGACGAGGAATACGCGAAGCGCACGGAATTCGGCAGGCCGCTGGTCAACAGCACGCTGACTCTCGCGATCGTGGTGGGGATGAGCGTCGCCGACGTCAGCCAGAATGCGGTCGCCAATCTCGGCTGGACCGAAATCCGCATGCCGGCGCCGGTATTCAACGGCGACACGCTGTACGCGGAATCAACAGTGCTGGATATGCGCGAATCGAAATCCCGCCCCAACCAGGGCATCGTCAGCGTGGCCACCCGGGCCTGGAAGCAGGACGGCACTACGGTGATGACATTCAATCGATCGGTGCTGGTACCGAAGAAGGCAGCATGAACGCAAGCGACGAACGGCAAATCCTGGACGCGATCTCCAAGTGGCTGGAGCGCGACGTGCGGCCGAAGGCGCACGCGCTCGAGCATGACGACGTCTATCCCGGGGAAATGGTCGCGCAGATGAAGGACCTGGGCCTGTTCGGCGCGACCATCCCGCAGGCCTACGGCGGCCTCGGGCTGCCGGCCTCGACCTACGCGCAGATCGTGACCCTGATTTCGGAGGTGTGGATGTCGCTCACCGGCATCTTCAATTCGCACCTGATCATGGCTGCCGCCGTCAGCCGGTTCGGCACCGAGGAGCAGAAGCGGCGTTTCCTGCCGAGGTTCGCCAGCGGCGAAATCCGGGGCGGGCTGGCGCTCACCGAACCCGATTGCGGTACCGACCTGCAGGCGATCCGCACGCGCGCCACGCTCGAAGGCGGGGTTTATGTCGTGAACGGCACCAAGACCTGGATTTCGAACGGCATCCAGGGAAGCTGCTTTGCCTTGCTGGTGAAGACCGATCCGGCGGCGCAGCCGCGCCACAAGGGCATGAGCCTGCTGCTTGCCGAGAAGCGCGACGGTTTCCGCGTTTCGCGCAAGCTGGAGAAAATCGGCTACAAGGGCATCGACTCGGCGGAACTCATCTTCGAGGACTACAAGGTCCCGGCGGACTGCCTGATCGGGGGCGTCGAAGGACACGGTTTCCACCACGCCATCGGCGGGCTGGAGCTGGGGCGCATAAACGTGGCGGCGCGCGGCGTGGGCGTCGCCAATGCGGCGCTCAAGGACTCGGTGGCCTACGCGCAGGTCCGCAAGACCTTCGGCAAGCCGATCTGCGAGCACCAGGCGATCCAGCTCAAGCTGGGCGAGATGGCGACGCGCTGCGAGGCGGCACGCCTGCTGGTGGGGAATGCGGCGCGCGCCTACGACGCGGGCGAGCGCTGCGACATGGAAGCGGGCATGGCGAAGTACTTCGCCTCCGAGGCGGCGCTCGAGAACAGCATCGAGGCCATGCGCATCCACGGCGGCTACGGCTATTCGAAGGAGTTCAACGTGGAGCGCTATTACCGCGACGCGCCGCTGATGTGCATCGGCGAGGGCACCAACGAGATGCAGCGCATCATCATCGCCAGGCAGCTGATCGCGCGGAATCCCGCCTGATGGCGCCGCTGCACGGCGTGCGCATCATCGCGGTGGAGGTTTACGGCGCCGGCCCGTTCGGCACCGCGCACCTCGCCGATCTGGGCGCCGAGGTGATCAAGATCGAGCAGCGCGAGGGCGGCGACGTGTCGCGCGCGGTCGGGCCGTATTTTCTCGGCGAGGACGACAGCGAATTCTTCCAGTCGCTCAACCGCAACAAGAAATCCCTGACACTGGACCTGAAGCATCCGCGGGGCAGGGAAGTGCTGCTCCGGCTCGTGGCGACGGCGGACGGATTGATGGGCAACCTGCGAGGAGATCAACCGGACAAGCTTGGGCTTACCTATGAAAGGCTGGCAGAAACCAATTCCAAGATCGTTTGCGCGCATCTGTCGGCGTACGGCCGCGACGGTTCGCGCAAGGGCTGGCCGGGCTACGACTACCTGATGCAGGCGGAGGCCGGGTACCTTTCGGTCACCGGCGAGCCGGACGGCCCGCCGACGCGCATGGGCCTCTCAGTGGTGGACTACTCCACCGGCACGAGCTGCGCGCTGGGCTTGCTGGCCGGGATCCTGGAAGCGCGCCGCAGCGGCAAGGGGCGCGACATCGATGTCTCGCTGTTCGATACCGCGATGCACCAGCTCAACTATCCGGCGGCGTGGTACCTGAATGAAGGCCTGGAGACGGGTCGGGCGCGCCGCTCGGCGCATCCGTACATCGTGCCGTCCCAGCTGTACCGCACGCGCGACGGCTGGATCTTCATCATGGCGCAGACGCAGCGCTTCTGGGAGCTGCTATGCGCGAAACTGGGCCGTCCCGACCTGGTTTCAAGTGCTGAATTCCTGGATATGCCTTCCCGAAGGAAGAACAGGGACGATCTGACACGGGTACTCGATGAAGAGTTCGGCAGGCAGAAAACGGAACACTGGTTAAGGGACCTGAGGGGCATCGTGCCCTGCGGACCGGTCTACGACACGGCGCAGGCACTGCAGAACCCGTATTTCCTCGAGCGCGGCGGCGTCCAGGTGCTCGATCACCCGGACAAGCCCGGCTTCAAGCTGGTGGCGAGCCCGTTTCGCATCGGCGAGCCGCTGCCGGCGCGGCCCGCGCCCAGGCTCGGCCAGCATACGGATGAAATCCTGGGGGAACTCGGCTACGGCGTCGAGGACATCCAGATCCTGAGACAGTCCAAGGCGATCTGACCGGTGAAGCTGCAAGGCCTGCGCGTCGTCGATCTATCGCTGTTCCTGCCTGGGCCGTTGCTGACGCAGTTCATGGCGGACCACGGCGCCGACGTCATCAAGATCGAATCGCTGGGCGAGGGCGAACCGAACCGCGGCATCGGCGCGAAACGCGACGGCGTCAGCGTCTATTTCGCCAATACGCATCGCGGCAAGAAAAGCCTCGCGCTCAACCTCAAGGATCCGGCCGGCGTTGAGGTGCTGATGCGGCTGGCGGAAAGGTCCGACGTCATGGTCGAGGCCTTCCGGCCGGGCGTGGTCGATCGCCTGGGCATCGGCTATCGCCAGGTCGCGGCGCGGGCACCGCAGGTCATTTACGCGTCAATCTCGGCCTTCGGCCAGAGTGGCCCTTACCGCGATCTCGCGGCGCACGATCTCGCCACCGAGGCGATGACCGGCGTGCTGTCGCTCAACCGCGGCTCGGACGGCAAGCCGGCGATCCCCGCGCTTGCCAGCGCCGACATGCTGTCCTCGATGATGACCCTGTCGGGGATATTGATGGCGCTGTACCGGCGCAAGGAAACGGGCCGCGGCGACTACCTCGACGTGGCGATGGCCGACAGCCTGCTCGCCTGCCTGCCGAACAACATGGGCACCGCGATGACGGAACGACGCCAGCCGGTGCTGAAGGAGGAGCGCGCGCTCGGCGGCAACGCGCTCTACAACATTTACGAAACCAAGGATGCCGACTTCATCGTGCTGGCCGGGCAGGAGATGAAGTTCGCGAGGAACCTGCTGGAGCCGCTGGGGCGCGCGGATCTCGTGGCGCTGTGCGCGCTGCCGCCGGGGCCGGGCCAGGACCCAGTGCGCGCGTTTCTGCGCGATGCATTCAAGACGAAGAGCAAGGCGGAATGGATCGAGTGGTTCAAGGGCCGCGACGTCGCGTTCGCGCCGCTCAGGACGCTGCCGGAAGCCCTGGAAGACGCGCATTTCAAGGCGCGCGGCATGGTGCTGAAGGATGCGCGCGGTTGGGACCATCTCGGCGTGCCGATCAAGTTCGCCGATGAACCTGCCCAGTTGGTTTTTGATCCGCCAGCCCATGGCCAGCACACTTTCGAAGTCCTGCGCACCCTCGGATACTCGGAGAATGCGATCGAAAAGCTCGTATCCGACGGTGTAGTGAATGGCGCTTGAGTTATCATGCTGCACCACAGCAGGGGAGGGGTCTTTTGGCCGATGAGGTAATCCTCGAGACACGGGGACTGACCAAGGAATTCAAGGGTTTCGTCGCGGTCCAGGACGTATCCTTGAAAGTTCGGCGCGGCAGCATCCACGCGCTGATCGGGCCGAACGGCGCCGGCAAGACCACCTGCTTCAACCTGCTGACCAAATTCCTGGAGCCGACGGCGGGACAGATTTTCTACAACGGCGTCGACATCACCGGCGACAAGCCGGCCGAGATCGCGCGCCGCGGCATCATCCGCTCGTTCCAGATCTCGGCGGTATTTCCGCACCTCACGGTGCTCGAAAATGTCCGCATCGGATTGCAGCGCGCGATGGGCAATTCCTTCCATTTCTGGAAATCGGAGCGCGTGCTCGGCTCGCTGGACGCGCGCGCCATGCAGCTGCTGGATTCGGTCGACCTCGGGGCGTTCGCGCAGTCGGTCACCGTCGAGCTGCCCTACGGCAGGAAGCGCGCCCTGGAAATCGCCACCACGCTCGCGATGGAGCCGGAACTGATGCTGCTCGATGAACCCACCGCCGGGATGGGCCACGAGGACGTGGACCGCGTGAAGGCGCTGATCAAGAAGGTATCGGCGAACCGCACCATCCTGATGGTGGAGCACAACATGGGCGTGGTGGCGGACATCTGCGACAAGATTTCCGTCCTTCAGCGCGGCAGCGTGCTGGCGGAGGGGCCGTATGCCGAAGTATCCAAGAATCCGGGCGTGATCGAGGCCTACATGGGAACCGTGCACTGACATGGCCGAGGCGCTTTCGATCAGCGGCTTGCACTCGTATTACGGCGAATCGCACATCCTGCATGGCGTCGATCTCACCGTGAACGAGGGCGAAGTGGTGACCTTGCTCGGACGCAACGGCGCCGGCCGCACCACGACGCTGAAATCGATCCTCGGGCTGGTGGGCGAGCGCCGCGGCTCGATCAAGGTCAACGGCATCGAAGCGATCGGCCTCGCGACGCACGAAGTCGCGCACATCGGCATCGGCTACTGCCCGGAGGAGCGCGGCATCTTCGCCAGCCTGTCGACCGAGGAAAACCTGCTGCTGCCGCCGGAAGTGCAGAAGGGCGGCATGTCGGTGGACGAGATCTACGCGATGTTCCCGAACCTCAGGGAGCGGCGCATGAGCCAGGGAACGCGCCTGTCCGGGGGGGAGCAGCAGATGCTGGCGATGGCGCGCATCCTGCGCACCGGCGCGCGCCTGCTGCTGCTCGACGAGATCACCGAAGGGCTCGCGCCGGTGATCGTGCAGACGCTGGGCAGGGTCATCGGGCAGCTCAAGGAGCGCGGTTTCACCATCGTGCTCGTGGAGCAGAACTTCCGCTTTGCGGCGCCCCTGGCGGACCGGCACTACGTGATGGAACACGGCAAGATCGCGGAGACCTTCGCTGCATTCGAGCTGGAAGCGAAGATGGACATGCTTCACGAATACCTGGGTGTATGAAAACCTTCTATGGAGAGTGATATGAAACGCAAGTTGATGAGTGCATTGATTGCCGGCGCGTTCGCGTTTGCCGGCCCGGCGGCTGTCGCGCAGCAGAAAGCGTCCGACGGCGTGGTGAAGATCGGCGTGCTGACCGACATGTCGGGGCTCTACTCCGACCTCGGCGGGCAGGGATCGGTGGTCGCCGCGCAGATGGCGATCGACGATTTCGGCAAGACCGTGCTGGGCGTGAAGATCGAGCTGGTCTCGGCCGACCACCAGAACAACGCCGAAACCGGCGCCAACCGGGCGCGCGAATGGTTCGACCGCCAGCAGGTGGACATGATCACCGATGCGCTCAACTCCGCGGTCGGCATCGCCACCTCCAAGGTGGCCAACGAGAAGAAGAAGCTGATCATGAACGTCGGCGCGGCTTCGACCCGGCTCACCAACGAGGACTGCAATCCCTACACGATTCACTACGCCTACGATACCTATGCGCTCGCCAACGGCACCGGCAAGGCGATCGTGAAGCAGGGCGGCGATACCTGGTACTTCCTGACCGCGGACTACGCGTTCGGCCACTCCCTGGAAAGCGACACGGCCAACGTGGTGAAGGCCAACAACGGCAAGGTGCTGGGCCAGGTGCGCCATCCACTCAACGCCGCGGACTTCTCCTCTTTCCTGCTGCAGGCGCAGACTTCCAAGGCCAAGATCATCGGCCTCGCCAACGCGGGCGGCGACACGATCAACTCGATCAAGGCCGCCAACGAGTTCGGCATCACCAAGAACCAGAGCCTCGCCGGACTGCTCGTGTTCGTCACCGACGTGCACAGCCTGGGCCTGAACGTGGCGCAGGGCATGCTGCTGACCGACGGGTTCTACTGGGACATGGACGACCAGAACCGGAAATTCGCCAAGCGCTTCTTCGAGAAGATGAAGAAGGAGCCGACGATGGTGCACGCCGGCGTCTACTCGGCGACCATGAACTACCTCAAGGCGGTGAAGGCGGCGGGCACGGACGACGCTGCGGCGGTGGTGGCGCAGATGAAGAAGATGGACGTGTCCGACTTCTTCCTCAGAAACGGCAAGCTGCGCGACGACAACCGCATGATCCACGACATGTACCTGATGCAGGTGAAGAAGCCCTCCGAGTCGAAGTACCCGTGGGACTACTACACCCTCAAGGCGACGATTCCCGCGGCGGAAGCATTCCAGCCGATGGCGGCATCGCGTTGCGCGCTGGTGAAGAAATAAGGGGCCACTGAAGGGCGGGGCGGGCCGGCAGCGCGGGAACACGCTGCCGGCCCTTTCCTTGTCCGACCAATCGGGCCATGGAAATATTCGGCATCCCGCTGCAGGCCTTCCTCAGCCAGCTGCTGCTCGGCCTGGTGAACGGCTCGTTCTACGCCATGCTGAGCCTCGGCCTGGCGGTGATCTTCGGCCTGCTGAACGTCGTCAACTTCGCGCACGGCACGTTCTACATGCTGGGAGCTTTCGGCGCGTGGATGACGCTCCATTACCTCGGCCTGTCGTACTGGTGGGCGCTGGTCATCGCTCCGCTCGCGGTCGCGGCGGCGGGGGCGATCATCGAGAAGACCATGCTGCGCTGGTTGTACAAGCTCGACCATCTTTATGGTCTGCTACTGACCTTCGGCCTGGCGCTCGTGATCGAGGGCCTGTTCCGCCAGCAGTTCGGCGTTTCCGGGCAGCCTTACCAGGTGCCCGACCTGCTCCGGGGGGCGACCAACCTCGGCTTCATGGTCCTGCCGAACTACCGGGCCTGGGTGGTGGTTGCGTCGCTGCTGGTTTGCTTTTCAACCTGGTATGTCATCGAAAGAACCAAGCTTGGCGCGTACCTGCGCGCAGGCACGGAAAACGCCGCGCTGACGCAGGCCTTCGGCGTGAACGTGCCGCGCATGGTGACGCTGACCTACGCATTCGGCGTGGGCCTTGCCGCATTCGCGGGCGTGCTTGCCGCGCCAGTGATCCAGGTCAATCCGCTGATGGGCTCCAACATCATCATCATCGTGTTCGCGGTGGTGGTGATCGGCGGCATGGGCTCGATCCTCGGTTCGATCCTCACCGGCCTGGGCCTGGGCGTGATCGAGGGGCTCACCAAGGTGTTCTATCCGGAAGCGTCGTCCACGGTGGTGTTCGTGATCATGGCGATCGTCCTGCTGGTGCGGCCTTCTGGCCTGTTCGGCAAGGAGAAATAGGCCGCCATGGACAACAGGACCAGGATTCTCTACTGGGTGCTGCTCGTGGCGGGGCTCGCGGCGCCGGCCCTGATCTACCCGATATTCCTCATGAAGGCGCTTTGCTTCGCCCTGTTTGCCAGCGCGTTCAACCTGCTGATCGGTTTTACCGGGCTGCTGTCCTTCGGGCATGCGATGTTCCTCGGCACCGCCGGGTACATCTGCGGCCATGCGGTCAAGGTGTGGGGGTTTCCGACGGAAGTCGGCATCCTCGCCGGCGTCGCGGCTTCGGCGTTCATCGGCTACCTCGTCGGCGCGCTGGCCATCCGCCGCCAGGGCATCTATTTCGCGATGATCACGCTGGCGTTCTCGCAGATGCTTTACTTCATCTACCTGCAGGCGCCGTTCACGGGGGGCGAGGATGGGCTGCAGTCGATCCCGCGCCAGACGCTGCTGGGCATCGTCAACCTCGACGACGACATCGCGATGTACTACTTCACTTTCGGCATCGTGCTGTTCGGATTCTGGATGATCTACCGCACGGTGCATTCCCCCTTCGGCCAGGTGCTGAAGGCGATACGCGAGAACGAGGCGCGGGCGCTTTCGCTGGGCTACGACGTGGCGAAATACAAGCTGCTCGCCTTCGTGCTGTCGGCGGCCCTCTCCGGCCTCGCCGGCGCGACCAAGGCGCTGGTGTTCAAGTTCGAGACGCTCAGCGACGTGCACTGGAGCATGTCCGGGGAAGTGGTGCTGATGACGCTGCTCGGCGGCATGGGGACGATCCTCGGTCCCACTGTCGGTGCCTTCATCGTCCTGACGCTGCAGAACTACCTGGCCTCGCTGGAAGGCTGGGTCACCGTCATCACCGGCGGCATCTTCATGGTCTGCGTGCTCGCTTTCCGCCGCGGCGTGGTGGGCGAAATCGGCAACCGCCTGACGAAACCCCGCTAGGCCCGCTTCCTGCCTTTTGTCGGCTATTTGCGCCGTTCGGCGGACATTGCAGGCGGGTTCGTAAGAATATGAACAAATGCCTTGACGCTACTAGGTAATTTAGATATTTCAAGGATCTACGTGCGGGCCCAAAGGGGGACCCCGCCGGGGAGGCCTTGAATGGCAACGATTATCGGTACCGCGCTGGACGACGTCTTGGTGACTACCGCGACCTTCGACACCGTCACGGCGCTAAACGGCAATGACGTCGTGCTGGTCGCGCTCGCGGCCCACCATGGCACGACGGAGAACCTCAATGGCGGCGCCGGGTTCGACCGGCTCTGGTTTACCGCCACCAGCGGAGGGCCTCTGGTGCTGCTCGCGGCGACGGCCGCCTTTGAGGCGTTCCAGATCGTGGACGCGGCGGGCAACGCCTTCGGCACTGTCGCACTCGACCTGAACGCTTCCGCGCTCACCACCGGGGCCATCCTCACCGGCAACGACGGCGCCAACCTGATCACCGGCAGCGCAAAGAATGACACCCTGGCGGGTGGTGGCGGAGCTGACACGCTGATTGGCGGTCTGGGCGATGACCGCATCGTCATCAATGTCGCTGCCACCGATGCCGCCAACGCCGGCCTCGCGGCCGAAGGCAATACCCTGGTGCTGGTCGGCGCAGCAGGGAATGACGCGATCATCGACATGGCCGCCGCCGATCAGCTGGTCTCGTTTGGCGGCACGGCGGATGCGGCTGTGCAATCCGGTTTTTCGCACGTGGACGCCTCCGGCATGGGCGGATTCGGCGTGCAAATCACCGGCTCCGCAGTCAGGAATTTGCTTGTCGGCAGCGCCGGGAACGACGCCTTTGTCTATGACAGCGCGCTGGACTACGTCGCCGACACCTTGAGCGGCGGCCTGGGCAACGACACGCTGCGCTTTTCCTCGACGACACCGCTGGAAACGCTGGTGCTGAACCTCAACCTGGTGGGGGTCGAGCGCGTCGAAATAGCCGACGCCACCGGCGACACCGGCGGCCTCACCGCCCTCAATCTCAATGCCGCCGCCGTCAAGGCGGGCATTACGCTCGCCGGCAATGACGGCGCCAACTCCATCACCGGCAGCGCATTCAACGACAAGATCTACGGCAATGGCGGCAGCGATACGCTTTCGGGGGGCGCCGGAAACGATATCTACTTCTACGACAACGCTTCGGACGGCGTCGCGGGCGACCGCATTGCCGATAGCTCCGGCCTCGCGGACAGCATCGCTTTTACCGACACGGTGGTCGGCGCCACGCTGGTTCTTGGCGCCGCCATCACGGGTATTGAGAACGCCTATGCGATGGGCCTGGATTCCATCGGCACGTTCGACCTGACCGACGCCGTCGCCCGGAACATCGATGGCTCGGCCCTGCTTGCCACGACCGCCATGCGCTTCCATGGAAACGCCGCCGCAAACTCGCTGATCGGCGGCAGCGGCGCGGACACGCTCATCGGCAACGGCGGCACGGACACCATCCTCGGCGGTCTGGGGGCCGACGTTGTCGAGATGGATGTGACCTCCGCCGACGTCATCGATGCCGGGAGTGCGACCGAGGGCAATACCCTGCGCCTCACCGGTCTCACGGCGGGACAGGTGGTCATCGATCTCTCGGTCGCCGCCGATGCGGACCAGGTGACTTCCGCGGCCGGCACGCAGTCGGACTTCACCCATGTCGACGCATCGGCGCTGACCGGAGATTTTGGCGTCACGGTCACCGGCTCCGCGCTGGGCAACATCCTCGTGGGTTCCGGAAAGAATGACGTCTTTGCCGTCAATTCGGCGTCCGATTTCACCGGCGCCGACAAATTCCTGGGTGGTGGAGGCAACGACACCATCCGTTTCACCTCCACCACCGACGGGCAGACTCTCGTCCTCGGCGCGAACCTCAACTCCATCGAGGAAGTCGAGATATCGGATATCGACGGCCTGAACACCGGCCTCGCGCTGCTCAAGCTGAACGCCGCCGCCTCGGCGATCCGCCTGAAACTCACCGGCAACGACGGCGCGAACACCATTACCGGAAGCAATTTCAACGATACGCTCAACGGCAACGGCGACGCCGATGTGATGGCCGGCGGCATGGGCGACGACGAGTACCTGTACGACAGCGCGGCGGATTTCACCGGCGCCGAGCGCATCAACGATACCTCCGGCGCCGGTGACAGCGTGCGTTTTGCTTCGACCACGGGCGGCGAGATCCTGACGCTCTCCGCGCTGGTGACGGGAATCGAGATCATCAGAATTGGCGCCGAGGATGATGCGGACACGATCCCCGGACCGAACATCGGCGTCAATGCCGCCGCGCTGAGCAAGGCGGTGAGCGCGTTCGGCGATGACGGCGACAATACGCTCGTCGGCACCAATTTCGCCGATTTCATCGAAGGCGGCAAAGGCGCAGACAGCATCGTCGGCGGCCTGGGCACGGACACCATCCTCATCAATGTCGATGCCGGACATCAGGATGCCGCCGACGCGGGACTATATGCAGAGAACAACCTGCTGCTGCTAGGCGGCACGGACAACGACGGCTACGTGTTCGTCGACCTGAGCGTGGCGCAGGGCGTGGACCAGTCGAACATGGACGGCATCCAGACCGGCTTCTCCAGGGTCGACGCGTCGGCGGTACAACATGTCTCGATCGAGATTGTCGGCCGCAGCGTCAACGACACGATCATCGGCGGCCAGGGTGACGATCGCTTCACGCCTGGGCTCGGCGTGGATTTCGTCAACGGCGGCGGCGGGAACGACTCGTTGATCGTGCGCAGCCAGGCCGAAATGGGCACCGACACCTATTTCGACTCCGGCGTGACCCGCGGCGACTATATTTACTTCGACAGTGCGGTGAACGGCGCCACGCTGACCATCGGCGCCGCCAATGTCGTGTCCGGTGGTGGCAGCGGTGGCGGCTGGGATGTCGGTGCCGCGGGTTTGCTGAGGTCGGACACCACCAACCTGAATATCAATGCTTCGGCGGTCCAGGGCCCCTTCGGCCTTGCCGGCAATGCCGGGCGCAACATTCTGACTGGTACCCGTTTTGGCGAATCGCTGTTCGACTACGGCGGCGCCGATACCATGATCGGCGGCCTCGGCAGCGACGACTACGTGATCGTCGGGGATTGGGTGCCCACGGGCGGCACTTTCTTCGACAAGATTGTCGACACGGGTGGCGATCGCGACGATCTGTATAACGCGACCACCTCCGGCCAGATCATCGTCGCCTCGCTGGCGACAATGAGCGGCATCGAACGCTTCGTGGTCAGCGGCGCCGATCTCTCGAAAGGGGGCAACGACTACGTACGCGACATCGAGGCGCTCACCAACGGTGGCTTCGACCTCACAGCGTGGAACGTGGGCACGCACATCGCCGGCAGCTTCGGCAATAACTCCCTCACGGGGACCAAGTTCGCCGACACCATGATCGGCCACAAAGGGGAAGATACGATCCTCGCCGGCCTGGGTACCGATGTGATCACCATGGAGGTCGGTACCGGCGACATCGATGTCATCAATGCCGGGCTCAACGCGGAAAACAACAGGCTCATACTCAAGGGCGACGCGTCGGGCATCATCGTCATGGACCTCGGCGTTGCCGAGGGCGCCGACCAGTTGACCGGCATCGGGGGCACTTTCACCGGCGGCGCTACGCCGGAGACCCTCCTGCAAACCGGTTTTCGCCACGTGGACGCCAGCGCAGTGGCCCTGCTTGGCGTCGACATCGTGGGCAGCGCGGTAGCGAACACCATCATCGGTACCGGGCAGGACGACAGGCTCGACGGTCGCGCGGGCGCCGACACCCTGGTTGGCGGCGGCGGCAACGACTTCTTCGTCGTCAACAATGCCACCGACTATGTCGCCGGCGACCGCTTCGACGGCGGCGCTGGAATCCTCGATACGGTGCGCTTTGCCTCCGTGATAGCCGGCCAGACGCTGACAGTGCTGGCCGGGTCCATGCTCGGGATCGAGTCGATTGACATCGAGGATGCTACCGGCGACGCATCCGGTGGCACCGCGCTGAACGTCAACGCCACAGCCTATGGCGCGGCCTTGAAACTGAATGGCAACGCGGGCAACAATCTGATCACCGGCACTGCATTCGCCGACACGCTGGCCGGCGGCGGCGGCGCCGACACGCTTCGCGGCGGCGCAGGAAACGACGTCTATCTTGCCCTGGCCCCCGGCGAGGTGGTCGCTGGCGACGCAATTGCCGACGCCGCGGGCACCAGCGACGTTTTCCGCTTCATTTCCGGGATCGACGGCGAGGTGGTCCTGCTGACCAGCCTCATGACCGGCCTCGAGATCGCGGAAACGGCGACCGCAACGGGTGCGCTGACCGCGATTTTTGATACCGGCGTGAATGCTTCGGCGGTCCCGAACAAGCTCACGATGCGCGGCAATGCGGGCGACAACCAGCTCACCGGCACCGCGTTCGCCGACGTCATCAACGGCGGACTTGGTGCCGATACCATCGCCGGCGGCGCGGGCGCTGACACCATCACCATGGCGCTCGAAGCCGCGGACATGGATGACGTGGACGGCGGCGCCATCGCCGAAGGCAATCTTCTGGTGCTTGTCGGACGTCCCGCAGGCAACATGGTCTGGGACCTGTCCAACGGCGTTGACCAGCTGATCTCCGTCAATGGCGTCGATGAGGGACGCGTGATCCGCAACATTACCCACCTCGATGCCTCGGGCGTGCCCGCTGATCCTGCCCCCCCCATCTCGATCACGGTCACCGGCAGCGCCCAGGCCAATATCCTCGTTGGCGGCGCCGGCAACGACATCTTCATAGAGAAGTCCGCCGCCGACTTCGCGGTTGGCGAACGCATCACCGGAGCCGCCGGCAACGACGTGCTGCGCTTTACCTCCACCGGCACGGACACGCTGGTGCTCACGACCCTGGTGACGGGCATCGAATCGGTGCAGATCAGCGATGCGGCCGGCGTGCTCACCGGCACCTCCTCGGTCAGCGTCAATGCCAAGGCGATAGCAAATGCGCTCAAGATCGAGGGCAATGACGGCGCCAATGCGCTGACGGGGACCAACTTCAACGACACCATAATCGGCGGCGGGGGCAGCGATACCATCGTTGGCGGAACCGGCAATGACGTGATCACCATGCAGATCACCGTCGGCAGCATCGACGCCGTGAACGCGGGCCTGGTGACGGAGATCAACAAGCTGGTCCTCGAGGGCGTGGCTACCGGCCTGATCGTGGTCAACCTGGCCCTGACGGGCGACCAGTTGCTCAGCGTGAATGGCGCCAATGAAGCCCTGGTGCAGTCGGGGTTCGTGCATCTTGATGCCGGCGCAGTAACCGGCGGCGGCGTTTCCGTGAACGGGACCGCAGGCAACAACCTCATCATCGGTACCGCGCTTGCCGACACCATCGTCGGCGGCGCCGGCAACGACACGATTGGCTACGATGTCGGCGGCGGGTCCGACGTGATCAACGCCGGTGCACTGACCGAGGTCAATTCACTCCTGCTGACGGGGGCCGCTCCCGGTACGGTGGTGGTGGATCTTTCCCTGGCGGGCGATCAGGTGACCGCAGGCGGCTTAGACGTCACTGTGCAGTCCGGCTTCACGAATGTGGACGCCTCGGCGATGACCGGCGCCGGGATGAACGTGACCGGCTCCAGTGCGGCCAACATCATTGTCGGCTCGGCGCAGGCCGACACCATCTCGGGCGGGGCTGGCGCTGACCGGATCACGTGGGACGCCGGCACCCCGACGGACAGCATCGATGCCGGTGAGCCCGGGGACGGGGATACCTTCGTCATCAGGGGGACTGCCGCCGGCCCGATCGTCATGAATCTTGCGGTCGCGCCCGGCGCCGACCAGCTGATTTCCATCAATGCCGTCGCCGATAACGTGGCAATCCAGTCGGATTTCCAGCACCTGGATGCGCGCGAGCTTGCCGGCGGCGGCCTCGAGGCCCGCGGCAACGCATTGAATAACACCTTCTACGGCAGCAAACAGGCCGATATCCTGACCGGCATGGCCGGGGCCGACACTTTCTGGCTGGGCGGCGGCTACGGCAAGGATGCGGCGGCCGACAGGGTGGTATACGAGAGGCCGGAAGACGGCTTTGGCACGGCGGGCGCCCCCAGCTTCGATGTCATCCGCGAATTCAAGACCGGACAGGACGCCGTCGTCTTCACCGGCGCGTTCAACGGCGGCCCCAGCGATCTGGACGACATCGGGGCGAACGACGTTTTCTTGTTCGCCACGAACGCCAAGGCCAATTTCTCCTCGGAGCACGAAGCCTTGCTGATCACGGCGGCCACCGCCAGGTTCGCGTCCGTGGCGGCGTTGAGCGCCGCCGGCTTTTCCCTGCCTGTCCTGGCGATCAACAACGTGGGGGTGATCTCGGCCACGGGCGACGACGGCCTGATCGTGGTCCAGGCCGGCACGGCGGCGACCGGTTATTCCAGCGGCGTGTACTACTACCAGGAATCCGACGGGATCCTGAACAGGGTCGCCGCCGGGGAGCTGACGCTGCTCGGCGTGTTCGACGCGCCGCTCGCCAGCAGTGACTTCGTCTTCGTCTAGAAAGACCGGGGCAGGCCGAGCACGTGCTCGGCGACGTAGGACAGGATCAGGTTGGTCGAGATCGGCGCCACCAGGTAGAGGCGCGACTCCCTGAACTTGCGCTCGACGTCGTACTCCGCGGCGAAGCCGAAGCCGCCGTAGGTCTGGATGCAGACGTTGGCCGCCTCCCAGGACGCCTTGGCGCACAGGTGCTTGGCCATGTTCGCCTCGGCCCCGCAATGCTTCTTTTCGTCGAACAGCGCGGCCGCCTTGTAGCGCATCAGGTTGGCGGCCTCGATCTCCATGTAGGCCTCCGCGATCGGGAACTGGATGCCCTGGTTCTGGCCGATCGGCCGGCCGAACACGACGCGGTCCTTCGAGTACTTCGCCGCCTTGTCGACGAACCAGTAGCCGTCGCCGATGCATTCGGCGGCGATGAGGATGCGTTCCGCGTTCAGGCCGTCGAGGATGTACTTGAAGCCCTTGCCTTCCTCGCCGATCAGGTTCTCCACCGGGATTTCGAGGTTATCGATGAACACCTCGTTGGTCTCGTGGTTCACCATGTTGCGGATCGGCTTGACCGTGAGGCCCTTGCCGATCGCGGCGCGCGTGTCCACGAGGAAAATCGACATGCCCTCGGATTTCCTATTCACCTTGTCGAGCGGCGTGGTGCGCGCGAGCAGGATCATCAGCTCCGAGTGCTGCAGGCGTGACGTCCACACCTTCTGGCCGTTGACCACGTAGCGGTCGCCTTTCCTCACGGCGACCGTCTTGATGCTGGTGGTGTCGGTGCCCGCGGTCGGCTCGGTCACGCCCATGGATTGCAGGCGCAATTCGCCGGTGGCGATCTTCGGCAGGTATTTCTTCTTCTGCGCGTCCGAGCCGTTGCGCAGCAGCGTGTTCATGTTGTACATCTGGCCGTGGCAGCAGCCGGCATTGCCGCCGGACCGGGTGATTTCCTCCATGATTACCGAAGCATCGGTGAGCGACAGGCCCGAGCCGCCGTGCTCCTCGGGGATCAGCGCCGACATCCAGCCCGCCTTGGTCAGCGCGTCGACGAAGGCCTCCGGGTAGGCGCGCGCCTCGTCGACCTTCTGCCAGTACGCGGAGTCGAAGGTGCTGCACAGGGCGCGGACGGCGTCCCGCAATTCGGCATGCGATTCGCCTGTTTTCATGTCAGTCGGCCTTGATCCCGGCTTCCCGGATTACCTTGCCCCAGCGCAGCACCTCGCTGCGCAGGAACTCGCCGAACTGCTCCGGCGTCGAGGTCCGCACTTCCACGCCCTGCTTGGAGAAGCGCTCCTTGATGTCCGCGGAATTCAGCAGCTTGATGATTTCGGCGTTGAGGCGGCCGATGATGTCGCGCGGCGTGCCGGCCGGCGCGAGCACGCCGAACCAGGCGGTCTGCTCGTAGCCGGGAACGCCGGCTTCGGCGACCGTCGGGATCTCCGGCGCCAGCGGCGAGCGCGTCGTGGTCGAGACGGCCAGCGCCTTCATCTTTCCCGCGCGCACGTGGCCGATGACATTGGGCATGTTGTCGAACATCACGTCCAGCTGGCCGGCGATCAGGTCAGTGACGACCGGGGCGCTGCCCTTGTACGGGATATGCAGCATGTAGGTACCCGTCATCGCCTTGAACAGCTCCATCGCCAGGTGCACCGACGTTCCGTTGCCGGAGCTGCCGTAGTTGATCTTGCCCGGGTTCCTGCGCGCGTGCTCGACCAGTTCCTTCACCGAGCTCACGGGAAAGGACGGATGGGCGACCAGCAGGTTGGCCGAGAAGCCCGCCAGCGTGATGGGCGCGAAGTCCTTCGTGACGTCGAACGAGGTCCTGTACAGGCTCTGGATCGCCGAGAAGGGCAGCGCCGCGCCGAACAGCGTGTAGCCGTCCGGCGCCGACTTGGCCGCGGCCTCGGTGCCGATGACGCTGTTGCCGCCGGGCCGGTTGTCCACCACCATCGGCTGGCCCAGAGTCTTGGAGAGCTCGGTGGAAATGGTGCGCCCCAGCGTGTCGTTGAACGCTCCCGGCGGGAACGGGACGATGTAGCGGATGGGTCTGGACGGCCACGCCTGGGCATTTGCCCAGGTTGAAACGCATAGAAGAATGAAGGCGAAAATAATTCTCATATGTATCCAGGTCCTTCCATCGGAGGATGCTTCACAAGAAATTCCTCGTTCACTTCCAGTCCCAGCCCGGGCTTCTCCAGTGGCCAGACGTTGCCGTCCTTGTCCACCTCGCAGGGCTTCGAAACCAGATCATCGCGGAACTTGTTGGCTTTGGATACATCCCCTTCGAAATAGCCGCCGTTGTCGATCGCGGCGAGGAAGTGGATCGAGGCCGCATGGTTCAGGCCGGTCATGGAGCTGTGCGGGTGGATCGGAAGTTTGTATGCGGATGCCATGGCGGCGATGCGCAGCGCTTCCGTGATGCCGCCGGTCTTCGACAGGTCCGGCTGCAGGATGGTGATCGAGCCGTCCTCGATCAGGCGATTGAATTCGAAGCGGGTGTAGTGGTTTTCGCCCGCCGCAAGCGGAGTCCTGCCGAAACCCGCGGCCAGCCGGTAGCTGCGGTAGTCGTGCGCCGGGAAAGGTTCCTCCAGCCAGGCGACGTTCAGCTCGTCCATGCCCGGCATGACCTGCCGGACGTCTTCCACGCTGTAGCCGATATTGGCGTCGGTGAGGATGACCAGATCGCCGCCGCAGGCCTCGCGCACGGCGCGAATGCGCTCCAGGTCGCGCTTGGGAGAGTCGCCGACGCGGAGCTTGACTGCTTTGTAGCCCTTTGCAATCGAAAGGTTCAGTTCGTCAACCAGCTTTGAGGGTTCCTGATAGCCCAACGAGACCCCGCCGGCGTACGCCGGTACGGCTTTCCTCGAGCCGCCCAGCAGCTTGTAGAGGGGCATCCCGGCCGCCTGGCCGCGGATGTCCCACAGGGCCAGGTCGATGCCGCTCATCGCCAGGCAGGTTCCGGCGCCCATGCCGTGGCTGGCGAGCTGCTTGTCGTAGATTTTCTTCCAGACGCCGACCACGTCGGATGCATCCATGCCGAGGACCAATTGCCGCAGCGTCGTCTCGATCAGCTTCGCCACCGCCGTGTGCGCGCGCCCGTGGTGGGATTCTCCCCAGCCCACCAATCCGCCGGCGGTCGTGACCTTGACCACTACCGCATCTCTCTTTACTGCGACGCCGATGCCCAGTGCCACGCGGTTTTCCGCCGGCACCGGAAAGGAAGTGGGGTAGGCCTTGATCTCAACGATCTTCAGGTCTTTGCTCATGGAACCTTTCGTGGAACCTGCTCCAGACTTCGGGATTGACGAAATTCCTCGGCCGCTCGCCCGCCAGCATGCGCAGGGTCTCTTCGGCTGCGGCCGCTCCCATGCGCCGGCGCGATTCCTGCGTCATGCCGGCCAGGTGCGGCGTCAGCACCACGTTGTCGAGCGACAGCAGCGGGTGTCCCGGCTCGAGGCGGTAGTGCTCGTGGACATCGAGCATTGCTCCCGCGATCTTCCTTTCTCTCACTGCTTCGATGAGGGCCGCTTCCTCGACCACGGCGCCGCGGCCCACGTTGATGAGCCATGCCGTGCTCTTCATGGCCGACAGCATTTTCCCGTTGAACAGGTGGTGCGTTTCAGGCGTCAGCGGGCAGGTCAGCACCACGAAGTCGGCGTCTGCGACCAGCCTGTCCAGGGCGGCGGCTTCCGCTTCCGCCGGCAGCCGATCGAGACGGCGCTGATGGCCCAGGACGCGCATGCCGAATCCATTGCGGCAGATTCGGGCCACACGGCCGCCGATTTCGCCCACCCCGACGATGCCGGCGGTCATCGCGGCGATTTCGTGCGCCTTTGCGCCAAGAGCGCGCGTTTCGTCCCACGGGGCGGTCCTGACCTTCGTCGTGATCTCGAACGCGTTTCGCCCCAGCATCAGCATCGCCATCACGCAGTACTCCGCGACGGACTGGGCATTGCCGCCGGGAATGCGCGAAACCGCGACACCATGCTCCGTTGCCGAAGCCAGCGGCACGAGGTCCATGCCGGTGCCGTGGATCATCGCCGCCCGCAGCCGCGGCGCGGCCTCGAAAATGTCGTCGGGCAGGCGGCTGCGGGTGATGACGGCGTCGGCATCGCGTGCGCCGTTGCGGATGCCATCGAACGACGCTTCCTTGCACAGGACGACCTCCGCGCGCTCGCGCAGCAGGTCCACTCCCGAGGGATCGATGGGATCAACGAGCAGCACGCGCATGGCTAGACGGTCTTGTCGGCCTTGAGCCGCGCAATCTCCGCGTCGGATTTGCCCAGCAGGCCCTTGAGTATGTCCTCGTTGTGCTGGCCGAGCGTGGGCGGGGCGAGCCGGTATTCGACCGGCGTTTCGGAGAGCCGCACCGGACTGCGCACCACCGATGCCGTGCCGCCCGAGGGGTGCGGCATGTCCACGCGCAATTGCCGGTGCCGCACCTGCGGGTCTTCGAACACTTCCTTCATGTTGTTGATCGGCCCGCAAGGCACGTTGGCGACTTCCAGCGCCTCTATCCACTCGCGCTTGCTGCGCGTGCGCATGACGTCGGCGATCAGCGGGATCAGTTCGCCGCGGTGGATGATCCGCTGCGACATGGTCTTGAAGCGCGGCTCCTGCGCCAGTTCGGCGCAGCCGGCGGCCTGGCAGAAACTGGCGAACTGGCTGTCGTTGCCTACCGCGAGGATGATATGGCCGTCGGCGGTCGGAAATACTTCGTACGGCACCACCTGGGCATGGGCGTTGCCCCAGCGCACCGGGACCTTGCCCGCGGTGAAGTAGGACGAGATCTGGTTGGCATTGAAAGCGACGATGGTATCCAGCAGGGCTGCGTCGATGTACTGGCCCTGGCCGGTGCGCTCCCGGTGCGTGATGGCAGCGAGGATCGCGACGCTCGCGTACATCCCGGTAAGCACGTCCGTGATCGCAATGCCGACCTTCTGCGGGCCGGCGCCCGGTTGCCCGTCGCGCTCCCCGGTAATGGACATGAGCCCGCCCATGCCCTGGAAAATGAAGTCGTAGCCGGGGCGCGGCGCGTAGGGGCCGTCCTGGCCGAAGCCCGTGACGGAGCAGTAGATGATGGACGGATTGGTCGCCTTCACCTCTTCATACCCCAAGCCATACTTTTTCAAAGTGCCTACCTTGTAGTTCTCGATCAGGACCTGGCACTTGTCCGCCAGCTCGCGCGCGATTTTCCGGCCCTCCGGCTTCGCAATGTCGAGCGTCACCGATTTCTTGTTGCGGTTCACGGAAAGGTAATAGGCGGACTCGGCAGTGTCTTTGCCTTGCCCATCCTTCATCCAGGGCGGTCCCCAGCCGCGCGTGTCGTCTCCCGCGCCCGGACGCTCGATCTTGATCACCTCGGCACCGAGGTCGGCCAGGTTCTGCGCCGCCCAGGGGCCGGCGAGGACGCGGGAAAGGTCGAGAACGCGGATGTGCGAGAGGGGTCCGGGCATGGCTGGGTCAGGCAAGGCGCGTCAGGATACGCTCCGCAGCGTCCGGCGCAATGGGCGTTTCAGGCAGCAGGGCCGCCGCCAGTTCGGCCTCGAACCCGGTGGTGACGCGGCGCAGCGGATCGCGCGGCGCGAGCCGATGCACGTAGACGAGGAAGGCAAGAAGCTGCCGGCGCGCGTCTCCCTGCCCGCCGCCACGCTCGCCGAGGCGCGTGCCTTCGTCGGCGAGCAGCGCTGCGGCGCAGGCGTAGTAGAGGCCGGTGGCGGCCTGCCGCGCATGGGCGTCGTTCTTCGAGGTCGCGGTTTCGTGCGCGAATTCGGCGGCCTTGTCGAGCGAGGCGGCGAGCCGGCCCGAGAGCAGGCGCGGTGCGCGCGAGATGCGCTCGTTCAGTTCCGGCAGGAGCGCCTCCAGCGCGCGCTCGCGCCGGATCGCGCGCAGCACGTCGAGGGCGACGATGTTGGAAGTTCCTTCCCAGATCGAGCCCAGATGGGCATCGCGCACGAGGCGCGCGTCGGACCATTCCTCGGTATAGCCGACGCCGCCGCGCACCTCCATGGCATCGCCCGTCGCCCTGCGCGCGTCCCGGCAGGCGCGGAACTTGATGAGCGGGGTCAGGAGGCGCACGCACCGCCGCGCCGCCTCATCTCCCGAATCCGATCCTGCGAGCGCCTTGGCGGTGAAAAACAGCATCGACCGGGCTGCTTCAGCCGGCAGCATCAGCTTGAGCAGCTGCCGGCGCATGAGGGGCAATTCGATCAGTCTTTGCCCAAAAGCCTCCCGGTTTCTTGCCACAAACAGCGCTTCCGTCAGCGCGCGGCGCATCAAGCCGGCCGCGCGCATGCCGTTGGAGAGGCGCGACATGTTGATCATGTCCGCCATCTGCTTGAACCCCTGCTGCGGGTCGCCGACCAGCCAGGCAAGCGCGCCTTCCAGCCTGATCTCGCCGCTAGGCATGGCGCGCGTGCCGAGCTTGTCCTTCAGCCGCACGATGCGATAGCGGTTCGGCTTGCCATCCGGCAGCGTGCGGGGCAGCAGAAAGAGCGACAGGCCGGCGGTGCCCTTGGGCGCCGCCTCGGGCCGGGCCAGCACCAGCGCGAGACCTGCATCCGCATTCGAGCAGAACCACTTGTCGCCGGTCAGGGTCCACTGCCCGCCCTGTTTTCTCGCGATCGTGGCAATCGACCCGACATCCGAACCCGCGTGCTGCTCCGTCATGAACATCGCGCCCTGGACCAGCGTATCCATGTCCTGCGAGGTGAGGCCGGGCAGGTACCGCGCCACCAGCGCCGGGTCGGCGAATTTGCGGATGGTGCGCGTGAGTGCATCGGTCATCGACAGCGGGCAGCAGACGCCGAACTCGGCCTGGACGTAGAGGTAGGTCAGCGCGTATTTGGCCGCCGGCGGCAAGGGCTCGGGCCAGCCGAGCACGCCGCCACGATGCGACATCGCGGCCAGGCCGAATTTCCCGAAGGCGACTTCCTCGAGTTTCCTGTAGGCGGAATGCTTTTCAATTTTCTGCCCATGGAGAATCGAGGCGTTCTTGTCTGCCTCCAGGGCCAGTTCGTCGAGTTCTCCGCCCGCCATGGCGCCCAGCTGCGAGAAATGCGGCTGCAGGTGAGAGGCGAGGGCGGAGCCCAGGTGCAGGTCGAGCAATCCACGGCAGGAGGGATCGGCCTCGAACAGGTTCAGGCCACGCGAGTCTGGCACGCCTTCCGGCGACCGCATGGCGGCCATCAGTCGCGCTTGGGCATGTGTCCGACCGAATCCGCATACTTCAGCATTGCTTCCTCGCCGAGGAATTCCTTCTCCCAGGCGCGGATCCGATCGAAGCCCGCGAAAGTGTGCAGGTCGCCCAGCGGGTGCCCGGAGAAGTTCTCGAGGAAACGCGCTTCCGCCATCGGCCCCTCGTCACGCATCTGCACTGCTAGGTCGTGCATCGCCATGAGAGACACCCGCATCAACGCGCCCGGGGCGATGGTCAGCGCGATGCCGAGCGCCTTCATTTCGTCCAACGTGAAGCGCGGCGATATTCCCGTCATGTTGTAGAACACCGGTCCCTTGACCTCGGCGCAGACGCGGCGCACCTCCGCCACGGAGGTCGGTCCTTCGACGAAGGCGAGGTCGGCGCCGGCCGCAAGCAGCGCGTTGGCGCGGCGGATCGCCTCGTCCAGCGAACCGCCGGACGCGCCGCGTGCGTCGGTGCGCGCGACGAGGACGAAATCCGGGTCCAGTTCCCTGCGCGTCGCGTCGGCGGCGCGCATCTTGCCGACCGCTTCCTCGATCGACACCACCAGCCTGCCGGCGACGTGCCCGCAGCGTTTCGGGCTGACCTGGTCTTCGAGATGGATGCCGGCGATGCCGGCGCCGATGAATTCGCGCACGCTGCGGATGACGTTGATGGCATTGCCGTAGCCGTTGTCGGCGTCCGCGATCACGGGAATGTTCACGGCCTGCGCGATGTAGCGGGCATTGGTGATCACCTCGCTCATGGTCACCAGGCCCGCGTCCGGCAGTCCGGTAAGCGAAAGCGAGGTGCCGTAGCCGCTCATGTAGATGGCGGGAAAGCCGGCGTTCTCCAGCACGCGGGCGCTCATGGCATTGAAGCAGCCGGGGACGAAAAGCGTCGGGCCGCCTTTCAGCATGTGGCGTAGGCGGGTGCTGGCACGCTGCATCACTTGACCTGCTTTCTTTTCAGGAATCGCTCGAATGCCTCGTCCGCGCCGAGAACCCAGGTGCCGAACTCGTCGAGCACCTCGTCGTTGAGCTCCTCGGCTTCCAGCCGCAGCTTGCTCTGGCCGTGATGCCTGATATTGACCAGGTCCAGCGTGAATCCGGGTTCGTCATAATCGGCGCGCAGCAGGGCCTGGCAGGGGAACGGGCCGGCCATGGTGAAGGTGGCGTGAGTGAGCTGCCCCATGTCGTTCTTCCTGCCCGCGATCTCGTGCTTGACGCCCAGCGCCTTGAGGCGCTCCTGCACGCGCTGCGCTTCCTGGCCGGTGACTTCCAGCTTCTCCGGCTTCGGGAAACGCACCCGGTACTTGAAGGTCACGAAGTCCGCGCAGGATTTGCCGTTCAGGTCCCGCGTGCGCATGTCGGTAAAGCCGTCGCCGAGGATCATGCCGCTGCGCTCGCCGAAGAACATCACGCCCTGCTTGCCGTCCGACACCGGGGTGGCCTCGTTCAGCACGGTGGTGAACTCGGACAGGTAGTGGAACGCGGCGCGCAGGCGTTCGTCGATGCGCGCCACGAATTCGGTCTTTTTCGCCTGTACCGCGCCGGCCGAAACGGTCTTGTCGGCGACTTTCTGCTTCAGCATGTCCAGCGCCGCGCTGCGCCGCTGGCTGGTCTGCGTGGCGCCGGCCTTGGATTCGCGCTCGCGCTCGAACGCCAGGCGCCGCTTCTCTTCCTGTTCGCCCCAGCGGCGCAATTCCTCCTCCTTGCGCTGGCGCTCCGCGGCCTCCGCGCGCAGGGCTTCCTGCTCCCTGCGCTCGAAATCCTTTTCAAAGACATTCAGGTCGTCGATCAGCGTGGCAGTCACCGGGTCCGCGGCGGCCGGCTGGGCCGGCGCACGCGGCAGGGCGATGGTCTTGGCGTAGTCGACGGCGGATGACGCGGCGCCGCCCGCGAGCGTCCTGTAGTTGCGCAGGTCGGCCGCCATGTCCGAGGCGCGCTGGTAGCGCTTGTCGGCCGACTTGCCGAGCGCCTTGTCGAGGATGACATTGAACGCGGGCGGGATTTTGGCGTCGATCTGCGTCACCGGAACGTGCGCGTCCCCCGCTATGCGATGCAGGAGCGCGAACACCGTGGTGTCGGACGCGCGCTCGAACGGCGTACGGCCGACGAGCATCTCGTAGAGCACCACGCCCAGCGAGAAGATGTCCGAGCGCGGATCCAGCGGCTGTCCCGTGACCTGCTCGGGCGACATGTACTTCGGCGAGCCGAGAGCGGTGCCTGTCTGCGTCATGGACGACGAAGCCACGTGCGCCACGCCGAAATCGGTCAGCTTCGCGCGCCAGTCGGCCGATACCATGACGTTCGCGGGCTTGATGTCGCGGTGCGTGATCCTGAAGCGCTGCGCCAGGTCCAGGCCGTCCGCCACCTGGGCCACGAGATCCGCCACCCTGTCGAGAGGCAGGCGCGGCGTCTCGCGCAGGATCTGCTGCAGCGACTTGCCTTCGAGCAGTTCCATGGCGATGTAGGCGACGCCTTCCTGCTCGCCCACGTCGTAGATGGTGACGATATTGGGATGGTTGAGGCGCCCGGCGGAGCGCGCCTCGCGCAGGAACCGCTCCCGCACCTCGTCCATGACCTCGGGCGGCATGTTCGGCAGCAGCGTCTTGATCGCGACGTCGCGCTCGATGAGCGGATCGACGGCGCGATGCACCGCGCCCATGGCCCCGCGGCCAAGTTCAGAGATGATGACGTAACGCCCGAAGTGCGCCTTTTCCAATCGAAGCGTCTAAATCGGGTCCCAGGAGAAGACGTCCTGCGAGCGGTCCAGGGCGTAGAAATGCGCCCGCATGGCGGGCACGGCCTGCTCCGCGATCGCCTCCGCCGTCCAGCCCTCCGAGCGGTGCACCGAGCGCAGCGGGCGGTTCTGCGACATGAGGAAGATCTCGTTGGCGCGCACCGCGAATATCTGCCCGGTCACTTCCTGCGAAGCGTCGCTCGCGAGGTAGACGGCCATCGGGGCGATCTTCGCCGTCTCCATGCGCTTGAGCTTTTCCAGCCGCGCCTTCTGGTCCGGCGTCTCGGCGGGGATCGTGCCGATCATGCGGCTCCAGGCGAAAGGCGCGATGCAGTTGGAAGTCACCTTGTACTTCGCCATGTCCAGCGCCATCGACTTGGACAGGGCGGCGATGCCGAGCTTGGCCGCGGCGTAGTTCGCCTGGCCGAAATTCCCGATCAGGCCGGACGTCGACGTCATGTTGATGTAGCGGCCCGAATTCTGGCTCTTGAAGTAGGCCGAAGCGGCGCGCGATACGTAGAACGTGCCGTTCAGGTGCACGTCGATCACGGCCTTCCATTCCTCGACCGACATGTTGAAGAAGAAGCGGTCGCGCAGGATGCCGGCGTTGTTCACGACGATGTCGATCCGGCCGAACGCATCGATCGCCGTCTTGACGATGCGGTTCGCCGCCTCCCACTCGGCCACGCTGTCCGTGTTGGCGACCGCGGTGCCTCCTTGCGCCTTGATCTCCTCGACCACTTTCTGGGCCGGGCCGGCGTCCTTGCCTTCGCCCGCGACCGAGGCGCCGATGTCGTTGACCACGATCCTGGCGCCGTTGGCCGCCATCGCCAGCGCGAAGTCCCTGCCGATCCCGCCGCCGGCGCCCGTGACGACGGCGACTTTCCCTTCGAGCATTTTTTGCATTTTAGAAATCAAAAGGCGAGAAAAGGTAAACCGCTCATTCCCTGTAGCTCGCGTCCCTTCGGTCCAGCATTCGCAACATGGCCGGCCATTCCAGTTCCGTGATCTTGCGCCGCTGCCCGGGCTTGTAGCGGTCGTTCGTGAGGCGCACGGTTTCCGGCGCGGGGTGATTGAGCTCGGTGTTGCAGGCCATGGCCATCACCTGCGCCTGGCAGGCCTTCTCCAGCCAGTGCATGGTCACGAACGCGTCGCAGACGGTGCGGCCCGCGGTGAGCAGGCCGTGGTTGCGCAGGATCATCGCCGCACCCGTGCCCAGGTCGCGTACCAGACGCTTCTGTTCATCGAGGTCCACCGCCGGGCCCTCGTACTCGTGGTAACCGATCTGGCCGAAGAACATGGCGTTCTGCGTCAGTGGCAGGAGGCCGCACTTGAGCGCCGAGACCGCCATCCCGGCGGGCGAGTGGGTGTGGATCACGCAATCCACGTCGTGCCGCGCCTTGTGGATGGCGCTGTGGATGACGAAGCCGGCCAGGTTGACGCCGTACCCCGTGCCCGAATCGAGCACCTGCCTGCCGTCGAAGTCGATCTTCACCAGGCTGGAAGCGGTGACCTCTTCGTAGGCGTAGCCGTAGGGATTGATGAGGAAATGGCCTTCCTCGCCCGGCACGCGCCCGGAGATGTGGTTGTAGACGAGATCGTTCATGCCGAACAGCGCGACCAGCCGGTAGCAGGCCGCGACATCCACCCGCATCGCCCATTCCTCCGGGCTGACTTTGCTGCGCAAGGAAATGGCTTTCGCCTGTGAAAGGTCGGTCATGTCTGGGGCCTCCGGTCACCGGAATTCTCGCATGCCGCGCTATAATCCGGCGCTCTTTCAACTCCGCTGCATCTTCCTCCGGCAACCCAAATGAAAGTCCTGGTCAGCGTCAAGCGCGTGGTCGATTACAACGTCAAAGTGCGCGTCAAGGCGGACGGCACGGGGGTGGAGACCGCCAACGTCAAGATGTCGATGAATCCCTTCGACGAAATCGCGCTGGAGGAAGCGGTGCGGCTGAAGGAGGCGGGCGTCGCGACCGAAATCGTCGCCGTTTCCTGCGGCCTCCAGGCCTGCCAGGAGACGCTCCGGACCGCGCTGGCGATCGGCGCCGACCGGGCCATCCTGGTGGAAACAGGCGAGGACCTGCAGCCTCTTGCGGTCGCAAAGCTGTTGAAAAAACTGTGTGAAAAGGAGTCCCCCCAGCTGGTCATCCTGGGCAAGCAGGCCATCGACGACGATTCCAACCAGACCGGCCAGATGCTGGCCGCCCTGATGAGCTGGCCCCAGGCGACGTTCGCGTCGAAGCTGAAGATCGAGAACGGCAAGGCGCAGGTGACGAGGGAAGTGGACGGCGGCCTGGAAACGGTATCCATCAAGTTGCCCGCGATCGTCACCACCGACCTGCGCCTGAACGAGCCGCGCTACGTGACCCTGCCGAACATCATGAAGGCGAAGAAGAAGCCGCTCGAGACCCTGAAGCCGGAGACGCTCGGGGTTGATGTTTCTCCAAGGTTGACCACGCTAAAAGTGGTTGAGCCTCCCAAGCGCAAGGCGGGCGTGAAGGTGCCGGACGCGAAGGCGCTGGTCGAGAAGCTGCGCAACGAAGCCAAGGTGATCTGACCATGAGCATCCTGGTGATAGCGGAGCACGACCACGGCGCGCTGAAGAGCGCAACCCTCAACACGGTGGCCGCGGCGCAGAAGATCGGCGGCGAGATCCACGTCCTGGTCGCCGGCCACAATGCCGGCGGCGCGGCGCAGGCCGCGGCGCAGATTGCCGGCGTCGCGAAGGTATTGAACGCGGACGCTCCGCAGCTCGGCGAGTTCCTCGCCGAGAACGTCGCTGCGCTGGTGGTTGCGATCGCGAAGGGCTATTCGCACATCCTCGCGCCGGCGACCTCGAACGGCAAGGACGTGACACCGCGCGTCGCGGCGCTGCTCGACGTGCAGCAGATCTCGGAGATCATCGCGGTCGAGTCGCCGGACACCTTCGTCCGGCCGATCTATGCAGGCAATGCGCTTGCCACGGTGAAATCGAAGGACGCAATCAAGGTCATTACCGTGCGTACGACCGGATTCGATGCCGTTGCGCCTGCCGGAGGCAATGCATCGATCGAGAAGGCGGATGCTCCGCCTGATAGCGGGCTCTCCAGTTTTGTCGGCCGTGAAGTCTCCAAGTCCGAGCGCCCCGAACTGACGTCGGCGAAGATCGTCGTCTCGGGCGGCCGCGGCATGGGCTCGGGCGAGAATTTCAAGCTGCTCGAGCCGCTCGCGGACGAGCTGAACGCCGCCATGGGCGCTTCGCGCGCGGCGGTCGACGCCGGCTTCGTGCCGAACGACTGGCAGGTCGGGCAGACGGGGAAGATCGTCGCCCCCGACCTGTACGTTGCGATCGGCATCTCCGGCGCGATCCAGCACCTTGCCGGCATGAAGGACAGCCGCGTCATTGTCGCGATCAACAAGGACGAGGAAGCGCCGATCTTCCAGGTGGCCGACTACGGCATCGTCGGTGACCTGTTCAAGGTGGTTCCGGAACTCGTGGAGGAGCTGAAGAAGTAGGAGATCCGATCATGAGCTCATATGTCGCCCCCCTCAAGGACATGCGGTTTGTCCTCAATGAACTCGCTGGCCTCGGAGAGGTGGCGAAGCTGCCGGGCTACGAAGATTCAAGCCCGGAGACGGTGGATGCCATCCTCGAGGAAGCGTCGAAGTTTGCGTCCGAGGTCCTCGATCCGCTGAATGCCGTCGGCGACCAGGAAGGCTCCGTCTGGAAGGACGGCAAGGTCGCGACTCCCAAGGGATTCAAGGAGGCATACAAGCAGTACGCGGAAGGCGGCTGGCCGGCCCTGCCGTTCGAGGCCGAGCTGGGCGGGCAGGGACTGCCCAAGCTGGTGGCGACGGCGGTCGAGGAGATCCTCACCTCGGCCAACATGTCCTTCTCGCTGTGCCCGCTGCTGACGCAAGGCGCGATCCATGCGCTCGAGCTGGCCGGCAGCGATGCGCTGAAGGCGGCTTATCTCGAGAAGATGGTGGCCGGCAAGTGGACCGGCACCATGAACCTGACCGAGCCGCAGGCAGGCTCCGACCTGGCTCTGGTTCGCACGCGTGCCGTAGCCAAGGGCGACCACTACCTCATTACCGGCCAGAAGATCTTCATCACCTACGGCGAGCACGACCTGACCGAGAACATCGTGCACCTGGTGCTCGCGCGCACGCCGGACGCGCCGGAAGGCGTGAAGGGGATTTCGCTCTTCATCGTGCCGAAATTCCTGCCCAAGGCGGACGGCACGCCTGGCGAGCGCAATACGGCGAAATGCGCCTCCATCGAGCACAAGCTAGGCATCCACGCGAGCCCGACGGCAGTCATGGTCTACGAGGACGCCAAGGGCTACCTCGTGGGCGAGGTGAACAAGGGCTTGTCCTACATGTTCATCATGATGAACGCCGCGCGCTTCAGCGTCGGCCTGCAGGGCGTCTCGATCGCCGAGCGCGCCTTCCAGCGCGCGCTCGCGTACGCGAAGGAGCGGCTGCAGGGCAAGGACCTGGTGCAGGGCGGCAAGACCGTGCCCATCATCCGGCACCCGGATGTGCGTCGCATGCTCATGCTCATGAAATCGCAGACCGAAGCCGCGCGAGCTCTTGCATATGTTGTCGGTGCATCCATTGATTTTTCCATTAAGAGCAATAATCCGGAAGAAAAGAAAAAACACCTGGCCTTCGTCGACCTGATGATTCCAGTCGTGAAAGGCTGGAGCACCGAGATGGGCGTCGAGGTGGCGTCGCTGGGCGTCCAGGTGCATGGCGGCATGGGCTTCATCGAGGAAACGGGCGCGGCGCAGCACCTTCGCGACGCCCGCATCACGACCATCTACGAGGGCACCACCGGCATCCAGGCCGGCGACCTGATCGGCCGCAAGATCGCGCGCGAAGGCGGCGTGACTGTCAAAGGGTGGATTGCTCTATTGAAGAAATTTGATGCAGAACTTTCCAAGTCTGGAAATCCTGATATTCAAGCTCTGAAAGCTCGCCTGTCGGCAGGCGCGCAGGCAGTGCAGGAGAGCGTGGATTTCATCCTCGCCACCGCAGGCAAGGACCCGAACGCGGCCTTCGCCGGTGCCGTGCCGTTCCTGCACCTGATGGGCATCGTCGCCGGCGGCTGGCAGATGGCTCGGGCGGCGCTGGTTGCCGAGTCCAAATTGAGCAAGAAGGAAGGAGACCAGGCGTTCTTCCAGGCGAAGATCGCCACGGCCCGCTTCTTCGGCGACCACGTGCTGTCGCAGGCGCCCGGGCTCTCGGTCACTGTCACCAGCGGCGCGGGCTCCGTCATGGCGCTGAACGAGGACCAGTTCCTCGCCGCCTAGAAATGGTGGACTGTCCCTGATTTCGCGAAATCAGGGACAGTCCACGTTTTTCCTTCCTAGTTCAGCTTCAAGGTCACGCGGGTGACGGTGGCGTCGTCGGGATTGCGGCCGAGAGCGAAGCCGAGCTTGCGGCAGAAGTCCAGCATCGGGTGGTTGGTCGAGAGCACGTCGCCGTAAATTTCCTTCACGCCGCGCTGGCTCGCGACCGCGATGAGCTTCTCCATCATCCTGCGGCCGATGCCGCGGCCCTGCCAGGCATCGGCGATGACGATGGCGAATTCGCAGGCATGGCCGTTCGCCTCAAGCACGTAGCGCGCCACCCCGATCAGCACTTCGCGGCCATCGAGCATCAACGCCGCGGCGAGCGCCATGTCGCGCGAGAAATCCACCGTGGTCAGGCGCTCGAGGTACTCGCGCGTGATCTGGACCATGCCGCCGAGCAGGCGGTTGTGGCGCGACTCGGGCGACAGTCCGGTCAGAAACGCGGCCTCGATGTCGATGTCGTCGCGCCGCAGCGGGCGCAGCGCCACCGACTGCCCGATGATCGGCTGGAAGGACTCCGCGAGGTCGGAAACTAGAACTTGATCTTTCCCGTGAGGATGTCTTTCCACATTACCCAGTCGCCGATGAAGCTCCAGCGCGGATACTTGAAGGTCGCCGGCTTGTTGTGTTCGATGAAGAAGTGGCCAACCCAGGCCCACGCATACCCCTGGACGATGCCCACGAGGAGCCACCAGAAATTGAGGGTCGAGAACGCATGCAGCAGGCAAACGAGGCCGATCGTGATGCCGATGAAGTGCAGCCGGCGGTTGGTGCGGTTGGCATGCTCCGACAGGTAGAACGGATAGAAATCGGCGAAGGTTTTCATGGTCACATGTTCGGGTAGTTGGGGCCGCCGCCGCCTTCCGGCGTCACCCACACGATGTTCTGCGTGGGATCCTTGATGTCGCAGGTCTTGCAGTGCACGCAGTTCTGCGCGTTGATCTGCAGCTTCGGGCTTGAAGCCGTATTGACGAACTCATAGACGCCGGCGGGGCAATAGCGCTGCTCCGGACCGGCGTATTGCTCCAGATTGACGCTGACCGGCACCGATGCGTCCTTCAGCGTCAGGTGGATCGGCTGGTCTTCGCCATGGTTGGTGCTGGAGAACGAGACGTTGGTCAACCGGTCGAAGCTGATCACGCCATCGGGCCTGGGATATTTTATTTCCTTCGCCTCGGTCTTCCTGCTCAGCGTCTCGTGATCCGCATGACCATGGTGCAGCGTCCAGGGCGCTTTGCCGCCAAAGACGATCTGATCGATGCCGACCATGACTGACCCGGTGTAGAGGCCCTTCGACATCCACGGCTTGAAATTGCGCGCCCTGTAGAGCTCGTCGAACAGCCAACTCTGCCTGAAGGCTTCGGGGTAGGCCGCAAGCGCGTCCCCTGACCGGCCCGCGCCGAGGGCCGCGTGCGCCGCCTCGGCGGCGAGCATGCCGGACTTCATGGCGCAATGGCTGCCCTTGATGCGGGAGGCATTGAGGAAGCCCGCATCGTCGCCGATGAGGCAGCCGCCGGGAAATACGAGCCCGGGCAGCGACTGCAGCCCGCCGGCCGTGATCGCGCGGGCGCCGTAGGCGACGCGCTTGCCGCCTTCCAGGAACGCGCGGATCGCCGGGTGCGTCTTGTAGCGCTGGAATTCCTCATAGGGGCTCAGGTAGGGATTCGAGTAGCCGAGGCCGACCACGAAACCCACCGCCACCTGGCTGTTTTCCGCGTGATAGAGGAAGGAACCGCCGTAGGTATCGCTGTCGAGCGGCCACCCCGCGGTATGCACCACGAGTCCGGGCTGGTGCTTTTCCGGCTTGATGTCCCAGAGTTCCTTCAGCCCGATGCCATAGACCTGAGGGTCGGAGCCCTTGCGCAGGCCGAACTTCGCTTCCAGCTGCCTGCCGAGGTTGCCGCGGCAGCCTTCGGCGAAGAACGTGTACTTGGCGTGCAGCTCGATGCCGGGCTGGAAGGCGTCGGTGTGCTCGCCCTTGCGGTTGACGCCCATGTCGCCCGTGGCGACGCCTTTGACCGCGCCTTTCTCGTCGTAGAGGACCTCGGCGGCCGCGAAGCCGGGAAATATCTCCACGCCCAGCGCTTCGGCCTGCTGGCCGAGCCAGCGCGCCACTTGCCCCAGGCTGATGACGTAGTTGCCGTGATTCCGGAAGCAGGCGGGCAGGAGGAAGTTGGGCGTCCGGAAAGATTTTTCCGCCGACAAGAACAGGAATCTATCTTCCAAAACAGGCACATTCAGCGGTGCGGCTTTCTCCTTCCAGTCCGGGAAGAGTTCCGTTATCGCGCGCGGATCCATTACCGCGCCCGACAGGATGTGGGCGCCGATTTCCGAGCCTTTCTCGATCACGCAGACCGACGTGTCGGCGGTGAGCTGCTTGAGGCGGATCGCGGCGGCGAGTCCGGCCGGTCCGCCGCCGACCACCACGACGTCGTATTGCATCGATTCGCGCGCCATTCCTGGATTATAGAATGACGGCATGGCAGAGGAACGCAGGCTGGCCCACGTCGAGCGCATTCCGATCCGCTGGGGCGACATGGACGCGATGGGGCACGTCAACAACACCGTGTACTTCCGCTACATGGAGCAGGCTCGCATCAGCTGGTTCGAGGCGCTCGTCCCGGAAGACGAGGTGTGGCGGTCGACCGGCATCGTCATCGTCAGCGCTTCCTGCAATTACAAGCGGCCGATCACCTATCCGGGGACCGTGGAAGTGAAGCTCCTGGCGGGGCCGCCCGGCGGCTCGAGCGTGCCGACGTTCTACGAGCTGCGCATCGATGCCGATCCCGTCCCCTACGCCGATGGAGCTGCGGTGGTGGTGTTCGTGGACATGAAGACGCAGAAACCCGCCCGCATTCCCGAGGGCATCCGGCAACGGCTGCTCGAATCAGAAGTACGAACCTAGAGGTCCTGACCCGATGAAAAAAGTCCATTCGAAAGCCGCCGACGCGCTCCAGGGGCTCCTGCGCGACGACATGACGATCGCCGCCGGCGGTTTCGGCCTGTGCGGGATACCCGAAAACCTGATCCAGGCGCTGGTGGAGAGCGGCGTCAAGGGCCTGACCATCGTCGGCAACAACGCCGGCGTGGACGATTTCGGCATGGGGTTGCTGCTGAAGAGCCGCCAGGTGAAGAAGGTCATCGCCTCGTACGTGGGGGAGAACAAGGAATTCGAGCGCCAGGTGCTCGCCGGCGAACTCGAATTGCAGCTCACGCCGCAGGGGACGCTGGCGGAAAAACTGCGCGCCGGCGGCGCCGGCATTCCGGGCTTCTACACACGCACCGCATTCGGCACCAAGCTCGCCGAGGAAAAGGACACCCGGGCGTTCGACGGCAGGGAATACGTGCTCGAACGGTCAATCCAGGCCGATCTTTCCATCGTCAAGGCCTGGAAGGGCGACGCTTCAGGGAATCTTGTCTACCGCAAGACCGCGCGCAATTTCAACCCGATGATCGCCACCTGCGGCAAGGTCACGGTGGCCGAGGTCGAGCAGCTGGTCGAGGTCGGCGCGCTGGATCCCGAGCAGGTGCACACGCCCGGCGTCTATGTGGACCGCATCATTCAGGGGCAGGGCTACCAGAAGCGCATCGAGTTCCGCACCGTTTCCGGGGCCGCCGCTTCGAAGAAGGAATCGCCGGTGCGTGCGCTGATGGCGCAGCGCGCGGCGAAGGAATTGCGCGACGGGTACTACGTGAACCTCGGCATCGGCATCCCGACGCTGGTGGCGAACTACATCCCGCAGGGCATCAATGTCACGCTGCAGTCCGAGAACGGGCTGCTCGGGATCGGGCCGTTTCCCGCCGAGGACCAGGTCGACCCGGACCTGATCAATGCCGGCAAACAGACGATCACAACCATTCCGGGGTCCAGCTTCTTCTCGAGCGCCGATTCCTTCGCCATGATCCGCGGCGGGCACATCGACCTGTCGATCCTGGGCGGCCTGGAAGTCGCGGAAAACGGCGACCTGGCCAACTGGATGGTGCCCGGCGCGATGGTGAAGGGCCCGGGCGGGGCGATGGACCTGGTCGCCGGCGTGAAGCGCGTGATCGTGCTGATGGAGCACAACGCGAAGGACGGCAGCCCGAAGATCCTGCACCGCTGCAAGCTGCCGATCACCGGCAAGGGCGTGGTCAACATGATCGTGACGGATTTGTGCGTGTTCGAACTGGTACCCGCGACCGGCCTGGTGCTGAAGGAACTGCACCCGGGCGTGACGCTCGACCAGGTGCGCGCCAAGACCGGCTGCGAGTTTCAGGTGGCGCTGTAGCCCCCGAGAGACAGGTGTTTCGAATTTGTGAGGCGGGGCCGAATCCTGTAGACTCCCGCTTTCACGCTGAGCTTGGCGTATATGACCAAGTACGTGTTCGTTACCGGTGGTGTCGTTTCCAGTCTTGGAAAGGGTATCGCCGCCGCTTCTCTGGCCGCGATCCTCGAATCGCGGGGCATCCGGGTCACCAACATCAAGCTGGATCCCTACATCAACGTGGATCCGGGCACCATGTCGCCGTTCCAGCACGGCGAGGTCTTCGTCACCGAGGATGGCGCCGAGACCGACCTCGACC